>TARA_B110000977_G_scaffold163053_1_pt1 | contig 34214 bp, 26 predicted proteins | sample TARA_B110000977 | Tara Oceans TARA_B110000977 (sample SAMEA4397798) | marine metagenome | biome: Polar Biome; feature: [SRF] surface water layer (ENVO:00010504); material: water (ENVO:00002006), including particulate matter (ENVO:01000060) such as... | depth 5 m | reverse complement strand
GGGGGGGGTTGAATCGTCACAAGAGAAGGGCGCGCTCGTCGACCGGTGGTTGGACTCGGTGCCTGCTTCTTCGAGGGTGAAACTTGACGCAGCAATGCGGGTTGCCGACGAACACTCGCGGTGGCAAATCGTTCGACACGCGTCTCAGAAAGACACGACCAAGGTACGTGCGGCGCTTCGCAGTGAAATTGAGAAACTTGGGGAGTGAAGAGAGGGTGTAATGTAGTACTTTTTACGTGTCATTACAACGAAATCGAACGTACTCTCATACTGCGTCTCCTCGAGTTAAAACGGAAAAACCTCGAGGGAACTCATGGAAACAAAAGGTAGCCCTTTAAAGTTCCTCTTTGGTGTGAATCCAGATATCGGGGTGCGTGACATCCATCATGACTTCGTGCGAGTCCATCGTATTGTGAGCCTCGTTGTCGTGTCCTCCAAAGACGTGAACGAACCCGTCCGCGTCGGTGGCGGCGCCGAATCTGAACCTTGCCGTGGGCATCGGGGCTTTCGTGACCCAGGTGTCGTGCGTGGGGTAGTACTGCACTGAGGTGTGCGTAGCGATTTGCGTGCTTGAGGAACGGTTGTGCGTTTCACCGCCAATCACGAGAATCGAGCCATCGGATAAAGTAGCCGCGGCCTTGTCGCCGACGGCGACGGGCATGGGCGCTTTCGTGGTCCACGCCGTGGCCGACCCAATGACGTCGAGTTCGTACATGGTTTCCTTGAACGCAGTGTTGTCAAACGAAATGTTGGCCGTGGGGTCGTGGAACCCGCCAATGGCGTAGCCCTTGCCACCAGAGGAGGCGCAGGTCACGTCACCGCGGTTGTCCGGCAATGAAGGCGCGGCCGCCCAAGCGGGGGTCGTCGCGGAGGTATCGAGAACCTCCACGGAATCCAGGGTTTCCCAATTCAAGGTGTATCCGCCGACGGCGTAGATTTTGGTGCCGACGGTGAAGGCGCAGAAATCAGACCTGCTGGTGGTGAGCTCGGGACCGACAGTCCACGTGTCATCCGCGGTGTCGTATATCCACGTCGTTTTTTCAGTCCCGGTGTTGGCAACCCAGTCGTTGACTGCGAGGCCGCCGATTATGTAAATCTTGGTGCCGACGACGGCAGCGGCGTAACGGTTGCGGCCCGCGGATGCGGCGTTCTTGTTGCTGTACTCATCGATAACAGGGTCATACTCGGTGACAGTGGCGATAGTGGTTCCAGCGGCAACCGCGCCGCCGATCATGTAGATCTTGTCCCCGACGGTGACAGCGAGGAAATCAGATGTTCCCGTGGGAAGAACCTTTTTGGAGGTCCAAGAGCCAGTCCCAGCGAAGAGCGACCTGGAGCTGGCGTAGCCTGAAAGGGGCGTGGCGACACCCACCCTGAGTTCGATGGGGCCGTTTGCGTCGGTATCCTCGATGTAGAACCCGACGTACACCACGAGCGCCAGGGCGATCGCGGAGAACAGCGCCGCGAGCGTCGCGGTGAAGGTTATGCTTTTGCGGAAGCACCCTCCGGATTTAGACCCACGGGCATCCGTGGGGAGACCGACGTCGAAGCCGGTTTGGTACGCGGACATGTTGCAGTCCGGGCGAAAGTAAAGAAAGTTGTTGTCACGTGTGTTGTTCACGAAACTGTGTTACACGATCTCGCCTGTGGTGAAGAAGGGGGAGAGAGGGTTAGGGACGGGAGGAAGATGAGGCGACGGTTGGAAAAGCGATCTCTGCAGCAGAGCAGACGTCATCAGAATGAGACATGGCGGCGGTTGTTCGATGAGCGCCGCAACCTCAATGGCCCATCGCAGCCGCACTTACCGAGTTCCCAGGCACCCGCGATGAATCCACACTCCATACAAAGGCGTAACGCGTGAGGCGATCGCTGGTTGTTGTATGCGCGCGTGGTTTTGACGCGACCCGTGAGAGCCGCCGACCTGTCTGCAGCTCCGAAAATATCGAGTCGAGAAGTGCTCGTTGCTTTTTATTGGCTTTTTTGTGGCAGTTGTCAACGGGGAGCAGGCCTTCCCTCAACAGCCCGCAGCACCTTGTCATGGGCGTTTGTGTATCTTCGCCTTCAGCTACGCGCGTTGACCCGCTGGAGGGGTCGCGCGCGCCGACGAACACCCCCGAAATCAAGCCCCGACCTCCGAAGGCTTTCACGCCCACCCCTGAGCGTTCGCCTGCGCTAAGGTTTCCCTCGGACGTCGTGACTACTGGTCGCACCCCGACGGAGTGGTTGACCCCCCCAACTGAGGGGTCCGTCCAGGAAACCGGAGTAGCTCCTTCCGTGGACCGCCGTCCCACGCCCGGCCACGCGCTCCAATCAAGAGTCGCGAGACGCGCGGAGAGCCTGGAGCGCGAAGACCAGCTCACGTTCCAGGAGCCTGGAGTTGCGCCAGTGTCGACTCCGACTTTGAAAGAAGAGTCAACGACGCCTGTTTCGCCCGCGGACCGCAAGTACTCGTGCGGCGTGACCTGGTCCGACCAAGATCCGCTGAGTCCTCACCCGTTGAGCGAAACACAAGGCAGCGAAAAGTTCGAGGATGACGAGGAGGAGACGAATAGGAAGATAGAGGAGGTGATAAATGAGATCGAGGATGAAAAGGACTCAAAGGCCGCGACGACAACGCCGTCTCCGAAAAGAAAAGGCCGCAAACTCATCGTCACGACGACGTCGACGGGTGAACAAAATCTGGTCGTGTCACCCGCGCTGACACCGCTGACACCGCACGAGGGCAGTGATAACATTTCAACGTGATGAGGCTTACATACAGTGATGGTCTAAATACCTACCATGGTTACAGATAAACTACAAAAAATCACGGCTACAACATCTCGTCATTACCATCATACACCCTCCCACTTTCCTCGCGCCTCCGTCCGCTCTCCACCTCCTCCGCGACCGCCCTGTGCGCCTTCTCCACATCTTGGTCGATGTACCTCACAAGCAGCAACAGAATACCCCCGCAAACGAGCCACCCGCTCACCGCAATATTAAACGCGACTGCTCTGCCGTATAGGACAATTAGTCCGGCAACAACCGCCGGCCCGCCGCCCTTCCCCACGTCGTCCACTTGCGAGTAAAACGCAAATATCGTGCCTCGCGTTTCAGGCGGGTTGACGTTTAACAACACGGCTCGGACGTTCGGAGGCGTTATAGCGCATAGTATGCCTCCAAGCAAGCACACCAGGTATAAATATACTTCACCAGGACCGTAACTATTGACGTTGATGGCGAACAGCAAGGGTAAGCTGCCCAACGCGGTGGTGGTGCCCATGAGCACAGCGACACTCTTTTTACCTCCCCCGTCCGCCCTGTTATACACCTTCTGTCCGTAGATTCCGCCGCAAATGGTTCCAACAACGGCGCCTATACCAAACAGCGTCACTGCGAGCGTACCCTCCTCTACACTCAATCCCTTCTGCACGTGTAAATAGTCAACAAAGTACGCGTTGAGCATTCCCCACGGAATCGTGCCAGGAAGTCCTTGCGCCAGAATCAGCAAATTTGAAGGCACTTGTAACTGGCGCTTCAGTTTTTTAGTGTCGATCTTCGCCGTGTACAGAGCTGTTTCGTCCGGAGTGTCGTTTCGTATCCGTGATGTTCTCTTTCGTAGGTTCGATGCTTGATTAGTATCAGTCGTGCCGTACGTGGAGTTGACACCGCTAGTAGGGTTGACACCACCAGTAGGGTTATCCGTGACACCAGCCGGCCTTGATTCCAAGTCGACGTCTTCACTTGCGTTACTACTCGCCAACCCAACTCCTCCCAACCCCCCCCTCCGTTTCCGCTCCTTCTCCTGCATCACCGCGTGTTCCATCCCCCCCCGCTCTGGCTCTTTCACGGTAGTATACGTCACCAGAGCCAGCAGAATAGCAGGCGCTGCACTCAACACGAAAGGCAGGCGCCAGCCGTACGCCGGGCCGACCGTTCCGGCCATGATCTGTCCGCCCGCGATGCCGGCGCCCGTGGCAACGGTGAGAAACGTCGCAACATACGCGCGCTCGTGTGAGGGAAATAGGTCACCACAAATAGAGAATAGCAACGGCAAGCATCCCCCGACTGCAATTCCTGTGAGAGATCGCACTGCAAAAAGTTCCCAGTACGTCTTGACGAAGTACGTTCCGAGGCAAGGACCTTCTCCGATGGCGACAACAATCGCTAACAACCTAACTCGGTTCATCTTGTCCGCGAGCCAGCCTATGACCAGTGACGCAGGCGCGCCCACGCAGAAGAACGCCAGCTGTAGATACCCCCCTAAATACACGTCCTTCTCTTCGTCACTCAACCCGAACTCCTCCGCCACCGCCGATAAGTTTGGGGAGAGCAAATTCTGATCCGCGTACAGGAAAGCAGATGTGAGGGTTAACAAAGCCACGGCGTACCACTTTCTTTTGCGGGTTTCAGAAGAGTCGTCGCTTTCGTTTCTTTCGTCATCAGCACGTGCATGTGCGTCGCCGTGTTGTCTCGTTTCACCCTGCGCGTCGCGGGTTTCGGCTGCGTCAGCCTCTGCGTCGCTTAACAAGCTCACTTGCGAAGCGGAGCGTTGCATCACTACGGGTGCCATCTCCACCATATGCGTAGTGCCCCCTCACGCTGTCACCGACCGGGTCGACCCCAACCCTACGCCGCGACGTAACACGCGGACCGGGCGGAGGATGTGACACCGCGCGTGCGCGTGTGAAGGAGGGGAGACGTCGGGGGCGTATTTGTTCAAACGATGAAGATTGACCGCAAAAACATGAGCAAAGAGCCGTTTTCTTGGCACTCCGAGACGCACGCGAGACGGCCACGCACTGCGTGATTACTTAGGTGTTGTAGCTAGATTGCGTCTGGACGATCCCCGATGCAGTGTTACACGCGTGGCATCGCCCTGGCGGTAGTCCTCTCGCTCGCCTGCTTGACCTCGGCGGCCTTCGCCTTGTCCATCCCCGATGTGCTCGTCGTCGGCGACCTGATGGCGGACAACGTGCGAAGGCGGCCCGTGGTTGGAACGCCGTTAGGCCCGTATCCCGTGTCAAAAACAAAAGTCACGACGACGGTATCCCTAGCAGAGGTGCGCACGAAGCTGCCCAGTGAGGAAGTAGCGTCGGAAATGGAGGAGGTGATGGACGAGCACGTCGGGGGTGTCGGTGAAGATCTGTCCCGAGATGACGTTTTCACGAACGGCGACAAAGAGTCCGAGGATGAAACCTCGGCAGTTGCATCGTCCGCCGTCGAGGAGTACACAGAGGATATTCGAAGTGAGAATCACGAAACGGCGGCAGATATGATACAGACAGACCAAACGAGTAGTTCATCGAACACGGAAAGGTCCTTCGATTACTTATCGATCACAGCGGTGGTTGTCGCGACTCTCACGGTTTGTTTCTTCGCCGCGAATGTTTTTTGTGGGGCTGTTTTTTATATCTTCGAGTTTGTTGTTGGAGGAGTTGTCGCGACGGTTGGGGAGGTCTCTGAATTGTGGGCATCGGCGTGGGCAGGGGTTATGAAACGACAGAGCAAGGATGCTATCGACGAACCAAAACATGTGAGAGGAAATATCGTGAATCGCAGAGGTACAAGACGCAGAGCGGTCGTGGACGAGACCGAGACACTGAACCTTTCCAAAACCAAAGTCTCCAAAAGAGGTCGAGGACGTGTCGTTTCGAGCAGCGTGGTGCGTGTCGGCGACGATACGCGCAAAGGTGGTGACGATGGACACGCCCATAACCCTCCACAATCGCTGCGCGAGTTGAAGTCGCCAGGGGGCGATGTGAAGACACCTCCTCCTCGGCGTTCCACGCGGCTGAGCAAAAGTGCCGCTCAAGTCTCGCCGACCTCGCACTTCTCCCCGGGAGACTCGAGCGCCAGCGCGGAGGACTCGGAGGATGACGGAAATACAGGAGTACACGTAGAGACCTGGCGACAGCAGATTGCGGGTATTTTCTCGGTCGTGCAGCAGCAGCGAAGGGTTAGTTGAGAGAGCGCTTTGTGATGCAGTTTATGCCAAAAATTGACAATGAGTCAAAATTGTGGCCGTTTCCAACGGCAACAACCGTTGCCGACGAGTCTTCCAAGGAAAAGACGCGGGGCTCTGTTCAGCCACAGCCACCCGCGCACGCGGCAGGCACGGCTCGACCGCTCCACGGCCCACTGTGTTTGGGCAAACGCGTTCTTGTCGAATTGTCCAGCGCGCTGTGCGGCAAACGCGCGTTTGTTTCGCCGACGAGGCACTCGACGGGGCGTAGATTTGAACTTGCCGAGGATTTGAGCCCTTTCAACGATGGCGTCCACGACTTCGGGTCGTGTGTTGTACCGCTCGCCTGATGCGTTACAGAACCTGCGCGTGAAGGTTTCGTTAACGCGCGTGAGCGGCCCGAGAGCGGACCGAGCCGCGGAGCTTGAAGCGCGTTTAGCGCAGGAACGCGGCGAGGCGCAGCAGCAGCAACAAGTCGAGGCGCAAAGACAACAAGCAGTTGACGGCACCGCGCCTTCCATCTTCAAAGACGATGTGCCCCAGCCCGACTACGCGTCCGACCGCGCAGCCGCTGCACAGGCAGCCGCGGCCGCTGCGACTGCGTTCGCCCCCCCCGCGCTCTCAGCAGTCCTGCCCTCCGCAGCGGACGAGATCGTGGACGGAGGGGATGACGTCGGGACCACTTCAGCGGCACCAGGAACGTACGTGCCTCAAATCGGAGGACGGAGAGCACGGCAAAGCAGTTTGGTGCGAGGCGATGTTAGCGCGGCGTTGCCGCCGTCCTCATCGACGTTCGATCCTTACGGCACGCCCTCCGAGGCGCCTGCTGCACAAACCGAACCCGGCCCCGTCACCGAGTCCACTCAAAACGCGCCTCCCCTGCGCGGCCAAGCAGAAAACGACGTGCACTTCGACCGTGTTGTGGCTTGGCAGGAGAAGATCTTCAGCGTGGCGGAGGCGACGCGGCGCATGGGCAACGTCGCCGGCGCGGAGACGGAGTTGGACCGCAAGTACGACGCCATGGTGCACGAAAACAACCTTCAAGGAGAGACGATCTACACGTACGTCAGCGCCGATAGATTTGCGGACGACTTGGATGCTGAAAAGACAGTCACCACCTCGGCGACGGAACGCGTCAATGGATTGTTCCGAGCCGTGTTTGGCTCGCCAGCGGCGAGGGTGTTCGCCGCGAACGCGTTCGGCAAGGACGCCACAAGACTGCGAACCGAAATCGCAAGAGGCGGCAGGAAACGCGGCAACGGCCCCGTGACCTTCGTGATTTGCGCGGATTGCGGCCCGCTGGAGCTCCCTGCGGACCACCCCGCGATGCGCGATCGCGAAACCACGAGCGACAAGTCGGGAATTCAACACGAAGGCGAAGAGGTTTTGATGACTATCGAGGCGTTTCCAGATGGGAGCATTTCGCTCTCGCCGGACTTCAACGGAGACAAGGAAGAGGACGTGTACCGGATTGAGAGGCGGGACGGCAGTGTCTGGGAATATTCAGTGCGCAACGCATCCACAAGAGAAGATACCAACCTCGAGAAGCGACAGAAAGATATCGCGCCGACTGCGGCTATGCGCGCGTTGCAGTTAGCGCGAAGACGCCGAGCTGGGCCTGGCGCATTCGTACCGTCCCCACCGGACGCCGCCGAGCGATTGGTGTTTCTCGGCGAAATCGTCTCAGGCCGGGGGTTTGAGCACGACAACCTGTACTGCGAATGGGCATTGGAGTACGACACTGAGGTTTGGAAGCTGGAGCACGACCCCGAGGAGTTGCTGCCAAACACAGCAGGCGTGACTCAGATTTCAAAAACAACCACCTACCCGTCGACGGGCGACGGCGAAGGCGACGGGTTCTTCAGCGCCGATCGACGCGTGGCGCATTGGAGCGCGCCTATTGAGCTCTGCTTCGTGGCAAAGCGATTCCCGACCCCGCGGGAGTACCCCATCGTGTTCTTCCAGGTGTCGAGCTACGACAAGTGGGACCGTTACCGCCCCGAGGGGTACGGGTCACTTTCCTTGTGCCCGAAAGTGATTCCTGGATCGGACGAATCGAAAACCAATGCCAAGCTATTCTCGAACCAAACCTCCAACCCGGAGCGGGTGATCAAAACGTGGCGCGCCGGTGGGAGCATTTGCGACCGCATCGCAACGCACTATGTTGGAGGGGCACCTGAAATAGGCAACTTAAGCTACGTCGTGACGCCGCGTGGATCCGAGGGGGTGTTCACTGAAAAGGTTCACAGTAGACTGGGTTTCACCGCCGACGCTTCGGGCGAAATTAAGGTAAGAGCGCACGTGTTTACGCAGCGCCCAAAGCAGCTAAGCGCGGGTGCCAAGAAGGGCGTGAGTGCGCTGAAGGGTATGTTCAGCAAGAAAGGGGGGCTTGGGGCGATGCTGGGCAAAGCGGGTGCTACTTCACCGGGCAGACAACCCAACCAGCAACCGATAATGGACGTGGATGACGACGTCGAAAACGCGGCGCCTGACACGTCCAGCTCAGTCAAGGAGGAGGAGGAGGTGGAGGATGTCGTGGCGCGTGCAAGGGCGCGGATCGCGGAGGCACGAGCGCAAGGTCGGCTCGATCCTGACGCGTCTGCGCGTGCGACGATGCTCGCGAGGGGACCTCCTGGAGCCCATGCATCAGCGCCCACCACACGAAACGTACCCATGGCGGATGCATCAAACACGCGAGCGAGCGGCGAAAAGAGCGAGGGATATTAACCACAGCAGTTGTACATACATGCGAGTTGCGTGACTTACATGAATTAATTAAAACGTACCCAGTACCCTTCAGTAAAATTACCCCAGTACCCTTGATCACCTTAAGTTAACTCCCTAGATTACCGGCACACGCCCGTGCGAAACGCAAAGTACGCGGCGTACGCCTCGTTCTCGGAGTCGACGTACCGCGCCATCTCGACTTTGTTGATCTTCCGTCCGAGGTCGAGTTGCACCCTGTCGAGCAGTTCAATGCGGTCCTTCATGGCGACGGATAACGTGCTTGAAAAGGCATCCGTGGAGCTGGCACTGCGCACGTTCTTCGAGAGCGCGCTGAACCAGTAGAACGCATCCGCCCCGAGCGAATCGTACGCGGCCATGATTTGCGGCTCGAGCTCTGAGTGAACTTTCCCGGCGCCTAATCGAGCGGATCGCTTGTGCTTCGCGTTCTTGAAGCGCTTGTTCTTCCCGGGCGTCATTCCCGTTTTCTTCACCACGCTCTCGCCCGCTGCCCAGCGGCCCACCGCGGACACGCCCTCCTCGAAATCGCTCCACTCCTCCGCAACTCCAAGCAACTTTCTAGTTTCAACCTTCTTCGCGGAGCTCTTCGCTGCCGCCGGCACGCTCGCTTCGTCGTCCATGGAGTGGCACTGGTAAAAGTCCCGTGACACGCCCCCCAGCTGCGACGACATCTCCCGGTACCCCTTCGCCTGCTTGGCGAACGAGCCGATGACCCTGGAGAACAGCGAGTTGGTGTCCTTGTTGGGCGCGGAGAGTCCGGCGGTTCTGGCGACCGCCTCAACGGGGTCGCGGTAAAGCGCAGCGACGCTGAAGTCGACGCCTTGCGACTCGGCGAGCTGCACCATTTGCCGCACTTCAGGGAACTCAGGCGCCTGCGCTGAGGAGGTGGGCGTGGGGTAGCTCGCGCTGGCGGGCTTGTTCCCGAGCAGCGCGTTGACTTCCACGATATACGGCGCGGATTCGCGCTCGCCGAGGTTGGCATCGACGTGGCTCAAAGCGGTTTCGTCGTCCAAAACGTTGCGCATGAGTTTGAAAAATGCGTCCATCTGATGCAACCCGCGCTGGGCGCACAGACGGTCTGCATGCTTCGCGTCTTCAGGCGCTAAGCTGGCTTGCGACTCGCACAGCGACACGGCGTCGATCGCGGTGCGCTCGCCGAGAGGCGCGGCGCCGGACGCGGACGCCAGCACGGGGAGATGTCCTGCGCGAAGCTTGTAGTGTCCACTGCCCTCGACGCCCATGGCGAACCGAGCCTTGACCTTGTCGCTGAACGTCTTCTTATGGATCAGCTCTTCGGTGCCTAGGGAGGCGGAAGCGGAGGCGGTGGCAGACGCAGACGCAGTAAGAACACCGTCTTGCCCATTGCCATCATCAGAGCACCCGTTGACTAAGAATCCCTTGCCCTGCAGCCGACCTGCTCGCTTGCGGTAGTAGTTTGCGAAGTCCGAGAAGGATGAGAACTTGGAGCGCAACATGGGACCAGGGTTGCGGCTCAACAGGAAAAGATCCGCCACAGCGTACACCATGCACTCCTCTTCGCGTGCTTTGTTGTACCCGTAGTTGCAGTAGTCCGGGCGCGACAAAGCGTAGACTTTGTTGTTGGGTAGTCGACTGCGCAACGCTTCGACGTCTTCGGGCGAATCCGCCGCGACGAACACGTCAATGCCCCGCGACACGGCGTCTGGCGCTCGCTGCGTCAACACCTGCACGAATGAATTCACCGTGCACTGCTGTCTGTACGAATCCACTAGCGCAACCTCCGCCGCTGCTTCGCCTTCCAGCTTCAGGTCTTTTGATAATTTAGAATCTTCACCGGCGCGGATGTGCATCGAAACGACTTGGTCGTCGCTACGGTCGCTCAGCGGAATCGTCTTCATCATCTTGCTCACCTTTTCGCTCGGCTGGAAGTACACCATGTACGACCCCACGAAGTTGTACTCGCTGGCGGTGAGCTGGAGCTCGGCGTGCGAGGATTTGATGTACGCGGCGCCTTTCCAGTTGGCCCACGCGTCGGGGGCGGTTTCGATTGAAACGCGTTGCTTTCCCCAATCTGTCGTGGCGTCGTGAATTAGCGAAAACAGCGGTTGCTCGGTTTGCTCGCCGTTCCCCAGCTTGGTGAGCTTCTCATGCTCCGTGGCCAGGAAGTTGTACGGCAGGTTCTCAAGGATGAAGGACCCTCGAAGGAAGGAAGGGGTCATCATGGACTGCACCGGCGCCTCAAGTGAGTCGTCCCTTTCCCACACGATGATCAGCTTGCGGTTGCGCTCGCGGGCTAAACACTTTCCCGCCGCGAGCGCGCGCATCCGGTTACCGAGGCCGTTCACGGCGTGGATCACCAGGAACTGAGTGGGGTGCGCGGTTATGGCGGCTTTGAATGTTTCAGGGGTCATGATGTAACCCTGGTTTTTGGCTTGTTCCCAGGTTAGGGACGCGGACGCTTTGTCAACGTCCGTGTCGAAGGAAACGGTCGGGTCGATGGGGTCGTACAAACCAGGGTGGTCGCCTTTGTTATCACCGGGGTTGAGCTGCGTGCCCCACTTCAAAACCTGGTCCCACTGCTGCAACATGGTGTGCGGATCACGGTTGTCGTTGGGTGATGCGACGTCACCGAGCGCGCCGTCGTCGTATGTCACCTCGCCCTGTGCCACGTACTGCGCCCACTTGTCGTTGCCCAACGATGGGGACGAGGTTGTGGAAACACCCGGCGTGATCGGGGCGCGCCATGACACGGCGTCGGACATGCCGACGCCGGCTGCGGCTGCGCCTAGGGCGGAACGCATGCCGTCCGCGCCGACACCGGCGATAGCCACGGTGCCCACAACCGCGGTAACACCGGCGAGCACCCACGCCCGCGTTCTCTTGGAAGCGCCAAACACAGAGTCCTCATGAGAAGGTCCGTCTAAATCCACGACGTGAGAGCGCACGCCGCGCAGCAGCGGCGAGGTCTCCGTGCGAGCCATCGTGTTGAGACCGAGTTCTGGAAACCAGGTCACACAGTCGCGGGTCGTACGAAACGAACTCACCGACAAGGGGAGGACGACGCGCGACTGCGAGAGTGACGTGCGAACCAGCGGACCGCGGTGAATGAAGCAACGACACTGCTTTTTCTGTAGTAGTCGGAAAATGCTCATACAAATGAAACACCCCAATTCTCGAACCGCAATTTATGAAGAGTTATAACCCTAAAATATGTAACTCGTCAACCTTAGTCTAATTTGAGGGACTCTTGCTGAGTTGAAAAAGGTGGTTTCATTGAGGTTCTGGCCACTGGAGGGAACGCGGCGCCGTGTCCCTTGACGATGCCGGTCGCCCGCCCCGGCCGATGGGTGAAAGGCGAGGCGAAATCGCTTCTCGGCGGCCCCATGCCTCGGACGGCCGTGCCTGGTGAACGAGCTGGTGCCACCGAATCCGGTCGTGCCGTGCGTGCTCCCGAATCAAAACCAGTTGACGGGTCGTCGAGCAGGGGGTCGTACCCGCTCGCGTGGCGCGCGCCTCTTTTGATGGGGTGCGTTATCGGCGCGTTGTCGGTCATCGCGGTGATGTGGACGTTCCCCACCGTCGCCGCGGCGATCGTGCCAAACTCAGTACCCGAAGTAGCGGCGCAACAACACGCGACGCAAACGCACTTTCCCGACCCCCAAGTGCAAAGGCCTCTTTTCGCTCGGAAACAAAACACACCCACGCAGGGTACGCCTCAACCAGAGGGGGATGAGACGTCGTTTCTTGAGATCGTCCGTGCGCACCACGCGAAAAGGGCAAACACAGCGGACGTGGAGAGCGATGAGAAGGCGGAACTCGGGGTGGACGTACGCATTGGAAAGAGTTTGCACCATGGAAAAAAGAATGCAAATGGAAAACACGCGTCTTCTTCGCCGCGCCGCGCGGGAAATCACGAAAGCGACTCGAAAAACTCGAAGGAAATCAAAATGTTCCGGTTGCCTGAGCTCGGTGGCAGTGTAACTGGGGTGTGGAGAAGTGGGCTTGAGCAAGGGATGCGGCCGGAGGTGGAGAATTGGCCGGAGGATGGAGAACATCAAATTGAATATAAAAAACAGAACGCGCACCCCAAACCCGTCGCTCGTCTCGGCGCCGAAGCGACTGCTACGCTGGCGTCGATCGGCGAGGCGACTGGTAAGCAAGTAGGTGAGGCGCTGGTGAATGACTTGTTTGACTCGGCGTCGAATGCGCTCGCGATGGATGGCGAGTCCGAAAAGCAAGAGCGGAGGGATGTTTTTTCAGACGTGTTGGCGACACAGAAAAGAGCGGAGTCGCAGAGCGTCGACCCCGCCGGCGATTTAGTAAAAAAATCCAGAGAAGCGCAGAGGGTTGCGAGGGAAGCGTCGGAAATGTCGTCCATTCTAGTCAACGATGAAGCTGATCCGCTACTGGAAAGCGTGTTTTCGCTGTCCAGCTTTAGATGAGCGCGTAAATGAAATAATTCTAGCAATCTACTGATACTTTCAATTCCCTAGCTATACCTTCCTCTAATACCCTTCACACTACTCTCCCCGCGTACACCGCCCTTCCATACTTCTCCGTCAACCCTTCCCACTGCACGAACACGTAGTCTGCTAATCGCAACTTGTACAGAATCAAACCCGTTAGTGACAGCTTTTCAACGCGGCACACCGATTCCACATAGATTATCGCCGGCGACGCCATTCCCAAAACGCGAGAAATAAATGACGCGACGCAAGTCGGTAAGCACGTCCCCGGGCCGTTTACTAAAATAACGTCAGGCATTTCGGTTCTTTTCAGACAGAAGAAAAACGTCGAGGCGTGTATTAACGCTTTTAGTGTGGTGAACACGCTTGTTATGTAGCTCTGGCCGACCTCGCGCGACCGCGGCATGAACACGATCTGATGCTCTGATATTCGTTCCAGCGTGATGTCATCGACAGTGTCATCGATGGTACTATACTTTTCGCCAATCTCTGCCTCAAACGCGTTAACTTTGCTCAAACTCGTCATGTCCGTGTCCGCTAGCACGTACGTCCTTGGGGCGTAGCGTTTTGGTGACAGCGCGTTCAGCAACGCGAACATCTCCGCGGTGTGCCCGCCGCTGCCCAGGACGACCAAGGTTTTCAGGGGCGGACCATCTAGGGGCCGGCGCTTGGGAGGCGCGATTGCGACGACTGCGACGCGTAGTACAAGGTTCAAAAGTGCTAGTGTCAAAGCGAGCCACACCAGGGCGACAACGCCGCCGTTGAACGGCGGCATCGCGCGTGAGCACTGTGTGATGAGGGAAGGGCCGAGATCATCGTTGTTCGTTTTGGCTAATATAAAATTGAGTTACATTACGAAATCGCTGCTTTGGTCGCTGCGAACGAAACCAGCCCGGTCCCTCTTCGCACTAAATCGAACGGGAACCCCTCTAACAGCCGCACGTGGTTCCAGCGTTCTTCTATGCGACAGATTTTGCCTGCGTCCAGGGTGTCGTAGGGCGAAGGATCTGTATGCGCGTTAGTCTCGGTTTTTTTATCCCCATCATCTTTCGGCACCAAACAAACCACGACTTCGCTTCGCATTGTCAACCCTTCCGGCCCGGTTAGAGGTAGGTTGTACCGCATCGCGGTTTGCACCACGTATTTGTCGTCTCCGATGCGCTCGATTGTCGAGGTTTCATTTTTTGTTGGAGTAAACGCCTGAACCGCTCGGAACGCTTCACGGACTTCATCGATGCCCTCGACAAGCGCAGCCGGGTCTTCAAACACAATCGAACTCGACACCGCGTTAGAATCAACCCGGCCGTTCAGGTACATCCGCTCCACTTGTTTCAGCACGAACGGGGCGTGCGAACAGGTTTGACACGTCGCGTTTGATTTCCAGGATTTGGTTGAAGTCGTAGCGTCATGTCCACTAGCATCATCACCGCGCCTCGCTTCCGCATCCCTCGCTTCCTCCGCCGCGGAAACCGGGGATCCGAAAACGCCTTGGCCTATGGAACACGCCTCCACCACGGACAGCCCGACCAGCGTGCGGAGCAGCGCACCGGTGATCGTTGAGGTGGCGTGCGCGGTGGACATCGCAGCTAAAAGACGACACCGCGGTGACACGAAGTGTGGTAGCAGGGGTCTTGAACGTAATCAAAATGGATTGAGTAAAAGTGCACGAGCGATTTTCAACACTTGATTCCTCTTCGTCACAACGCTAAAGGCACACGCACACTGACGAGTTATAACTTGTCATCCTACACCACCACGTCGTTGTCACTCGGAGGGATGTTTTCCAAATCCACAACCGTATTCGATTTCCCCGGGGTCAAGGAGTTTCTGCAAATCGTGGCAGTCCAGGGTTTCTCGGCGTTGGTTTTTTCAACCGTCGGCAGCGCGACGCTTTTCACCTCATTCACTTCTTTCGAGTCTGTTTGCCCACACGCGTTACTTTCTTTCCCGTCACCCGCCGTTCCTTCAAGCAAGCTGTTGATGATCCGAGGCACGACCCGTGTTCTCCACGCCGGCCACCTTCTCGCTGATTCCGCGATGAGCTCGTTGGTTTCCAGAAAGGTTTTCATCGCGCGCCCGCCGTCAGTTGAAACACATTTGACGACTTCCTCCAGGCTTTGCAACCGACGAGGCTCTCTTGTTTGTCCGTCAGTGGATACATCAACGAGTCGCGACAACTCATTCGTCCGCGCAATCGCAATCGCGACGTGTTCCCCCAACCCATTAACGTTGGCCCGTAACTCAGTGACGACCCGCTCCAAGTCGTTGGAAGGCAACGCATCAGAAAGGAGTTCAACCTTGTCGCCGGTAACGCACGCTCTGATTTCGTCGGCGTCGTACTGCTGCGCCAGCGATCGCATCGTGATCGGATCGCTAAACCCAAAAAAAAGAGGCCCGGAGATCCGAGTTCTCGTCCTGATCGACTCGCACACCGCGGTCCAGGGTTTCGTTGGTGAGGGGCCTGTGAACGTTCGGCCGGTTGCCGTGTTGGTGACCCGAAACACCGGACCGACCTCGCCCGCTTCAATCGTCATTTGGTAATGATTGTTGAAGTGGTGTTTCGACGCGACATAACCCACAGGGTACGCGTGGTGATACAGGCAACCAGTGCTACTCCAGTACCTCTGTTTAAATGCGCCGCGATGTACTTGGCCTAGGCTGTGCACGGTGACGCCTATTGACCTTAGCGTGAACGGCACGGCTATTTCGGAGGCGAAGAAATTGCTGGGATCTGGAAACGCCAGGCCTCTGCGTTTGATTTGGGACTCGTCTTTGTCCGCGTAGGACAATTTAGGAACAGGGACGTTCGTCTGTTCGCCGTCAGTGTCGATACCCCGTAAACGGCGTGACGCACGTGCGGGAGGCGCGGGTTCGCGGAGGCGCTTCCCGGAACTGGCCTTGGCCTTCCTAGGTTTACTGCCCATCGGTTGCACACCAGACGAATCTACGTGATGCACAGCCTCGCAAGATTCAACCCCTCCAACCCGGTACGACCCGCCCTGCCCCAAACCAAGCGAGCGCATGCGTTCCTTGTTCGATTCGATACGCGCCGCGCGCTCAAGCTCGTAAGCGTTCATCTCAGAGGACATCTTTGATGATGCACACGCGCGCGGCCCGTTGTCACGCGTCGTGGTGTGGCAAACAACAACAGCTCGTCCGAGGTTTTTAAATTTTCAGTGTCAGTTTTTCGGACTCGCGCCGCCGAGATCGATATTTCCGCGTGCTCGTTCGTCGCGCAGGTAGATCGCTACGCGCATCGTAGGTGACGTCCGCCCTTTGCGTGACCCACCCACGACCCGAGCTCGAAACCGCCCTCCCTCGAGCCCCACAAGCTTTGGGTGACCGCCTGCCGCGCATCTGAAAAGCCAGGTTTTCATCGAACGCACTTTGTTATTTAAATCCGCGTCATCAAATCACATCGGATCCGATGACGGATGCGGAGTTCGACCACGACGCCAAGCGCCTTCGACGGGAGTCCTTCGGCCCGTACGGGGATCCGCACAAAAAGTACCTGTACTACTGCCCGCAGATGAAAGAGTTGGCGGACGCGATCGCGGCGCAACCGTCTCATCTCGATATACAAACCCGGGAAATCAGTTGGAAAAAGTTTCCCGACGGGTTCCCTAATTTGTTCGTCGAAGGCGCGGAGAGCATTCGGGGGAAACATGTTGCATTCCTCGCGAGCTTCAACAACCCCGAGACGATTTTCGAGCAGGTCAGCGTGATTTACTCGCTACCGAAGATGTTCATCGCGAGCTTCACGCTTATTTTGCCGTTCTTCCCCACCGGCACGGCGGAAAGGGTCGACAGAGAAGGCGAGATTCCAACAGCGGTGACGTTGGCGCGTATATTGTCACACATACCCCTGTCACGCGGCGGCCCCACCGGCATGATCACCTTCGACATACACGCCCTCCAGGAGCGTTTCTACTTCGGGGACAACATCACGCCGTGTTTTGAGACTGGAATTCCGTTGCTGTTGGCGGAATTAAAAAAGCTTCCGGACGCGAGCGACATAGTAATCGCGTACCCCGATGAAGGCGCCATGAAACGCTTCCACACGTTTTTCGAAGAGTTCCACGAAGTGGTATGCACTAAGGTACGGAAAGCCAATGACCGATTAGTCACCCTGAAGGAGGGTGAGCCGCAAGGCAAGCACGTCGTTATTGTGGACGACTTGGTGCAGTCCGGCGGTACGTTGATTGAGTGCGGCAAGGTGTTGCTTGAAAAAGGCGCTAAAAAGATCTCCGCGTTCTGTACGCACGGCGTGTTCCCAAACGACAAGCACGAGCGGTTCACGGGAAGCGACATGTTCGAGAACTTCTGGATCACGGATTCGTGTCCGCAGACGGTCACGCGGGTCACCGGGAAGAAGCCGTTCAAGATTTTAAGCCTGGCGGGGAGAATCGCGCAGGCGCTGGAGTTTTAACGTAGAGGGTTGTATTTTTGAATCGTCTGCTAATAACTTAAACCTCGCTATTTTTTCTGAAAGTATTCCCCCATGGACGCGACGGTTTCGCCCGCGAAGGTCAGCGCGCCGATCTCGCCGTGATCCGTCCAGTCCGCGACTACTTCAACGGCATCCTCCCCTAAGTCAGCTGCCGCGTCCGCGCCATCCGTCGCCGCGTCCACCACAACGTTTTCCCCCGCGTCTTCGCCCCGGTCCGCAGCGGCGTCCACGGCGGCGACCGTCAGGGCGGCGGCGGCTTTCTTTACATTATTGATATTGTCCGCGTCGGCGTCGACGGCCACGACGTACTTTGCTTCCGCATAATTTGCTTCGGGGTCCCTGTTGTCCATGGATGATCCCGGATGGTACGCGCGTTGTGCGCGCCACATTTCCTCGACGAACCCGTTGTGCTTCTCGACGTCCTCCTTTAGGTGCTTCAGGCCGAAAACCCCGGTCGTGCACTTGACGAACGCCACCAGCGCATCGGAAATCAACGTATACAGCAGCGCGTACACCGCAGCGACGATGACGGTGCCGTAGAACTTGCTGTAGCAAATTTTTGCCACGCACGCGTTCACCGCGGCAAACTCGTAGTCGCACCCAAAGTTCTCGGGAAAGCACATGCAATTGGGTTGCTTTTCAAAGTATGACGGCGGGGGCGGGGGAATGCCGAACTCGCGTTCGCATCGCCACGGCGCGCACTCCGCCCCCGAACACAACTCCCCGTTCGACACCCCGTCCTGCGTGTACATGAAGTTGTCAATCGGCAAGCACTGCGTGAGCATTGTGGCGAACCACACCGTGATCATGAGTGATACGGGTACTAAAAACAGCCGGCCCAGTTCCATGTCGCAAAACATCCGCTGTTCCAACCGCGAAACCTTCTCCCACAAAAGCGTGAAGGGAACGCGGAAGGAAAGCACGATTGCGGATTCCACAATCGCAAGGTACGGCACGAGGTCCTCAAACGGCTGGGAATCGATGGTGGTACAGGTTTCGTAATCCACCAGGGTGTCTCGCAGTGTGCCGATGTCCATGTGGTCGGCCTCGCTCAACGCGAAGAAGCACATTTTGATTTCAGCAGCGCCCACGGCATGCGAGCAAAACTTCTCCTTGACCATGTGGCACGCCTGCGGCTCGCAGATGCGGTACGCCGCGGAGGCGTGCTCTAACAGTGATGCGAATAAAATCGTGATTTGAATCACCAGCACCTGGACCATCACGAAGCCCCACACGCGTTCGAACCGGGAAAACGGGTCGTTCACCGCGACTAAAACACATCGCACGACGATGTTACTCTTGGCGAACACGTACCGCATGGTGGCCCAGGATTTCGGCGAACCACTCTGCAGCGCCTTTTTCGCGAGGTTGTTCAAGCTCAGCCTGTGGTTGCTCGCCAGAATCGTAACCTTACTCGACGCGCCCCTTTGCTCAAGCTCAAACATAAGCGTGTCAAAGTACGGCAGGAACTCGTTCAACGAAATCAGCCGGTCCTTCTCGAACGAATTCGCCCGTTTCATCTCGCTCTCAACCAAAGCGTCCAGCTTCCCAGGCGGCACGCCTTGGAAGAAACCCAATGTGTTCAGCACGTTGAACAGCTCGTGCGCTTCAAGCACGCCATCACCGTTCGCGTCAGCGTTCGTGAACGCGACGAGGGCTTGGTCGTGGTAAAAACCGGCAGGGATCTCGTGCGAGGTTTTTTTACGCCGCGACTTAGCGTCCAAAGCCCTCGCCTTGCTCACCTCTTTGTGGTACTTGAACTCCAGTACGCACGCGAGCAGCAGGAGGGTCACGGCGAGGACGAACAGAGGCACGAAGGAACTGCCGTCATCATCAGTGGGGTCGTCGGGGTCACCCTCAGACGCCTCCATCAGCGGGAACACCTCACTGCACTCACTAACCTCGACGGCGACTTGATACGGGTCGAACTGCGAGCGAACGACGATGTCCAGCGGAAGGTTAGCGTCAGGCCGCCGGGCGTCGCCGTCGCAGTACGCGCTCAGATCTTCAGAAGCGCTGGTTTTTTTAAACCCGAGCGTCCAGTGCCTGTGGTCGTTATCAGGGGGGTCGCACGTGTCGTACGGGGTCTGGCCCGCGCCCCCGACCCAGTCGTCCGCTAAAACAAACGGAAAGTCCTCGCCGGTGTAGTCGTAGTACTCGTCCTTCAGCGTGAGTTGCGTTAGAAACCAAGTCCGGACCGTTCGCGTTCTGTGGTCGTATACGCACTTGAAGGCTTCGAACGAAAACACCCGGCTCGTGTCATACCACCCGTTTTGCCGGTCGCCGTCGCCGGCGCTCGCGTTCAAATACACAGTCAGCGCGGCGTCTCCGCCGTTGTCTTCGAAAAACGAGTCGCTTCGATGGAAGCTGTCGATTCGCGCCACGAGCACCGCGCCCGCGGTGTAGTTTGCCAGGATCCCGCTGTTGAGCTGCGGTATGATTTCAGGGACCGCGATTTGGCCAGTGGTTTGTACCGCGAATGCAACCAGTCCGCCGGACGGAACGGCGTTTATGTTCTCGCCATTCATGTATTCGGACGAAAAGGCAAACGGTTCATCCGAATTACCGCGCTCCACACGGACCACGGGCGGCGCGGTCATCGCGTTCAGCCTCTCCAGGAACGTTTCCTGTGTACTCGCGAGGACGGTTTCCCGATATTCAAGGTCACCACTGGACACGCCCCAGAGCTGCACAGCGTCGTTGTAGTGAAAGAAGTACTCGAAGGACTGCGCGAGATTGCCCTGGGGGACGGACGCGTAATTGGCGGCGACGGTTTGGTAACTCGCGGCGATGCCTAGGAAGACTCCCAACAACGCCACAGCGAGGGCGGCCGAGTGCAACAAGCGGATGCCAAGATCCAACTGCATCGCGAGTCTCGTGACGAAAACCGAAGGTGGCGCGCGTGCGAACAGTGACGCGACGGGTAGGGTAGTCAGCGTGGAACGACAATTTGCAATTCGTCGGACACGCCGAATCTTGCAACTAACAATTTCGTCAACCAACAGTACAAGACGTCAATCTAATCTACTTCAACAATACAATCTACTCTAATTACTCAGCGTGGTGCGTTGCGAGGTGCCGCCCTTGCACCCCACGAGCACCACTTGTTTTACAGGGTGCCAGTCCACACTCACCGCGGGCGAACCGGACCCGGGAAGGGAAACAGCTTGCCCCCAGCGCGGCGAATTTTCATTATTCGCTTTCCCTTCGCTGTTCCGATTCGTCTCGAGCCCCACGACGACTCCGTTGGCGATGGACGACGTGAGCGCTACGTACGACCCGTCGATGTACACGCGTGTCCCTTTGGCACCGCCCTCCACTTCATCACGAGTTTTTTATTCAATACATCGAACAGTCGCAGTTCTCCATCCGCCCCTGCGGCGGCGAGTATCTTTCCGTTGTGGTTCCACGCGATTTGGTGCTGGCACGGCGCCGTGGGGCCTAATTGTAACTCTCCAATGACTTCAAACCGCGACGAGTCCCAAACCTCAACCTTGCCCAGCGGCGAACGGAGTTTCGTTGGTTTTAACTGGTCACTCGTGGAGCTAGTAGTAGAATCGAGCGACCGGTCCGATGCCGTTCGATTCATGTTATTGACGCTCCTATCCATGCCCCCCGCACTCGGCATCCGCCACGGGTCTCTGGTCGCGGCGCTTCGAGCGAGGTACGCGCCGCTCGGCGCTCCTCGGAAGTCTTCGCAGTGCGGAAACGAATCGTCGCCTTTGTTTTGACACACCACTTGGTTCTGATTAACGTCCCACCCGCACACCGATCCTTTCATCCCAAGGTACAGCAAACGGCCTTTTCGTTGAGATGAGCTTTGGTCCCACTCAAGCGCCTTGACGCGGTGCCCCACGCGATGAATCGCGTTTACGTTTTCATTTTCATTTTCATTTCGACCATCTGAAACGTCCCACACCCGCACGGTGTTGTCCTCCCCCGTGCTTGCACATACTGCGCCGTCCGGCGCGAACGAGACGCGTGTCTCTGGGTGTGAGTGGAACGCGAAGGAGTCCTGCCTAGCAAACGTCACCGCGGCGAACGCGGCAGTGGAGGGGGATTCTCGTAGCGTTTTGGCGCACGGTGAATTGGTCCGATGCGTATCATCGTCAAGCGTAGTTTCTGTGAATCTCTCTTTTCTCGCACCGTCAGTGGACACAGCGAGCGTGCTTTCATCCGACCGACATGGTGATTGTCCCGCAGCTCGAAGGGTTTCGATTTTACGTTTCAGTCTTTCGTTTTCATCCATAAGTGAGTTCCGCACGCAACGCGCTTGGCCAAATTTAAGAATCTCCGGCTTCGGCGCCGCCGCCAACACTTTACTCAGAAAGTTCCGGAAAGAAGTTAACACTGTTTCTGCCCACCCCTCAGTGAAATAAGGTTTAAGCTGTGGATCATCCTCAGGGCGTTTTACGTACACGATGCCGAACCAGGTGGGCCACGAGTCGTCGACGCTCGTTAATCGTTCGCCTTCCATCTCGAAAAATTCTGTGATTTTATCGTGGCGTCTTCGCTTCGCCGCGGTGACTATGAACGACCTCGCTACGCTTGTTTCCAGCGTCGCAATATGTTCGGTGAAGCTCGTGTGGAGCCGTGTCCAATACCGGTCACGGAGTAGCCCCAGCGTTCGCACTAAACCCACCGCGTCGAGTCGGGGTAGATGTTTGCCGCAGATTAACTCGCAAACTCGGTCGGCGTTTGCAAACCCGATTGCGTTGGCATCACTTGTGGACTCCACGTCGAATGCAGACAGCGCACCGGTGCATCCGCGATATAACATGTACTCGCGGATCAGCGTGTCGACGTAGGGGACGTCGTCGGGGAACGAACCGTCGTCGGTCATCTAGGCATAGACCGCCCGATCGACGCGGACGGGACGCGATGGCGATGTTAAATGAAGCGCTGAAGAGAAAAACTTTTTCTGTGGCCAAAATCACCTCGACATGCTACAGATTAACAGACTCTTGTCCCCCCTCATGATCTAATAACTCGTCGCGAGATTCCAGGGTCGCTATTGGCTGTCAAATTGCCAAATATTTGCACAACCGCGGGAGTGTCAGTCCCGTCCTCCTCCCATGGCCATTACCGCACCCGCTTAACCGCACCAACCTAACACAGACAAGATGGCTTTCTGCCTCTCTGCCTCCACCTCCACCTTCGTCGGCGCTAAGGTCGTCGCGAAGCCCATTGTGGCGCGCCGCTCCGCCCGGTACGTTTCACGGCTGTGTTACCAACGCGAAAGATTTGTCGCGTTCGAAGATGCCGTCCTGCCCTAACGGGCCACGACGGTAACGACGTTCGTGGCTCTGTGCGATCGAACGAGACGCGAGGTTTTTGGGTATTACCTATGCAGACAACGTAAAGCGATCGGGCATCGACTCCGCAAACGCGTACATCGAGGAACACCGTGTCACGACGCCTATGGACCGACACGGGTACCATCGATGAAAACTCATCATCCGCGTCACGACTGGCAGAGAACACTTTTTGCGATTATTTTTTTAGAGAGCTCGCGACTGACCTTCCTTCCCTTCCATACCCTCAACCCTTCCCCCAACAGTGCCTCTGTGACCCCCCGCGCCAAGTACGGCGACGAGTCCGTGTACTTCGACCTTAACGATCCCGAAGCGACCACCGGGTCGTGGGACGTGTACGGCCAGGAATCCACCGCGAGGTACCCCGGCCAGCAGGAGGAGTTCTTCGAGAAGGCGGCGCAAGGCCTCGGACGTCGTGAGGCGATGTACTCCTTCCTGGCTCTCGCCGGCCCTGCCGCGTGCCTCATCTTCGGAGGCAAGGGTGCCAAGGACGCAGACCTCCCTATTACCAAGGGACCCCAGCAAACCCCTCCCCTCGGACCCCGTGACAAGCTATAAACGGTGATTGAAGGTGTCGAGCGTTGATGGACGTTTCATCGACGAGGATGTGAGACAGTATTCGATCATTTATTCGAGTAGCTCGTTGTGATCGAATCAACAAGTATAGACATAGACAATCGTACGGTTCAATCACAAATAATCCTACAGCTCTTCGTGCCCCGTTCCAATGGCGTTTATTTTCCCCGCCAGTTCCTTCGCCTCGCCCGCTACCTTCAAAGCGTGCTCCGCCATTTCAGGCCGCGACGCCGCTTCCTCCTCAAAGTACTTCACAAGCCTTCCAAGCGCCGCACCCGCTTTACCTTTGTTTTCCATGTTCTCTTTTTTCTTGGAGTAAGATGGATTCGCATCGATTCTACTCAACGCCGCTTGCAACGCGGAAAAAGCCTTTTCCCGCGAATCGCTACTACCCTGATTCATCGCCTTGATCAACTCTGGCACCATCATCTCCGCCAGCACCAGCTCCTCGTTCTGCCGGCCCTTGGGGAACCCTTTCTTCTTGGTGCCACCCTCCACGTCAGGCGCTTGCCAGAAATCATCCGCGAGCGCGAAGGCTCGCATTTTAAGATTCTCATCGTTGGAGTTGAATAACTTCTGCATCCATTTGTAACCGTTGGATGCAAAAAACGCGCGCCGCGAGGGAAAATGTGACCTCGTCAGTGAACTCAACGCTCTCAACGCTTTCGATTGGCGTTGCGCGCTAGGCGCAGGGTGCGAATCACCCACTGCTATGGTGGCCAGTCTCGCTGCAACAGACTCAGCCGCGGTTTTTTCACTCCCGCTCGCGCACTGAATGTTCTCGTGCCCGTGCACGATTCCGAATTGAGATTCCTTCAAACTGTCGGAGCACCCTCTCCAGCTATGGATGTGGTTCCCTACCGTAGGGTTGTTGCTCGATGCGATGGCTAATACACCTAGCGCAGCAGCGGCGACGGCATCGGGGGTGTCACCGGAGACATCCACCGCGGTGGCGATGAGCGGCGCCAACGCGTTTAACGCTTTCAAATCGTTCGCATTGTCAATCGGCCCAACGAGATCTTCCATCTCTTCGAGCGCCAGTAAACGGTCAGACACTGACCGCTTTTTGTCGGAAAACATATCAACCGCTTGCTTGATGAACTGCTGCTCAGAAGGGTTACTCTGTAATAGATCTAAGGCTTCCTTCACGTCCTTGCGCTTTGCTAACATCTCGGCTTGCGTTAGTTTTTTCGGCTTAACAAGTTGAGCTTTGGCTTTCGGCTTTTCTTCTTTTGCATTTGGAGGCTCATCTCCATCCCCTTGCTCCTCCACCAGCACCACCCCGTCCCCTTTACTTTCCTCCGCCATTTGCCGTAACGTATCCGGGTCCGAGTTCTCGATCGCCCAGTTGAACAGCGACTGCATGTTCTCCTCGGGGACGGACCCAAGGGCGTCGGATGGCGAATCAAAATCCTTCACAATGGCCGCGGGGGGATGATCCTCAACTTCGCCCACGGGTTCCATCGCAACGGATTGCGCGGTCACGAGACATGCGCTGGTGCAGAGGAACAACGCCACTAAAGTAACCGTCGTGACGCGTCGCGTACCCATCGCTGCCGTCGAGGTGTACGAAGGGCGCGCGGCGGTTTATGCGCGCGCGGGCAGTGCGACGCGGATTGAAAACGGACAAATAAACACTTTTCCACGTGTCCCGACCAACCAAAAAGAAGCAGTACCCTCTCCGCCCCTTCAGTGTGCGTCCTCGCGTCATGCTCCGCCGGCTGCGGAATGTGGCGCTCAGCCTACCTGTGGTGATCACGGTGAATGACTGCGTGGTGTCGGTGGCGCGAACAGACGCTGCGGACCTGCCCGGGCGGGGTCTGGAGACGGACGGGGATGACGGTGATGGGGCTCGCGGGGTGCCGTCCTCATCATCATCATCCAACGGAGACTCCGCTTACGTGCTTCTGAACCGCACCGCAACTCGTTTGTTGAACTTCGCGAGAGGCGACATGGTGTACATGAAGACGCCCATGGACCCTGGAGTCAGAGCAGTCCGGAGGTTGGTGGCGCTGGAAGGGGACTGGGTCACCGATCCGTCATCGGACGATGTACAGAAAATTCCAAAGGGCCATTGTAGATTGGAGCGCGTGGATGACGGTTTAAGGGTTAAGGGTTTAGGGTTTCGAAATGCCGACACGTGGCACACGGGAACAACGGGTACGACGTGGAGGGGTAAAGGCGATATGAACAGTCAGAAGTCAGCAGTCAGAACAGATACGAACAGTCGTAAGGACAGTCGCGACGCGGAGACTGATGAATCAGAAAACTCGACTTCCTTCTCCGTCGTTCCAATAGCGTTGCTCGATTCGAAAGTTCTGTTCGTCCTGTGGCCGCCGTCTCGGTTCGGGTTCGTTGACAAGGAAATTCCTCCGGGAAGGGTGCTGATGCGGGATGACGGGAGCGAGTAGTGGGGTTGTAGTCTCTCTGCGAGTATCTATCAGCCGAATCAAATAAATCTACACAAACTCTCTTGTTTTCCCAACATCGAAACACTACCCGAGACACATGAGCGCCGTCGTGCCGAGCGTTGGCGTCGTGCCCCGCGCGCGTGTTTGTTCCCGTAACGGGAACAAAACGAAGCGCAGTTCGATCGTGTCTCACGCGTTCGGCGCACGCGGAAGCGTTTTCGTCTCCACCAGCAAAGCGGTCCGCACCAAAGATTCGGGTTTGAGTGTAGATGTACGGAAGGGTTGTGGGGGCTGTGGCAATGCACCTGGTCACAAGGCACCCGTAGACACCCACAGAGGTTCCGTAGTAGCCAACGGCTTGCCAGTCCCAATCATCGGCGGCCTGTTCAACCCCATGATCATGTCCATAATCTACGTCTTCGTCGCCATCCGGTTCGCGTTGAACTACAACAAAACATCATTCACGCAGAAAAACAAAGCGATGATGATCGGGCTGTGGCCCGTGTTAGCGGTGACCTCCGCGTCGTTCAGAGAGAACCTCAAGAAAGCAACCATGGGGTGAGACTATCCGTAAAACCATCCAACTAAGTGAAGAGGTGTGTAACAGACATATCGGATAGGTATCATAATACTCAACACGACTTCCCAAAAAACCAATACTACTACGTGCTTCCAAACTCGTGCAGCCACTCTAGGTGCCTTTCCACGTCTTCCTTCGACACTGACGGCGATATCCGTCGCAGCGCTTCGGACATGTCATCCATCGTGATCGGCGCGGAAACCTCTTCCTTTTTCATGGCCCGGATTTCCTCCGGTCGCTTGCCCACGATTTTGCGCCGCATACCGTTCATCGCCGCGTCACGACACACGTTCGTGATGTCATCGCCAGAGTAGCCCGACATTCTTTCAGCGAGTTGCTCCACACGCACGTCATCCGCCACTTCCACGCCCCTGACATTAATATTCACCAGCGCAGCCCTCGCATCCGTATCAGGCAAAGGTATATATATCCGTTTCTCCAACCGTCGCCTCAACGCTTCGTCGATGTCCCACGGGAAATTAGTAGCCGCGAGCACCATGACCTTTTTCGAAGCTGCATTTTCATCTCCATTCTCGTCGTCATCCCCCCCCGAACACCCGTCTATTTGCACTAGGAATTCTGATTTAACCCTTCGCGAGGCTTCGTGCTCACCCGCAGCGCCTCGAGAGGTGCACAGCGCGTCGATTTCGTCGATGAAAATCGTAGACGGCGCGTGCGATCGCGCTAAGTCGAACAAAATGCGAACCATCCGCTCTGATTCGCCGCGGTACTTGCTCGCCAGCGTACTGGATGAGATGTTGAAAAAAGTCGTGCCGCACTCCGTTGCCACCGCTTTGGCCAGCATGGTTTTTCCCGTTCCAGGCGGGCCGAACATCAACACGCCCTTCCACGGCCGGCGGATGCCCTGGAAGTACTCGGGCATCCAAAGGGGGAGCACGACGGCTTCCTCCAACACGCGTTTAGCGTCGGTCAAGCCGGCGATGTCGTCCCACCGAATGGAAGGCGACCTATCCAGAATTTCACGCTCCAAGCCTTCCGCGAGTTCGCTGTCAGGCCCGTTGTGTCGAGGTTCGCCGCTGCGCGCGGCGTGAATCGCGTCACGCGCGCCACCGCTACCGTTGCGCGGAGCTGAAAAACGATCAGGATTTACGTGCCCCGTTGTTTTCCTCACCTCGCGCTCCTGCCTCGAATCGCGGCCGTACCCGGAACTCTGCACGTTCTGCCCATTGTTCCTGCGGTCATTTCCTCGTGTACTCGCCGCCCCGGGTCTTCCGGAATTCCCACCATCCTCGCCTCTTCTCGCCCAGTTCGGAAGCTCGGGCGCTCGTCGATTGTTACCGTTTGCGTTCTTCAATCCTCCGCGTGCGACGATTGATTCCCGCGTTGGCGCGCGCCACACGTCAGGGTCGTCGTTGGATTTTCGGAGATCTGTGTTAGTGTTGTTGGCTGGGCCGCCCCACAGCAAGTCAGCAGCTGCAGCAGCGGTCGCAGTGCGCTCTGTTCCAGGTCTTCCAGTATTCACGTGGCCGAAATCGAGCTTTGGAAAACCTGTGACTCCAGAGTTGTTCGCGGCGGCGGAGAGACTGGCGGCGGCGCCTCGCGACCGTTCCGCCGCCGCGTCGGAGCCAGGCCTGGTGCTGAAAATTTGCCGCTCCAGCTCCAGTGCGGACACCGTTTTGAGCTCGTCCGCGAGCGAGGCGCGGACGCGGTGCCACTTGCCCTGGAGTGAGGAGTTGAGGAGTGTCAGAGGAGGTGAGAAAGTGTGCGAATGGCGAAAAAGGGAAAAAGCGTGGGATTCGATTCGAAATGCAGCGCTCCGCATCGGCGCTCCTTGCGTACCTTGCGGTACGGATCGCTCGAGTCTTCGTCGCGGTCCACTGTGTCCACGTGTCTATGTAGATGAAAGGATAGAAGGAGGTCAGCGTGAGTGGAGGAGTATAGGGTTTAGGGTCACTCGAGTGACGTTCTCCGTCTCCAATCTGAAACTTTGTGCGTGAAGGGTGCCAACGGTCGGGCCGCAGATGCACACACATGCCTCCTCGCCGTGACACTCACCTAGACACTTGCGACAACACGCCTTGGTAGTACACCCTGGACGTGTCGTAGTCCCCGAGCACGGCGAACTCCCGGGCGAGCCGGAGCTGGTCGCCAGCCGCGCGCAGCGTCATTGTGGCGCACTCCGAAGTGCCGAATTCGTTGACCAAGAAAAGTAAAACTCAAAAAACTTCCAACAGGTGCGCTTTAATAAAAGTGACTCATTGTTCTCGCACACACACCCTCTCCCTATCCTAATAATATAACCCTACTCTCGTTTTCTCGGTATGCTTCGGTACGCGTCCGCGGCGTACCTACCCCCCCCCGTGCGCATGAGTAAAAGCCCCCCCACGAGCGCCGAGTTCGCCGCGAAGTGCAAAGTCGTTTGGTTGCGATGAAAGTGCTCGGAGCTCCAGAAATCAAACACCCAAAACGCTTCAAGCGACACGAGAACCGCTAGGGCTCGCGCCGTGACGCCACTCTTGAACCCTGCCGCGAGGGGTACCGCGAAGAGGAGCTGCGATATGTGCAATAAGAAACAAATGCGGTCATCACTGTATTGGTCATGACTATATACCCACTGAGCTGAGTAACAAAACACGGCCGCAACGAGAATCCTGGCTGAAAGAAGCACCGCGGAGTACGCGCGTCCCAACTGTTTGCTCACTGACTGATTTGAGTGTCTCGCGGAAGCAGGGTATTGGTTGATGGAATGTTCGTCCTCCACGATCGCCCCAATCGAGTTTCCCCGGCGCACGCGCTGTTTGGTTTCCTCGGATTTATAAGTGTGCGCCACAAGCAACAACGTACAGGAAACTGCGGCGAGTTTTTTCACTCCCAACACTCCGTCAGAAAACGCGGAGGCACCGCCAACAAACATAAGCAAAACATCCAAACCCGATTTACTCATCAGAAACAATAAACACGTCTTCCGGTGTACGTCGTGAAGCACAAGCGCACACGCTACGTTCGCTTTGAAGGCGAGGAAGGGAAACGTTTTGTTACCGGCGAGCGCGTGCGTTTTCGCCAAAAAGTATGCCCCGAATTTCTCGGCACAACATGTTAAGTGGTACGCTATGATTAGTATCTGTGCGATACCAGTCAGGGTCTGTGACCCGTCGAATACTTGTATAGCTGTTAAGATTACCTTCAACGCATTTTGAACGTCAAAAGCAACCGCACTCTCCACCACCTCAACCAACACGAGCTGACACGTCAACCACTGCATGTTGAATTTGTTAAATCCCTTGCGCGTTACTGTTAATGTTTCTCGGAAAACCTCGCCGAGAAACGTCGCATCGTTTGTGCTATACCCCACCGACCCCGCCCCGGTCCTTTCACTTACCCGTTTCAAAACACTAAACCCAAATAAAACCCCACCGCAAATGCCACACAGAAATAACGTAAACACGGAACCTTCAGCGTACGCCAGCGATTCTTGGGATTGAGGTTCGGATTCAGAAAAGTCATCGGCCAAGTTTAGCCCTTGACTAACTGCTCGTACACCGTTGTTACTGGATTCAGTGGTACCACCTACACTTCGTCGTCGTGTCGGTTTACCCGTACTCCAGCCCCCGGACGACTTCCGCTGGTCGAAATCCACCGAAACGTAATCGTCGTCGATACCAACGCCGTCGTCATTATATTTCGTCCCCGACCGTCCCCACCCGAAAAAACCATCCCCACCGTCCCCGCCGTCCCTCGCCGCTCGTTTCGACGACGCGCGGCTCCTACCCCCAAAACCGCCGCCCGTGAACTTCACCTCACCTGGAGTGAATAGCCGGCCGAGGAACGAGGACTTAGTAGTACTACTTTCACTGGAATCCTCCCCAATCTCATCCCGTGGATCGTCCCAAGTCGTCGTCCCGGTTTCTTTGTCGAAATAATACGGCCGGCCCGTTTCCGCGTCCAAATGCACCTGCCACTCCTTGCCCAGGTCGGTGCGGAACCGGGACTGGAAGCTGTTGGTCTGGGAGCTTACCCCATATGTATAACGCAATACACTCAGGAGAACCGCTAACGCCAGCGCCGCCCGAGGGCGGCGCGGGGAGCGCATGCTCGGAAACTTATGTGCGTCCCCACCTGCGAACCTGCAGAAGAGAAAATGGCAACGAGAAAGTTGACATCGCCAAACTTTTCTTTCCCGCTGCTGGCGACCAAATCAGCCAATGGCGTGCTTTTCTGCGGCGCTGATTCCCCCAGATTTAGAGGCTGACAGCGCTCGAGAGCGTTCGGGTTTTGTCCCTTTTCCTTTGAGTCATTAAACCGTGGAACTGGTAAAATTCTTGAAACTCGAAAAAGTTGCGGTCGAAAGTTGCGGCGGTCGTTGTTGTTTTGGTCGAGTCCATTACGCGTGCTTTCACTGCACCTCACGCGCGCGCCGCTTCAACGTAAGGGACGACGCGCTTTCGTTTCGGTCGCAATCAACGCGACTCGGGGTTCTCACGACCTTCCAAGTAAACGCACGTGTTTCGCAACCTCCGCGTTCGCAAACAACCTCCGCCCTCCATTGTTGGCGTTTTTGTTTGGCCGCAACACACAGGTCCGACACGGCTTATCTCCAGCGAGACGTACGCCTAGTAAAGGCATCAACCGATTCACGAAAGTCCCTCAATATGACGAACGACGGCAAGTCCTCGTCGGTGTGGAGCGTCGAGGAAGACGTGGAACTCGCGCGTCTACAGGTACGTCGGGTTTGGAAGTGACACTAACCTGCGGACTCATCTTTTTCACCCGCTAACACTGTGCGGCAGTTGTTACATCTTGAAATGCGGGCGGCTTTGGCGCGAAGAGTGGCCCGATTTCTCACTCAATGACCCCCTGCTGACCCTTCAATCCCCTCCAACCCCTCCACAGGAAATCCATGGCAACCGGTGGGCCCTCGTTGCCGCGGAGCTGCCGGGAAAAACCGGCCAGCAGTGCGCGCAGCGGTGGAGGCACAAGGTAAACCCCGCGATTAAAAAAGAAAAGTGGACGCCGGAAGAAGACGCGCAGGTGAGTTGATGTGGAGGCGTGAACGACCATCTTTCTGACGACCGCTCGTCACGCGACCCCATTTCCGATGCGTAGTACTCCTCGACGAAATCGTCTGAAGTGTGCGGGTGATTCACACCCACGGCGACTCACGACGCGACCGTGCACGTCCCCCAGGCCGCTATGCCACGAACGTTAACCAACAACGAGACGTGGCGTCCAGAAACCGCGGTCCACGCTCTTCGTTGATCGAGAGCCGTCGGTTTCAAACCGCGCTTCAAGGGTTAATTTTCTTCAGTTTCTGAGTTCCATCTTGCACGTCTAGAACGTCAACTTACCATTCAATTCCCACCCCTCCCCAAACCCTCTCATCAGCTCGCCCGCCTGTACGAGGCGCACGGTCAGCGCTGGGCTGAAATTGCGCGTCACTTAGAGGGCCGAACAGATCAGCAGTGCATGGGTCGATGGCGCCGACACCTCGATCCTTCCGTCAAAAAAGATGCGTGGGGCGGTTCTGAAGATGAAAAACTGATGCGTTTGCACGATACGCTTGGGCCCCGGTGGAGCAACATTTCAAAGATGCTCACTGGCCGTACCGCGCAGCAATGTCGCGCCCGGTGGTTCCAACTATCCGCCGTGGAGGATGACGGGACTGATTTAACGAACGGCAGTGACTTCACGGATGGCACGACGGTGGTGACGGTGACGATGGGTAACGGCGGCGCTTCGCAACAAATAAAAAAGCGGGGCAAGTCGTTATCCGAAAACATGTCCCCGAGCACGCCGTCCGTGACAGACGAAGCCGGGACCGTAAGCACACATCATGGTGCTAATGGAGTCGTAAGTGCGAGCTCAAAGAAACGAGTTGGGCAGGCTGGTGACAACAAAGAAAAAGTAAAGAAACAGCGCAAAACCCCGAAGGACTTCAAACAAGTTTCAGGTTCTGGGGAAGGCGACGGGACGAACTCGCCTGACTACTACGGCCACGGGTCGGGGCTCGATATGCTGGCGATGCTGTACTCCGCTGCGGTGACGTACGAGCAAGGCATGACCGTGGGGAGTGGTGGTGTGAAAGCGGCGAGTGCTGGAGTGCAACAACAGCAACAACCAGAGCCGACTCAGGCGTAGAAGGCGATAGAGGACACGGTACAGTACAGTACGTCAAATCATTATTCTTTCGGCGGGTACCCCGGAATAGGGGGATCTTGCCTTGTACACATCAAGTAGTGACACTAGTGACAACCACGGCGATACGACATACGCGAAGAGCACTACCAGTATATCAACGCTCGCGCGATTGACGTCGTCATAACAAATTAAGGGAGGGGTAAATATTCTTTGTCGGCGTGTATTACGCGCTGACCTTTAGGTTTAATAGACCGTAAAATGATCACATGACAATCGTAAATGAACAGCTACTCTACTACTCGACTACGCGCGCCTCTACTACTATAGGGCTACACTACAGGGCACTGGGGTTTGACTTCTTTTGCGGCGCGGCGCAGCGTACTTCACGCGCAGCCTCGAACATCGCAAAAAAATCAAGTCACAGCAAACCCTTTTCATGTTCCCTTCGTCGTCTTCGCGCTCGTCGAGTGTCGCTGCTCCTTTTACCTTTTTTATACACACCTGTCCACGTCTCCACCTGTGTCGAAATCACGAATTTATAAAAACACTCACGCGGTGACGCCGACGACTTTTCGAAGTCGTCTAGCATAAAGGGACTGGCTTTTGTCCAGTCGAGCGCTGCAGGCTCCGTCACTTTTTTTGTGCGCGTGTTTTTAGACGTGTTCCCTTCGAGGGGCGCGTGACCGCTTTGACTGCGATCATTCATTAAGAACGTCTCCGGCGGCAACGGCGCACCCGGCTGGAACCCCAGCCTACATCGCATCGCGGTGTTCTCAGCGGAGAGACACTGCGTGGCGTAGGAAAGGTGCTGGTTCGCTTTTTCGAGTTGCCGTACTTGGCGCTTGAGGTTTTCAATTTCGTTTTTCTTGCGTTCCCTCGACTCCGCCGCCGACGCGCGGTTGCGTTTCAGACGAACCATTTTTCCATCGTCAATGGAAGTATCACTATCCTTATGGGGCGTCGTTTTGATTCGCAAGTCACTTCTCGTCACCACGTCGGACAGGGATGGAGGGCGGTGGCGCTTGTTGGAGTCGTTGTCGAGACGCTCAGCAGAGCGCTTGTTACCCGTCGCTTCTTCATTGAAAATAATGTCACGCAGGAAATCTCGAAAGACGTCCGGGTGTTCGTCCGGCGTTTGCGCTTTCTCGGTCGTGACTGGCTGTTCCATGACTGGCTCTTTCTGGTTTTCGTCCCCTAGCCACGCTTCGATGCCGGTCAAGTCCAGCTCAGTTTCGTCGAGGTCGTGCACCAGGGGGAAGGAAGCGTCGAAACAATCGTCACTCTCGACGTCCAGATTTCCCACCACGAACACGCGAAGCGAGGGCTCGCGGGAGCACGCGGAGGCGTTGGAGTCCGACATGAAGCGTCGTCCAGGTGCGTGTGGCACTTTGTTCGACGTACGTGAGTGTTCCTCGTCACGCGCAGACGAGGTGCGAGCGTGAGAGTGGCAGAGATGGAGAGGAGGAGGAACCTCACTTTATGGAGAAAAACGCCACCTGGCCAAAAACGCCACTTCGGGGTTCTGACTGTATGGGCAAATAGTCATCAAAAGGTGTCAAAGATCGACTAGAAAAACGTGTCCCAACCAATCATCATCCAGAATTAGTCGGTCCAAGAAAACGGAAAACTGAACGCTAAAAAAATGGTCA
>TARA_B110000977_G_scaffold103030_1_pt1 | contig 34282 bp, 27 predicted proteins | sample TARA_B110000977 | Tara Oceans TARA_B110000977 (sample SAMEA4397798) | marine metagenome | biome: Polar Biome; feature: [SRF] surface water layer (ENVO:00010504); material: water (ENVO:00002006), including particulate matter (ENVO:01000060) such as... | depth 5 m | reverse complement strand
AAGGGGGGGGTGTGGATTTGGAAGCTTGCTGGACGCCCGATGGGCAGTACGTGCTGAGCGGCGGCGCTGATTCCAGGGTGCACGTGTGGAGCGTCAGGAGCGGGTCGAAAGTCACGACGTGGCAATCGCGACACGCCGGAATCCCGTCAGTGGTGCGGTGGGCGCCTGGAAGCATGATGGCCGCCTCCGCGTGCACCGAAGGGGGGTGCGCGCTGTGGATCCCGCAAATCGATTAGATAGAGGTTTGACAGTTGATTACTCTTGTCATACAGTACATTACATCTTACTCTTAGTTCACTCAATCACTTACCAAACACACCGCCGAAGCCTTTCTTTTTCTTAGGCTTGGAGACTTCTTCCTTTTTCGTAACTATGTCTTTCTTCCCCCCGAACAGCCCCCCTAGCGTGAACGGGTTCGAGATCCCGTCATCATCCGGGTCGACCCAGCCTTCGTCCGCGTACGGCGCTCTCAAATCGAAGCGCTCTCCGCCGTCGAATTCTGGCATCCCGAATGACGCCATAGGCAATGATAAAAAACCCTTCTTCCCCTTGAACGCTTCTTTTGAGAGCTCGTTGGCTTTGTCTTTGTTCTTCTGTTTAATCGCATCCATCTCTTCCTTTGGTAGCGTCTTTTTCATGAAGCCGCTTACTTTGGCTCTTCGCTTGCTCACTTCTGTTTCCAAATTCCCTCCTTTTCGTCTATTGCGTAAGATTTCTTGCTGCGCCTCAAACGTCGTGTCCCGGCCCGCCACGTCTTTGTTGTTGCTGAACCATCCCGCGGTGGTGACGGTTTGGGTGTGGCGACGGGAAGATGACTTGGGAGTGTGCTTTAGGCCCGCGCGGGACCCGAGCAGGGAGGAGGACAGGGCGCCGTGCATGATGGAATGATGACTCACGCGATATTTGGGAAAAGATACGCGAGCAAATTTTCGATGCAATTCCAAAACTTTTTCGTTGGCACTACAAGGCTTCTTCTATGCTAGGACATGCACGAGACGCATCAATTGGGTCGGCTCGTCGTATCTACCCCTAAATTTTAACTATATCCGCAGTCATCGTCCTCCCGAGGCGCCACCCGACCCACCCCCTACGCTGGCTCGCATCGCACTCTTCACACAAAGGCTCTTCAACACTTGCGCCGTGGCCGTCGGCACCACGTCCAAACGCGTCAGCTCCACCAGCACGTCGAACACCTCGGGGCGAAGCTCCACGCCGGCGAGCGTCGTTAACTTAGCCAGCTCGGCCTTGACCTCATCAGGGGTGAGGGGGGGGACCTCGGCCATCACCGCTGAGCAGCGGAGTGTGCAGGTGCTTGTGATGGCAACGTTTTGAATCAAGCCTGCACGCTTTTTAATGAACTGACCCATCAACATGATACAAATGCGTTTGTATGGCCATTGGTTAGCCTGGCCAAACCGACGGTCCGCGACTCGCTCACTTTTGGCGGCGGCGATCGTCGCTTTCGATCTCACACTTCGTGACGCTTAAACGCACCACACCCACACACACTTCGCAAGATGTCTGCTGAAGAAGAAGCCAAGACCGTCGACCCCGACGCCCCCAAGCCCACCACGGTACGTATGCGCAAATAGTCACGCACAGGCGAACGCGCGCATACTGCAGACGCTGCTCCGAAATTTATCCTTTCCGAGACGGACTGCACCCCGATCGTCGTTTCGTGTGTTCACAGAGTGACTTAAACTAACATCCACGCCCCACCCACTTCCGCCCCACAGGAGTTTCCCAAGCGCGATGCCGCTTTGGCCGCGGGCCTTTCCGAGAAGGTCGTTGCGAAGGCGTTCAAGGAGGGTGGCAAGAAGGGTGTCGAGATCGAAGGCGCGGCGGACACCTCTGGCTTGACGTGCTTCTGCACCAGGATGTTGTCCTCCAACGGCGACGTCCGTCTTCTTCAAGCCGCGATGGAAGGCATGAACGCCGTGCCGGACCCCGCGGACCCCGAGGAACGCAAGGGCTGCTCTGGCGCCATCGCCAAGCTGATCATCTCCGAGAACGAACCCGAGAAGAAGATCGCGATGGTGGCGTACGTCCCCGCCGCGATGAAAGACAAGCTCAACGCCATTGAATGGATGAAGAGCGTGTGCGACACCGAACTGGGCGGCGGCGTGGGCGGCGCGCCCGATGACGACTCTACCGATGTGTGGGCCACCTCCACCGCCGTGGAGGACACCTCCAAGGATTTCTTCTACCTCAAGATGAAGGACAACACCCTCGGCGCCGCCATCGCGTTCCTCAGGGAAAAGGGACTGTTCCAGGATGATGACAGCGACGAAGAAGAGGGCGACAATGCCGCCGCGGACTTCGAGTGGTAAGAAGGACTTAAATGAATGTTTGAGTATTCCTTCAGCGCGCTTTGAATGTTTGTTCTATGAATGTTTGAACGACTTGTGATACATCTAAAATCCCTCTACTCTAGCGTCTTTTCCATCGCTTTGCGGTACGCCGCGAAGCTCTCTTGCTTCGTGACTTTTTTATCCCCCACCACGTACACTTCCTTCGCGACTCTTTGTACGAAGAACTGGTCGTGCGACACCAACACGACGCCTCCTTGGAAGCTATCAACCGCGTCTGCCAGCGCAGCGACGGCTTCCAGGTCCAAGTTGTTCGTGGGCTCGTCCAACACTAACAAGTGAGGCTTACTATACGAAGTCGCCGCGAGCGCGACTCGCGACCGCTGGCCCCCGCTTAACGCCCCAGATGGAGTTCCTTGCTGCGCCGCGTTGACGCCGACGGAGGCGAGGTGCGAGCGCAACGTCCGCTCGTGCTCCAACGATCCATCACCCGGAAAGTTATCGAGTAAAAATGCCAATGGGGTCTTGTCGAACGCGAGCTGGTCGCTGTGGTGCTGGTTTACGAGGGCTACTCTTGCACCTCTATCCACAGACGCGATACCAGACACCGGTTCTAATTGCCCCAACAACACCATGACCAACGTTGTCTTCCCCTCGCCGTTCTCCCCGAGCAAGCACACTCGTGATTTACTATCGAGTGAAAGGTCGACGTTTTCGAATAGAATTTTATCACCAGCCGGGTACTTGAACGAGACGTTCTCCAGGCGCGCGATGTAGTTCCCGCGCAATGCGCCGCCGGCGCATAACGTAAGCGGCAGCTCGGCGTCCTCCGCTAAGTCCGCGGTCTCCGCTGCTTCTTTTTGCGCCTCGTCATCTAGCTTTTGCGCTTCCGAAGCCTTGCGCTGCATCATGTTTATCTGCGAGCTCGAGCCTCCGTATTTAAATCCGTGGCCCGCGTACCCTTCAAGCGTCTTCTTTTTCTCGTCCCGCAAGTGTTTCCGGCGTTCTAAAGAAATTTGTTGTTCCTTGCGTTTAGCAGCCCAGGCTGAGTAGTTCATCCTGTGAGCCGTTAATTTCTTCGCAGCGCCAGATATGTGCAGCGAATCCGTCGTGGCGTCGTCCAGGAAGTGCCTGTCGTGTGAAACAACCACCACGGTTCGCGTTTGCCACGTTTTCGAGGTGCTCAATTCCTTCGCTAACCACAGCACGGCGGCGATGGAAAGGTGGTTAGTGGGTTCGTCCAATAATAACAAATCGGGCTTCGCGAACAAAGCAGCGGCCAACGCGACGCGGACCCTCCAACCCCCGGATAGGTCCTTTAATTTTCTATTGGCCAGCGCGTCGCTAAACCCCAGGTTGCGAAGAATCGCACTCGCCCTTGCGGGCGCGCCGTTCGCGTCCATTTGAATCAGCTGTTCGTGCCGTTCGGCGAGTTTCTTTCGTCTTTTTTGTTCGTCGAAAGCGGATGTCTTTTTCGTTCCGCTTTTGTTGTTCAATTCATTAGTTTCTTGTTCTTCCATTTCCGCAACCTCCGCAAGCAACAGCCTGCGTTCGATATCGGCGGAAAGCACGACTTCGTGCGGCAGCTGGTTCTCCTGGGCTGGAGTTAAAGAGACCTCTTGCGTGACGTAGTGCACGCTGATTGAGTTATCCAACCCGCCAACCCTTCTGCTGGCTAGGAACTTCAGCAGCGTCGACTTACCCTTGCCGTTGCGGCCGATCAAGCCGTACCTGTGTCCCGGTGTCAGGATCAACACCGCGTCGTCCAGTAGGTCAACCCCCCCCCAGGATTAGGCAGCTGGAACGGCCCGAGGTCGATGGACGCGAGCCTCGAACCACTCGCGTCGCCGTCGATGCGCATCTTTGCCGCTAACTCGCCGGCGGCTTCCAGCTCAGCTTGGAGTTCAGCAGCTTCTTGTTTCGCGGTTTCCGCCAGTAGCTGCCGTTTCGCCGCTGCTCTCGCTTGCTCCTTCGCCGCCGCGGCGCTGGACGATCCGTCGCCGTCGTTGTCGTACACAACCTTCGGCGCCGCGTGTTGTGTTCGTGCCGCTGCCGCGTCCGCTAAAGTCTTCGCCTCCAAGGCGCTCATCGTGCCGCCGCCTAGTGAGATTGGAGTTCGCTTGGTTTCTTCTTCTTTGGGACTGGGAGTGGCCGCGTCAGTACTATCTCCAGCTAGTCTTGCCCACAGCGCCTCCGCTTTCGCTCGCGCAGCCTCTTCATCACCGCCGCACGTCTCATCCAGCATCGGCGCGACGAAATCAATCAGATCGTCTTTTGGCAAAACATCACCCGTCTCATCGTCCAAAAGACCGCCAGCGACGTACTCCAGGGTGTCGGAATCCAACCCCAAAAGGATATCGGCGCACGCCTGGGCGATCTCCGCATCGCTCGGGGGCATGGTGAGACCGCCGTAGCCGACGGATCGGACGCACGACGAAGTGACCGACCGGCTTCAACAATGGTCCGGAATAAAATAAAGTGTAGTCGATAAACAAAGGTATTTGTCGGCGGTTACTGGGTTTCACATCACTCCGTCGCCGCACACGAGACCCCACGATGGCTGACGAGTCTGCGGCTCGCGCATCAGAGGTCGCGGCGTTGTTCAAGATCCACGGCGTGGACCAGCGGTCCAGCGAGTTGGTATTCACGCACCCCGCGCTTGACGACGGCGGTCACATTACTTTGCGACAAGATGGCAGCAACTCGGAAGACTTTGTGCCAGGTACCTCGACCGTCATCTGGCCGTGCGCGTACTCGTTGGGTGATTTTCTGTGCGACGCCACGGTGGCGAACAGAGAGTCAGGTGATGCGCAACGTGATGACCCTAGTTATGCAGCGAATTTAGGCGCGGTGACCCCCAGCTCCGTGGTCGTGGAGATAGGCGCAGGGCTGGGCCTGGCAGGTCTAGTCGCCGCCCGGCTCGGCGCGAAAAAGGTGAGCATCACGGATGCGACGACGCAAGCGGCGCGCAGGAACCTAGACACAGCGGGTTTGGGAAATTGCACGGTGGACGAGCTGTGGTGGCAAAGAGCGACGTGGCGACGCGAACGGGGCAAAGCCAAGGCTGCGAAAGCAAAAGAAGGACATAGTAACGCGCCGGCGACGTGTGATGAATCAAACGACGAATCCGAACCCGAATCCGACGACGAGGAACCCGCGGGTACGCCCGATGCGAACGAAACTGTTAAACAATTATTAAAATCCCTGCCGGACGGGGAAAACCCTCATATGGTCATCGCGTCTGATGTGTGTTACAGTCAAGGACGGCGGGAGATGCAGATGCTCGCAGACACCATTGGGGCGCTGTGCGGCGATGATACAATAATTTATGTAATGTTCGAGGACCGCGGGGATTGCTGCTGGGGGACGCTGCAGCACTTTTGGCAGGCGACGTCCGCGGCCGGGCTTGAGGGGGATCCGACGCCGGTGGAGGATATTTTGATTGCAGGGAAGGCTAGAGAGGGGGAGGGGCGAAGTAACGACTCGGAAAGGCTGTTGCTGAAGCTGAGGAGGGTTAGAGAGACGCCGAGGGAGTGACGGTTGTAAAACGTGTGTGTATCAGTAACTTTCGTTTGCTCGTTTCTCCTGATATTCGTCGGCTGCTTTGCTTGCCATTCATTCCAAAGGGCGCGTCACAATGACGACGCCTATGATGCTGGATGGGGCTGAGGGCCCGTCCCCGTTCGGCAAGTGGCAGAACGAGGGCATCGACGCGTTGCCTTACGCGTCGACTGACGTGTTGCCTGAGGGGTGGCGCGTGGGGGTGGATCAGATGGTCCAGGAAGAGATGCGGCGCATGAAAAAGCGGCCAAAGGCTTACGTTGACGAAATGGTGGCTGCGAGGGAGATCGATTGGCGATCGTGTCCTTTGCTTCACAAGGAGTTCGAGAAGGTGGCGAAGGGGGAGGGTGGGATGCCTGATGTGGACGAAACGCGGTACTCGCTACAGCCGCCTCCGAAGAGCAAGCGTTTGGATGCCGACGCTTGGGAAGCATGCGTCCGGAACGCGCAAACGCACATGGAACACCAGACTTTGAAAATACAAAACCTGGAGCTGGTGTCTAAGTTCGGAACAAACGCCTGGAGGGCGCACAACGCGCAGCTGGAAGCTGCGATTGCCACGTGAGTATATTGTGAAGGGGTTGAGTACCCTACATACTAAGATGCATTTTCTGTGTCTTTTCTGGTCTTTTCAGTATCCAGAACCCTGTTCACCAAGGACCTGACTTCGTCTCCCGTTTATTTTATTTTTTCTCTCTGCAGGTACGAAACTAAATTAGCCGCCGTGCGCTGCGAGATTGAGGCGATCAACACGGAGCGGTCGTTGCAGCAAACCGCGGCTGGAAGGGAGCTTGGTAAGCTGGAGGAGGAGTGGTACACAATCGTGGCAAAGTGCGTTGCGCTGGATGGCGTGGTGTCAGATCTGGAAGCGAAAAGGGAAGCGATTGAAGGGGGAGGGAAGGAGTGAAATAAAACGTAAGTTGTAAAATTAAATAAACTCCAGATACTTGCTAAAATACTTTTCATCCGTCTGTATTACTCTGTGCGACTGCCAGCACCCTTCGTACTTGCCGAAGCTCCGCTTGACCATGATGAACACCCAGTATGTGGTTTTGTTGACGTCGTCCGCGACTTCGACTTTGACCATGGTTCTGCCATCGTCCATCACCGAGACGTCCGCAAATTTGGTAACGCCCTTATTCCTGACAAGCCGGTCGAAATATTTCAGCGACTTCCCGATGAAGTGGTCGTAGTGGTACATGTCGCTTGATATTCCGAAATACCTCGACCGCTCCATGTTTCCGGACTCCACTGAGAACTCCCACATCACCTGTACGCCGTGGTGCGACCGTGGTTCGTCGTTCTCGCGCAGCGCGTTGATTTGAAGTCGCACCGCATCATCCACGTTTTGCATTTGATGCGGATAGACAAGCGGACCGGGGACGTTCTGTGGGTTCCTACAGATCCCCAAACACTTGCTTCCGCTTTCCTTCAACGGCGCGTCCCGGCAGAAAGGACACTCCTCTGACGTCGGTTTGAACCGCTTAATCGGGACTTCCAGTAACGCGTCCATGGAGAGGATGCCACTGCCTTTGACGAAGCCTTTCTTGCCAACCTCACTGGCTTCGGGTTTTTTTTTCGATGAATCATCGGACGAGGCGAACACTCCTCGCCATCCTGATGCTTGTGTCAAGCGTCTAGGCGAGCCATTGGTGGTTCGGGTGGTGCGTATGCCGCGACTGCGGGGTGGGGTCGCAGCCGGTCGGCTCGCCAACGCCACCACGCCCATCGCGCGAGTGGATAGTGCTGACACTCTCGAAATCCCGAAACTATTTTTCTGACCGAAATATTTCCGGTCCGCCGACGCCCAAAATCATTCAGAGTGGACCGCGCCACCCTACGACCATGGGTGACGCGCCTCCACCTCAACCACCTGCACCGATACGCGTGCAGGTGACCCACGAAGATCGCGGTCTGGTGTGGAGCGCTGAAGGTGCGGCGCGAGGTTTCTGCGATCCATGCAATGGTGCTTTTCGTTTCCACCGAACTTTCGTTCGCGACCACCGACGCCATCCCTAACCGCTCCCCTCACTTCTCGTCCCCAACGCAGAGTATTTCCGCCTGCGCACGCAGCACCGGATCGTCGGCGTGATGGTGGGCGGTCTTCCCGGGTACCGGCAGCAAGACGCGGTGCACGGTTTACCCCTGCAGCTCTCCCCCGAAGAGGTTACGCTTTGCGTTGCTCGGGGCTGGGCGGAGCTGTATTCTCTCGATGGTGAAAAAAAAGCATCGGCGAGTTTAGGTATGACACGAGATAGTATAATCTCTGCACCCCCCCAGCCCCCTTCCAAACCCAAGCCCGTGGTTTCGAAAACGTGGGGCTCGAAACCCAAACTTACGCACAACGCGAAGCGACAGAAAAGCGGAAATAACAACCAACACGAACCGTGGAGGGCTTTGCTGAAACAGCGACGCGTGGAGACGAAATTGGTCGACGCTCTCGACGGTACAGAAATTAACGAGACGCGCAGAGACGTGAGGAACGAAAGCAACGAACGGAGTGAACCTAGTTGTTCTGTAGCGGAGACGACGAATCAACAGCCAAAGAGTGTGTCGGGTACGAATCACAAACAGTGTCATTGGTCCTACCCTCGCACTGAAAGCCAAAAACGAAGGTTTTGCGTCTTCGCGGCGCTTCACAAACGCGGCGTGACGTTAACCTCGGGGGCGAAGTTCGGGTGCGACTACCTGGCGTACCCGGGTGACCCAGCCGCGTACCACGCCAGTTTTACGGTGAGGGTGATGGATGGCGGTCGAGGTGGAGATGGTGGAGGTGCTGAGATTGATCAGAGTGTTGCTGAGATGGATGATGAAAGACCTTCCTCAGATGCACCCGCGTCATCATCCGAAAATTCCTTCTCTGACGATTACTCAATTTCCCTCCTGTCGCTCGTTGCGGCGACGCGCATGGCGCACGGCGCGCGGAAACACTGCGTCTTGGCGGCGGCGGTAAGGAAGACGAAGGGTATGGATGACTCTAATGTGAAGGAATTCAAGGAAAAAGTTCTCAGTGATGCACAGGCAAACAGTCTGAAAATTCTCAAACAGTGGGACGTCTCCTTCGTCACGGTCACGCCCGACGTCGAACAGAGCTCGCAGAGACGCGGAAGAGTTTAGGGTGATGTATTAATACACCTTAATAGTCTATGCTATGTTTTTTTCCGTACGTCGTCTATTTTATACTCGTCTAACGCTTTATAGCCTTCTAACGCCTCTAACGTCGCCGTGTCTTTCCGGTGGGCCGGGTTGTCGCCGGCGTGAGCGGCGAGCCGGTCAAGCGTCCCCAAAATATTCTCTGCGTTTTTTATGCTCTTCGTCATCTCTTCGTGCCTCCGCTTCGCCTCTGTTTCCGTTTCGTTACCCGCCATGATTTCCGCCTTCGCTTGGGCGATGCGGTCGTCGATTGAGCTCAGCGGTTTCCTGGCGTCCAGGGGGGTAGAAGCGGTGGCGTTGGGGTTCGGCATGTCTTGGTACACGCCTCCTCGAACGAATTGCAAATACTCGTCGTGATTTTTTCGTCTATCAACCCCCAACCTCTCGTCGATAGCGTCCAAGCGCTCAAGGCACTCCTTGGTGTCCATCTGCAGCGAACTGACCATAGACTTCGCGAGCGCGCCGTCCGGCGACGCCTGGAACGAAGAAGAAGGAGCATCCGGAGCAGAAGGGTCCATAGTGCGGGTGACCAATGACGTAAGCACGATTGCAATGTGAAAAAAATACGATTCGATTACAACAAGTCACTCCAACATTACCCACCTACTCCGCGTCCACCCACCTCCCCGAGGACCACCATCGTTTGGGTTCCTCCCACTGCGTCTTCCCCGAAACTCTATTAACATAATAAGGCGTCCTGCTGTCGTCCTCGGTGTAGTACGTGTCCCAGTTGCTCCCCCAGGTGTCGCCACCGCTCGCGGGTTCTTTGTAGTTTTCAGTCAAACCGTTGTCCATCGCCTTTTTCCGCTTTTCCGCAATCTCCACGTCCATCGCTAAAGGTTGCAACACCACGTCAGCGACCGGCGCTACCGTCCCACCGGGCGGCGGGGGTCTCAAGTTCGTGGGCGGCGCCCTGGCGCTGGGAGGCGGGGGCTGAAATTGTCCACTAGACGCGGCTAAGCTCTCCCCTTTCTCCCCGTGCTTAGGCGGTTCCTTGCCCCAGTTTTCCTCGTACGCCGCGGCGACGTTCGGATCCAACGTCAGACCCGATTTCAAAGATTCGCCGCCTTTGCCGGTTGATATCCATTTTCCCGTTGGCGGTCGCTTTCGGCCACAAGTTGTGTATATGGACCTCCAGCCGTTGTACCCACCTTGCACCGCGATGACCTCCGTGAACCCTGCTTCGAACAGAGCATCCGCGGCGGCCTGTACGCGCTCGCCGTCGAAGTCCGCAATCAATAATTTACTCAATGGGCGCAAGCCTTGGTTTTCCACACGGGCGATGAACTTACTGACATCTTCTTCCTCGCTCCAGGGTGTGTTCGTGGTGCACTGCGGGGGTTTCGTTAAGTGCTCGCGATCGTACGCCTTGAACGGCCGGATGTCCAGCATCCGGTACCCCTCCCTGTCCAGAAGGTCCTTGCACTCCTCCGGGGTCTTCAGGGGGGCGCCCGCGCGGACGGAAAGGGCCCTGGAAGAAGCGCGTCGGCGGCTGGCGACGCGACTGGTGGAACGGGTCGTGGACCGACGGGCGAACGCCGCTGTGGGTGTGGCGCACGACGCGAGAGACATCGTAGAGTATTAGGACAACAAAAGTCGAAATCGCTGGGGTGTGCGCGGCGTGTCTCGTAGTGACGGGCGTTCTGGATAACACGGCGATTCGTCCTCGTCCAAGTCAGTAGTGGCCAAAATATTTCCAACTTTAAGCGAGTTGAGATCGGACCCTTCCAGCACAGTGAAGGGGCAGTCCACATGGGGCGACCCCTTCATCGGATCCCCGGACCCGCAGGTGCGCTTCAAGAAGCGCTCCGAAGAGGTCCGGGAAGAAGCGCGGCGATCGAGGATGGCGCTGGTGCAGGCCCTGACGGCGTGAGAAGTGGGGAACGAAACGATCGCGCTCAAAACAACGACGTAGGCACCTCTAGGGATTCGCCGTGGTTCAAGCTCGGCCCGTGGGTGCGTTTGTTGGAAACCCTGGACTTAAACGAGTTCGCACCGGACTCGCCACTGCTACGGACGAACATCGGGTGGATTTTGAACGGGGGGTGGAGAGGGCAACGCGTGCACCGGCTCGCCGCAATCATCGTGGAATCATTCCAAACGCAGTTTGGAGATTTGAAAGCAGTTTTAGTCGATCCGACAGGCGCGATAAGGTGTACGATCGCTGCAAATGTAGTGGAGATGGACCCAGCTGGGTTCAGAAAGGGCACATCATTGCTGTTAAAAGAAGTCCCCGTCCTGACCGTCGCAGAGTACACGGAACACTACCTATGCGTCACGCCCAATGAACTGATAATGCACTTCGCGCCGGAAGAGAACGAAGACGTGAATGAGGAAGAGGCGAGGATAGGTGGAGGTGATGGTACCGACGGAAACGAACGTCTCACAGATGCTCCGAATGTAAATGAAGACCAGTGGCTCCCTGAGCCCCGGGGCGACGGTCGACCTCCGGAAGAGCTCGCGAAGGAGATGCACGACGCGATCATGCAGGTACAGCGGGCGCAGGGCGAGCTGGACAAAGTGCGTGCCGAGGAGATGGCGAAGCAAAATGCAGGGGATGGTGCACCGCAACAAGAGGCACCAGCGCAGGACACAGAGAAAGAGTCTAACCCAGAACCAGCTCCGGTAGGTGAAGTAAGCGCATTCGCGCTCGCCGCCGCGAACCTTCTGCGACGCGAAAATTAGATTAGAAGTGGTATTATAATGATGAGAGAAAATAATAGTCAACATTCGAAGGACGTGCGGTTTCTGTTACATCCTTCTTACTTATTAACCTTAATAACATTATTAACATTTCTTAACTGGTCGTTAGAACTGCGCTTCCGAGTCTGCTCGTGCGCTTTCCCGCGGCGGCGGCGCGAACCGCGCGCCCCACAGCCTTTTCTGTAGCCGAAACCACGCGCCGCAGAGAAAGAAAAACCGCCTCGCGATGTCCCCCAACTCGGATTCCACCATCAGGATCCACTCGCCAAGTTTTTCCACTGAAGCCCCCTTCGGAATAGCCCCATCGTCACGCTGTTGCGCTCTCTCCTCCATCACGCGTCGGCGCTCGTTTTCCAACACAACACGCTCCGCCTCCCTGGCGGATTTATACCGCTCCGCCGCGGCAGGCGCGATCGGTTCGCCCGACAAATTCGTCGGGACTGGAAAATCTTCCGCAGCAACTCCACCAAATCCGGAGGCGTCAAGCCTAGCGGCCGCGGCCTGCGCGGACCCCCCAGGCCCACCTACCCCGGATTCGTAGTAGCTTCCAGGTCCATTCCTTTTACTTCTCGACGGCAACATATTCGCAAGCGCTTTTCGAATCGCATTGACGAACAGCCCAACGCCGAACCCGAACAACACGAACGGCGTCGTGGTCGCCACGGCGTCCGCCGCGTGCGCCGCTGGTTTCGCCCCAACGACGTTCACCAGTGCGCGTTCCACCGCATCCGCAACTGCGATGGACGGCGCCAACGCTTCAAGCGCGGAACTCCCAAGGTGCGTTTGTGACTGTTTGCCCATAGCGGGTAACGGCGCGCCAGTTTTGAACGCGGCGTCTGCGAACGCCTTTAACTTGGGAAGGTCCCGGTCAACACCGGCGTACTTGTACACCCCGCCCCGTTTCGGCATCGCGATCACGGTGGGGAACGCGTGCGCTGCTAAATGCGTATCCGCCCAGGCCCGGTCCTCGGGCGTCGACGCGAGGAAGGAACACACGCGTACGTCGGAGACGGCGGGTTGAGTCTCGGCGAGTTTGCGCCACGTCGGGCGCACGCGTCCGCACCACTCGCACTCGGGCATCTCCACTAGGAGTAACACGTCCGCATCTCGCAAGCCTCTGGCGTGCTCTAAACCGGGTAGTGAGGGCCCGGGCTCGGGCAACATTTGCTCAACCTCAGCCCTGGAAACGGCGGTGACTTGGCTTTTTTTCAACCCGCGATACGGCGCGCGCCAGGCATTATTTGAAACGTCGGTGGATCCTTTCTTATTGGTACCAGTCTTCCCTGTGTTTCCCTGTTTCTTCGCCCGTTCCGCCGCGGCTTTCGCGTTCGCGTTTTCCCTGGCGACGATCTGTTTCGCCCGGATCAGCTCGATTTTCTGCCGGTTCGTCTCGATGACCGGGATCCTGATCTCCTGGCCTTCGTAGATAACATCACCAGTGGAGTGCCTTAATCCATTCGCGTTTCGTAAAGCTTCGACGCTCACGCCGTAATCAAGGCCGATGAAGTGTAAGTTCTCTCCTGGTTTCGTGTTGTGCGTGTAGAAATCGGTGGGTAGGACGTAGCCCCGGGAAGCGGCGACACGAGTGGAAGCGTCGCGGCCGGCGAGCTTCAACGACCGAAGTTTGGGAAAACAGGCACCGACCACGACTTTGCGATCTGTGGACACTACGGTGGGGGTGGCTCCAGAGCAACTGATGCGGCGAGACACGACGCGCGGCACGATCCCACACGAACTGGCGCCCGCAAGGAGGGCGGGCATTGCGATCGGCGTCTCCAATGTGCTCGGCGGCGCCAAGAGGGAGTGTGCCTACGACCGCTTTCCCGCTCTTGAAGAACAGGTGGCTCGCCGGTTTAAAATGTGGTTTTTCCCGACTGTCAACAACAGCCACACCCACAAGCAGGTGGTCGTCAACCGAATCCGCCACAACCACGCGCCCGAGCCCGTCGAGCGTCTGTTCTCGTCGTGTACAGAGAAGTGTCGCGTTGGCGTTTCTCGTTGACCATGCGTTGGCGGGGGCGGTACGACGCAGTGGCGTTGGCGCTCATTCTTCTTTTCGTGGGCACCCTTGTGGATTTCGTCGACGCGGGTTACAACAAACTCGCGGGAGGACCGGCGCCTGGAAAAGACATATGGGGTGCTTCAGACCCCGTTTTATGGACAACAGTCATCGGGCTGGTCATCGTGTGGATCATGTACATAGGCGGCATGTTTCGGTGGTACATCTGAGGCCGGGGGGGCTTGGACGGGGAGGCGAGAGACACCGGATGAGAATCCTATACTTGTAATTTTATTGACACCGGAACGAAAACTTGACACGTCGGCAAAGTAAACAACAACGCCCACCTCGTCCTCACACCATACGACGCGGAACCTCCGACGATGGCGACAGCGGCGTTTTCCGTCGTGTCGACGCGGGCGTTCGCACCACGCACCGTTTCCGAACCCGGGCGACGAGATCACAGAACCCGTCCTCGCCGCGCCCCGAATCAATCGCCAGTAACGAAAACAACATTTCGTGTTTCGTCCCGGAGATGTATCTCAACGCACGCCTCCAGCGATGACAGTTTTCTCCCGAACTCGTTGGGCACGATGGGCGCTGCGATTGAGCTCCGATCGCGGTTGCGTGACGTTGATTTGGAGCGCCAGGCGACACGCGGCGGACGGGATGGAGACGGGTGGGAAGAGGTAGGTGGCGCGTGGGTGCGAATTCCCCCGGGACGGGCGTGGGGCGTGGTGCATTTTATCGGCGGCGCCGTGCTCGGTTCCTATCCCCACATCGCATACGACACGTTTTTATCGAAGCTATGTGACGACGCGAGCGTGGTTGTTGTCGCCACGCCGTACGAACTAGGCACGGACCACGGGGCGATATCGAGCGAGTGCGTGGGAAAACTAAACAGCGCGTGGTCCCAAATCGCGGCTCGGGAAAATTATAACGTAACGACGACGCCCGTGTTCGCGGCGGGGCACTCCCTGGGGTGTAAGCTGCAACTCATAGCAAGTTGTGGTGAGGGTGATGACAGTGACACGGACAGTAACAATTCATCACTCAAACCCTCAAATCCTCAGCGCGCGGGTCACCTTTTCATCGCGTTCAACAACGCGACGGCGGCGGACAGCGTTAAGCTTTTAGAAAAGTTTGCGCGCGAAGTGCTGAAGAAACGAGCGGAAACGGCGAGCGGCGGCGATAAAACGATGAACGACGCGTTTGACAACTTCACTCGGAACTTGCCGAATTTAACGAAATTAGCAGAGCGAGCTGCGAGTGCGGTGGGGCTGGATTTCACACCGTCGCCGTCGGAAACCATGGAGGCGACGCGACGACGATTCGAGTCGCCGAAAGTGCGGCTCGTGAAATTCGAAAACGACGACTTGGACCAGAACGCAGATCTGGAAGAAGCGCTGAATAACAGATACAAAAACTTGGTGCAAGGTGATGCTCCTGTTTCATCTATAACCCTAGAGGGCACCCATTTGACACCTGTGTTTTTCAAGTTTGACGGAGCGGGTTTGTCGCCCGTGTTCGCCAAATTAGGGGGGGTCAAGGTTGGGGACGAAGAGCAAGTCGCGCGGCTCGCGGAGGACGGAGTGAAGTGGATCACGGGGAGGTAGACATCTTGAATAGGTTGTAGTACTGTCAAAGAGAAGAACCTTTCGAAGTATAACGTCCAGACTTAGTCGTTAAAGCCGAAGTAGCCGCGGATGGTGAACGGCTCGGGCTCGGGAGAACTCTCCTTCTCGCTTTTGATACGCTTCGAACTCGGCGGAGCCGCGCGTGCCGCTTCACACGTTGCGCAGAAGCGTTTCAATTTGCCGTGAGGGCAGGGGGTGCACTTCACGCAGCAGTCTTTCCGCTTGCCGTGAGGGCAGGGGTTGCACTCCGTGCACTGGTGCTTCCGCTTGCCGTGCGGGCACCCTATGCAGTCCGCGCAGTTGCTTTTTACCTTCCCGTGCGGGCAGGGGTTGCAGTCCACGCAGTTATTTTTCAGCTTGCCGTGAGGGCAGGGGTTGCATTCAACACACTAGTATTTGTACCTTCCGGGCGAGCACCGCTTCTTTCCCATCACTCCCGGTTTTTGTCACGTGCCGCGCGCCGCGACGTGTGCGCGTACACGCGAAGAAAGGAGTCGTAGCTTTGAAGTCACTTCGGTTCTTCCTAGAATTGGCCAAATCCATTTCCCGTTTTCGTGTGTGATTTTTTAAGACCTTGATAGCGGCGGCGGCGGGTAGCTTCGGGGCGTGCGCGTGTCTCCCCACATCGCGCGGCGCCGCGGTCGTCTCGAGCGCACCGACTAGCGTACGAGCACGTGTCTAACGACCCCGTGCATTTGATTGAACTCCCCCCCGTCACTATGTTCAAGCGCCGCGACTGGCGGTTGTTCAACCGCGACGATGGGAACTCATCCAGCGACAGCGATTCCGATGTGGACAACGATGGACGCGGTGCGCTGGATAAGATATCCAGCGACTCCGACGGAAGCACCAGTGACTCTGAGGGAAGCACGAGCTCAGAAAGCGGTGATGAGTCAAACTCTGATAACGAGAAAAAGGGAGACGACAGCAGTGACAGCGACGATGAGGATGCCGCCGACACATCAGACGATGACGACGAATCTGAAGAAACACCCACGGTGTTGACGCATAAGATTGATGAACAAGGTGAACAGAATGAGCAACCTAAGCAAGTGAAACAACAGGACTCTTCAAAAGGCATCGCGGTCAAGTGCAGCGTGTGCCCCGGCGTGCTTTGCCTCTCTGAAAAGTCCCTGCAGCAACATTTGGATTCGAAGAAACACAAAAAGCAAATGGCGAAGCAGGGCGTGGGAATCGACGACGAGGACGTGTTGGTGGACGCGGCCGCGGCTGGGCGAAAGGCGCTGGCGAGGGAAGCGGCGAATAGAGCTGCGAACGGAGACGAAACAGACAGCGACATCGAGGGGTACAGCGACGGCGAAGCGGAGACGCACGCGGAGCGGTTGGCGCGACTTAGAACTCAAAAAGTGCTATCACGGGACATGCCCGTCTTCGACAGTGACGACGAGGATGGGGATAAACACGACAAGAAAGGGGGGGGGCGACAACGCCAGCGGAAACGTGCCAAGAAGAGCGGCAAGAGTGAGGACGATAAAAAAGAAGACGCGCCAATAAAAAAGGGCAAGCCGGGGAAGCGGCAGCGGGAAGCGATGCGAGCAGCGCGGGAGGCGGAAGCAGGGAAGAAAGATTCAAAAGGCGCTTCCAAGAAAGATTCAAACGATGACGACAACTACCGAGCGCCGGGTGACACGCGTCCTCGCAAGAACCGCGCGGCTAAGCGTGCGGCCGAGGCTACGGCGAAGGAAGAAAACGCTCCGCAAAAAAAGCGAGGCGCTTACGACTTCACTGCGGATGACTTGAAAGTATCGGCGCCGTCGTCTGACAAAGTTAAGGGGGACTTGAGGATGATGAGGAGCGGGCGAGGGGGTAGGGGAGGGGGGAGGGGGCGTGGACGACGCTGATATTCGTCTCGCTAATATGAGAACATGTTATAAGCTAATACGATATTGTATCTGTTGTCACGCTCGAGTCGCGCGTCTCTTTTTCGTGTGCTGTGCGTTTTTTCTCAGTTCTTTTGTCGATTCTCGAAACTTGTCGCTTTATTTTCAAATGTTGACTGACCCGTTCGGGCTCACCCCCAAGGCACAAGGCAGAGCGCCGAGCCTGTGTAGTTGGTGGTCGACTGTGTAGGCGTGGCCTTGGCGTTGGCGGTTGTGTCTGGGGCAAGGACAAATCGCGGTCGAGAGAGGCGGACTTCGCCGCGTTGCCAGGGATCTGAGGAAAGAAAGGGCTGTCAAAGGGTGCCTGCTTTTTGTAAGGTCGCGCCGGGTCGCGACTCCCGTGTTGCGTGCGCACCCTACCGCCAACGATGAAGCAGCTCTTCGAAGCCACAAACGGCTCGGGTCCCACGAAGTTTGCGTGGTCCCCGAACGGCCAGTACCTCGCGGTGAGCGGCACCGCGTTGCGGGTACAGATCTTCGACCGGCACGGAGAGCTGCACGATGAGATCCCTTTAGCAGGAAAGGAAAAAACGCAAACAGCGGTGACTCACTTTGCGTGGTGTTCACGGTCCGAGCAACTCGCGGTATTACACTGCGAGTACCTCGGCAAGGACGTGATGGCCACCGTGGGCGCGGATGCCGCGTTCGTGTACCGCCCGCGACAGAAAGAATCCACAAAAATTGACAATTCGCAACGACACGAATTCACGCATTGCGGGTGGGATCCAAACGGCGTAACCCTCGCTTTGGCGACGGGCAAGGGCAACGTTTTAACCTACGATAGCCACACGACGAAGATGACGTCTATTTTAGGCAAGCACACTGAGAAAATCGGGTGCGGGTCGTGGTCTCCCGACGGCAGATTAATCCTGGGCGGAGATGACAAAGTCGTGACGGTTTCGAGTAAATCCGGCGACACTGAAATACAGCTGGAAATAACCCACAGCGCGAAATCCATCGTTTTCTCGCCTGAACCGCCGCACACCGCCGCGTCCCTAGCCTCCGGTTCTTTCGCCATACGCACGAACCAGTTCTCCGTGGATGTCGGACGGAAAACTTTACTGGTTTACAGGTTGGGTGAAAGTGGAGAAAAATACGAATCCGAACAGCACCGGCTTTCTTTCCGTCTAGGTAAGGACCACCCCCCTGATGAGTTGAGTTTCCAGACGAAATACGGCAAGATCGCTGCGCATGTGTGGCTCACGTTTGAACTTCTGCTGGTGGGGTTCGATACCGGGTACCTAGTCCTGATGTCCACCGGCAACGCAGAGGAGCTGCGGGAAGAAAAGTTTTCGGCCAAGGCGTTTGAGGCGCAGCGGGTGGTGAAGCCAGAGATGCCGGGGTTGATAATTAGCTGGTGTCCCTCCGCCAACCGCATCGCAGCTGGGTTGGGTTCGGTCGTTAAGCTGTTCGACGTGACCCGGGATTTACGGTTAACCGAGTCCGCTGAGTCTATGACGCAGTTCGGCAACAACGTCTCGGTGACAGAAATCTCGTGGAACAACTCTGGCCAGGTTGTGTCGATCGGCACGGACGACGGTCGTGCTCAAACGTTCCTCGCCTCGTTGCCCCAACTGGCGTCTTCAAAAAACACGAGAACCGCGTATTTATCTTCCTTGAAGGAAGTCAGCGTGATTGACTTGGCGCATAACGATGCGCAGGCCATGACGACCGTGCCGCTGCAACACGAGCCTTCGTATTTGGCCCTGGGGGATGCGCACGTGTCGTGCGGGATGAACAACCAGGCGTGGTTTTACAATGTTGATAACTTTGTGGATCCAGAAACGAATCACACTTCAAACACACCCCAGTTAGTCAACCAGCGCGAGTACATGGGTGTTGTCGATCAAATCGCGATGGCGGATGTGTACGCGATCGCGCTGTGCGAGGGCCGGGGTTTTGTGCACGCGATCGACGCACGCGACGACCCGAACGAAACCAACGAGTTTTCCGTGCCTGAACGCGGGGAAACGCAAAGGGTGGGGTACGTCACGTGTGTTGCTGCTACTGCTTCGATCGCGGTTTATGGGACAGCGACTGGGTACGTACGGTTGATATCAGTCACAGACCGCGGGGTTTGTGTCGGTGAACACAGGCACGACGAAGGTATCACAGGAGTGTATCCGAACCAAAACGGGACGAGGGTCATTTTCGTGGATGACACAAACGTACCAACTCTGTACGACCCGGTTGGCGAAAAAACGTGGAATATTCCCCACGACGAGCACACTGCTCACTTTCAAAGCGAGCAGAACACGTTAACCGTGCTGTGGGACGTGTTCGACCCCGACGTGTTTACCATAGCGGACGGGTATTCGTTCCGAGTTTATACGTATTCCCCGGTTTCCATCGACGGCCCGCAGATACAGTTCGTGGGCGTTCACCCGCAGCAGCCCGGCTCGACGCCTGTCAGTTTGGTGGATGGAACCATTTCATGGCAAAACTCGAGCTCGCAGATTGCTAGTGAAGTTTTGATCACGCACGATGCGGTGTTGAGTTACGAGGACTACTTCGTCAAGGGACACGGGGCTGGCGAAAGATTCGCGCGAGCCATCTCATTAAACAAACTGCAAGTTGCCTGGGAAGTCGCGATTAAAATCCGCTCACCCGAGATGTGGGAACAGCTCGCGCACAAAGCCATGACGAGTTTATCGATTGAGTTTGCCATACGGGTATACCGGTTTGTAGGCGACGCGTCTATGGTGTTGAGTTTGGAGCGGTTGCTGCACGTGGAGGATACCAACCAGCTCGCCGCGAACGTGCTGATGTTGTTCGAGCGCCCCGAGTGCTACGACGCGGCGCAAGTTTTGTTCATCAAGTCAAACCGCCATAAAGAGGCGCTGCAAATGCGCATCGACTTGAAACACTGGGACGCGGCGACTGACCTGGCGAATAGGTTCGAACAGAGTAAATTAGACGACATATCAAGAGAACATGCCTATGCTCTTGAATCGAGGGGGGAGATAGAGACTGCGTTGGAAATGTTCGAATCCGCACTGACGCATCCGAACCAATCTTCCGATGAGATTAAAAAAGCAAAAGCAGGAATTGCGAGGTGTTCCGTCCGGCTCGGGGATGTCAAGCGAGGGAAGCAGTTATGCTCTGAGCTTGATGACGCCGACGTCTCAAGAGATTGCGCTTTCTTATTAGAGCAATATGGCAACACAAACGACGCTGCCATTTTTTTCGAAAAAGCGGGTTCGTTTGAAAACGCCGCTTCCATTTACTTGGACGAGAAGAAGTTTGCGGATGCGAAGAGTAACCTCGACCGCGTAGTGGGGTCGTCAGCGGCTGTTCAATCGTTGCATGCACGGTATGCATCTGCTATGGAATTGGCCGGTAAATTCTCAGAAGCAGTTCAATCATACGAACTGGCGCGGAACTTTGTCGCGGCGGTGCGCGTTCTGCTGAGCTTGCTGAAACCCAGCAATCCGCACGCGGCGTTCCAAATCGTACGCTCGTCAAGGTCTCCTGAAGCCGCGAGTCTTGCGGCGTCGTACTGCCGCCAGTTAGGCGACACGGACAACACCATCGAGTTCCTATTACTCGCACGGAAAAGCGACGACGCGTTTGCGTTGGCGTCCGAGGTTGGGGGGCGGGCAATGGACAAGCTATCGGAGTTGTTGGGCCCAGACGGGGGCGTGCCGGAGGAGTACCGCAAGCTCGCTACGTACTTTGAATCTGTCGGTTCTTATTCCAAAGCTGGTGACAACCATTGCAAAGCGGGGAGAAACGAACACGCGGTGCGGTGTTACTTGAAACAATGCGATGAGGTTTCAGTACAAGCCGCGATTGACTTGGTCGGTTCCGTTCGCGACGATAACTTGACCACCACCGTGGTTGACTTTTTGTCCACCGCCGGTGAGTCAACCTCCACTGATTCTGGGTCTATTAACTCAAAAAAACCTACATCGCACACCGCGTGGCTGTTCAAGTTGCACGTTGCTTTGGGCGACTACGACGCCGCGGCGAAGACCACCGTGTTGTTAGCCCGACAGGAACAGGAGATGGGCAACTACAAAAACGCGCACGCGCAACTTTTCGACTCCATCGTCGAACTGCGAAAGGAAGGGAAGGAAGTTTCAGTTGGCGTAAGCAGACAACTCACGTTACTGCACTCGTACATCTTAGTCAAAAGTTTCGTGCGTCAGAAGGACCACGAAGGCGCGGCCCGGCTGCTGTGCCGCGTCGCCCGGAGCATTTCAAAGTTCCCGGCGCACATGGTCCCAATATTATCGTCCACGGTGGTGGAGTGCACGCGCGCGGGGTTGAAGAAAACGGCGATCGAGTTTGCGCAAAGATTGATGGCCCCGGAACTTCGCAAAGAAATCGTCGACACGTACAAGAGGAAAATCGAAACCGTGGCGCGGAAACCCGATCCGGACGCGGAAGATATTCCTGAGCCAAACTCGTCCTGTCCTTTTTGTGACGCCTCTGGTGGAGCGTACGACATGACATGTAACGCGTGTCAATCAGATGTGCCGTGCTGCATGGCTTCGGGAATGCGCGTCACAAAAGAAGAATGGACGCACTGTCCGGCTTGTCACTTTCCGTGCAACCGGGACGCGTTTATAAAAATCGTCATGGCGGAAGGGGGGGAGTGCCCTATGTGCCGTGACATAGTGGATGCGGAAAGCGTAGTCGCGGGGTCAGGAGCGGAGAAGGGGAAGCGGGGATGATAGTGGATTAATTAATTATTAATCATGATTCTTTTGGAGTGCTTCATTCGTCCCTTTCTCTTTAGTTATGACTCAAACAGCGTTCCCTTCGTTTCCAGAAACTTCCGCTGGCCTCTGTCGCGCACAGTCAAACAGAGATTAATGTTCCCGCGTCGCTATGCATCGCGTTCCCTTTCAACGTTCCTTTGAACGAGATTTTTTAACCGGTCTTGGAAATGACAAATCGTTTTGTTTTCTCATTGACCGGTTTGGATCTCGTTTGACTGCCTGTCAACTGCGTTTTTCCCGCTCAAAATATCGCGATGATGATTTTCGTTGGCCAAACTGAGATTGCCCCTGGGACGTCGAGTCATGTGAACGCTTTCGGGCGGGATTCGCACAGCTGTCACGCCTTTCTGCATACTTGGCAAAAAAGCCGAGTCAAATCATACTTTTTTGACTCTTCAATCGGCGGTTTTCGAGTTCAGTACCCCGCGCCTCCCGACGGACAACGCGCCGCGCACGGCACGTGACGGGCGTTACCTTCACGGGCGCGCTCTCCACGTGTCTCACTGCGTGCACTCCAAGCGTACATTCACCCAAGTCCGTGTCGTTTCCTCGTCGAATCGTATCAAACGTGTGTCGAACCGTCGGAAACGAACAACAGCTACGGGAAACCAACAACAACGCGAACCGGATCCCGGCGGTACGGAAAAACAGGTGTGTTGACTAGTACGACAGTCGGATGAGCCCTCCTGAGACGGTAGTGGCGCCTGCGACGGTCTCGGTGACCGTCCCTGGGTTCGCCGCGTTCGTACCTCCGAACACCGCCACTGCAGTGCCTCCGATGGCCAGCGCACACGCGGCGTCCAATAAAAACGCGAGGGTGTCATCCGCGATTGATGTGCAGACCAAGAGCCGCGCTGAGTCCGGCCCGGTCACCTCTGAGGCTGCGGCGAGCGACGCTTTGGCCGCTTTGGCGCCCCGACCCGCTGTTCCGGCCACGGGGACTGCCGAAACCCCAACCTTCAACGTCGCATCCACCGCGCCTGCCTCGAACCCGTTCACTGCGTTCCCGCCGTTTCAACTGGGAGGGACAGGCGGAAATCCAACAAACGCAAACCAAGGCCCGCAGTGGAACGCGATGCTGCAGTACTACGCGTACTACTCGTACATGCTGGCTAATGGAGGGGCGGCGGCGATGGGGGCGGTGCCCGGAGCGCCGCCTTCTATGCAAAGGCAGATACAAAGAAACCCGTCAGGCCCCAACCAGCCTCCGCTCCCCGCGCTGGCGCCCAAACAATTCCAACCCGGGATGGTTCCTCCCAACGATAATGGAATGGCCGCAATGCACGGTCCCGGCATTCCCGGGATGATGCCTCCCCAGATGGGGATGCCGCCGATGCACCCTGGGATGGGCATGATGACCCCGCAACAGATGCAGCAAATGGCGCAGATGGCAGCGCACGCGGCGGGGATGCTGCCTCCGCCGCTGATTTCGGTGGGGGCGGCGGGGTTGGGGACGAACCGGGGAGGAAAAAGAAAACACGACGGCGACAAGCGCGTCGACGCCGCCGCCGACGTTTCCGGGAAACACGGCCGGAAACGGCGAAACGCGGGTGGTGGGGACACCAACGAGTTGAAAACGTGCGTCAATTGCGGGTGTACCCGGACGCCGTTCTGGAGGAAAGAGCGCGTTGGGGGGGGGGCCCTGTGCAACGCCTGCGGCTTGTACCTCGCGAAAAATGACGCCCCGCGGCCGAAAATGCTGTGGCGCCGAGGATCGTCGTCTGGGTCGGGGGAAAGCACACCGGAGCAAACGGACACGCCTCCCCCTCCCAACACGGAGCCCACCCTGGTGTCGGGGGGGAATGCCACGCCGCCACCGCCGGACGTGGTGGAGTAGGAGGATTAGGAGTAAGCGTACCGCCTACTACGCTTCTAACCCTTCTACCCTACCTACCCTACATATTATCACTCTTGTCTGTTGTATTACCCACCCTTCGTGTTGAAATAGTCACGCGTTGCGTCGTGCCGTTCGGTACTTGTATCATGTTTTAATTACTAAATTAGTCTATCAAGTTATTTGTTACGTCACTAGTAAGCCTGCTTCACGCACGCCATCGCACGCGCACGTACGCGGACACGAGCTTGGCGACCCCCTCATGCGGACCTTTAAAATATTCCAATTCCTGTCGTCGCACGCGCAGTTCAAGCGCAGCGTCGTCCTCACGAGGATTGCCACGGAAACCGGGGGGTTGTATGCCCAGCCGTATCGCCACAGCCGCCGCGAGTGCGTAGAAACGGTACGTGCGCGCCTCTGAGTTTAAGTACGTCACGCACGCGCCTGCTCGCGGCGACGACGACTTCGACACTGTAAGCGCCAAATCTTGCAATACAGACGAGCGCATTTTTAAACAATTACCCATCGCCAGCAAAGCGTCAAGCTCAATCTGCATTTCTTCTTCCTGCATATTCTCGTCCCTTCCTGCATCCATAACAGCTTCGTCGTACTCATCACAATCGTCCTCACCTGAGCCGTACATCAACGCCGCGCACGCGTCGTCCTCTTCGTCATCCTCGTCCTCGCAAACAAAATCCCGTCCCAGAAAATCCTCGCACGTTCTGTCTATGTCCGTCTTCTCCGCGCCCGCTTCCACGTTCTCTATGGCCGGGTCCATACTGGCTTTTCTCCGCTCGATCGTTCGGAACACGTCCAACACCTTGGCGAACGGCGTGTACGTGTACGTCGGTGTTTTCGCAACTCGAAGCATAATCGCGTCTTTCTCGTCGAAAACGTGCCTGTCCTCGATCTCGCCGTTTTCTGACAAGAAAAGAGGAACGTGATCGTTGGACGAGCCGTCCGGTTCTGTGTTTTCCACAACGCAAAAGCCGTATTTGGTCAACAGCGACTCGTTGGAACGCGCGCCGTACGTGATGCGTATCTGGTCGTTCGGTTTAAATGCTTTCAACGCGGTGACGGTTATGAAAGTAGTTTTTTCACCATCGGTATCACTCACCGCTTCCTCCACTTCCCATGCACACTCGCGTGGTTTCCGGTGGTGATTCGCGCAATCCAGTAACGGCACTAACGCCGACCCCGCGGCTTCACTTTCCAGCGCGTGTTTTTTTTTGTTGTCTTTACAGGCACGCTCAACCGCATGGGGCACAGACGCGCTGTCGCCGAGGTGGAAAGACCGACTATGCACCGCGGCGAGCGCGCGTTTGAATTTCTCATGCGTATGAAGTGGTTCCGTTAGACACGGGACGTTAAAAGCGCGAGTGCCCAAAGCGCGACACGCGCGAGCCAAGGGTTCTTTTACTAACTCAAAAGCGTCTTCCGCATCGTCACTGAGAGTGCTGGAGATGTCGTACGCGCGTGATCTCCAACGTGTGTTTGCCTGTTTGCGGTTTTCTTTTGTATCAGCCGGCGCTGTGAGAAGCTCCAATCGATCGCGCTCGGGCCACCACGCGGGTGCGTCGTCCAGGGCCTCGGCTTTGAGAAGCGCGTGATACGCTCGGTTCGGTGACGCGGCGTCGATCTCGTCCACAACCAGGTACGCGGCGAGGACGATATCGCCCAGAGGAAGTGACGAGGAAGGAGTGTATTCCCTTATCTTTTCAGGCTTTGTAGACTTCTTCGTAGTATTTTCTTCTGCCGCGGCTTTCGCTTCTAGTTCCGCCGCAATCAACGCCGCTTGCGCCACGATGTCCTTTCCGAGTTTCGATTGCAAAGCCTCGGCGGCGGTGATGGTACACGTGCGTGGGATGCGGAACAGGGTTGCGCCTTTTTCGATGGGTGCGGTTGAGACGAGGCCGCGCATGCCGCTCGCGTCGTTTCCAATAGTCACGCTCTCGTGTACCAACCCGCCGTGTGAACGGACGCGTTGGGCGAGTTTCGCCGCCCATAATCCACTCTTGGAGGTGCCGTTTTCGTTCAAGGCATCATCGGCTCCACCTCCCTGGTTCCCGTTCACAACAGACGACGACCCCACAGACGCGGAAACGACCGCCTTTCGTTTCGTGCCCATCACCGACTAACGTGGCCAGGCGGCGGCCGTCGCAGCAGCGAGACAAAGCCGCGCGCCGCGGAGTGCCGCGAGGGAACGGGGAGAGGCAAAAAAGCGTCCGCAGGTCCCAGAAAAAAATCCCGAGTGGCAAGCTCAAAAAACCCTTCGCTTCGACGATCGCACAACCCAAGCGCCGGCACGATGGCGTCCGCGTTGGAAAACGCCGCGGATCCTCCTCGGGAGTTCGTGAAGCACACACGAGCATGTTTCCGGTGTAAGCTCGTGAAGACGTTCGAGCAGGTACGTCTTTTGACACGACACCCACGAGAGGAACGCGGGCATTTGTGCCATTTCCCGCCGTCCATTGTTTCGCACAGAGGATCAGAGGGCGCATCCACTTATCGAGCACACGCAACAGTATAAGAGCGACATACCCCTACTCATACGCATACGCATACGCATACTGACCCCTGTACCTCTACCCCTAACCCCCAATAGTTCGTGGAGGGCGGGTGCGACAACTGCGAGTTTTTCCAAATGAACGACGACCGCGATCGGGTTGTGGAGTGCACCACGCCGGCGTACTCGGGTGTGTGCACGGTGATTAACCCCAGCGCGAGCTGGACTGCAAAGTGGCTACGATTGGGCAAACTTGTCCCAGGGTGCTACGCCCTGGAAATCAACGACGACGTCCCAGATGCGGTGGCGCAGGAAATCGAGGAGAGGATGGACGCGGGAAGGTGAGGCGTGGCAAGATTGCGTAATTCACTTGAATAAAATAATAGTCGCTAATGGTAAACTCGTGGAATATACTTCGGTTAATACCTGCTATCCCCCATCTCTCATTCCTTCGCCGCTTCCGCGGCCATGAACGCTTCTAGTGTTTTCTTTTGCATCAACCGGAGCATGTTCATGAACCCGTTCGTTCTTGACGGGGTTAAGCTCTGTCCCAGACCTAACAACTCGACGAAATCCGGCTCGACGGCAAAGATTTCCTTCGGTGTCGCGCCCGACAATCCTTCCACAAGAAGCGCGGCTAATCCTTTCGTGAGCTGCGAATCGGAATCTGCTACGAACGTTACCGTGCCGTCGTCCTGAATTGTGGGCACAACCCACACCTGAGACACGCACCCCGGGACTTTGTTGGACTCCGTGCGTTCGATTTCCGGGAATTCCTTCAGCTTCGCGGCGAAAAACAAAAGCTGCTTGTACCGGCTCATCGGGTCGGGGACCATCTGGAACGCGCCGATGATCTTCTTCAAGTTCGCAGGCAAAGCGTCGACGTCAGCTGGAGGGGTTTGGGGGGAGGGGTAATAAGTGTCAGAGTCGAGTTGAGTTGAGGCGAGATGGTCGATCGTTGCGATTGCAAGATGGCGAGCGAACGAGATTTCGCAGCGGGGAAGATGATGGAGGTGCGGCGTACCTGCGGCGACCGCAGGCCGTCGAACCGCGGGGACGCGAGCCGTGCTTCGGCGCGGGCGCAACGCCGCGCGGGAAGAAACCGCGGCGCGCGCGGAAACCGCATGTGCTGTGAGGCCCGACATCACCACCACGTGGTGCGCAACGATATGACGGATAACACACGTCAACGCCGCTCGAGAAAGAGAGAGATCTGGAACAAAACAGAAAGGTGAAAAAATATTACCTTGGCTTTACAATGGAGTCTTCTTCGTCTATCAACAATACGCTCACGCCTAAGGCGCCGGGGTCGCGGACGCAGCCGCAGTAGCAGTCGTCGCCGCCGCAGTCGTCGTCGCGGGCTGAGTCGCAGCAGTTGCTCTCGCCGCATTCGTCGCTGCGGGAACCGTTGCCGCGGGAACCGCCGCCGTCGCCGCAGACGCCGGCATCGCGGCCTGCGCCACCGCGGCCTTGGCTTCGTCGTGCATGGCGACTCTGTGCGAGGATGACGACATGAACCCGGACGATACTTGTTTCGAAAGTGCCTTCATCATCTCCATCCGGTCACCGGAGGCGTCGCCCATCTCGTTATCAACGCCGGCGGCTGCCGAGCCGCGCGCGATGGCGGCTTGGTGCTCCAAACCAGGGGGCAGCTGCCCGTTGAACACCACCTCGCCGAACGTACAGGCTTTGGAATCAGGGTCCTGGATTAATTCGGACGTCGGAACTTGCGCATCCACCCCTAACTTCAGTCTGTGAAGCGCGTGCGCAGAGACGCCGACGTCGCTCGCGTGGTCCCGGATGTTCTCAGACGTGAACAGCCCTCGCACCGCGGCCGCGAGCTTCGTCGGATCTGTGTGTTCACTGACGCGCGGCATGTCAAACTGCACCGTTAACGTCTGAGACTCCCGGGGGTCGTTAAGCGTGTCTTCGTCCAGCCCGGTGTGCTCTTCCTTCGTTTTGCAATCGGACACGACCAGCGAATCAGGCACGATCACCGGCGGGTCGTTCGCGGAGGCGTATTTGTACACGAAGTTTGTGTATTGTTCTCCGAAGGCGTTGTCCTCCGCCGCTTCGCCTGATGGGCACCCGAACCCCAACACGGTGACGTCGAACTTCACTCTATAATCGAACGGACAGGACTCGATGTTCATGTTCGGGATGTTGTCACTCGGCATGCCTCGGTTGATCGCGGTCTGCGCCAGCGCGTTTTTGATCTGCTGGTCGGTTTGGCCGCCCGTCACGACAAACTTCCCGACGTGGTTTTCGGACAACGGAAAGGGTTCCAGCAACGACGCCGGATCAGGCTGCGGGTGTTCGAACTTCACGCGCTGGTCAAATTTTACTTTCGAGGTGTCGATGTTGAACCCGGAGGTTTGCGTTTTAGCTTCGGATTCGCCTAAACCACTTGCGCTCAGTAATTTCTGCACCGCGTCCGTCGAGAACAGCTTCACCAGCTCCTTCGCCTGCTGACTGGCTTGCTCCTTTTTCGTATCGAACACGTCCCCGAGCTCGAAATCCACGTCGTACGTTCTGGTGTTTGCCGACGGGTTTTCACAAGCCCCAACGTGCATGATCCTCGGAACAACCTTCGAGTTCGCCGCCAACTGCCCCACGAACTCCTCAATCGCACTTCCGTGGTTCTTCTCGCACGGCACTTTTCTTTTCTCCGTGTGCGCCACCGTGAATGAAACAAACCACTCCTTCGACCCGTCCGTGGTTAAAACCCGCTCCTTCTCCACCGGGATCATCGCCGCCTTGATTTCCTCCTCCTTCTCAATCTCTTCCTTTATTTTTTCCTTCTTCTCCTCCTTCTTTTCCTTAAACACTTCTTTTTTTTCCTTGATCTTTCGCTGGGCCTCGAACCAGGACTCGCGTTCGCTATCGGTGGCGTCCGCGGGGAGGATATCAGACGCGGGGTTGACGTCGTCGTTTTCTTTCTCTTCGTCATCTTCCTCTGATTCCTGTGATTCCTCTTCAGGCTCGGGCGCAGTCTTTTCAGAGGACTTGGAAGTAGAGGACTTATCAGACGTCTTTTCAGACACTTTAGAAGTCGGTTCATCCGAAGAACTCTTGGTTTTCTCCTTTCCGTCGGCGACAAACTTGGCCAACGCCTGCGCCTTGTCGTCTGCTTTTTCAGCTTCAGTCTTCGACCCGCGCGTTTCGTCCCGCTCCTTCTCTTCGTTGAACTCCTCAAGCGGGTCGATGTGCTCCGATTTTGCATCCGCCTTTGCCTTCTCCTTCTCCTCCGCCAGCTCTTCAGGGTCGACGTGTGCTGCGGCGATCGCCTTGGCGCGTTCATCCTCTTCCGTGGACCGCCCGACGGTGTCCCCGAAAAGACGCGTCAACATGTCTTGCGATTTATCCGAAGTCGCTACCGTGGGCTGTTTCGCGTTTTCGATCTCCGCTTCCTTCGCCTTCTCCGTGTCGCTTTTCTCGTGGGGGGTGATTTGGCCCGTGGGGTGGGTTTCGGACGACTTGCTGGAGGATGATTTAGACTCAACCTTAGTCACAGACTTCTTAGCCGCAGGCTTCTCAGTCGCATCGGCCTTCTTGGCAGACGGCTCCTCCTCTTGGCCGACCTCGGCTTCCCACCACGAGTGTTTGCTCGATTTGTGCGAAGACTTGGTGTGCTTCGTGGCGTGCGCTGCGGTGTGCTTTGAGCCGAGCTGGAACACGCTGGCTGGTGCCACGGCGGTGCCTTGCACGATGCCCGACCCAGCCAGGCCGGCGATGGCGATGACCGCCACGAGTGAGCCCGCAACCGCCAAACGCGCGAAGGAACCGCGCGTGGGATTGGACCCGCGGTCATTCTCGGGCACGAGAAGTGATTGCTTCTCGGCGCCACTCGAAGTGGCGACCATCTCCGCAGTGGGAATGCGCTAAGCCGAGAGCGACGGGCACTTATGGAAGGCGAACACTCGAGGTCCGAAGTAGGCGACGGGCGCGTCAGGGGCGCGCGTGGTTGTGTGTCGAACACGCCCGCCGCGTGAAACAGAGATCCTGTAACCACCATTTTAGCTTTTTTTTCGTTTTCTTCCATTTTGTAGGTCTATTAGACCTCCATTTCGTCAGCCATTTTGGCTTTCTCAGTTTCTCGGCCAGTCCGACTTTTCGTCAGTGGAGCTTCCCAGAAAGCCAAAGCAAAAGCCACGACACGGGAAGAGCCGACACAAGCGCTTCTGCGTCAGCACTCTGCCACGCGCACCCCTACCCCACACCCAATTGATGCTCTCCCGACTCGCCGCCCGCGTCCTCCTGCTCTACGCGCTTCACTTCCTTCTCCTCACTGCGTCCGTCTCGTCACAGTACATAGGCGAAGCTGAGACGCTGCGCGCTGACAGGAGAGACGACCGAAGAGACAACCGGTCGCCCGCGCGTTCTTCTCGAAGCAGGTACCGAAGCAGCCGCGGGAACCGGTACCGCGGCCGCGACCGACGACGCGCCAGGCGTCTGTTACAGGCCGAGTTACAGAACACGGCTCCAGCGTGGGCCCCAGTCGGAGCCCCCGGCCCTGGCGACAGCGAGTACTTCGAAAGCTGGGCAAACTGGCCTTGGCCGAGCCAAGACGAAGACGACGAGAACGACGAAAACGACGAAAAATGCCAAACGCTCCTCGAGATTATCGACACGCACCCTTCGTTAACCCGTTTATCGACTGCGACGAGAAATTTACCAGTAGTGCGCAAAGCGTTAAGTGCGGCGGACGAAAGCGACACGTTCTTCGCCCCCACGAACGACGCGATCGAAAGCTTCACGAACTGGACCGGGTTCGCGGAACTCGAAGAAGCTTTGGTCGAACTGCTCGGCGACGAAAAGTGGAAAGGGTTTTTAATCGCTTATCATGCTGTGCCTGATACAGCGCTCACTGTAAGTGAACTTCAAGCGTTGCAAGGCGACCAGCGGTACCTGGAAGATGCGCTTGAAGCGGAGATGCCTTTGTTCGTGGATAACAGCGATGAAGAAGTAACGATTGTTGGTCTCGGGTCGCGCGCAAAATTAATAGGCGAAGAAAAAATCGCGTGCAACGGCGTTCTTCACATGGTTGACCACTGTTTGCTTCCCTTTGACGGGGACGGTGTTTTGGATGACACGCAACGAGCACAACTAGCGGACGCCAAACGCGCGCTTGACTTGCGCTACCCCGAGAAACCGACCGTGATCGACCCGGACGCGTACGAGAGTGAAGAGGAAGAGAAGATTGAAGAGGAAGAAGACTCGGATGACTCAGACTCAGATGATGACTCCGAAGACGATGACTCCGACGCTTGAAGGACAACAACGCCTGACAAAGACAAAGAATTGAAAGAATTGTAGTCCTGTAAGACAACTGTAATACAATTACGAAAAGACACACTTGATACACCTGTTATCGATACCTACGCGCGACTAGTCGCGGTTCAGCAGGAGACGCTGCGGGTAGCCCCCCCCTGGCTCGCACGAGCACGTCTGTAAAAACAGCAACTACCGGTTCCGACACGTTCGGAGGTAACGTCCGGATCGCCAGCATCACGCTGTACTGCATACTGCGAAACGTCCATATCCGAAGCCAGACTTTTGCGACTTTTCTATACCATTGAATCTGGGTTGCAAGTGGGAGCGAGTTTAGCCCGCCGTTCAGGGACCCGCACTCGGTTAACGCCGCGGGCAAGGTAACCCCCAAACACGCGTACTTGGCCATCGCCCATTGCCGCCTTCGGTCCATCCTCCGGCCGACGTCGCCACCCACGAACCCGCCCGCGCTTAAACCGAACCTTCCGCGACCTTGTGACTTCCCAAACTTGAACCAGGATTTGTTCTTCTCAAAGCTTTCAAGTTCGTGCGTCGCTATGTCCGCGGCGAGCCGGCGGGTGATATTCCGAATCAGCGCGTTACTCCTCATGACGATCATCATCTCCCGGGGCAGTGAGCGGCCGAACTCAGATACTTGGTCAAACGTCATGGGCGGCCGTCCTCCTCTAATCAGGCCGTCAACCCGTGCCGCGGCGCCCTCCGCCGATCGCGGGTCCACCACCACTCCCCGGCGCTCCTTCTCCGTCCCGACCGGCGCGACGTGGCTCTGTTGGCGCGCCATTAACTGCGGAAGCACCCACCGCAGGCTCGGAGGAACGCCCATCTCTTCGCTTGTTTGTCGGACAGATTTCGGGTCACGCATCGCCACGGCGTGCCACAACCGGCACATCCGCTTCCGTGCGGGCTCATCCAGCTCGGTGTACAAACCGTGGTCTAACAAAACGATCTGCACGCCGTCGGGGTTGGAGTGTTGACGTCTCGCGTTCCAGAAGTTTGCCAGAAAAGATCCACTCGTTTTTGTTTTCGAACTACGATCGTCGCTTTGCTTCCGCACTAACATGTTCCCCGGGTGCGGGTCGCCGTGCACGAACCCGTGGCACAACAACGTCCGCGCAAACGTATCCGCCAGCGCTTCCGCGGCGAGCTTCGGATCTATGCCACTTGCTCGTAGTCCAGGGCCGTCGTCGATTTTAGCCCCCCTGATGAATTCCATCGTCAAAACTTTATTTGTAGTGTATTTCCAGAAAATCTCAGGCGTCACCATGCGCGGGTCGTCCGCCAGCGCCTTGCCTGTTCGCTCGCACATCTTACCTTCTAGCTCGAAATCAAGCTCACGCGTTAACCGCTCCGCAAACTCAGGCACCAGGAACTGAAAATCGAAACTCGGGAACAGCAACGTGATTCCTTTCGTGATGAACCGCATAGTGGTGAGGTCGACGTCGAACTGTATTCTTAAACCCGGGCGCTGGACTTTCACCGCGACTTCCTCGCCGTCGTGCGTCACCGCGCGGTGCACCTGAGCCAAGCTCGCAGCCGCGATGGGCTCACGGTCGAATTCCTTGAACGCGCGCTTTGAATTCTTTTGAATGTTTGAGGTGGACTGAACCTCAATGTTTGAATGTTTCGAGGAAGACTGGTTTACCTCAATGTCATCATCCACCTTCTGATCCACCGCCCCCGCCCCGAACGCTTCCTCTACCACTGATTTAACGTCTGAGAAAACAAGCGGCATGGCGGAGTCTTGAAGCTTCGTGAGTTCCCTTTGGAACGGAAGAGGCATACCGCTGGCGGTACCGATGAACTGACCGGCTTTGGTGTATAAACCGCCGTTGCGCTCGCACAGGTGTAACAATCTAACCGCGCTCCGCTCGTGCAGCTCAGCCCTGGCGTCCAAAAACTTTGGCGAATCCTTTTCCAAGCCGAACAGCGAGAGTTTGTAATCCGCCGCGATTAAGGTTGCGGTGGATGTCGCGGTGAACGCTCTTGTCAACCCGACGCCGCCCCTAGAGTCCGTACTATCCCACTGTACGAACGCAGCGGAGGCAGCAGCGCCAGCCAAATAAAACCGCGCACGACGGGCGAACGACATTACTCGTGTTTCTATCTATCTATTGTGTAACTAACTGCGATGAATCTACCGCCTTCTATGAATCTTCGTTCACTCGGGGCGCGACGGGCGCTCGGGGACGGGCCTGAAGAGGAATAGGAATGGGACAGGGGTGAGTCAGGGAACATCTATCTATCGGCGCATCACGGTATGCATAGTGACACTCCTCGTGTATGGGCATTTAGGTATCGAGTCCTACGCGAGAAGCGCGATCTGCGGCGGTCGCGATCGTCGGCGTCGGCACGTCATCGATCGGCGACGTTTCAATCGGGCACGCACTCAATCGCGCTCTTGACCATTCTCGCTCCGAACGCTAAGAACGGCGCCGCCGCACACGCGTACATGATATTCTTCGCCGCCGAAGGATTGATCTGTCTCTGCCAAAGGCTCATATAGCTACTGCGTCGGCTACTGTGGGCGGGCCAGAAGTGCGATTTTGTTTCTATGAGGTAATTTTTTTACAAGTGCTCACAATTCTAGCAGCATCCTCCCCTCTCGCCGCCTCTCGCCTGCGGCGCCCCACCCAGCCCCAGTCCCACCGTGGCCGCTCCCC
>TARA_B110000977_G_scaffold131546_1_pt1 | contig 34423 bp, 27 predicted proteins | sample TARA_B110000977 | Tara Oceans TARA_B110000977 (sample SAMEA4397798) | marine metagenome | biome: Polar Biome; feature: [SRF] surface water layer (ENVO:00010504); material: water (ENVO:00002006), including particulate matter (ENVO:01000060) such as... | depth 5 m | reverse complement strand
GCGTGTGTCGCGTGGTCATCCGAGAAAACAAACAAAATATTCGGTCGCTCCACAGCGTTGGCTTGTACAGCTACGACCAAAAAAAGAAATGCGATTATTCTCATTGCATCAGTCTCCTGAAGTTTCACGATGAATATAGATCGGTAGTGTTGCAATCACACCGGGGTGGGCCAGCCTGACTTTGCGCCGGCTGTAGATCGGCGCCTCGGCGAACTCTCCTTTTATAGAGGCATAGAGCACGAAACCATCCTCTTTCGGGACATCCAACGGCAGTGCAATCTGCTCTCGACCGAGAGCGGCCAGATCTATAACCGTGGAATCCGAAGCAGAAATGACTTCACCAGACACGTTAGCCGCGATGATATCAACAGTGACCCGCTGATCCAGGTTGGTGTCATTGATCAAAGTGACCGGAATATCTTGCTGACCCGGCTTATAGAAATCGGGATCCCAACGGTCGATATTGATCGCTACCGGTGAAAACGCCTGTGGTGCCCAACGAGCCCAATGAGGTTCCATCTCAAGCGCGGGAATATCAACAAAGTTGTCGCAGGTTGCACTCGGCTCGGTGATATCCGCGCCCTCTTGAATATCATCTTTATCACGACACATACCGAGATAAAGAAAGTGCTGTACACCGGCGTAGCCTCGTCCCGCGCGCCAGTAGCCGGAAAGTTCCGATGCCACATAGGCATAGATTTCACGGCGCTCTTCTGGCTTCAACTCAACACCAGGAGCAAGGATATCGTAGGCTGCCTGAGATATATGCGTGGCATCAGTGCCGTCACGCGTTAGCCACAACCAGCCGTATTCGTTGTTGATGTAGGCATGTTCTCTGGCCCCCTCTCCATCCCAGGTGGCAAAAATAAGACCATTGGCCTTTGGTGGTTGACGATCAAACAGATCGAGATCAGCCAGGCCGTAATCGCGTGGGTTACTATTCATGAAGCTGGTGCCACTTAGCTTATAGGGGTGCTCCTCCAGCGGATCATTCTTGCGGTCAGGCGCTCGATAACTCCCTGAATCCCAAGCGCGTGTCATGTCCAGGTCACGCACTAGGGGCACAACTTCATAGGGCAACGGGTTGTGGTTTTCATTGGATGCATCCCACCAGCCGATACCCGGGTGATTCCAATTTTCCTGCACCCAGCCGGTAAACTCTTTTTCCAGTTCTTTAAGCGACCAGTTCAGGGACGTTGGCATACCCGGTATGCCTAGCCGCAGGGGTGCAAAGATATGATACTCGTCGGTTACTACCAAGCCGACTTCATCTGCCAGGTCGTACCAGAAGTTGGGCGCGCGGCCCACATGAAAACGAAAAGAGTTCCAGTGAAAGTCTTTCATATGCCCGGACAGTAGCTGCCGCACCCAGGCTTTATCCCAGGGCAGGCTTGCCCTATCAGGGTCCTCGAAAAAACGGTGGAGCGCGATATTGGTACCGCGCAAATAGTACAGCTGATTGTTCAGATAAAAGCCCTTGTCCTCCCCGGACTTCCATTCCACCTTGCGCATACCAAATCGCGTCGCCCTGTCGTCAGAAGGAATACCATCCAGCGAGACTGTCGATTGCGCGACATAAAGGTCCGGATAATCGGGCGTCCACAACGTTGCATCCGCTATCGGTACCTCCTGTACGAGGGTATCGGTCTCCCCCGGCGCAAGCGCTAAGGTCGCGAGGGTTGATTCAGGCAGCCAGGCGTCAGTTTCGTAGGAACGTAGCTGTTGATGTAACTGGGCATCGATGGGCTGGTCGGATCCATTGTGCACAGTGGTCCGTATTACGACCAGCCCCCTGTCTATATCAGGCTCTACCTTGGTGCGGACGATAGAGACCGAGCCTGTATAAACCACGCTGACACTGTCCCAGAGACCAGGGTGAAATGCATATTTTTCCAGATCGGCTCCGATCGGCACGAATTCCGGCACTGCCGTGTGTTCCGCACCTATGCGTACGATCAATACATTCGCCTCGCCATAGACAATAGCCGGACTCAGGTCGTATTCAGACAGGGTGAAAGCGCCCTGATGACTGCCGAGGGCTTTGCCATTGAGCCAGACCTTTACTCCATACTTGGCTTTGTGCAAGCACAAGGCAGCGATCCCGGCGGGTGTTTCAGGTGCAGTGAATTCAGTTTTATACCAGAAGGCCTCGCGCTCATCACTGGTTACACCCACTCGAGAAAAGGGGGGCTGGGCTTCACTGACAAAACCTGGAACGGCAACCCGATGTTCGAAGTTCTCAGGAATTTCCTCTCTCAGTGAGCCCTGGGCTATCTCCCACTCTCCGTCCAGGCTCTGGGTATTGCGCACCTGTTCACCCCAGTTCACGTGGCTATTCTGACAAGCCAGAGTTGGATAGGAACCTTCAACCTCACTGTCCCGGTGCTCAGATACGGGGAAGCTCTTCAACCATTGATTGACCGGTGCCTTGACCATATGGAGAAGCTGGTCGGAAAATACCCACATCAGGACCCCTGTAAGGGCTAACACCAAAAGAATTCTTTTTAGAAATTTCATAAAACAAGCCTACCGCAACTCGCTGAACCTGAACTTAAGTAAAAAAGCCCGGGGGGTTTACACCGAGCCGGAGTCAGCGTGAACACTCGCAAAAAACTACAGATCCGATAAATCCACGACTCTTACACCATGATGCGGAAAGCCGTGCTTACGGCGGTCAACCATGCCTCGCAGCAATTCATCTCCGTAGCGCAATCGCGCATAGAGTACAAATTCTTGCGTATCCGGGATATCCAGCTCTAACGCCAGCTCTTGCTGACCCAGCCCATCGAGCATCACTTTCCGTACTTCTGATCTAGACAAAACCTCTCCCGATGGGGAGGTCGTGAGCAGTTCCAATGTGCCCGGAACAGTTTCACTTAAATCATTGATCATGATCAGGGGAATACTCGATCGACGACCTCGAGCGTAGATGTCACTCCATTGATCGATATACACCGCGACAGGAGACCACACGTTGCGATGATACTCATGCCAACGTGGTTCAATTACCAGGTTCTCCAGATCAATAAAATTGTCACTGGTATACCCGGTACCAGGCTTTGAATGATTGAGATATGAGAAGTGCTGTACCCCCTGGTACCCCCGCTTTGCCCGCCAAAATCCCGTCAGGCCTGCGTGCAAATACGCATAGGTCTCTCGACGAGTATCAGGGGTGGCAGCATCTCCCAGTAAATCTTCATACACATTTTCAGTCAACTTCGTAGGATTGCCTTCACGATCAATCCACAACCAGCCGTACTCATTAATGAAATGTGCGTGATCATTGGAAGGATAGGTCATCCCAATCATGTTTGTGCGGGGGACTGGCTGCCCGTCTTTCTTATCCAGCGCCTCGATGCCTTTCGCTGACATGCCCAGCGCTTCCATAACCGGATTGAAGTTGGCCGAGAAAACATAGGGGTGATCCTCTATGGGATCCGCATCGCTATGTGGTTTTTGCCACCCGCCATTCTCCCATTGCCGGGAAGCATCAAGATGCCGCACCCTGTCGATCACCTCGCGGGATTTTAAGTCGACCGTTTCATTCGAAGCGCTCCACATCGCTATGGAAGGATGATTCCAACTCTCCTGCATCCAACTGGTGAACTCCTTTTCCATCTCGATGATAGACCACTCATGATGCGCAAGGTCCATCCCCTTTTTGTTCTCTTTAGGCGGAGGGAAGGCCAATGTCCAGTAAGCAAATTCGTCATCAATCAGAAAGCCTTCCTCATCGGCAATGTCATACCAGAAATTGGGTAGGCGGCCGATGCTGGCACGAAAGATATTCCACTGATAGTCCCGGGGATAGGTCGTATACAGTTTGCGAACCCAGGATTCATCCCAGGCAAGATTTCCCGCTTTTTTGTCTTCGAAAAACCGATGCAGCGAAAAGTTGGAGCCTCTTAACATCAGCTTTTTCCCATTCAGGTAAAACCCTTTTTCATCCCCACCCTTCCACTCGACATGGCGAAAACCAAAGCGCGTGGCACGGTCATCTAAATCCAGCCCAGCCGTGTCACCCAAACGGGTATGCAATACATAGAGAGAAGGATCCTCCAGTGTCCACCTACGTGCCTCGTCGAGACGCAGGGTCTGGGTGACAGTTCGGCTTTCACCTGGATCAAGCAGCACAAGCAGGCCTTCCGCCACAGCCACATCTCTATTGCCCTGCCACTCCTGAATGCTCTGGGACAAACTCACTTCCACTGTATCCTGTGTATTGTTTCGGATAGTGGTAACCACTTTGGCTTCGCCAGAGTCGATGTCAGTCTCTACCTTGGCCCGCACGACGGTCTGCGGCCCGGTGAAGATCAGGTTCACATCGTCCCAAATCCCAGGGATATAGTGCGTCTTCTCGTGGTCCTGACCCGAGGGTATGAACTCGGGAAGCTGGCTTCGCTCAGAACCCACTCTAACAATCAACTCGTTATCATCACCCCAGCGAACTGCGTCCACCAGATCAAATTCAGCCTGGGTGAAAGCGCCATAGTGATCTCCGAGCAGGACGCCATTGAGCCAGGCACGAACACCGTATTTGGCTTTACCAATACATAATATTGCAACGGCACTGGCCTGTTCAGGAGCTGAAAAACTTCGCCGATACCAAAATGCATCTCGAGCTTCATCCGGGACACCCACGTTATCGAAATGCGGCTGGGCACTGCTAATCAGCCCGGGGACCGGCACCTGATGAGAGAACGTATCAGGCGCCATATCCGTCATTCCTCCTTCAGCCACATCCCACATCCCATTGAGGGATTGATAGCTACGGACCTGCTCTCCCCAGTTGTATTGTCCTGCTGTACCGCCGCAGGCTATTTGGGGCTGAGCGCCTTTGATCTCCGCCTCGTAATTGGTAGCGGATTTGGGGTGCTTCTCGGCGAAGTTGGCATACTTGGCGTCAACCGCCAGCATGGAAATCAATGGAAAGGCCAGTACGAGCAATAGCGGCAAGCCCAGGACGATAGCGAGCAACCAGAGTAACAATTTCTTTGTTCGCGACACCACAAGTCTCCCGCATGCAACCGTCCAACCCTAGAATTCAGGGATTTACATGCCAAAGTCTAAGGCACGTCAATGAAGCAGACCTTAAGCGAGAGGGTTTTTTGGTGTGAGTGATTTTCTGGGGATAATTGCACCGCGGTGTTGTACTACTTTAGATGCAACTGAGTGAGCTATCTTTATTGCCTGTTGCTGATCAGAGCCCTGCATACGAGCTGCGATATAGGTACCATTGAATGAATCTCCCGCAGCAGTCGTGTCCACTGCCTGGACTGACGTGAATGCGTGTTCGGTTGTTCCGCTCCCAGTAGACCAAGCTAAACAACCCTGTTCTCCACATTTAACAACAACCTCGCTTGTCCCCATAGACCGATAACGATCAAGAACCTGCATGGCATCCGAGCCAGGGTACAAGAGCTGCTCGTCCTCTAGCGACGGTAGGGCAGTGTGACACACACCGAGAACCTCATCAAAAGTTGACCGTGCCTCATCTTTACAGGGCCAACCGCGCAGACGGAAATTACTATCAAATACAATTAGGCCACCCGCATCCCTGTAGCCGTATAGGAAGTCCAGCAAACGGCTCCGCCCTTGACGGTTCAGCACTGACAGCGATATACCGCTGAGATAGAGATATTCGTAATCAAAAAGAGAGGAAAGAATATCCTCGGCATCGGCACCATCGAGCAGTTCGCAAGCAGGAGCTTCATGCCTCCAGTAATGGAAGCTCCGTTCACCGTCATCTGCCGTTTCGATAATATAGAACCCGGGAAGCCGACCTTCAACCTGTCGCACAAGGGCTGTCCCAACACCCTCCGCCTGCCACGACTCAAGCATCCAATTGCTATAGGAATCACGCCCTAATGCAGTCAGATAGTCCACTGACGCTCCATGACGTGACATATAAACAGCGGCATTCAGCGTGTCACCACCAAAAGCCAGGGAATAGTCGCCAGCTGTGCCCGACAACTCCAACATGCACTCGCCAATAGATACGCATCTCAATGCCATTGCAGTACGCCTTTATCAGCCTCCGTGAAACTCTTCAAACTGATCACCCGCGACCTTAGCCATAATCCATGACATCAGGGAAGCCATGGCAACCGGCATCAACCTGTACAGTTTGTCTATAGCCCAGCTGTCGGGACCCACCAGAATCCTGGATGAATTGCGTTCGATTCCTTTGATGATCTTCGCCGCCGCCTTCAAAGAACTCACCCCCACTTCCTTGGAGGGATCCATTTCCCGGGCCTTTTTCTTGAACTTTGTGGAAACATCTGGCGAGTTTTCAGTAATCCCCGATTTAACAGCCCCAGGGTAGACAACTGAAACATGAATATTCGAATTCTGCTTCAGCTCCACGCGCAACCCTTCTGTCAGCAATTTCACTGCGGCCTTGCTTGCGCCGTAGGCTACCTGCCCCGGAAAAGGCATATATCCGCCCATGCTAGACACATTGGAAATAAAAGCTTCTGGCTGAACGCGAAGAGCCGGAAGAAAGGCCAGGGTCATATAGTAAGTGCCCCACCAGTTCACATTGAAAACACGCTCAACCTGAACCTGAGGAAGAGTTTCAATATGGCTGTGAGCGTGAATGATCCCCGCGTTGTTGATCAGCCCGGAAACAGAGCCATGAATGCGTATCGTATCCTGAACCAGAGTTTCTATCTGTTCCTGCTTGCTCACGTCTATGACATGGGCACTCATTACTCCGCCCAAGTCAGTCACCAACTCTCTGGTCTCAGATATCGATTTTTCATCATAGTCCACGCCAACCACAATGGCCTTTCGGCTGGCAAGAAGAAGTGCCAACTCTCTGCCTATACCTGAGCCAGCACCACTGACCACAATGACTTTTCCTGCGACCTGCACCTTGGTACCTCTCATAAGGTTGATGCGAACAGGATAGCCCAACGCGGTTAACTCAAGCTGAAGATAATTCCATCACCTCGGTTGGCTTGTCCTTCAGGAGGAAGCGATACATCGCAGGTACTGCTATCAGGGTAAAGAGAGTCCCCACAGTGAGCCCAGACATAATGACGATAGTCATTGATTGGAATAGAGTGTCCTCAATGAGTAGAAGTGGCACCAAGCCCAGCACAGTCGTTGCTGAAGTAATAATAATTGGCCGCAGCCGATGTACCCCTGCTTCCATCGCCGCCTGCTCGATTGTCAAACCCGAGGCGACTAATTTGTCAGCCTTGTCGATAAGAACGATAGCATGATTTACCACGATTCCTGCCAGAGAGAGAAAGCCCAGCATACCGATAAAATTCATGTTTGCATTGAAGACAAAGAGACCAAAAACACCTCCAGAAATGGCCATCGGTATAGTGAAAAGGACGATCAATGTGCGCCTTACCGAATTAAACTGGGCTAAGACTGCGCAGAGAATCAGGCCTATGAATAGCGGTATCGAGAGCATCATGGGGCCACTGTTCTCTGAGTAGGTCTCCAATTCTCCGCCCAGCTCAATAAAATATCCTGGAGGTAGGGTGCTGTAAATCTCTTCGATGGATTTGTCCCAGTTTCGTTGTAGCTCCGCGGAGTCCCAGCGCAGATGCTTACCGCTGACGGTGACAGTTTTTGCAAGGTCTCTACGCAGAATGTTGCCAAACTGCACAACCTCTTCAATAGTGGCCACCTGATCCAGGGTTACATAGTCTCCCCCACTGCCATCACCAACTGGAATTTTCACGGACCACAAATCCAGACTCCCACTAGAGCCTTCATCTTTTTCCGGGGAGCGAATGTAGATAGGAACCAGAATGTCCGATTGCCGAAGCACGCTGACCTGCCTACCACTGAACTCAGCATGCAACGCATCCGCAACCGCCTGGAAGCTAACACCCGCTCGATAAGTACGGGCCTGGTCGATAACAATACGGAGCCGCCGGGTACGGTTTTCCCAATCGTTACGTACATAAAGGGTATCCGGGATTGCCGCGAGGGCAGCCTCGGCGTTACGCGCTATTCTATACAACTCGTTTGCATCCGGCCCGCTGAAACGCAGCTCCACCACTCCCGGAGGTACAACACCCCGGGTGATCAACTCTGTCCGCACTGAGGCCTGCGCTAACTGCTCGGCCGCGAAGCTGCGTATGTCTTGAAGTAGCTGTCCGGCGTGTGCAGCATCCGACGCTTTCACTATCATGAAGGCCCGGTGAGGTGCCGGCCAGTTGGGTACGATCGCAAGAGAAAACCTCGGCCCTCCCGTACCAATATAAGAGGTCAGGTTCTCAACATCAGGATTGTGCGCGTCATCCAATAACCAGTTGGAAAGTGTGGCGACAACTTTATCGGTCTGGTCAACATTATATCCAGCCGGTAGATCGATATAGACCAGAACTTCAGGCCGGGAAGAAGGCGGATACATCTCTGTTGTGACGTATTTCATCAAGCTCTGAAGCCCGAATACCAATAAAAAAATAAAAGCCAGCGACACTGCAGGACGCTTTAACACTGGCGCCAGCAGCATTCGATAGATCCGCGATGCGGGCGGTTTTTTTCCCACGTGTGCTTTGCGCAACAATCTGGACGCGAGTAGTGGGACGAAGGTGACTGAAATGAACCAGGAACATAGCAGCGTTATTCCTACTACCTGGGCCAGTGACCGACTGAACTCTCCGGCAGTCGTATTCACCGTAAGTATGGGCATAAATGCCAGAACTGTGGTGAGGGTTGAGGTCAGGAGTGGCAGCGCCAATTCACTGCTGCTAGCCAAAGCGGCAGGGACAGGCTCCACACCACTGTTGATCTTCAGATGAATATCCTCGGTGATGACGATGCCATTATCCACCAACATTCCAAGTGAAATGATAAGACTCGCCAGGGAGACAAACTGTAACTCCACGCCAATCAAGTACAGGATCACCAGCGCTGCCAGCATTGTTAGTGGAACCGTTGCTCCCAGTATCAACCCCTCTCGTAGGCCCAGCGCAAGCGCCACGACAGCGAGAACGATCATCAAAGTCTGGTACAGGCTGCCACTGACCATAGTTATTGTCTTATCCACCGCGTCAGGCTGCAGACTGGCGACATCCAGCATCATGCCAACAGGCAAGGTAGCGGAAGTCTGTTTTACGAACTGGCGCAACCTGGGCCCCATTGCCTTCACATTGCCCCCTTTCTGCAGGGAAGCGGATATCATCACGGTGGGCTTGCCATTGAAATAGACCAGCTCCTCGGCTGGATTTACATAGTCACTGCGAATATTCAGATATTCCGCCAGTGGCAAAAGACTATTCTTCTCATGGCCTCCCACGACAACTTCGCGCAGGTCGGCAACGGTTTCAAGCTTGCCGCTGGTCTCAATGGCAAGCAGACGACGTCCGACATTTACTTCACCCGCGGGCAGTATCCGGTTCTGGTCCTGGATACTACGAACCGCCGCACCGATATTGAAGCTCGAACTGTCTAACAGGGATGACTCCGCTTCCAGATAAACCCGTTCCTCCCGGACACCAAAAAGGCGAACTCTACGCACGCCATCGACCGTATAGAGCTGATCACGAACGAGCCTGGCATGATCCCGCAGTTCCGCCATGCTCCAGTCATCCCCCGTTAAAGCGAGGGTGACAATGGAGACATCGGCATATTCATCGTTAACAAATGGGCCCTGCACTCCTTCGGGCAACGAAGGAAGCACTTCTTTTGATTTGTGTCGCAGCTTCTGCCACACCGGCTCAAAATCAGGGATATGCTCGTGCAACCTGACCTCAACTATCGAGAGTCCGGGCTGGGAGTAACTCACGAGATGTTTTATTTCGCCGATTTCCCGAAACTTCTCTTCAAGTTTTCGGGTAATCAGATCCTCAATCTGCTTTGGAGGCATTCCCGGAAATTGAGTCATTACTGTCGCCCGGGGTATGCGAATAGAGGGGTCTTCTCGACTCGGAAAATCCTGATAGGCCATGAGGCCCAACACCATCAGAAGCAGGAAAAAGGTCCAGCTGAGTCGATTCTTTTCCAGTACCAGCCTAGTGAGTTTCATTTCGGCGATTGATACAAGCTGACTTGCTGGCCATCACGCAGGAGTTCAACACCAGCGATACAAACAATATCACCGGGTGACAAGCCCTCGATAACTTCGAGCTGATTCACTCCAGCGAGTGCCGCGACGACCGGCGTGTGCATGACTAACGACTGGGCTGCATCATATCGAAAAACGGCATACCCGCCATTTTCGTCGACAATAAAGGCCGAACCGGGGAGCAGTACCCCGCTACCATTACCCGCGAGCTCTATAGTCACTTCTGCCGTCATCCCCGACTGCACCCCGGTCTCAGTCGTTTCAAGTACGACTGTTATCGGATAAGCGCCCCGGTTATCTGCCCGCAAGGCGAGTTCGTATACAACGCCTGACAAGCCATTCAGGCCCAGAGCCGGAATCGCCACTTCTGCCTTACTGCCGCGCTTCACTGACTGAAGCAGCCTGGAGGGCAAAAGCATGGACACTTCGAAGCCTGCGGTACCCTGTATCTCAAAAACAGAAACCGCCGCGTTCACGTCTTCAAAAGGTTCTACGTCACGCCTGTTCACCGTACCCTCAAACGGCGCCAGCAGGTGAGTTTTCTCCAAATCACGTTGGGCGAGCTCCAATCGAGACTGTGCCAGACTCACCGCACTGCTGGCCTTTTCATATTCTGCCTTGGCTCTATCAAGCTCACTCTGGCTGATGTAGGAATCTTTGAATACGCGTTGCTGCTTAAAATAGTTTTTTTCACGCTCATGCTGCTCTGATCGCGCCGCCGAAAGCTCAGCCGCTACGCTGTCGAACATCAGCTGATAGGGTTTTGGATCCAACTCAGCGATGATTTCATTCCGCTTCACATGGTCCCCCACGTCCACATGAACCGCCAGGAGCTGTCCTGACACCTGAAATGAAAGTTGACTAGATTGCTGCGCTCGAACGTGGCCAGACAAGGTCCGCCGCTTTGCCTGGCCATCCTGCCCGACGACTTGGTACTTTATCGCCTTTATGGGCTCCGCCACGATCTGCCCGTCTACGGGATCCGAGCATCCCCAGGCCAGAGAGCAGAGGCAGGCAACCACGATTAATCGCCTTCCTCTGGTCAAGTTATCAATAGAGCCCTTATAAACTGCTCTCGATTCTAATTGCATCATCTCGCTCGAACACCTCTCGCTTCAAGGCAGTCCCCAGGCCTGGGCCAGGGGGAGGTGAAATCATGCCGTTCACAACTTGGGGTAATGTTTCCATCACGTCGGTGTACCAACCCGTGTAAAGCGCACGGACAGATTCCTGAATTACGGCGTTAGGCGCATTGATTGAGAGGTGGCATGAGGCCGTCAGGACTACCGGCCCCGTACAATCGTGAGGAGCAATCGGGAGATGCCAGGCTTCAGCCATGGTCGCCACCTTTTTAGCCTCCGAAATGCCGCCTACCCAACCAATATCCGGCATGACAAAATCGGTAGCGCGCTTTTCAAGCAGGTCACGATAACCCCAGCGTGTTGAAATCGTCTCGCTGGCGCACACTGGAATGGAGGTACGCTGCCGGAACTCCTGGATCGACGAAAGGGAATCCATTTTCACCGGATCCTCTATCCAGAAAGGATTGTAGGGCTCCAGTGCGCGAGAAATTTTTATGGCGGTAGGCAAATTCCACAGCGAGTGGCACTCCACCATGATATCCATTTGATTGCCGACGGCATCCCGGATTTTGGCAAAGGGCTCCAGTGCCTTTTCCAACTCCTTTACCGATATCGCCTGGCCCATACTCGCTTCCGCGGCCTCATCGAACGGCCAAATTTTCATCGCGGTAATGCCCTGACTTAGCAAACTTTCTGCCAACTCATCTGCCCGGTAAAGAAACCCCTCCAGGTCCTCATAGGGCCCGATTGGATCGCTTTGAGGCAGACCAAAATTATCCGTTTTCTGTCCGTCAGCGGTACGAATATAATTGTAGCCAGCGCAGGTATTGTATGTCCGGATACTGTCGCGACACTTGCCACCCAGCAACTGATAGACAGGCTGATCGGTCGCTTTTCCCCACAGGTCCCAAAGCGCAATATCGATGGCTGAATTGCCGCGCATTTCTACCCCAGACGAACGAAAACCCAGATAGCCATAGAGCTCACGCCAATGCAGGTCTATCTGTAACGGGTCTTTACCCAATAGATAGGGAGCAACAGTCTCATGAATGTAGGCTTCTACAGCCGCTGCGCCCATAAACGTTTCGCCTAGGCCGACCACACCTTCATCAGTGTGCACCCTGACCCAACACAGGTTGGCAAATTCACGCAGTCGCAGGGTTTCAATTCGGGTGACTTTCATCAGTTTTTACTCCCTCCCATATTAATACCCAGACCGCCATCAACCCGAATAGCCTGCCCATTAATGAAACTGCATTTGCCACTGGCGAGAAAGACGATGAGCTCGCCGATTTCTTCTGGCCGCCCCACCCGCCCGGTCAGGTGTGTTGCATTCAGCTCATCCATCATCGCCTGCGGATCAATGGCCTGGGCCAGCGCTCCTTGCAACATAGGGGTATCGACTGTGCCCGGACAGACCGCAACACAGCGAACGCTGGGTGCAAAATCAATAGCTATGGAACGGGTAAGGCCCAGTATGGCGCTCTTACTCGTGGCGTACGCTGCAACGAGGGGTTGAGCGACAAAAGCCTGGACACTTGCAACGTTGATGACGATAGAACCATCAGGCATCAAGGGAATAGCGTGCTTGGCACATAACCAGGCTCCCTTGACATTTACGCCCATGACCTTGTCCCACTCTTCCTCAGAAAGGTCGACTGCATTACCGTATGACAACACCCCGGCATTATTGACCAGCACATGCAGCTCATCATGTTTTTCAGATATACGGAGAAACGCTGCTTCCACTGCTGCGGCGTTACTGACATCGCAGACAATGAATTCCGCGTTATAAGGTTTGAGAGATTCCGCCTCCCCCTGTCCCAGCACGACGACCTGATATTCATCTGCAGTCAAGCAAGCCACTGTTGCGAGGCCTATGCCGGTATTTCCTCCGGTAACGACAGCAATCTTATTATCTAGCATTTATAACAACCTCTTTCTGATCATTTGCACATCTCGAGCGCACAACCCTCGCCTATCTTGCACCAACTTACTGAAGAGAGCATTAAGCGAAAAATCAGATTCTAATGTAATGAGCCATCCTCGCCACGCCTGACTATTTGCCTATAAACTTCTTCGCATACCACTGAAGTGCGGCAATTTTTTCGTCCAGTAGTTTATCGGGTTGCATCGCATACACATTGCGCAAACCAATAACAACATCTGTTACGCCTATATTCCCCCAGCTCCTCTATACCTTCTTTTGCAAACGCGCTGGCGCCAGTTGTGAATACCTGGGACGGCTATCAGCGCATCCATAAAAGGTGCAGGTTCCAGAAATTCCCTGCTGCCATTCGCGTATTTGGAACTGGCTTCCTTGGGGTAACAAACACTATCGGGAATCGCCAGGGCGTTATAGCTGGCCTCCTCCGCTGCTTGTGCAAGTGGTATGTAGTGATCAGCGTCGCACATGACAATGTTGTATGAAAAACGCATAGAAATTCTCCTCTCATTATTGTGGAGGTCCGTTGGTAGCGACGATTTACTTAATATTGGCCACGGCTTCTGCCGCTGTACTTGTTGCTTTGACAATAAGCCCCAGTCCGGTGCTATCGCCTATCGACTGGACACGAAGCCCAGCTGCAGTAAGGGCTTCTGCAAGCAAGGTATTCGCCTGAGGCGTTCCTGCGACAATGATTGTATCCGCGAGAATAGGCTTCTCCCCGCCCGATGTATTCAGAATGACAGCGGCCTGCTCAATGCGATCAATGTCCACGGCGGTATTCACCGTCACTCGGAGACGGTCCAGACGATCCATATGTTCATTCCGCCGCTTCTTGCCAACTTCCGGGATGATTTTCTTTCCCATATCGATGACATGAACGCGACGCCCGCGCTGTGCCAGAAATTCTGCCAACTCAATGGCTACCAGATCGGCGCCTATAATCGCCACTTCTCGCCCCATGGGCATCCACAGTCGACTGAGTCGACGCAGAAGATTCGGCGTCATAACGCGCTGGACAAATGGCATGGCGAACTCAACGAGACCGCGTTGCCAGGGCTTAAGCCGATGAGCTTCTCCGGCTAGCAATTTGCCGGCAATAATCTGCCGCATCATTGCACCGGTGAGAACATGAGCCTGATCGGCGCCCGCAATAGAGGGTACTGTCACAGCAGCGCCCGTAGCCACAATTACCTCATCGGGCTGCTCAGCCCGTATCCGTTCGACCGTTGCGGTCGTTCCCAAGCGGATATCAATGGGCAGTCGTCTCACCTCCGCTAACAACCAACACAGAAATCGTTCATTGTCAGAGTGCACAGTCGACGCGAGCACAAGCGAACCACCAAGTCGGTTCATTGACTCATACAAAATCACCCGGTGACCTGCTTCAGCCGCCAGACGAGCGGCCTCTAATCCGCCGGGACCACTGCCTATTACCACAACCTTGCGATTTCCAGGCTTTACTTCAAGTTCAAACTCCCGCCCGGCGAAGGGGTTTACCGCACAACCCAGGCTGTCATGTGTCTGCATTGAGTCGATGCAGTTTTCGCAGGAAATGCAGCGCCGGATGCGGCTCGGCTGACTCGTAATAACTTTATGAGGGAAGTATGGATCTGCCAACAGGGGCCGGGCCATCGCTATCAAATCAGCCTGCCCATTCTCCAGAATTTTCTCAGCCACCTCAGGGTCATGCAGTCGACCGACGAGCATGACAGGCACATCGACCACATTCTTGATGGCCTCTGCCTGCGCAACATTATGGGCATTACCGTACTCGGTGCGCCCCACCATCATAGTTACCAGCGAGTCGGAAATACCACCGCTTACCCGAAATGCGTCAATGCCCGCTGCCACCAGGTCCCCGGCAATGCGCTGGGTGTCATCAATAGCCCTGCCACCTGGTACTCGCTCATAGCCGGAAATACTGAATGTCACAGGAAAATCTGCACCCGCCCTGGACTTGATTTCTCCCATCACCTCAGCAATCAGGCGGGTACGGGTTTCTGCCTTGAACGCGGAGTATCCATCAGTACGCTTGTTGCGATGCGGGGACAGAAATGAGCCCAGAAGGTTGTAACAATGCGCTCCGTGTAGCTCAACCCCATCGTAACCAGCTTCCCTGGCCCGCAGTGCTGCGTCGCCATACAACCTGGCAATACCCGGCAATTCATCAATACTCAACTCCCGGCTTGCCCAACCCCACACTGGAGTCACCGTCACTGAGGGCCCAACAGGCTGCGCCCCACCAAACATTGGCGCAACACTTTCCGGACCTGTATGACTGAGCTGGGGCTGGACCTTGGCGCCATGCGCGTGAATCCGATCAGTGATACGCCTGTGTTCGTCAATAAATTTGTCTTCGGCGAGACTCATTGCACGATGCATATAGGGGTGCCCTGGATCCACAGTCACCAACTCCGTGGTAATCAGGCCTACACCACCTTTCGCCCTCTCCTCCAGGTAGCGGATTAAACGTTCATTGGGAGTTGAATCATCGTTGCAATAAGCCGTTGTCATGGGCGACATGACCATACGGTTTTTCAGCTGCATACCTCCTATTGCGCAAGGCGACGACAGTCTGGGAAATACGGAATCATTCACCAAATTCTCCCGTTCACTTATCTTATCTGTACGTTATGCCCGACAGCTCCAGAAAACCGGGCCAGCATTACTGCGCCTGGTCATCTCGTATAAGCTACGTACAACCCTCACCAATTTCAAACTGACCGAATCAGTGACAATGAGCTGGGTCTATACGTTTTGAGCCCTACTCATTAAGAACTTTTTATTTAGGCCCCAACTCAGCAGGAAGCACCGTATCTACCCCAGGATGATTAAACCCTCGCTTACGACGGCTAATCACGGGCTGGCCTTCTACTTCACCATCCATGTAGGCATAGATAACAAATTGCTCCTGCTCTGGTAGCTGGATATCGATGGTCACCGTTTCAGCACCCAGGGCCGATAGCGTTACTGGCTTAGCATCAGTTGTCACTAACACCTGACCCATTTTATCTGCCACTAACAATTTTATGTTCACCTGACGCTCTTTATAGGTATCGTTCAACAGCGACACCGGTACCGATACCTGCTGCCCGGGCGGATAAAAGTCCTCTGCCCACTTTTCAAGGTTCACCGCTACAGGGGCAAAACCATGGGGGGCCCACTCAGCCCAGCGCGGCTCCATAATCAAGTTAGGCATATCAATAAAGTTATCGCAGGTCGGGGACGGCCTTTGGACCTCTGCATCAGCTGGGATAGTGGCTTTACCCGTACACTTAGATAAATATACGAAGTGTTGCACCCCTGCATAGCCACGCCTTGCCCGCCAGTAGCCGGTAAGCTCAGACATCACGTAGGCAACTATTTCACGTCGCTCTTCCGGCTCTAAGTCAACGCCCGGTGCCAGCAAATCAAAGGCAGGCTTTGCAATCCCCGAAGCATCACTGCCATCACGGGTCAACCACATCCAACCATACTCATTATTAATGTAAGGGTGATCTCTGGCACCTTCGCCATCATAAGTTCTAAATACCATCCCGGTGGATTCGGGCGGCATACGACTGAATCTATCCAAGTCATCAAGGGTATAGTCGCCCTCATTACTATTCTGGAACGTTGCACCGTTCAATTTATACGGGTGTTCTTCAAGGGGATCATTCGGCAAGTGGGGCGCCCCATAACTGCCAGACTCCCAGGCACGCGTTGGGTCAAGATGACGAACCAGAGGGACAACTTCGTAAGGCAATGGATTGTGAGTTTCATTCGATGCACTCCACCAACCAATCGACGCATGGTTCCAATTCTCTTGAATCCAAGCCGTATATTCTTTCTCCATTTCTTTTAACGACCAGTTATTGGATGATGGCCTTTCCACCCCTTTTATATTCAGCCATAAGGGCGCGAAAATGGCGTATTCATCGTTAACGATTAGGCCAACTTCATCAGCCAGGTCGTACCATAAATTGGGGGCACGACCGACATGAAAGCGAAACACATTCCAATGGAAGTCCTTTATATGACCAGACAGCAACTCGCGTACCCATTCTTCATTCCAAGGCAATTGCTTGCGCTGTGGATCGCCAAAGAAACGGTGCATTGCAATATTGGTGCCGCGTAAATAATACAGTTTGTTGTTTAGATAAAAGCCCTTGCCAACGCCTGCTTTCCACTCAAATTTACGCATGCCAAAGCGAGTAGCACGATCATCGGAGGCAACACCGGCTTGCTCAACCGTGGTATGGGCAACATAGAGAAAGGGGGTTTTTGGCGTCCACAACACTTGCTGCGGCAGTTCCACATCCTGAGTCACGATGGCTGTTTCACCAGCGGGTATTAGCACAGATTTGGACACCAGCTCTGAAACCGCTTGCTGGCTTTTCCATTCATTCAGCTGCTGTTTCACCGTAACATCGACAGGCTGCTCACTATTATTACGCACGGTGGTATGTATTACGGCAACGCTGCGGTCAATATCCGGCTCCACTTTAGTGCGTACAATCGAGTAGTCACCCATGTAAACGACACTAACGCTATCCCAGAGCCCCGGGAACCAAGCTGATTTCTCGCCATCTGCGCCAATGGGGATAAATTCAGGGATTTTCGTGTATTCCGAACCTAGACGAACAATCAGCTCGTTGCTCTCACCATAGCGAATGGCCGATGACAAATCGTATTCCGATAAGCTGAATGCGCCGTAATGCTCACCGAGTGCCTGACCGTTTAACCAGACTTTTACACCATATTTGGCTTTGCTCAAACACAGCACTGCTTTGGCCGATACCGATACAGGGGCGGTGAACTGCTTGCGATACCAAAAAGCGTCGCGCTCATCGCTTTTCAATCCCACCATACGAAATTTAGGCGTCGCTTCGGTAATAAAACCGGGCACAGGAACGGTGCGTGAAAAACTACCTGGCGCATCATTGGTCAGCTCGCCTTGCTCAATGTCCCAGCTACCATCCAGAGATTGCGTATGACGTACGGTCTCACCCCAATTCGAGTGGCTATTTTGACAGGCGATAGATGAATAACTGCCATCAATTTCTGCATTGCGATAGGCACTTTCAGGAAATATCCGCAAATACTTGCCGAAAGGAATCTGAATTGCTGACCACAGCGGCCCCTTAAACACCAAGCCAACAGCCACCAACATCACAATCAGCAGCGCGACTTTTTTCAATATCTTCATCCGGGTCGCCCTATTGAGTCAACAGCATTTTCGAGAAACGTTGCAGACGCCCACAAAACATTGCTAGTGAAACCTTCTTAACTGTGTGATTTCTAATACCTAGAGGAACAGCCTATCTTGCATTAACTTACTGAAGGGAGCATTAAGCGGGAAAACGAATACTGATCAGCAGCCCTTCATCACCGTGCCACCCGGATATTTCCAGTGGGGCCTGATGCACCTCGGCCACACGATGAACAATTGACAATCCCACGCCCGCTCCGGGATGATCGGTTCCCGGCCGTCTATAGAAACGGTCGGCCAGCAATTTCCGTTCTTTGTCAGTCATCGGCGCATAATCATTGGCCACGCTAAACACGGTGGTGCCAGTTACCAGCTGGGCGCGAACCTGAATCCGACCACCCACCGGCGTATAATGAAAGGCATTCGCCAGCAGATTACCCAACATTATCCCCAACGACTCCGGTTGCCCCTGAACAAACCACTGTTCGCCTTCGGGAAATTCCAGCTGCAGCTTGCGCTCCACGATCAGATGCCCATGATCCGCCAAAGACTGCTCTGCCAGTTGGTGCAGATCAACCCAGGATTTCTCCAGACTGGCTCCCCTGGATTCAATCTGTGCAAGCACCAGTAGCTGCCGCACCGTGTACACCGCCCTGTCAACACGACTAGCAATGCTGCCAAGGATCGCAGCAGTCGCAGGGTCACGGGCACTGCGCTGGTGCATCTGCAATTCTGCTTTAATAGCGGTCAGTGGCGTCTTTAGCTCATGTGCGGCATTGGCGGTGAAGCGATGCTCATTCTCCAACGCCAAAGACAGGCGCCCCAACAGCCCATTGAGCGCATCCAACATGGGACGTAATTCCTGGTGTATGCCGTCAGTGTCCACCGGCTCGAGTGACATGGGTGATCGACTCCCAACCGCTTCCGCAACTTTTGCGATAGGCCGCAGCCCCCTGGCTGTGCCAAGGTAAATACCAATTATGGTAAAAGGAATAATCAGCACCATGGGGTATAGCGCCTCTATGGCCACGCGAACGATTGCCTGTCGGGATTCGCGCGTATCAACAGCCACGGCCACCCAGAATGTGTCTGCCACCGGCTTGTACAGAACTCGCCAGCGAGACTTCTCGCCATTACGCACTACGGTATCTTCAAAAAACCCCGGAGAAGTCGGTGCATCAAACAGGGGGGCATTCGCAGTACGGTAGATCATTTTCCCGTTCATATCCCAAAACAGCATTGGGTTACCTTCCCAGCCTATTTTTTCACTGAGCGTAATCCCACGCATGCCAATATTTTCATCAACAGAAATCTCCAGGCTGCCAATGAAAGCGATAAATAGCCTAGAACTAAATTCCATATACTGGACTTGTGACTCGAGCTCCTCATCCAGTGACTGCAGGATCACATTGACGGCAGTGATAGATGAGGCCAGTGCCGCAACAAACCAGATACCCAGATGCACGCAAAGAGCGATTATGATCATGCGAAACCTGAGGGTTTCCCGCAGCCGTTGGAAATACGGCCAACTCACTTTCCCGGAACTCGATAACCCACACCACGGAGTGTTTCAATGAAGTCGGCACCCAGAAACTTTCGCAAGCGGGAGATATATACTTCTATAGTATTACTGCCGATTTCATCGTCCCAGGCATAGAGGCTCTCTTGTAGCCCGGACTTGGAAATAAATCGGCCCGCCTTTGTCATGAGCGCCTCCAACACTGCCATTTCTTTAGCAGACAGGGATACTAACTCACCGGATTTTCTAACCACTTTCCCCTTTGGGTCATACTCGATATCGCGAATTGCAAGCACCGGATTACTGCGGCCGGAACTGCGCCGCACCAAAGAGCGAATGCGAGCCAAAAGCTCTTCAGTTTCAAAGGGTTTGGTCAGATAGTCATCGGCGCCCTGATCAAAACTGATGACTTTGGAGTCCAGAGAATCCCGGGCGGTCAGTATGAGAATTGGGACCGGGTTGTCGCGGGCTCGAACCTGCTTGAGAATATCATCGCCAGACACGTTCGGCAGCCCCATATCCAATACTATGAGGTCGTACTCTCCCATATCGAACATAGGAAGCACTTCGGCGCCATCGCGAACCCAGTCTACGGCATAGTTTTCAATCGCGAGCGTAGAGTGGAGAGTCTCCCCTACCTGATAGTCGTCTTCGACCAATAGAATACGCATGGTTTCCCCCTTTCAAGCTATCAAGCACGAACTATACCGTGAAACAGAGATCACCACTCAAAACAAGCTGAGTCTCCAAATAGTAGCTATCGGACAATGCTTTCAAGCTTTATACGCTCTGCTTCAAGCAGGATTGCACAACCCAGCTTCATCCTCTCATCAAACACTGAAGCAAAGGTGAGGCAAAGGTGAAGCTAAATAGACTTCCATGATGTTAACTGAGTATGAGTGCCAAGTGAACGATCAGGTAGCCACGTCCCATCACCCATACTAGATTGGGCGTAAGATCATCTTTTAGAAGATATCTCAATGGAACGTAATGTGCTCTAAAAAAACCTTAAGGTACACTTCATCCATATGGCTCAGAATAAAGTGCTGTATTAATAATAAGGTGAATCACTTTGATCTGGTGTCGGGTGAGAAGCCGCACAATTATCTTCGATTGGGATATGCCAAACTCTACAGGGAGTACATAGGATGAGTCGTCGCTCAATTTTTCCACTCTGCGCGCTGAGCACAGCCATCGCCGCCTCCTCAGGCGCCTTCGCCCAGAGCACTAACGGAGAAACCCGCGTGCTGGAAGAAGTCATCGTTACTGCGCAGAAAAGGTCCGAGAACCTGCAGAATGTGCCTATATCCATCAGCGTCGCGACGGCGCAGGATATCGCAGACATTAATGCCTTCGATTTCAAGGCTTTGCAGGAAATCACGCCGGGGGTCAACTTTGGCGGCGGCGCGGGTTTGCAGAGCGTTGCAATCCAAGTCCGCGGGGTTGGCCCGAATTTTTTTGCCCTGGGCCAACCTCCCAACGTAGCGGTCTTCGTCGACCAGTTTGCGCAGTCCCAAGTTGGCGCGGTATTTTCTACCATGGTCGATATTGAACAGGTGGAACTACTGCGGGGGCCGCAGGGGACACTTTACGGCCGCAATGCCCCCAGCGGCGCCTACAACATTAGCACCAGAGACCCGAACCATGACGGCCTCAATGGTTACGTTGCAGGTAGCTATAGTATGTACGATTCTTCTGACCTGGCAACGCAGGATGTCCGGACAGCGTTAAATATACCACTGGTGAAAGACAAGCTGGCCTGGCGGGTCGCTGGCGTCTATTCTAACTCCGATGGTTTTGTCAAAATGCAGAATTCGGCAGCGAACGACGATACCACCGGCGGTCAGCACAACACGGCTATTCGGTCTAAACTATTGTGGCAACCCACCGATGAAATCGATTTAATGTGGACGGTTAATCATCAGGATCTGGAGCAAAATCCTCCCGGATTTAACTATGACGGACTGGTCCCCGGAACGGGAGGTACCGCCGCCTCACCAGTGCCCGCGATCTACAACAAGTTTGACAAACGCGACAATTATGCCTCGAGGCAGAGTGTTGTTACCGGGGACCTTGACGATATCAGCCTACACCTTACCTGGAGCGCAGACTTCGGCACATTGCAAGCGCTAGGGTTTTACCAGGAATATAATACCTTCTCAGATGAAGATCGGGAGCCCTATCCAGGTGGCGTCAGTAAGTTCGAGATTGGAGCTGATAGTGATATCACCACTTTCGAGCTGCGCTTGTCGGACTCGCTCGAAAAGCTGGATTATGTAGCCGGCCTGTATTATTTCGATACCACAATCGATGCCACGAACGATATTCGGATTCAGGGTGTCGATGTCGAGGGCATGGCCAAGGGGGAAACCGAGGGTTACGCCGCGTATGGCAATGTGAATTATCACCTGACGTCTGAATGGGACCTGGCCCTTGGTCTGCGCTATGACAATGTCGACGACAGTTTGGATTCCAGCACAGTATTTATTGGCCAAGAGGCAGCTGTTGATGATGATCTGGAATTTGACCACTGGTCGTGGAGCATCAAACTACTCAATTACATTAACGACAACCTGACTGCGTATCTATCAATAGATCATGCGTTCAGGCAGGGCGGCTTTAATCCATTGGTGACTGGGCCTGCCGGGTTCAACTTAAACAACCCAGTATTAACCGCCGCAGCGGATTCCATGTTGATTTATGACGAAGAAACCTCTGACGCAATCGAACTGGGAATCAAAGGCACTTTTTTGGATGACCGCCTGAGGGTCGATGCGGACATCTTTTACCAGCGCTTTAACGACCACCATCTGTCCCAAACCACCTCGGGCATTGACGCACTGAAACCCTTCGACACATTTTTTATTCAGGCTATCGACAATGCCGAAGAGATCAATACCTACGGCATTGAGGCAAACGCCACCTACCTGCTGGGCGAGAATTGGGATATCTCCGTGCGGGCCGCATACGCTTCTCCGGAGGTTGAGGATTGGTCTACACGATTCTGCCCTTCCGGCGAGAACGACACGCCCGACCAACTCTATTGCCCAAAGGGCAATGGCGAAGACCTGAACAGCCTTCCCAAGTTCAATACGAATACCCAACTGGGCTACACTCGCTCCCTGCAAGGACCCTGGGAATTATATTCTCGCGCTACGTGGACTTGGCAATCTCCACCAGCCAGCACTAATATTACCAATGATTTTTCCGAGTCCAAGAGCCTGCTTGGCGTAACACTGGGATTCAAGCAGACCAGCTGGGGGCTGAACATCAAGGCCTGGGCAAAAAATCTGACTGACGAAGATCGAAATATTAACCCAGGAAGAAAGCCAAATGGCGACACGAGTCTGCCCTTTGCCTTCCAAGGCGGTTTTACGCCCGGGCGCGAGTACGGCGTAACTTTGCGCTACGATTTCTAGGAATCTGCATACTCGTCTAAAGTTGCCCCGGCCGCATCTTGCAGGCCGGGGCAACCTCAGACTCATATATACTGGTTAATAAGATTTTCCACTTGTTCCTGCTTACCGCTCACACTGGCAACCTCGCCGCCAGCAGCAGCTATGTCACGTAACTCTGCCAGGTTGAGTTCTCCCTTTTCGAAACGAGCACCCTGCCCACCGTCAAAACTTGCGTAGCGCCCGTCCCGAGTACGATTTATACCGCCCTTTTCGATCAGCGCGTGTGCAACCTCAAGGCCACGGGCAAAGGTATCCATGCCGCCAATATGCCCAATGAAGATATCCTCCAGGTCTGTAGATTCCCTACGGGTCTTCGCATCAAAGTTTAGACCACCAGAGCCAAGGCCGCCCGCCTCCAAAATCTGTAGCATGGCACCAGCCGCGTCGTACAAGTCCGTAGGAAATTGATCGGTATCCCAGCCATTCTGGGGGTCACCCCGATTTGCATCGACACTCCCCAGCAAGCCGACGTCTGTGCACATACGTAATTCGTGGGCGAAAGAATGTCCAGCCAGAGTCGCATGGTTGGCTTCAACATTTACCTTGAAGTCTCCAGCGAGGCCATGGTTGCGCAGAAACCCGATCACTGTCTGCGCATCGAAGTCATACTGGTGTTTGGTAGGCTCCATGGGCTTAGGTTCAATAAGAAAGGTCCCTTTAAAGCCGATACTACGGCCGTAATCTCGAGCCATCTGCAGCATTTTGGCCAAGTGCTCCTGTTCTCGTTGGGTATTGGTATTAAAGAGGCTGATATACCCTTCGCGGCCACCCCAGAATACGTAGTTCTCGCCGCCGAGTACCACGGTAGCATCCAGCGCCGCCTTAACTTGGGCTCCGGCATGAGCAAGTACTGCAAAATCAGGGTTTGTAGCCGCACCATTCATGTATCGCGGGTGACTGAACACGTTCGCGGTGCCCCAGAGAAGCTTCATGCCAGTGGCTTTTTGTCTCTCAAGAGCCAGCTCAACCATCGCAGCAAGATTGGCCTCAGATGCCGCGACCGAATCACCTTCCGGGGCCATATCACGATCGTGAAAGCAATAAAACGGCACACCGAGCTTGGTAAAGAATTCAAACGCCGCATCCATTTTCGCACGCGCTGCGTCCATAGGGTCAGCAGGATCATTCCATGGAAACACCTGGGTATCCCCTCCAAACGGGTCACTACCCTTGGCACAAAAGGTATGCCAGTAACACACGGCAAACCTTAGGTGCTGCTCCATGGTCTTACCACCAATAAGCTTTGTGCGGTCATAAAATTTGAACGCTAGTGGATTGCCAGACTCTCTACCTTCATAGGGAATCCCGCCAATTCCCGGGAAGTACTCTCGGTCACCGATAAATATATTTCGCGACATGGTCTCTATCCTATAAATACTATTTAGCTACGAGGACAGCTGAGTGTACGCAGCATCAATGAAACTCACCAATGGCCAGTTGACTTGGGACTGATAGATTTTTAATCGTCCAGACATTCTGATGCGGTTAAAAGAGTACACTCGCCACGTCAAGATCCATGTAGCCATCAATACCAACTTTAGATACATTCATCGCTATTACATTGAAGGCGGCCCTGATTATGAACAGCCTCAAGAGACCACTACGCAGCGAAAGCTGGTTCAACGACCTGAACAAGCCCGACCAGACAGCGCTCCACCTGGAGCGCTACCTGAATTTTGGCCTCACGCCGGAGGAACTCCAGTCTGGCAAGCCCATTATCGGCATCGCCCAAACCGGTAGCGATCTCGCGCCCTGTAACCGCCACCACCTGGACCTGGCTGATCGTGTCAGGGATGGAATCAGGGAGGCGGGAGGTGTGCCGCTGGAGTTTCCGGTGCACCCGATTTTTGAAAACGGCAAACGACCAACCGCTGCACTTGATCGAAACCTCGCCACTCTGGGACTCATCGAAGTACTCTATGGCTACCCCCTCGATGCCGTAGTACTCACTACGGGCTGTGACAAGACCACGCCAGCCACACTAATGGCTGCTGCCGCCGTTGATTTACCCAGCATTGTTCTATCTGGCGGCCCTATGCTCAACGGGTGGTCCAATGGCTTTGAGGGAGAAGGCAGCGCTGCGGAACAGCGCGTAGGCTCGGGAAGCATCATCTGGCAATGCCGGGAACTCTATGCCGCCGGAAAAATTGACTATGCAGAGTTCATGCACAGGGTTTCATCATCAGCACCGAGTATCGGACACTGCAATACGATGGGAACAGCCCTCACCATGAACTCCCTTGCTGAAGCACTGGGAATGTCACTGCCAGGATGTGCTGCTATTCCAGCGCCCTATCGGGAACGGGCACAGATGGCGTATTTTACAGGCCGTCGTATTGTCGAGATGGTTGCGGAAGATTTGAAGCCCTCCGACATTATGACAACCACGGCCTTTCACAATGCCATCGCCCTGTGCAGCGCCATCGGCGGTTCCACCAACGCGCCCCCCCACCTACAGGCAATCGCTCACTACGTTCCGGGCGTGCAACTAGATATTGATGATTGGCAGACTTATGGGGAGCACATCCCCTTGCTGGTAAACTGCCAACCTGCCGGAGAATATCTCGGTGAGGAGTTTTATCGCGCCGGCGGTGTTCCTGCGGTAATGGGTGAAATGCTTCGCTCAGGTGCTATCGACGGCAACACGCTAACCGTTTCTGGCCAGACAACGCTGCAAAACTACGAACACTCACAGAGTGTCAATCCCGCCGTAATCAGCAGCTATGCTCAACCCTTCATCGAACGAGCGGGCTTCGCCGTGTTGAAGGGGAACCTGTTTGACTCGGCGATCATGAAAAAGTCTGTCATCGACCAGAATTTCACCGACACCTACCTGAGCGACCACGACCGGCCCAACTGCTTTCGCACCCGGGCAGTGGTATTCGAGGGGCCCGAGGACTACCACGAGAATATTAATGACCCTGCTCTGGAAATTGATGAGTACTGCATTCTGGTCATCCGCAACTGCGGCCCTGTGGGCTACCCTGGCTCCGCCGAAGTCGTCAACATGCTGCCTCCAGACTATCTGGTCAAGAAAGGCGTCACCTGCCTTCCTACTATGGGTGACGGTCGCCAGAGCGGCACTTCCGCCAGCCCTTCTATCCTGAATATTTCACCAGAATCAGCAGTCGGAGGTGGCCTTGCACTACTAAAAAGCGGTGACTACGTTGAGGTTAACCTTGAACATCACACCGTCAACCTGGTTATCACTGACAAGGAACTTGAGCAGCGCCGGGCACAACTGCAGGACGTAATTACCACTGACCAGACTCCCTGGCAGGAAATCTATCGCAGCAGGGTCAATCAGTTACAGGATGGTGCAGTGCTCAAAACGAAAGGGGAATACCTGAAGATCCACGATACCCACGGTATCCCCAGGAATTCACATTGAAGAAAGAACCAGTGACAGAAATACAGTGTATCTGGAATGCAAAGGCTGAACTTGGAGAAGGCGTTTTCTGGCACCCGACCGAGTCTGCCGTCTACTGGGTTGATATCATCCTATCTAGGCTACATAGGCTGTCTAAGAATGGAGAGCGAAGGAGTTGGGATTTCCCCGGCCGGGCGAGTGCTGTGGTTCCTTGTAGCACAGGAGGACTACTGGCAACTTTTGAAAACGGAGTGTTTCGTATTGACCTCGATCCGGAAACGGTAACTCTCCTCCTCCCCCTCGAAGAAGATCAGCCCACCAATAGATTTAATGATGGTTACACCGACACACTGGGGCAGTTCTGGTTCGGCAGCATGGACGACCAACAACTACAGCCTTCCGGAAGATTCTATCGATTGGACCTGACCGGGCAGGTGCATTGCATAGAACAGTTCGGCGAGATATGTATCACCAACGGGCCGGCATTCAGTACAGAAGGCAACTGGATATTCTTCACGGACACACTGAAAGGAAAAATTTTTCGCGCACCGCTAAACCTACAGGGAGAACCAGGAGAGCCAGAGCTCTTCATTGACTTTGCTCCGCTGCCAGGTCACCCGGACGGTATGTGCACCGACACAACTGGCGGTCTTTGGGTTTGCCATTTCGCGGGAGCCCGTGTCACTCGCTTTACCGCAGAAGGCAGAGTCGATCACATTGTGCACATGCCAGTACCCAATATCACCAAGTGTGCATTCGGCAAAGAGGGCATGCGAACCCTGTTCATTACTACTGCGGCCACGGGACTGGATCCGCAGCAAAGGCAGCAATATCCACTGGCGGGCGGCCTGTTTAGTGTAGAGGTTCCCTATCAAGGCGTGCCTGTGAACTCTGCGGCATACCACCGGGCCGAGTAGACCGTCTTTTCAGTCCTCAGTTCGGGGCTACGACCTGTTGCCGTTGCGCGCCCAGACCACTGATCGCTACCGTCATGACATCGCCCACCTCCAGATACAACGGAGGGTTCTGACCCAGACCAACACCTGGCGGTGTACCGGTTGAAATAACATCTCCGGACTGTAAGCCCATAAACTGACTCAGGTAACTGACGATAAACGCGGGACTGAAAATCATCGTACGCGTATTCCCATTCTGAAAGCGCTTGCCATTTACCTCCAGGGTCATGTCAAGATTGAGAACGTCATCAATCTCGTCCCGGGTCACAAGCCACGGTCCCGTGGGACCAAATGTGTCACAACCCTTGCCCTTATCCCACTGACCCCCTCGCTCCAACTGAAAATGACGCTCAGATACATCGTTCACCACGCAGTAGCCAGCGATATGCTCTTCGGCATTTTTTTCATCGATGTAAACTCCCGGTTTGCCGATGACAATACCCAGCTCTACTTCCCAATCAAGCTTTGTGCTACCTCGGGGCTTTACAACATCATCGTTGGGGCCACAAACCGCACTGGTCCACTTGTTAAAGATGACGGGTTCCTCGGGAATAGGCATATTTGACTCTTCAGCGTGATCGGCGTAATTAAGCCCGATACAAACAAATTTACCAATGGCTCCCACGCATGCGCCTACACGCTGACTGGAATCTATTACAGGCAAGGTATTGATATCGAGCTTGGCAAGCCGTGCCAGCGTGTCGGGCAATAAAGTCTCACCCGACACATCATCAACATATCCACTCAAGTCGCGATATTCGCCATCGACACCGAGAATAACGGGCGTCTCTTTCCCCTCAGGTCCCACACGCAATAACTTCATCTAGTCTCTCTCCAATAGCCGGTTAGACTTAAAGGCTCCAGCCACCGTCGATAACGATTTCCGTACCCGTCATGAACGCTGATTCATCCCCTGCGAGCATGACCGCTACCGAGGCTATTTCACCCACTGACCCCAGCCGTTTCATCGGCTGACGATTGACAAAGGCTTCCCGCGCCACCTCGCAATCCCCCCCATTAGCTCGCAGGCGCTCCTGCAGTGATGGAGAGTCTGTGGTGCCAGGACATATAGCATTGCAACGAATACCCTGCTCGATGAAATCTATCGCAACGGATTTGGTAATGCCTAGAACTGCACCCTTACTGGCACCATAGGCGAAGCGGTTAACCGCGCCTTTCAAACTGGAAACGATAGAGGCGATATTGACAATAGAGCCAACGCCCTGGGCTTGCATCGAAGGCAAAAATGCAGCGATTGTGTGATACATCGACCTCGCGTTAACAGCCATGCTCGAGTCCCAATCTCCTTCATCACAATCAAGCACCGTTCCATTGGCGACGACCCCCGAACAATTAACCAGCACATTGACAGCATCGAATGTTGCCGCACAGGTCTCGATGGCCTCGCGATTGGTTACATCCAGCACCACGGTTTCGATGCCAAGTTCTGAAGCGACTCTGTTGAGCGTATCCGCATTGATGTCCGAAGCAATAACCCGGGCGCCTTCGTCCCTAAACGCCTCGATTATTGCTCTGCCAATACCTTGCCCCGCGCCAGTTACAAAGGCGGTTTTGCCTTCCAGTCGCCCACTCATAAAAACAGCTCCATTCTAATACTCCGCCCATGATAGACAGGTAACCGACACAGACTACCAGCCCCTTACCTACACACAGGTACTTTTTTAGCGACATGTTTAAATGCACCTTTCCTCAACATACTCGGCGTTAAATAAATACCTTCCCAGCGGCAACAATGTAGTAGCTCAAAAGTCAAACCCCCGTTATGTTTGGCTCTGAGCCTACAATGGATCACGGATACTTCTATGTCGGCACCAGCAACAGAAGCAGAGAGCTCGAAAATACAAGCTATTGACCTGACGAACCCCCGGGGAGATCGGGTAAGCATCATGTCCTTGGGAGGAATACTTCAAAGCTGGGAAGTTGCCACTGGTTCAGATGGACCCATCAATATTGTCCTGGGCTATCACCACCCTCACAGTTATCTGAAAGATACTGCCTACCACGGCGCCATCGCAGGCCGGTATTGTAATCGCATCGCACGCAGCCGTTTTAGCATCGGCGAGACCAGCTACACCCTCGTCGCGAACGAGGGCCCGCATCACCTGCACGGGGGGCCGAACGGCTTTAACCAACGCATCTGGAACATTGAGGAGCAGGGCCGACAGCAACTGAAACTCAGCCTGTGCTCTGAAGATGGAGACCAGGGATATCCCGGCAACCTGCAAGTAAGCGTAAGCTATAAACTGGAAGACGATGGGGCTCTTGCTGTCGATTGGGAGGCGACCACGGACGCTGACACAGTGGTCAGCCTCACCAGCCACGGCTATTTCAACCTGGCGGGATGTGGCGATATCCTGAAGCATTATTTGCGCATCCCGGCAGGAGAGTACACACCCGTCGATGGCGACTTAATTCCCACCGGGGAAATCTGTAGCGTCGCCGGCAGTGCACTGGACCTGCGCAAATTTTCCCGCCTCGAAGACGTACTGGCCAGTGCGAACCCCGAAATCCAGGCCTGTGGTGGCCTGGATCACAATTGGGCCGGAGGCTCCGCAGGAGAGATGCTGCTCCGCGCGGAGCTGTTCTCTCCGCATACAGGCTTGCTACTCTCGGTTAACAGTACTCTCCCGGGATTACAGTGCTATACAGGCAATCACCTGCAAGGTAATAGTATCCATGATTGCCATGAGGGTGTCTGCCTGGAACCCCAGTACTACCCAGACAGTCCCAATCATCCAAACTTCCCGTCACCTTTACTCCGCGCCGGCGAAACAATGCGTCACCGAATAAGCTACACAGTGCGCAAAGTGCACGCTGACCTGTTCTTATCATGCCTTGATCCAAACACTGTTCGGAGCGCCAACTTATGAGTAAAACCAGCAAAGTCGTTGTTATCACCGGCGGTAGCTCTGGCATCGGCTCAGAGATGGCGCAGTATTTCGCAAGCCAGGGCTGGGATGTGGCGATCACTTACGCTGGCAACGCCGCTGGCGCAGGGTCTACCCTTGAGGCAATCGAGACCGCGGGACAGCGTGGTTTTGTCATGCACTGTGATGTTGGCTACAAAAGCGAGGTTGACGCCTTTCTGGACCAGGTTACGGCCGAATTAGGGTTGCCCCAACTACTGGTGAATAATGCTGGCGTCCAGACCTGGGCTCCCTTTCTTGAACTGCAGGAGGATGATTGGGATCGCACCATTCGCACCAACCTTAAAGGCTACTTTCTGTGCACCCAAAAATATGCTCGTCTTTGTGTAGAACAGGGTAAACCCGGGAATGTCGTCATGATCGGATCCGGTTGCAACAAGGTTCCCTTTCCCCGTTTAGTAGACTATTCCGCCTCCAAGGGCGGTATTGAAAATCTGACCCAGATAGCTGCAATAGAACTTGGGGAACATCGTATCCGGGTCAACTGCGTCGCCCCTGGAGCTATTGAAATAGAGCGCACCCGACTGGAGACTCCGGAATACGCGTCTACCTGGGGCGATCTGGCACCGCTTGGACGAGTAGGCTATTCACTCGATATTGCCCAGGCTGTTGAGTACTTCGGCTCTGAAAAGGCCTCCTATGTCACTGGCCAGACCCTCTATGTCGATGGGGGGGTATTCACCCTGCCAAATTGGCCAGACTATAAGTAGAGAGATAGCTACCGGACTATAGTATTGCACTCAGTTCTTAACTATCTGCATGTTTTGTCCACTTGTGGCGTAGCTCAGGCGGGGCTAGACTCTCTACCCATGGATCCACAATTCGAAGCGGTAGAACTGGAAGGCAACTCTGTCATCAAAACATTTCGCCTGCGGTGTGGCGTGCTTCAAGATGACCACGCATGGCACTATCACCCGGAATGTGAACTGACGTATATCCTGCGGGGAGAAGGCATGCGCTTTATAGGCGACAGCGTGCAGCATTTCGGCCCTGGAGACCTGATATTTTCAGGGCCGAATCTCCCCCACTGCTGGGTCAACGACGATATTGAATGTAGCGATCCCGCACGTAACGAGCTCCTGATCCTGCAGTTCAAGCCCGAATGCCTGGGTTCCGACTTCCTTATTTCTCCAGATGCCCATTCCTTGCTCGAACTGATTGAGTTTAGTAAGCGCGGACTGAAATTTTCAGGGCCTGTGGTAGAAAAGGTAGGTGCGGCTATGGACAGGCTTCAACGAGAGTCCAGCCTCACCAGGCTGACGACTTTCGTACACCTTCTGGATCTCCTCGTACAGGGTGATAGCGTCGAAGAGCTAACCAGTGAGCTGTACGTCAACGACACCAGGGATTTCCACGGTGGACGTATAGGCACGATCATGACCTATGTAAAGAAAAACCTCTCGGAGGAAATAAGGCAAAGTGATGTAGCTGAGCTAGTTACTATGACTCCACAGGGTTTTAGCCGTTTTTTCCGCGCCACCACCGGCCGTACCTTCGTCTCTTTCGTAAACGTCATGCGGATTATGGAGGCATGCCGCCTGCTAGTGAATACCGATGAGGACATCATTGATATCGCCTTTCAATGTGGCTATGCTAATTTGTCGAATTTCAACCGACGCTTCTCAGAGCTGAAACAGACCACGCCAAGAGATTATAGGAGCCAGCACAGCAAACTGACTGAGCGACCAACCCAGTAAAAAATAACTCAATCCCTGCAATAGTGTACTTATGCCAACAAGAATCAGAAATTAATATAAAGATACTAGCGACTTCCAAGCCTCAGCCCAATACATTTTTCGCCAACTGAGTTACCAATGAGTCTATATATACTTCCAGAATCCTACGCCTTTGTTACTCGAGCCCCGGTTATTCCAGTTATGGTCATCAATGACGTGAAGCAGGCCGTGCCCATGGCCCGCGCCCTGATTAACGGCGGCCTGACAGCTCTCGAAATTACCCTGCGCACTGATTGCGCTCTGGCGGTATCAACCTCGACAACCTTCGCGACTACCTGTCGCTCAGCAATATTCCCGCCGTAGGTGGCTCCTAGATAATGCCAGATGATACGATCGCTGCCGGGGACTGGCAAACCCTCACCACTCTGGCGCGCCAAGCAGTCGACATCGCTACCGCGATCAAAGACGAACCACAGGGAACCGAATGAATGAAACCTATCGACGTCATTATTTTTGGGGAACTACAGCGCTTAGTAGATGATGGATATTTGGGTTGTGCCTTGAGCCCTGACTTAACAATTCGACAGGAACAAGTGAGCTGCACTAATTCCTCGCCCACTTTAAACGGAGTTTACGCTACATGAAAATTGACAGTTCCCTGATGCTCGATCCAGCCAAAGTGGGTGCGATGGCAGCCACTCTCGAAGAGGCGGGTTACGATGGAGCGTACACCTTTGAAGGACAGTCGGACCCCTTTATTTCGGCCGCTGCTGCTGCGATGAGTACGCAAAATATGGATGTGATGACGTCCATTGCCGTGGCCTTCGCGCGCAACCCGATGAATCTGGCATACCTTGGCAATGACTTGCAGAATCTGTCCGGTGGACGTTTTGTTCTCGGCCTAGGCGCACAAGTAAAGGCGCATATAGAGCGCCGCTTCAGCATGCCTTGGGGTAGGCCCGCATCGCGCATGCGCGAAATGGTGCAGGCAATACAGGCTATCTGGCATTCCTGGCAGACCGGCGAGAAATTACACTTTGAAGGTGAGTTTTATCAACACACGTTAATGTCTCCCATCTTCAGCCCAGGACCGAATGAACACGGCATACCAAAAATATTTGTTGCCGGTGTCGGCCCCATAATGACTGAAGTGGCGGCAGAAGTGGGTGACGGCTATTTCTTGCATCCTTTCAACACCGCGACATCCATGGATCAGTTATCGTTGGCGGCAATCGAGCGGGGCTTGAACAAGGCCGGTAAGAACAGGACTGACTATTGTGTGTCTGCCCAGGTTGTTACCGCCACCGGCCTGGATGATGAAAGCATGGAGGCAGCAATTGGTTCTGCACGGAATCAAATTGCTTTTTACGCGTCCACATCCGCCTATTTGCCAGTGCTTGAATGCCACGGCTGGGAGTCACTGCACACAGAAGCCAAGACCTTCATTCGCGAAGGCAAATGGACAGAACTAGCCTCACTCATAGACGATGATATCTTGAGTACCGTTGCTGTTGTCGGTACACCGGCAGAAGTCGGCTCTCAGATTGCCGCTCGTTTTAAAGGCAAGGTAGATCGGATTTCTCCCGTCACCTACCAGCCGGACGTGCCGCTGCTGACCGAGATACGTCATCAGATCGCACGTGCACTATAGGGTCGCGCGATAACACAAACCGAGTAAAATCGATCTTCTCTTCTATAGAGAGGTAATGTGGCTGCAAAAGACCGGTGAAATCCGGTTCTCAACTTCTATCTTTAAGTAGAAATTCATAGGGGTCATCCTGAGCACTCACAGCTTCTGGCATGTCATAGTATGTCTTGATTAAAAACGAGCCATCTTCTCGCCATTTATACGTTTCTATACTGAGCGCCTTGATCAGTTCATCACCGGGCTGAAAATGGCTTTCAATCACCCACGCATTAATAAAATCAACTTTTTCATGTGCTCAGATAAACCCAAATTCACGTGATGGCAAAGCCCCAAAATGTGAAGGCGCTGGTGCAGTAAGTCTGCAGTAAAATTCTCGATGAAGTAAAATGAAAAAAGCCCTGCGAATGCAAGGCTTTGATATATCTATAAAATTGGTTGGGACGGCAGGATTTGAACCTGCGAACCCCACACCCCCAGAATCGCAAATTAAGCCTCTAACCCACTGAATAATATAGACTTTCTTAAATAAAAGGGTCACTTGTGGACACAAAAGATACCAAAAAGTATAGGTATCCCCTATAAAACGCCTAT
>TARA_B110000977_G_scaffold157272_1_pt1 | contig 34485 bp, 30 predicted proteins | sample TARA_B110000977 | Tara Oceans TARA_B110000977 (sample SAMEA4397798) | marine metagenome | biome: Polar Biome; feature: [SRF] surface water layer (ENVO:00010504); material: water (ENVO:00002006), including particulate matter (ENVO:01000060) such as... | depth 5 m | reverse complement strand
CCCCCTCCCCACTCCTTCTCGACCAACAGGGCACCAAGGCCAAGGGTGGCCAGGCTGGTGTTGGCTACAAGGGCTCCACCGAGGCGGGCTCCGCCCCCAAGACGTGCGTGCCTACCCCTTTTCTACTCGTCGCGAACCGCCGAGTCACGCGAAACGAAACACGAAGCGAGCGCGATTGTTCCCGATTCCGACGCGGACGGGTCGTCGGGTGTGGCGTGTGACGCGAACGATAGGGGTACCGATACACGAAGCAATCGATGACGACGTAGTTTAGGGTTTCGAGATGAAACACGCGTTTACGAAAAGGCACCCGCAGACCCGATCGATCGGCACACCCATCGGGTTGGCGGGTGTCGCCACATTGGCACCATCGCCAATGTGTCCATCGGCATTTTATTTCCCATGAGTGTCCAACGATGCTATCGAACAGACTACGCACTATCCCCCCACGTTAAGCACGTCACTGACCTAATACACACCCGTTCTTTTCAATTCAAACCCAACAGTCGCACCGGCAAAGCGGGTTACGTGTACAAGCTCGGCCTTCGCAACGGCAAGGCGAACATTGACGAGTACGCCCCCATTTACACCCCCGAGGAGTTCAAAACCGACGGCGACAAGTACGAAGGCGACCTCAAGCTCGCCGTCGTCGCCATCCTCGGCGTCATCGGCTCCGGCGCCCTCGCCATCCTCCTCACCTCCTCCCTTTAAATTTTGGGTTTATGTGAAGCAAAAGTGAGTCGAGAGGACAGACGAATCAACGTGAGGGAGAGTTCTCGGCGAGAGTCGCGGTCGCGTAAAGACTTTAAAGCTGGTTGAGTAGCAAGTAGCGGTTGGAACACGAGCGAGGCTCATATCAAATCAGTTGCACTTCGGCTGATATCAAAATCACGCGGACTGTCTTTCTTCTCTTCTCTTTCGAATCTAGTGGAGTAGTCACCGAGCACGCTCGAGAGAAATAATTCTATACCGACTTCGATTCATTATCAATTTTTTGGTTTTTCTAGTTTTTGTTTTGTCGGTGGTTGTCGCTTTGGACATTATAATTGTTCCTTGTTGCCCTCTGTGTTCGTGGGTCAACTAGTAGCACTGTTCAACGTCTCACTATCGCTCGTACTGTTTGTCTGTCAAAAAAAATCGGGTCACCCCTCGAATTCCTTCATTGCCGCACGTTGCCCCTCCATGTCCACCGTCTGCCCCGCCGCTTCGAGTTCCGCGCGTTGCTTGGCGCGCTCCTCCTCCACCGCCGCTTTCTTCGCGAGCTCAGCGTCCTCCTCCGCTTTCCTGGCCGCCAACTCGGCGTCCACAGCAGCCTGCTTCTTCCTTGCTTCTTCCGCAAGCGCAGCAGCTTCCTTCGCCTCCTTCGCAGCCTTCTCCGCAACCTCCTCTTGTTCGCGTTCTTTTTCGCGATCCGACTTTTGCTGCGCCATGGCTTCAAAATCTGACCACAGCGCGTCAGGAATCGCAGCGGCGGCGGGTGTGTCTTTTGCGGCATCGGCTCCCTTGTCCGCCAGGTTCGCCCACCCAGCTTCGTTCGTCACCGTGACCGGTGCTTTCGACGCGTTCTGCTTCAGCGCCACGCCGTCGTCCACCGGTCGGGAGGACGACACCTCCACGAGCGACGCGCCGCCCGCTTGTTGTACGTTGGGCGCGCCGTTCGCAGCGGCGGCGCCGTCTCCTTTCTTGGGGTTCGACCCGCCGCCCTCTGCACTGTCGTACGAGTCTGAATCGGAGTCAGACGAAGACCCGGAGTCGGAAGAACTCGACGTGGCGTCCGAGTCAGCACCCTTCGCGGCTGGGGCGGAGACGGACGGGGTCTTGGCGCTCGGCGCTGGCGCCGCCGTGCCGACGCCCAGACTTGCCTCAACCTGCATAAGCTCCCGTTCCGCTTCCTGCTCCATGCGCTGCGCTTCCAACAGCATCTCCTCCTGGGTTTGCTTCTTCTTCTTGGGTTTGAGGCAGGAACGCACGAACCTATCGAGCTTCCACAACGTCACGGCATCAAGCTCCTCGATGTTGATCTCGATCAGGTCGTCCTGGTTACCCCCGAGCTCGGCGTGCCTCTCCGCGACGATTTGAACAACACGCGCTTGCTTGTCCTCGGGAAGCTCGCCGAGAAGCTCGGTGAGCTCCTGCTTCTCCTTGTACGTCATGTCGCGCGAGGGAAGCGCGCCGCCTCCGCCGCCCCCGCCGCCTCTGGAACGCGCGGCACCGCCGCCGCTGCGGGCACCTCCTCCTCCTCCTCCTCCGCCACGGCGGGATCCGCCCCTCGGCGCCGGGATGTAGTCGTCGAGGTCGATGTCCTCCTCGTCGACGAAGTAGTCGTTGTCATCGATGGAGCGTTTGCGCTTGGAGTCGCCGCCGAGCCCGCGGGCCATGGACGGGGGCGCGTACCCTCCCCCAGAGGCGCCCATGGTCTGTCTCTTCTGCAGCTCCGCGAGTTGCTTCTGAACCTCCGCGAGTTGGCGGTTCACCTCGGAGACTTGCTGCGACTCGATAAGCACCTCCTCCTCGACCGGCTCGTTCGATGTGTTTTGGATGATCTCATCCTCCTCCGCGCGAAACCCGTCCTCCTCCGCAACCTTCTCATCCAGCTTGGCGTTGAGCCAGGCCTTTTCGAACTCACCGGCGAGGGTGCTGCCCATCAGCCCGGCGTCGGACTCAGCCGTGTTGTACGTCGCGCAGTTGATGAACACCTGGCGCATGTCGTGCGCGAACTCCATCGGCCCGCCGCCGTTGGCGTACTGCTTTCGGTCCAGTTTCTCCTTGATCGTCCCGAAGTCCATGGGTTCTTTGATGATGTCGAAGTAATCAGGGATGTGCAGCGCGATCGGGTCCACGGGTTTACCGAAAACCCACGCGTACTTGTGTTTCCTGACTTGTGAGAAGCACTCCCGCGCTTCCCTCATCAGCGCCTTCATCCGCCACGATCGGTTCTCCTCGACTTCGTCGATTTTTATGGTACGGTGCGTGATAACCTTGCCATCCTTCCCCCTCTTGGCTTGCTTCACGGTTTTCCTCTTTTTCGAGTTGGGCGCAGCGTTGAGCTGGGAGTTGGAAAGCTCGCCCGTGAAGTGGTCGCCGTACCCGACGGATTTTACGGCACGTTTGCCTTCCCGGTTTTGATGATTACCTCGCATCGGGACGTCGTTGAGCTTGTTTTTAGCCTCTTCAATGGCTTGCAGCTGTGCGATGATTCTCGCCTTTTCACGCTTCTTGGCTTCCTTTTTCTTAGCCTTGATTTCCTCTTCCGTGAGGCCGGTGAAGTCAAGAACCTCGGGTTCGGGCTCGGGTTCGGGGACGAACACCGGGCGCGCCGCTCGGCTCGAGTTGAGCGTTTTCTTCCTCGGCGGAGGCATCATGGACCCCTTCCCAGGCGTTTTCTTGAATCGCTTGCGCTCCTCCCACTGCACACACACCATGTCGTACTGCTCCACGGGGACCCACATGTGGCCTTTCGGGCCCTTCTGCGCCATCGACGGGGTTAAAAGAATCTCGCCGCGCTCCAAGTGCGTCTGCGCCGGCTTCGTGGGGGGCCACACGTCAGGGACGCCGGAAGGGCCACCCGCAGTGGGCAGGGGATCCAGACCGGCGGTAACAGGCTCCACAGAAGGCAAGGGGTCCAAACCCGCGGTCACGGGCTCAGCCGCGACCGCGGGGGCCATCTCCATGTCCTCCATGACTTTCGTCTAAGTTTATAAGATCAAGCCTGAAGGGGTGCCTGGAAAATGAAGAAATGCAATCGAGCGGCGGTCAGTACCGTGGTTGTGGGTAACTCAGGTCGGTTGGTTCGGGTCACGGAACAGCTGGTGACATGTAGGAAAGACACCTGCGACGTTCGCTGGGGTCACGCGCGTCGCTACGACGCACGGGCGCGTTTCCATGGCGACGTCTTAGATCTGAACGATCGTGGAAGAGATCCCGCGTGTCGCGATTTGTGGCGCCGGGAAAACGCACGCGCCGACCACGCCGAGACGACACACGCCTGGAACGAGCACGTCGTTGCTTCGAAGTGCTCAACCGAAGTGTTCGCCCGCGTTTCACAGTCGGTAAATGCCGTACGCGTCGGGTCTCGTGCCCGATTGCGTTCGAGCGAGCGGGAAATTCTATATAGGAAAATGGCGCGGCATTTACCTTCGACAGACGCCCGGTATGCTCCCTCCTAAGTCGATGCGACGCGATCCTCGCTACTGGATCGCTTCGATCGCTTTCCCGGGCAAGGGATGGGGTGAGTAAAGTTGACGAGAGTACTCGTCACGGCTGGGCAGCCGACTTCGCTGGAATCGGATTGAACGCCGCCGCCTCTAAAAGGATTTCGGCGGGAAGCCGGGAACGTCGTTAAGCGTTCGAGGCTGAGCGACGCCCCGGCAGCAGGGTCTGGTCCAACGGTGGGTCAGTGCCGTCGCGCGCCGATGAATGACCCGTGCGATGACTCGGAGCCTCACTTTAAGCGAATTTTTTGCCTTTGAAAAATAGACACTTGGCGAGTTTTTTTAAGTGCGCCTTGTTTTTGAAAGACACAACGACCGCACGACCGCACGCCGTCGCTCTCTCCACAGTCCCCATCACCGCCCCTTTCGCATCGCACATGTCCACCGGATCGCCCCTCGCGGTCACCGCGCCACGCGCGCCGACTGGCGTTACAAACCCGAGAGACCCGCCAAAGTGGCTGTGCGCGGAAAAGCTAACCGCCTCGCGTGCCAACCAGCTTTTGAACGACCTTGAACGACCTTGCCCCTCCCCCGAGGCAGACGCTGAGCAGCATAGCACGGACGCGCAGCGCAAGAAGTTCGCACTGCTGGTGTTCGCGATGGGCGCGTCAGGTGGCACCGATACGCCCACCGATACGGACGCGAGTCCTCCCGGGAAGGACAAAGACACGACGGGAAAAGAGACGGACGAACACACCAGACCCCCCAACGACGCATTCGCCGGCGCCGTCGCGAACTGCTTGACCCACCGCGACCGGGACGTTCGGATCCTCGCCGTGGAGACATTAGTCACGATCGCGGAACGGGACGACAAGACAATCGTGCCGCACGTCCCGAAACTGCTAGGGCTGTTGAAAGATCCAGATGACTCGCTGTTGGTGTTGGCGGCATTTAGGAAGGAAAGCTTCCCGTCGGCGTGCAGGGCCGCCGCCGACGCCGCCGCGAGTAAACCCGACCCGACAACCATCGAGACAGGACGGGTATCGGTTTTCGACGTGATCGCCACGTCCCTAGCCACGCACAGCAGCGACACGACGCAAATGAAACGGAACCTCTCCACGTTACAGCTTTTAAACGAACTCGGTCCGAACGTACAATGGCGACACAGAGACTTAATCGCGAGGTTTCTTCAAGTGGAAGGAGGCGTTTCGGAAGGGAAGGAAAACGACACTGTAGAGCCAACTAGTGACCCTACTTCAAGCCCTAGAGCTTCGTTGAAGCGAAAGCGCGATGAGCAGTTGACTGCGATGCAGACTCAACGCCCGGCGTTCGGGTTCGCGGCGTGCGAGTTAGCCTTGAGGGCGCTCGCCAAGTGCCCGGAGGCGGCGAAGACGTTTGCCGACGAAGCGCGAGCGTGGTGCGAGTCGAACAACGTCTCAACGAGAAGCGCCGCGCGAAGGCTAGTCACAATCGTGGAACAGCGAGAAGACACGATACGACGGAAGATGCTCGCGCACGGAAATACATTGCTCCAAGATGCGACAGGAGAGGCGGTTGAAGCGCTGGACGACGCGCTTAAAAATATGACCCCGTTCAAGCTCGCGTTTCCGCCGGCGACGAAAGTAAGTGACAAAGTACAATCGCCCGTGCCTCGCGAACCGTCCGCCGCGGAAGAGTCGCGCATGCGTAAACTTGGGGGTGACAAACCGCAATCGCCGGCGGCGAAATTCTACGCCCTCGGCGATATGTCTGATTTGCCCGAGATGTGAAGCGTGTTTGTTGGAAACGATAACAAATAAAACGCTCTGCTTGATATACGAAAGGACTCTTTACGCGACGTGAACCACTCACTCCCATGTACATATGAACACCTCTAGTTTGCTTTTTCCTTTGGTTTTTCGATCATGAAAATAACAGCAATCAGGCTTTTGAACGTGCCCGGAGATGCGGAGGCGATGACCCCGAACACGAGGTACTTCACCGACCTTCCGGCGAACAGCGCGGAGAGCAGCATTTGTTTTTCCATCCCCGCCAGGACGCCCGCGAGGACGAGCGGGTGCAGGGGAAAGGGCATGGCGCTGAGCCCCGCGACGCCGGGCCAGCCATAATCATTGATAACTTGCTCGCCTTGCGACCAGTACGGCGACGCAAACACTTCAGGGTACTCTTTCCGGAACCAGTCGGTGCCGTGCTGCTCGAGCAGGAAAATAAACCCAGCGAACCCGGCCGTCGCGCCGGCGGCGTTGAACAGCGACACTAAAAGCGTCCACCGGTTCTTGCCCACCGTGGCGCACGATGTGAGGAACAGCGTGGTCACCGCGCCTGAGAGGAACACCACGAACGTGTTGCACGCCGCCAGGATGAATAAAATGAAAGGGAAGTACGACTTTGATACCTGGCTTTTTAAGCCTCCCAATAATCCTCCGGATTTCTTCTTGGGGGGGGGGTAGCTGAGGATCGGTTCCCCGGGCGGGAATTGCCCGGGTGGGAACCCCGCCTCGCTCCTTGGGATGCCGTGCCCATTCCGGGCGCACTCCACGAGGTACATCGCCTTGATGAACTCGCCGCACTCGAGATATCCGCTGTCGTCCTCGTCACAAAGGTCCCAAATCAGCTCCAACGTCGAGTTGCGCACTCGACCGCCTTCCGCCAACTTGATCATAAACGCCGCCGCTTCTTCGCCGTCCAGCGTGCCGTTGCCGTCATCATCCGCGTCCGCAAAAAGCTTCTCGAACTGCGTGATCTGATCCTTCGTAAGCGAAGGCCATTCCCTGTTCGACACTGAATCGGGAGACCACCCAGGCGATAACGGAACACCTTTCCTGCTCTTGGTTTTGTACACCTTCTTCGTCGGCATCGTGGCACGAACGCGGGGTTATCCACAACGGGTGCACGATGTAAGCTGTGCCCGTCCCGACGCCGGAAACAGGAAGCGCGACGCTCGGACTGAGCCGCCGGCGTGATGCGGGGACGACAATTTGAACGATTAATAAATTCATTCAGTTGCAGTTGGTTTTGTCTGCATTCAGATGTTTCTGCCACAACCGCCCGCGCCTACGGTGTGTCCATGTCCTGCGCTGTGTCTGTGGTGTCCGGACTCGCTCTGAGCTTTCAGCGTCACCGCATCTCACTGCACACCCGAACCGGGACCTCCTCCCCCCACTGCAAGCCCCCACGCGTCCGTGTCCGCTCCGCCGCCGCCGACATCTCAGAGATGACCTCAGAGACGACCTTATTTCTGGATGAGTCAGATTTCGACCAGATGCGCGTCGCGATGCAGTTGTACGACGAGCAGCGGGACACGGTGATTAAGCGCTCGCGTGACATCACGAAAGCCTCGAAGGTTGCTATTTACTGCCTTCACCGGGGGGAGATGGAGAAAGCGGATAAGCAAATTGAACTCGCGTTAGCCGCGGCGGACGAGCTCTTGCCTCTCGTCGAAACCAACCCGATTTTGAGGAACAGTGGCTCATATTCCGGCGGACTTGAAGAATACGCTGAAGCCGCTATCTTCGCGCACTTCATCCGCACCGGCACAGTTCTCGCGTCATCCGAAATTCCACGCTGCAACGCCGACGAATATCTCGGCGGCGTTCTGGATTTCACGGGCGAGCTGAACCGGTACTGCGTCGCGCGAGCCACGGCGCGCGACGTCGCGGCGGTGACGAAATGCCGCGACGTGGTCGACGCTTTAATGGGCATCTTCCTAAAGTTCGACTTTCGTAACGGCGCGCTGCGGAAAAAGTACGACTCGCTGAAGTACACGCTGAAGAAAATGGAAAACACGCTTTACGAGATGAGCTTGACGTCCGCGGCTGCGAAGCGTTCACGGGAAGATACGGGGGAGGACGTGCCGGGGGGGAAACGGCAGAACGGCGATGACGACGGCGATGAATAATTTTTTATTGTCAATAAAAACAACAACAACGAAAACCTGTTTGCATTAAGCAACACTCGTCAGACACTTTCCCGCGCACAAGAGATACTCAACTCATGTTTGGCATCGCGGCGGTCCATTTCGTGCGCCTTGAGGGCGTCGCGCGGCCTCGTTTCTGCCCGGGGCGCGGACACGCCCAGCGATGGTACGTGGCGACTGGGGATGGGTTTGGGGATACCGAGGGAAAACCGAATCAGAAACCCAAACGTGCAGCCGGTGGTCGTGCGCGCGTGGCGCGACGTCGCACCCCCCCTGGATCGGGCGAAACATCCTCCGCACCCCGCCGCGCTGTACGAAAAACCTCTCCCACGGGCAGTCCAAACGACCGCGGCGTGATGCGCAGCGACGAGGAGAAAGCGCGTGCGATGGTTGAGTTGAAGCAAAAAGCCGCGGCGCCGGCTGTGAAGGCGCTGGCTGAAAAAGTATCGGAAGCGTGCGCCAGCGACGCGCACAGAGACGCCGCCGCCGCGTATTCCAATTTAAAAAGAATCCAAGACGGCGTGGTACCCAAAGAGGTGTTCGAAAGCATGCTTCAAATGTACGGCCGGCTAATCATGACCGCCTCAGCGGAGGGCGTGTTCATCGACGCGCTCACTGCGGGGGTTGAACCCGGGGAGGAAATCTGCTGGGCGCTTGTGAGAGCGTTTGAGCGAGCGGAGGAGAAGGACAGAGCGGACAAGGTGCTGGCGTACATGGAAAGCAGAGGAATGGTGTGATAGGGTTGGGAAGGACCTGCATTATCAGTATTACATGTATTATTAACGTACCTGTCCCCCAAAACACAACTACAGTTCGAATCTCTTCGGATCCGCGTCGTACTCTCTTTTTCTCTTCGCGTCTCCGAGAAGTTCGTACGCCTTTGAAACTTTCTGGAACCTTTCCTGTGCTTTTTCTTTTTCGATTGTAGACGCGTTTTGCCACTTGTCAGGGTGCCATATTTTCGCCGCGTGTCGGTACCCGCGGCGGATTTGCCGCGCGTCCGCGGAGCGAGAAACGCCAAGCGCGCGGTACGCGGCGGGAGTCGATAAATTTATCGAACTAGAATCTGAAACGTTCGATCCGCTCTTGCCAGTACCGTTCGCGCTCTCGCCCATCGCTTCCTTCGCCAGGTCTCTTGCTACACGATTCAACTCAAGGTCTCCTGGGTTAATATCAAGAGCCACTCTAGCGTCGTCGAACGCACCGAGTATATCACCAACAGACCGTCTCAATCGAATTCGCAAACGAAGCGCTTCCACGTCGTTAGGTTGAATCAGCAAACACTCGCGCAAATCGCGACGCGCGAGAGAAAACGGTTTATGGTTGTTTTCGTCAGCCCTATCGGAGTCATCGGAGTCCCCGTCATTCGTCTCTTCCACTAAAACCTCACACAACCCGTCCGGCAAATCCACCACCACCCCTTGTTCCACCGCATCCAGAATACACTCAGCGCGTCGACGCAGCAAGTCGCCGCGCGCCTGGTTGGGGTACGCTTGTCTTTTTTTCATCTTTCCGCTTGACGAGGTTTGAAAAAAAAACGCTCGCGTCTCGGGCAGCGAAAGCGCCTTGTCAAACGCGCGAGCCGCGATACCCGGTTGACCCTCCACAAACGCGTCTACACCCTGTTTCATCAGCTCCAGGAGCTTCGTGAGGCGTGCGCCAAGGGTGGTGATTTTCGGCGCGAGAGGTATTGTTGGGAGGCTTTGTTGTTTGCGAGAAACGTTGTCTTCCGCGTTTGCTTCAGCGAAGAAGCTCAAACTTGAAGCCGCGCCTTCAACGTCCCCCGCGCGCCAAAGCGCTGAAGAGCGGACGTACGCCAAGTCAGCGTCCAATTTATATTCGAGGTTAGACTCGAGTGTCGATTCATATTCCTCATCACAATAAAACTGCTCCAGCACCTTCAGCGCTCGTTTCGGCGCTCCACATAATACGAACGACTCGGCGGCGGCAACTCCCGCGATTTGCGATTTCGGATTTGCGATTAGAATTTGCTCGCACGACAATGCGCACTCTGCCGCGGTTTGCAAATCAGGCCACAGGATTTGTGACGGGAAAGGGGCTCGCAGACCGGCACGTGTGTCGTTTCTTTGGTGCTCCAGGTCTACTGCTTCTTTTGACGCAGCGACCGAGGCTTTGGCTTCGCCTTTCAGAGCGACTGAATTAGAAGGGTCTATTCGTAGCGCGTTTCGAAAGTGTAACAGCGATACTCTGGGTTCCCTCAACCGCATGCGTGCTTCGCCCGCCCTGAGCGAGGCTCGCAAATGCTGAGGGTCGATTGTCAACGCAACCTCAGCATCCTCCGCTGCTACTTTGTACCGTTTCAGCTTCAAACCCGCCGCGGCGCGGTTGGCGTGGTACCCCGCGCGTCGCGGTTCCAGCCGCGCCGCGTCCGTGTACATATCAAACGCTTGTTCGTATTTCTTTTGCTGGTACAGGGCCATGCCATCGTCGTTGCATCGCTCCGCGCGTACTTCGTCGTACTCGCCGTCTTTCCACCACGGTCTGTTGTATTCCGGAGAGTTTTGCTTAACTGCCATGTGGTTTAAGATAGTAGTGCTTTCGCGCATTTGTGTCTCCAAAGATTGGACCTCGGGGGAGTCGTGCACGCCCAAGCACTTGGCGCGCCAAATCAGATCCTTCAACTTTTCAGCGCGCCATTCAGTGCCCGCATCGTTGGGATCGGCGCAAGGGCGGACCTCGAGCGGGGGCGGGGGGGACTGCGCCATCGATGCGTGTGCGGCGGGTGCGATGTATGGAGGTAATATATGAGAGTGTGCGTGCTTGGCGTGCTTTCGAGTGCGGGAAGAGACACAGGGTGGAAGGAGGTGGTCGCGAGATGAGACGACAGCGAGGAGGCGAATGGTCGTGAGTGTTGAGGATTTGCTGTCGGAAACTTTGACGATCAAAACGGAGTGTCGGACTCTTCACTCTATTGGATACCCTTCTCTTCGTGCTTACAGCAATGACGCGGCGAGGGCGAGGCCGTTCAGACCCAGCGCAAGGTGCGGGATGATGTGCTTCTTGGTGCAGTGGCCTTTCATCTCGCGTTCCGCGGCTTGGGGACCCAACGCGATCGCCGCGGTGTTGCCGACGGCGAAAATCTTGATGGCCTTTTTGATGTTGCCCGTGTCTTTCAGCTCTTTCAGCGCCGCGATGGCGGTGAAGATGCCCACGCCGGCGACGCGGCACACCAAGCGCGCGTGGTTCGTGGGCCGGGGTTGGTCGAAGTTCTCGTCCATGAAAAAGTCGGGAACCAACATGAACTGCGCGGCGATGACGCCCCAAGCGCCCAGGCCCAGGTTCAGAGCCTGCGATTCAGGGAAAGAGTTCGCGACGTGTGAGATTGAGAACTTTAACAATCGGGAAGAGGATCGGATTCGTGAGACATCGGGGCAAGTACCTGCGTGGCTTTGACGTAGGTCTCTTTAGTGTCTTTCGCCGCGGCCACGAGGCCGATGAAGCCGGCGGCGGAAATAAGGTTGCGTTGCTCGGGGGTGGTCATGATGCTTGTGGGGGAAAAGTGTCGGCGCGATTCGATTTCGAGAAAAGGATATTTTGTCGGGCGCCGGGATTTTTGCGATTTTCACGTGGTGCTGAGTAACGCTCCAAGAAAACGATCTGGTGAAGCCACAACGCCTCGCGCATACCCCCCCACCACCTCCATTCACCACGATGGACTCAAAAGCCGCCAAGCGCGCCGCGCTTGAGACCGATACGCACCCGTTCGACACGCAAGAGGCCATCCCGGGTCTTCTCAACGACATCGTCATCTCGCACATTCTCAGTGATGACTCGTTGTTAGATCCGAGAGATCTCGCGAGGCTTCGTGCGGTGAGTTGGGGGATGCGCAACGCGGTGGCAGGGACGGGGCGTCACGTTAAGCTCAATGTTTCTGAAGCATAGGACGGGGGATACCTCTGTAGATTTAGCATGAAAAACATTCCGTTAGATGAGACCACATTTTGCTTGGCCGCAGCGATTCGCGGCAACCTGAATATGCTGAAGTGGGCGCGCGCGAACGGCGCACCGTGGGACAAGTGGACGTGCTACTCTTGGGCGGAGCAAGAAGAGTGGTATAATCTGATGGACTGGATTCGCGCAAATGGCTGTTGCGAAGGTTGCAAAGGGTGCCCTTGCGAAGGGACCCTTCTGGCGTGGCATTGAGTAACCCCCGCGTGACAAGACGACATACGACACAAGAGACGAAAACACAAACAAATTCGAGGACGTTGAAATCACATTGCATTCACCCAACACTTCACGCCGCGACAATCCCCGTGAACACGTCTAACTCCACGCCTTCGTTTTTCTCGACTATTTTCCCGATATCAATCAACATCCGCCCCTGTTCCAGCGCGAACGCCTGCCCCCCCATTTTCCGCAAACAACACTTGACGCCTATTAACACGCCGTGCGGTCCTAACTTCGAAAGCGCGCACCACGGCTTTTCACCGCTGTCCATCGGGTCCAGAATCACCAATGGGTGGTTGACTAAATAGTCACTCACTTCTGCGCAAAGTTTTTCCAACGAATCCATACTCTTCGCGTCGACGCAAATCACGTGGTCGAAATATCGAGCGCGCGATAGGGACATGTTCACGAGCCCAGCACTGTGCGAAGATAAAACGTTATTGGATATCGTGTGCGGCGTCTTGCCTGTTCCTGTTCGAGTTAATAAAGTTGTCTTAGTAGCCCCGATGCCCAACACCGTGCCCATCACCGCACCGGCTTTGATGTTGTCGCCCACTTTGAACGTCGGGTTGGTGAGCATCATTAATCCGGCGATGAAGTCCGCTACCAGGTCTTTTAATCCCAGGGATACGGCGACACCACCGAACCCTAACAGACCCCACACGGAACTCAACGTCACACCAACCGTATCCAGCCAAAGCAAAATCATGGGTATTGCTATTGCTGTTCTCGCGGTAGACGCCCCTGTCGTGATTCGTGGCTCCAGCGCCCGCGCAGCGTGCCCCACCGCGTCCACCGCGACCAGCGCTCGGTGTTTCTGATTCTTAATCGCGTTATCCAGGAACCACCACGCTGAGGCGACATAAACCGGCCAAGGGAGCTTCCACGTGTGCACCACACACCCCACTCTAGCGTATAAAAGCTTGTACACGACGACGGAAAATTTCGTCACCACTAACAACCGCGTGAACACCGTCGCGACCAGCGCGATTTGTACTGGACGCACCGCCGCCGCGATCCACGAGGTTTCGAAACTCGCCAGCTCTCGTGCTTTGCTTCGGAGCTTTCCCCCGAGCTCGGCGTCTGTTACGGAGAAGCTGCGAATAGGGAACATCGCGCTGACAGTGCCGTTGCCGGAAACGCGGTGTAGCACGGTCCACAGGCGCCTAGCGAGCGCGGGGAGAAACGCGAAGCACGCGGTGAGAAAAACAGCCGCGGCAGCGAACTCCTTCACATTCGCCTCCAGCGCAGAGGGGAGGGCAGCTAATAAGGTGGCCCAAGGGGAGACAGCGGAGAACACCGCGGGGGGGGGGATTGGCGCGGCAGCGCACACCACACTCGCACGCCTGGGCGTGGAGACCTGAGGCATCGACGCGGCGTGACCACGACGGTTGGAAAATGCGCCACGCGTTTTGGTTTTGATTGGGGTATCGGCCGACACGCGCGTTGCACGCATCGCCGTCCGGTTTTTGCTGCGCGTTCCGGCGCTCACGCGACAAGCACCGAGCACCGAGAACTGCGTGGGCGCAAGGGCGAACATTTTTAAGCCCAGCGGTAACGACACGCGGGCACCCCTCCGGTGCTGTGCAACTAACAATGGGGCGATGCGCTTTTCGGCTGATGTATCGCGCACGGCGCGAGATCCGGAGGGATCTGGTCGTTGTCGCGTTTGGTCGCGTGAATTTGAACCTTGCCCATCGGCTCCAGTGTCGGCAGTCCACGCCGCGCACGGGGGGTGCCCGTGGTCACGAGTCGTGGCACGCGGACAATGGGTCGACGTCGCGCTCGTGCGGAAGATGCGCAGCCCACGGTACCGGCGGAGACGGGCGTGAGGCGTTCGGCGCGCCGAGGAAACGACAAAGTTGAAGCTGACGATTCGGCACGTCCGAGTAAGGACCGCGTGGGTCCAAAAACGCGCGCAGCCGAGGCGGGGTAAAGCCCGAGGTCAAGCCCGAGGTCAAGCCTAAGGTCAAGCCTGAGGTCAAGCCTGCAGTCGAGGCTAAGGGCAAGGCTCAGGCCAAGGCCAAGCCCAGAGCCAAGCCAAAAGCCAAGCCCGTTGTCAAGCCCGAGGTCAAGCCTGCGACTCCCGCCGCGCAGGTGAGCATTCCAGAGGGAACTACTGACCCGACCCCAGATGAGGTGGACGTTTCAGGAGGAGCTATTGCCCTGGTCGCAGATGCGGCGCCAGCTAAGGTGCTACCGACCGGCAACTCCAGTTCGCCTTCGCTTACTGCGCAACAGCTGGCTATCGTCAACGCCTGTCGCTCGCCGAGCTCGATTCCCGTTCACCGCGAGATCCTACGCGTGACCGCAGCGGCGGGGACTGGCAAAACAACGACGTTGGTGTCGGTGGGAAAGAAACTGCGGCAACTCGGGCACGACGATGTGTCTTACGTCACCTCCAACAAGGCTGCCGCTGCGGACGCCACAAGGCGGTTCGGCCCAGTGGATTGCCGCACTATACACTCGCTTACGTTCCATCTTTTCGGGGTGGGTACGTTGGAAAGCAGCAACGGGCTAACCGACGATTACGAGCTTTAGAAGTTCGTCATGCAAGCGTTCTTGCGGGATATTGCGCGTACGTTCAACTGGTCTGCTCCGAAGTTCAAGCAGAAACGCGAACGTGCATTTTGGATCATCAAAACGCTCGTCACGAAGTTTCTGCAATCTGATTTGACCGAAGAGAAGGCGTTTGACCCGCGCGGGATGGACACGATGGGTAAATTCGGGCCGTGGAAAGCAGCCATCATCTACTACCCCGCGCAGAAGCACTACCGAGAAATCGCGGCTGACCCGCAGAAAAAAGGATCCGAAATCAGCGAGTGGGAAGCCGAGGAGTTTTACTGTGAATGCTGCCAGCGGCTGTGGAAGATGCTTCGCGTCGACGCGTCGGGAAAGTCCCCGAGCGGCAAGTACACGTACGACTCTGTTATGAAGCAAGCGCAGCTTATGAAGTGCCAAGCCACGACGCGAGCGATTTTGATGGACGAAAGCCAGGATCTCACCGCGTGTCAAGTGGACTGGATGAAGGGGCAACGGAATCCAGTCGGTGACTATCCCAAGCAAGTGTTTTTCGTGGGTGACCCGCACCAAATGTAGCCAAGGATCTGATTCTTCCGTACGGCGACCCCGACCGAACGTGTTTTGAGGGCATGGACGTTCCCGACGGGATGAGAACGGAACTTATGCGCCAATTGTCTTCGCAGTCGGTTCCGAGACCCCCGTACTTGTCCCGTGACGAGGCTAGAAAATATAAAATTTGGAGCAAGCCCGCGCCGCAGGTGTTTGACCCTGGGCAGCTTTTGCGAATCATGCAGCTGGGAGACAAGATGACGTATTTCATGGTGGGGGCGATGGCGATTTCGCCGGTGTGAAGGAGGGGATGTAGATTAGTATAGGAAGAGTCGAACGTAGACAAATAGAGGCATTGTAAAAATTTCTCGTGCCCTTTCGAGAATGTCGTCTGCAAAAGATCGCCGTCGGACTTTTGTCACGAGATAAAAGCGCTTTTTGTCGCCTCGGATGGTCCGCCTCCACGCTTCTCACACCCTCCCGCGGTCCGCCGGACGCACTTCGGGACCCCAGTCTCTCGCCACTCGGCACATAGAGACGTGAGTCCGAATCATGGAAGCCGCTACGCTCGGCGTGCCTCGCGTGACCGCCGCGCTGGGCTGCGCGCGTCTCGTTCAAGGCATCAGCCGAATGCCTCAAGCGTCGGCTCGCGCGCGTGTTCCCGTGCGAGCGGTCGCGGAGCGGTCCAGGGCCACTGTTGGCGGCAACACGTTCGCAGATCTCCATAGAGACACGGCTGGTATCCGCAACGCCACAACCAATCGCCCCGCGTCCTGGACCAAGGCCGTGCGACTCAATCGCGGCGCGGAAAATATCAACAGAGCGACCGCCCCGAACGGTGCGTGCCTTTTTCGTGATGTGCGATCGCACGCTGGGATCGACTCGGCTCGACGTGAAACCCCAAAAGCTCTCAAGAACGCGTCTCGTATGCGTACCTGGTCCAACGGAAGACAGCGCACCGGCGGATCGGACGACGAGATGCCACAACGAGCCGCTCGTCGCGATTACCCGCCGTGACACACGACCCATCTTGTTTTTTTTAAAGGAATATCTCAGCGGGAGTAAAAAAAGTGACGCTCTGCCCTTTTTAGTCTCAGGAAAGTGTTTTTATGTATTTCTCGACGTTCGGATGCTTCGTGAGATGATCATCTACCCATCTACCCCCTCCACCTCCTCACTGACCTCCCTCCTCTAAACCTAAACCCTAAACTCTAACGCTAAACCCTAAAGATGCCACGCCCTCCCTGAACGAGATGAGCTTCGACAAATCTTCCGACGCGGATGAGATTTTATCAATCTGCGTGTTCGGCGCTTCGGGCGATTTAGCCAAGAAGAAAGTGTACCCCGCGATCTTCGCGCTGTTCTACGAGGGTCACTTGCCTGACGACTTCGTGGTGTTCGGGTATGCGCGGTCGGCAATGACCACCGAGGAGTTTGTGGGGAAAATCCGAGACTCGTTGCCTTGTAGGATTTCCGCGAAAGGCGACTGCAGCGAGTACGTGGAGAAGTTTCTAAAAAGGTGCCACTACCAAGCGGGGCAATATGATGAAGCTGAGGATTTTCAAGCCCTAGCAGCTGCTATGTCTGCACAGGAAGGTTCAAAATCCGCGATGCGCATTTTTTATTTGTCAATCCCTCCCTCAATCTTCGTCCCCGTGGCGCAGAACGCGGCGAGGCACGTCAGCTCCACCTCGGGCGAAACCAGGGTCATCGTCGAGAAACCCTTCGGGCGCGATTTGCAGTCGTCGCGCGATTTAACAAACGCCCTGGCCGCTGATTTACAGGAAAGCCAAACCTACCGCATCGACCACTACTTGGGCAAGGAGCTCGTGGAGAACATCACGGTTTTGCGGTTCTCGAACATCATCTTCTCGCCCCTGTGGTCCAGAACGCACATCAGGAACGTGCAGATTACTTTTTCTGAAAATTTCGGAACCGAGGGCCGGGGGGGTTATTTTGATAACTACGGGATCATCCGGGACGTGATTCAAAACCACTTGTTGCAAGTCATGGCGCTGTTCGCGATGGAAGAGCCCGCTAGTTTAGATGCGGAGGACATTCGCGACGAAAAAGTGAAGGTGATTAAATCAATCCGACCGATTGACATGGCCAACGTCGTGCTAGGCCAGTACAAGGAAAACAAAGAAAAGCCCGGGTATTTGGACGACGAAACTGTACCGCCCGGGTCGCGGTGCGCTACGTTCGCCGCGATGGCGCTGTTCGTGGACAACGCGCGGTGGGACGGTGTTCCGTTTTTAATTAAAGCGGGCAAGGCGCTGCACAAGCGCGAAGCGGAAATCAGGATCCAGTTCCACCACGCGCCTGGTAACTTGTACAAGAAGCAGCTTGGGGCTACTTCCGATATGAACAGCAACGAGTTGATCATCAGGATTCAGCCCGACGAAGCCATTTACTTGAGGCTGAACTCAAAAATCCCGGGATTAGGCATGCGCCTCGACCAAACCGACCTAGATTTGCAGTACAAAGCCAAGTTCGGCGCCGGTGAGCTCCCGGATGCGTACGAGCGTTTAATCCTGGACGTTGTGCAAGGCGACAAGCGCCTGTTCATTCGCAACGACGAACTGGAAGCGGCGTGGAAGCTGTTCACCCCGGTGCTTGACCAAATCGAAAACGATAACCTCTCGCCGGAGCTGTACCCGTACGGCTCGCGAGGCCCGATCGGCGCGCACTACCTCGCCTCGCGGTACAACGTGCGGTGGGGGGACACGTATAATTGAGACAGTGTGCAATGTGTGAGAGGAGGGAGCCCGAATTGATTGATTGATGATTGTGAAAAAATGATATTCATACGTTTTTATATGTCCGTCCGCGATGCTGTGCTTTGATACCGCGCGTTTACTTTGTCGCGTCGTCCGTCGTGGAATGCATCGCTTAGATCTCGTACAACACCTTCCCGCGCGACTTGCCCGCTTCGAGGTAGTCGTGGCCCTCCACGGCCTGCTCCAGGGGGAAGCAGCGGTCGACCTGCGAGAAAAGGAGGAAAAGAGGTTAGTCGGTGAGCGGTGAGTGCTTTGCAGGATAAAAACACAAGACAAGCACGTGTGCTGACACTTCAAACGCTCCGCGATGCCTCAAACGACTGTTTAATATATGGTAAACGCGCATGTGGAAACCACGATGGCGACCGAGATTTGTCTCATTGACAGCCGCGAAGCGCGTGAAAATATTTTAGAGGGCGAGAAAAAGAAAAAGTGACAGGGAATGCTCATTGGCATTGTTCGCTCGTTGGTTACTCACCGCGACTTTGAGGTCCCCTGAGTTGATCCACCCGTAGATGTCATTGGCTCTTGACAGGAGCTCGTCTCTGGTGACGGTGTAGTCGTTGAGCTTGGGCCGGGTGAGGAACCCGGACTTGTTGATGAACCTCAGGGGGGGGAACGCGGGGACGGCGCCTGACGCGTTTCCGAACGAAACGAAAATACCTCTGCGGGCGAGGACTTCGATGGAGGTTTCCCACGTGGCGAGGCCGATCCCATCGATAACGGCTTTGACGCCTTCGCCCCCGGTGATTTCCATCACCTTCGGAACCAAGTCAAGTGACGTGTAGTCCTCGTACGAAGTCCCGGGGGCTTCTTTGTACACGATCAGTTCATCAACACCGGTGGCGCGCGCGATGTCCTGTTTCGATTCAGAACAAGTACCGATGACTTTGTACCCCCTTAACTTGGCCATCTGCGCCGCCCACTGGCAGGTCCCTGAGCCGGTGCCGTGAATGAGCATCCACTCGCCTGGTTTCACGAGGCCGGCGTGCGCGCTGTGCGTGAGGTAGTGCGCGGTCATGCCCTGCACGCCGCAGGAGACCGCCACGTCCAGCGGGATGTCTTCCGGGACGGTCACGCACTTGTTAGCGGGCACCGCCGTGTACTCCGCGTACGTCTGGAACACGGATGAGTACGCGACTCTGTCGCCAACCTTGACACCCTGCGCTTCCGCTTCAGGCGTGACCGCGGCGACGAACCCGCCACCTTCCTGGCCACCGATGAACGGCAACTCGCGTTTGTACAACCCGCTTCGGTGGTACGTGTCGATGAAGTTGATTCCGGAATACTTGTTCGCCACGAGCACGCCGCCGGGCGCCAGCTTGGGAACAGGGTAGTCGTGCTCCACCTTCATCACGGAAGAAGGGCCGGTCTCGCGGACCACGGCGGCACGCTGTGTGGGGGGAGGTGAGCGACGGGGGGGGTAAGAGGCGGCTCCTTATCCGGGGTATGCGTACCAGCACCGCTCGCGTCGGTCGAGGAAAGGCATCGCGCGATGTATCGGGGGAAAAGCATCGCGCGGCGCGTTGGTGATTGAAGAAACAAAAGCATACGCACCATGACCTCGGGCACGGAGGCGAACCCTCGGGTGCTGGTGAGCACCTGGCGGGCGACGCGGGATCGGAGGATGGCGGACATGCTGTTCGCTCGATACTCTTGCGATCGGGGGAATGAGGCAGAGGATGAGACTGCCAGAACCCTATCTGCAGGTCTTCGGAAACATCGAAATTCGCGATGTCGATGAATCTCATCGAGAAGTTGATTTTTAACCGATCAATCGCTCTAAAACTGAAACCAGGTGACTTTGAAGGGTGCGACATTTCATTTCACGCGCAAGCACAGTCAACACGAGGTTCTTCGTCAGAGCCGATGGCGCAGGGCCGCGATGGCGCCTAGCATCGAGGAGTTACGGCTTGAGTCGTTCAAGTTGCGGGTGGATAGGCATATCAAGCAAGCGGTGATGTTGAAGCAAGAGGCGACGAGTGCTCCAGGGGCCGGACCGCTTCCCGGTGTCGACAACGTACCGGTACGCAATCTCGCGCCCTTAATCTCAAACCCAATAAAGTTATCGCCGAAGACGAGTAGACGACTACCTACACGACGAGAATCGGGCGGTATAGCTTGTCTTTTTCTCACTAATAGTCTCACGAAGGTCTCTACATGTCCACTGACAGCACACACACCCTCCCCCCATAAAAAATAGCTCTGCGAACGCGCTGGTTTGCGTTCCTGGTTCCTGCCCGGCCGGTGCTGGATCGGCACCATCATAATCCCCGGCGGCGACGTCAAAACGCGGTACGTGTTTCAAGTAGTGGAGTGGAACGCATCCCAAAACTGCTGGATCGTGTCACACGCCGCGCACGGAGACGAGCAGCTGTGCCACTTACGGTTAGAAGACGTGGAGGACACGACGAACGGTGATGAGGTGGACGCGAATGATCCATCTAAACAGAAATTAAAAATCTTCTTCAGCGACGCAGAGACGACGTGTACGGGGTATCTGGACGCGAAAGGACGCATCACGGGCAAAGTCGCGCAGCTTCTGCGTCCTGAAGATGACGCATTTTCGCACAACGCTACGGATAATGACGTTTTTGTGCTGGAACCAGCCGTCGGCGCGTGCTTCACGCCGATGGTCGAGACGCGCGTGGCTCGTCTCGCGCGGTGGAAAGTGTTCCCCGCGGTTTCAAATGACATCTTCAAAGCCCTGGATTTCATTCAAAAGCAGGGCAGTGAGCGTCCTTTTTCCGTTTTTCACAAGGAAAGGTTCAAGGAGATGATCGCGGGGATTCGGGAAGCCACGCGTTTAGTGTCGGTCCTGCCGTTGAGTCGAGAGGAGTTGCAAAACGTCGCGACTGCGCCGACCAATTTTCTGTCGCACGAAAAAACCGGGCCGTTTCTGTGGGCCCCTGGGTTTGGCCAGGCCCTGTCGCACGCGTTCGCGCACATGAACGACGGCGCGGCTGACTTCGCAAACGACGGAGACGGGGGACGGCAGTACGACGACGACGACGTGGAGACCGTGGATGAAGGCGTTCAAGTCGACGCGCGGTTTGAAAGCGACGACTCTGTTTTTTCGGAAAGACGGCCGTACGCCTCAGTCGTGGGCTTGGGGTTCCTGGAGCAGATGAACATGCGCAAGGAGGAACGGGATTGGTGGAGGTTGTGGAGATCCACCGCGTTCGCGACGGAGATGGAGTGCTGCGCCACAAGAGAACGCGCGCGGCGGTTAAAGAACGAAACGTTCGCCAACGTTGACGAAAAACGAAAACGCGTTTGCGAGGAACGCAGGGACGGGCGGAAACACGCGCACCACAGGGCATTCGTGTTGCTTCGACGACAACACGCGCTGCTGTGGCGCACACTGAACGGGTCTGACATGTCCCCCAACCTGCTAAACGAAGTCGTGGGGGCGCAAGCAAGGGCGCTGCGGCAAAGCGAGTTCCGCTTGAGAGTGGCGTACCAGCTGTTCGACGAGGGGTTGCGGTTTTTTGAAAACAGAATTACCGGTGAGAGTATCGACAAGCGGTGCTTTTTGGTACCTGACGAGGGACCGCAAGGTTTGAAAGATGCCCTCCCCAACGTGGACGTCGCGAAAGCCGCGGAGGACCCGTGCACGATTTGCGCGGATTGCGTCAACCCGGGTGAAACGCTGTGCGCGTTGGATTGTGGCCACGCTTTCCACGCCGAGTGCGTCAAGCCCTGGCTTTTAAACAACCGATCGTGCCCGAACTGCAGGGTTGTTGTAGAGGAAAACACAGGCGACGACGACGAGGAAAAGATGGAGCAGAACGAAGAAGAGATGAACGAAGACATGGAGCAAGACTTGGAGCAAGACATGGACGACTTTCGCGACGACGCGGATGGAATAAACCCGTTCGGGATGACTGTTTTCGACCACATGATGCGCGCGTTGTCCGGCGAGGGCGTCCCGAGAGGATTCCCCATGCCCATGCCGCGCCATACGTTCGACGGCTACGATGGCGAAGATATCCGGGAAGAGTACGATGAGGAGTACGACGACTCGGACGTGTACGAGACCGACCATGAGGACGAAGATCCAGATGTACGTCAGCGGTACGACGATGCGAACGATCCGAGCGGGCGTCAGCGGTGGCCGAACTGGAGCGCAGTTGAACGCGCGGAGTTCAACATACGAATGGGGTACGCACAGGGCAGTGGGCCTGACGACCGAGACACCGACGACGGCATGGACGATGACCAGATTCCAGATCTAGTTGAATCATCAGACGAGAGCGACGACGACGTTCCAGATCTGGGAGAATCCAGCGAAGAAGACGCGGACTGAATCGTACTGATACTGATACTTGTCGTAAGTCATAATACTAGTCATGAATACTGATACTACAGTAGTCACTACCTTGTCTACGCAATGTCTACACTTATTCCCTGTCCTCCGCCCCCATACCGCTCTCCCCCCCTGTTTCCTTCACCTCGATCCACCTCGAGAAGTACTCCGTGGAGCGCAAGGAGTGGTGCCACAGGGTTGCGCCCGTGAAATCGGAACGCCGGCGGTGCTCCAAAGTATTTTCATTTTCGCTCTCCAGTTCCTCAAACAATCCCTCCGTGACTCGTCGTAATTGTTCTAGGTTCTGCTCTTTAGGGAACAGGGTGTTGATTAGGGTAGAGCCGTTCGCGCGAGCTTTTTCCCAAGCCTCTTCATCTTCGTGAAGCGCCACCGCGTCGCGCGCAATACTCGCCGCATCCAGAGATTGCCACCTTCCGCCCCACTCGTCTTCGTCTCCGTCTTCCCCGCGTTCCTCCCACAGCGCGTCCACGCCTGGTACCATCCCCTCCGCGCCGATCGGCGTCGTCACGACGGGCAACCCGTGCATCCACGCATCTACTATTTTGCCCTTGATTCCCGCGCCGAACCGCAGGGGGGCGAGTAACACGCGCGATTCGGACATCGCCGACTCGACGCTCTCCGCGAAACCCAACACCAAAAACCCGTCATGTGGATTGTGCAACTGTTTGATCGCCTCCGTTGGATACGCGCCGTAAACTCTCATTTCCGCGTCCGGCAACTTTGTCCGAATCAACGGCCACACATCACGTTTCAGCCACTTAACGGAATCAACATTCGGGGGGTGGTAAAACGTACCGATCGTGGTGAAACCGGCGCGGTTGGAGAAACCATTTTCTGTACTTCTACTTTTCTCAGAAAAACTTTCGCAAAAGAATGACGCGAGTGCTAGTTTGCGTTCGTCAATTTTAAACCGTTCGCGCATCAATTTCAGCTCAACGGGCGAGCACACCAACGTCAGATCGCTTCTGTGCACAGAGGCTAATTCGCGGGCTAAGTACGAATCGCCCGCGAAAGGTATGGCGGCGAGAGAAGCTCGCAATACGGAGGCGTTATTTGAGTTATTTTTCTCTTTAAATTTTTCCACGCCCGCGAGTGTTTCCTTCACCGCCGCTTGTCGCGCGTACCGCAGCGAGTGCAGGTCTTGCATGTCCAGAATTCGCGCTGCATTTGGTTTTATCAGCTTGACGCGAAACGAAAACGCCTCTTCCGCGGTGAACCTGTCGAACACAACCGCGTCTGGGTTTGATGTTTCCAAAACCGCCTCGAACTCCTCCCCGCGGTTGGGCAAAACGGCGTGCACCACAACCCCGCTTCTCTCCAAATCCGACGTGTGTTCGTTCGGCTTGGCGCACGCCAGGAAGTGCACGTGCCATCCCCATTCCCTGAACGCGTTTAAAAGCGAGTGCGTCCGGACGCCCGCGGCAGACGAACTGGCCTCGGGCCAAAGGAAAGACACGAACAAAACGGAACGGGTTGGTTTGGCGGAGGCTAATGACGATGGCGCATCGTCGGCGGCGGCCGCGAGATTTCGATGGGCGTTTCTCGCAACAACAACTGGAGTGAATCTCCGGTGCGAACCGTGGTGACGCCACTTGGGCGACACCACGACCGACACGCCGCCGTGTAGAAACGACGCCGCGGTCGCGCGCATGACGTCGCACCCGGGACGGGGGAGTGGGCTGCGCGGCCTCGTGTGACGACCGACACATTTGTCGTGGCTTCACCACCGAAAATAAGTTGTGACTGTATTCTCTCGGTGAAGCCTTGGACGGGTCAGTCGCCGGCGCGCGGCTCAGGGTCTCGTCGGGTAGGATGGCGAGGCGTCTGGTCGTGCGACTCTTCGGAGATACTGTGCGCTACGCCGAGGCGCTGGAGCTCCAGGTTTGTCCCTTATCACGACTCCGTTGCCCTCATCCAAGCGCCCGCGAGGTGCCCACTCCTTTTCGACCGCTAACACCCGATCCCTTCGAAACGCAGGAGTCCATCGCCTCTGCGCGTCGCGCCGGCACCGTCGCGGACACGCTGCTGGTTCTCCAGGTGAGTCACTCTTGTATGTCTAGTGCACCTTTACCGAACCGAAACGGTGTGTCGATCCACCAACCACGCGGCACCCAAACTCTTCTGCCAATGGTTGATGACACTGACCGAAAACCCACCACCAAAAACCAAATCTAATCAACAGCACTCGCACGTGTTCACGATCGGCAAGCGCCCCAGCGAGCGGAACATTTTGAGCCACATTGATGTATTATCGTCAATAGGTGCAGAGGTGCGCAAAGCCACACGGGGAGGCGACGTGACCTACCACGGCCCCGGGCAAACCGTTTTGTACCCAATAGTCGGGTTGCGAAACCTGAACATCGGCGTGCGGCGATACGTCGAAGGGTTGGAGGACGTGATGGTCGATACTTGTGAAGTGTTCGGTGTTGAGGCGTTCGGGCGGGTGCCGGAGATGACTGGGACGTGGGTACGGGACCATGACGACCCTGAAAACCCTAAAAAAATAGGCGCGGTGGGGGTACAAATATCGGGAGGAGTCACTACGCACGGCCTCGCATTCAATTTGGATCCGGACCTGGAGTATTTCAAGCACATCATGATGTGTGGATTGCCGGGGAAACAACCCACGAGTTTAGTCGAGGAGATCGGGAAAGTAGACAGTGTACACAGGGTAATCGCCTCCCGTGCAGAGGTAGAGGCGAAGCTCGTGCAAAGCTTCGTGGGGCGGTTCGGGTACGAGGACGTCTCGATGGTGCGGGAGTAGCGAATGGCGTACGGTGTAATTTATGAAAAAGCAGAAAAACACTCGTCCCGAAAACCACATTCTTTTGATTTCCAAGGAAAGCGTTCAACAACGCCGCGCACCTGACACGCGTCAGAGCCGTGTCTTACCTCGGTAGAGTTGGACGGGCTACGGATAGGCTACTTGCTATGAACCGAGCTCGGTGTGTCGCGAGTATCGTGTGTTAGTGTCGGGTACACGCGCTGGAGCCGTGTGTCGAACGCATTCGTTCGACCGCGGACCGCCCGAGCCGCGCGTACGCCTTCAAGGTTGCTGCAAGCGCCCGCACGTTCGGCTGCGATGGACCTCGAGGCTTCGGACGACCTTGGAAAGTCGTCTTCATCGATTAAAGCAGGCGTGCGCGAGATGGAAGTCGGCGTGGCGAGCGAAACGGGCCGACCCGCCTCGCCGCCGCTCAGTTTTCCCTCGGAAGCTCATTTTTCCTCGGAAGCGCGCGCGTCGTCAACCCTGGGGGCAGGCAGAGCACCGAATAACTCTACAGACGACATCCCCTGGTCAGACGTGGACCCGACGCAACGGGTACGTAATGAGCGCGCGTCCACATCCCCAACATCTCCGTCCCCACACACCGACCCGCTGTACCGAAGCCCTCGGGACGTCGACGTCTAAACAACCGTTGGAAAAAGCGTTTCCCGAACTTTATTCGGCAAATCAAACTGACTGACCGTTTTTCATAAAATTCAGTCTCCCGCCCCTCCCACCCCGTTGCGCAAGCTCACCACCACGTCGTTGATCGACGTGTACAAGCGAATAAACCGCGATTTCTACGAGCAGCGGTCGTTACGCGAATCCAAGCGAAGCAGCCGGAACTCGGCGAGGAGTGCGGATGCGGACCCTCCTTCTGGGTTAAACATGTCAATGTCTTCTCGCGGTCGAAACTCCGCGGACGGTTCGCGCCGCGACCGGCGGCACTCGCACCACTCGCACTCGTGGAACAGCGGTGGCACTGGAAAACTATTTCAAAACGAGGCTCTAGGAGGGCTTTCCAACGAACGAAGTAACAGAACCGATTTCATGTCATCCGGTGGAAGAGGTGGTGTTGGAACGACGACGCGCGATTCTCAAAACGTTTCTCTCGATACCTCGGCTCGCGATATTCTCCACGACCGGTACGTGGTTGGCCGGGTGATCGGCGCTGGGGCGTTCGCGCGAGTAGTATTGGGGTACGACATCATCACGGACACCAGGGTGGCGGTTAAGATTGTCAAGAACAACTCGAAACAATTTCACGCCCAAGCGCGGAAAGAACTGGCGGTGTTAAAGACGCTTGGGGAAAAAAACGGCCACCCAAACGTCGTCACCCTTCTCGATTCCTTCACCACGAACATGGAACAGTTTACGGATAATACAGAAAGGAAGGCCGAGGAAGAAAAGGACAGTGACAAAGAAAAAGAACAGAACGACTCCTCAAACCTAGCAAACCCGGGGTTCAGGTGTTTGGTTTTTGAGTTGTTGAGCCACTCGCTTTACGACGTGCTGCGGGTGAGCGGTTTCAGAGGCGTCAGTTTGGGACTGGTGAGAAAGTTCAGCTTCCAAATCCTATCCGCGTTAGATTTCCTACGGAAACACAACGTCGTGCACCTTGATTTGAAGCCAGAGAACGTGCTGCTGTGTAGCACCGATCGCAGTGCAGTGAAACTGGTGGACTTTGGCAGCTCGTGCTTTTTGAAGGAAAGCGGCGAGTTTATGTACGCGCAGAGTAGGTATTATAGAGCGGTTGAGGTGCTTCTTGGGTTGCCTTATGGGTTCCCTGTTGATATGTGGTCCTTAGGTTGCATCGTGGTTGAGTTACACGGGGGAAAGCCGTTGTTTCCGGGGAAGGATGAACGGAACCAGCTGGGGAAAATTGTCGAGACGTTGGGGGCGGTGCCGGGTGAAATGTTTGGGAAATGCTCAAGCGAACGACGCGAAGCGTTTAGGGAGAGTATAGGGAGAGATGCTGGCCCAGATACCTCCGGAAATACAGGCAGAGATACCTCCGATTCACAAACCAAACACAAAATAGGCACACGGCCGTTACGCACAGTTTTAGCACACGCCGCGCGCGCGTTCGAAAGTAGGAAACGGGAAGTGTTAGAGTCTGGTAAGTTTGGTACCGTTGGCGACGACGCGATGGACGATGCGGACGCAATAAACTCGTCACTGAATAAACTCAGCGTAAACGCAAACGTTCATGGGGAATCCTCTGAAAAAAAATCAGACGACTCCTCCCTGACCGAGGTTGCGCTGTTCTGCGATTTGGTGGAAAGAGCGATGACGTACAACCCTGACGAGCGACTGACGCCCAAAAAGGCACTGGAACACCCGTTTTTTTCAGAGTTGAAAGGGAAAAATGAAAACTTTCAAAATCTCGACGCCGACGACGACGTCGAGATTGACCACGAAATGCTCATGTTCGGGTTTTCAAGTGCGGACGGGTGATGGTGGGATTTGTGTAGTATGTTCCGCATGTTCCTATATAGTAGTCGATTTAGCAGTTATTTTATACAGTATACATAGGTGTGAAGCAGACGCCTTACCTTGGCGGATTTATTTGTCGTCTTCAGGTATCTTCTTCACTTTTTGGCCAGACCGATGTCTTTTTGTTGTTCATTGTTAGCCGCTCGTGCCGCGATGGCGGCGGCACGAGTTGCGACGCGATACGCCGCGCGCGTGCTCAAGCGTCGCGCACTCAGCGTAGCATCATCGCCCGTACCTGAGACGATGTCGTATCTTAGGGACCTGCGGAGCGGCTCAGAGGTCTTCTTAGTGGGCACCGCGCACATCTCGCGGAAGAGCTCGGAGGAGGTTCGCGATGTGATTCGGTCCGTCAAGCCCGATATCGTGTTCGTGGAGCTTTGCAAGGCGCGCGCAGAGGCTATGAAGGATAAGGCAAAGGATGATGCGCACGATGACCCGCTTCCCGAACCCTTGCGTCAGCTGCTCAAGCAGCTTGGGGCTCCTGGGGATTTCGGTGAGAAGCTTTTGGGCGCGGGATTGAAAGCGGTGTACGCGGGGCTCCGGCAATTCCACGGCTTGGACCCCGGGTTGGAGTTCAAAGTGGCCATGGACGAGGCGGAGGTGCTAAATGCCAAACTAGTCCTAGGCGACAGAGACCAGGATAAAACAATAAAAGCCCTGAGAGACGCGATTGACATGAGTGACGTGTTAAAACTAATCACCGGCGGTGGCGGCGTGGATCCGAGTAAACTCGACCCGGAGCTCGCCGCGCTTTTCCAAAAGGCGGATTGGAAAAATCCGGCTGAAACAGTAGAGACCCTGAAGACCAGGAAAGCAGCCGCCGCGATGGCACACGTGATGCGCGCCGAGTTCCCGAAGGTAGCACAGGCGATGCTGGACCAGAGGGACGATATCATGACTGACGGGTTGGTGGACGCGGCGAGGGGAAACGGAGGCGGCAATAAAATTGTGGCGGTTGTCGGCATGGCGCACATGGACGGAATCGAGCAAAGGTGGGAGCAAGTGCAGTCAGGGGGGGGAGGCGTGACACGAATCTCGGGAGGCTAGAGGTGCAGAGGTGGAAGCATGTGAAGAAGAAGCATGTTGTATCAAAATAAATCATTTTCCAAAGTCTTCCGCTATTTTTTCTTCCCGCTCTTCTTCCCAGTGGACTTCTTCCCCGAATTTTCCTTCTTTTCTTTTTTGGAACCGTCCGTTTTCTTCGGCGTTTCGTAGTCGTCACTTTTCTCACCCGCTTTGCGCTTCACCGATAGCAAACCCGATTTCGGGCCCTTGCCCCCCACCAGTGCATCACCCCAGTCGCTTTCCGCGCCCGCGATCGCGTACCGCTCGAGACCAGCCTCCTGTGTTGACGAAGGCGAAAAACGATACGAAGTCAGAAAACATATTGAAAAAACCGAAAACCGAAACAAACAAAATAATAACTCGAGAAAAAAAACCATTCCCTCTGCGCACGGCTCGGTAAGAACGCAGCGTTGCTTCATAATCAGTTTGGATGATCATATACCTGGTTGAAACGACTCATCATCGCCGTGCGTAGGGTTGGGGGTGGAAAAGAGGACAAGAAAAAGGACGTGAAAGGCTCTAAGAAGGCTCTAAAAAGTCTCGAAACTTTTCGATTTCGCAATTTCGAACCCCGAAAAATCCAAACGCACCTCCAGCAGTTCCTTTTGCTTCAAACGCATCGCTTCGTTCGCTTTGTTCGCGCTGTTGGGAAGGAGATGATGATGTCAGGAAAAGATATATGAAATCATGAAAGAAATCATCGGAGGATACATCTCAAATAATAACTCAAGACCTCGAAAAAAAGAACTCCAAACAATAAACGCGCACGGATCAGTCCTGTTGAGCATAGGAAACCATCACGGGTCACGCGCGTCCGTGGACTTATAACCCCGAATACACGGTGGCGCCCGCGGACACGACTTCTGGTGAACGAAGTCCTAGGTTTATCCATCACTTCCGCATAGTTACGCGTTATTGAAACATAATAAGGGTAGAACGAAGGGTAGATTCGAAAACCAAAAAACCAAAACCAAAAAGAAAAACAAACCAAACCCAACTTACCCGTCCTCCAAGTCTTCGTCCAGCCCCACGGCGTGCGGGTTCAGTTGCGGCGCGTGTTTCACAGACATCCCAGCTTCCACCTCCCTGGTCTTCCCCGCCCGAAGCGCGGCGTGCATTTTCCGCACGGCTTTGTTGAACAGGGCCATTACTTGCGGTGTCGGGAGGCCCAATTCGTGCGCGGCGTCGTCCATCTCCTTGTGTTGCAATCCGATTGTTAACACAATAGCGGTCTGCGCGTAGCTCATAGTAGCGGGGATCTTGCCGCCAAAGTACGCACGGGCTAACGGGGGGATCAGATCCGCGACCAAGTGGTGGTCCACTAAACTCTGAGAGTACTTCTCCAACCGTCTCAAATCGAACGCAGTGATACTGTCTCCGTTGGCCCTGGAAACACTTTTCATTTCACACCCGTTCGCCCTTTGGTCATCATCGAAGTCGACCTTCGGGGCGAGCACCGCTAGCGCCAACCCGGGCGACATATCCCGAAACGGACCGCCTAATAGACCAGTGAACCGCTGTTTAAAGTCTTCGTTGAACAGTTGGAGCCAGTTAGGGGTTGTGTTAGGATTGTTGCCATCGTGATTCATCTCCTCCCCCTCTTCAGAACTATCCTTCAGCATTCGAATCAACACAGCTGAGTGCTCGCCCGTGACGTCGCTTTTGGTTTGCCGGAGGTACACGGAGTGGTACCCCAGTCGTGTCCAGAACTTGTGCAGCTGCTGCGTCAACCCGAACGCCGACGCAATCCAGTGGCACTTCTCAGGGCGTTTTTCCCCCAACGGCGAGAGTAGTGGAGGTAAAGCGGCACGTGGTTTGATCGTTTCCCCGAGCAAACCGCCGTCGGGCTTGGTCACTTCGCAAGTAGCCGCCGCCTCGTCCGATGGAACCAAATCAGTCTCAGATAAATCAGTCAACCTCCCTTCGTAGTACGCGTGTAACTGCTGCAGCGCTCGGGTCCCATAACCCTGTCTCGGTAAATCAGGGTGCGCCGCGATCCGCACCACACGCACGCCACTAAGCATGGGAAAGTCCGGGTCCTGGAACTGCGTCGCCACCGTCCACGGCACTAAATCGCCTTGCGGCGAGTCGCCTTTCGAAAGCGCCGCCGACGCGGAACCCTTGGAAATCGCGCCTTCCAGGGCAACCTGCAACACACACAGAATCTCAGGCAGCGCGTTCATGGTGTCATCAACAGGCGCCAGTAGCACGAACAGTCGGTGCGCCGGTGCATCCGCCATAAGCTGTAAGTCGTTCGGCGTGTTTTTGTAATGGCTCGCTATGTACAGGCTCATCATTCGCTTCAGAAACAACTCGCTCGCTTTGTGCGCGGAAAAAAGCGTGTCGCGGTTGACTTCGAACAAGTCGCACGCGGATGGCGGGGGAAGCGCTCCTGTTAATGGAGGCGTCGCGTCCGCGGCATCCAAACACAGCAAGCCGTTGAGCCACCCCTCTACCCGGTCGCCGAAGGAGTACCGCACGGGCTCCGCGAGGGAAACTTCTCTTAATAGACGTGCACTTGTTGATCCACCACCACCTCCACCACCCACCGCCACCCCAGCCGCCTCCTTCCGCAAGTTAGAAATCAACTTCAAGCTCAAGGCTCTGCCCGTGCCTTCATATCCATTGACAGTGGAACAAAGAAACACCAGGTACGGCCCCAACAGCTTCTGCACCACCGGCAATGGAATCGCGGCGGCTTCGTCGATTACCAGTAACTCAGCCTGCGTCGCTCTTTCATGGTGCTGGGGAAGAATGTACTGGATGGTTTGTCTGTGGTTTCGTGTGACGTTGATTCGCACGATGGCCTTGCCGAACGCCGGGTTGCTGGATTCCACCAAGTCATAATCAAGGTGCTCCTTATAACCAAGAGCGTCGAAGCCTTTCAACACAAACGAAAAGAACGTGTTTAAGTTTTCGGGCGACGGCGATGTGACGAAGACGTTGGCGTACCCCATGCCTATCGCGCCGGCAACGGCGATGCCCATGGCCGCAGACTTACCTCGCCCACGAGCAGCAGTCAAAGCCACGGTTGACCTCAGCGTCTTCTCACTCGCTGCGTCCAAAAACGTCACGACCGCCTTCGCTTGGTCCAGGGTTTTGCAACAGCCGACAAGAGGCCCGGCGGGTTCCGTTTCTTGAAGCGACTGTTTCAAGTCTTTCAAGTCTTTTGAATCGCTTAATCCAGAAATCTCCCCCCCCACTGGCTGAATATCACGGACATGGCTCGAAATCGGCAGGATGTTCAGCTCGTCGTCCATCATGATACACGTCGGGCAGTGCCCTAAAGACAAGATGAACCTTTCATTGAACCGGGCGGTGACGTTCTGGTGCGACTCCGTTCTGAACCTACTGTGAACGTCCATCGTGAGCGTGTACAGCTGCGACAGGGATTCGAGGTTGCTCAGGAGAAGCACTATTATGCCTCCTCCTTCTACTGTTTCGACTGTCCGCGCCAACAAATTAGGCGTCAGCGCTTCGAAATCCTGCAAAACAGCCATCCCGTACGTGTTCCCTAAAATATTTTGCGTGTCGGCGTAGTACGTGTATTTGATGTCGGTGCTCGCGACGAACAAACTGAATGGATCTTCGTTTTCGGGATCCATCAGGCCTCGGCTTACCATCTTCTTTATCTGCTTCACGCGTTTCTTTTTGTGAGACGAGAGGTACAACTCCTTCTTGTAACACCACAGCACGTTGGGTCTCGATTTCACCACCGCTTTGCTGAGCATGTAGTGTAGGTTGACGACCTGCTCACGCGCGCGATCACCAACCACCACGAAAAGCGTCCGCTCATTGAGCTTCACCCCATTCTCAACCAACGTGCGGATGCGGGCGTCGACCTTCTTACGCATCGTGGGTTGAAGGTCACGCCGTCGACACGAGCCGCGTTGAGGTCAACCCACAGGCGTCGGTCTGGGCGTCGCCGCGTTGCCCCTCGTTGTGACCGACCCGAGCGATTGGCGAAAAAGGAGATTTACCGCCGCCGCCGCCACTTTAACCTCACGACAAAATTCTCGAGTCAGACGCGGTACCGAAGTAGAGCCTCCCTTCGGTCCTCCACTCTACGCGCGCAGGGCCGCGACGAGTCGCCCGTGCCCGGCTTCCCCGGTCGCCATGGGCAAGAGTTCCAAGGACAAGCGCGACATATACTACCGCAAGGCGAAGGAAGAGGGATGGCGCGCGCGTTCGGCGTTTAAGCTTTTGCAGATCGACGACAGCTTCGACATCTTCACCGGGGTGCGGCACGTGGTTGATTTGTGCGCCGCGCCTGGGAGCTGGAGCCAGGTGTTGAGTAGAAAGGTGTACCTACCCGCCAGAGGAGCGGGCGTCCCTGAACAAGAGCTCCCCAAGATCGTCGCGATCGACCTTCAGCCCATGGCCCCGATTGAAGGCGTGGTGCAGCTCCAAGGCGACATCACCAGTCTCGCGAAGGTGAATGAGATTCTTTCGCACTTTCACGGCGAGATGTGCGATTTGATCGTCAGCGACGGCGCGCCGGATGTTACCGGGCTTCACGACATGGACGAGTTCATGCAAGCGCAGTTGATTTTAGCGGGTTTGACCGTGTCGACGCACATCCTAAGGCCAGGAGGGGCGTACGTGGCGAAGATCTTCCGGGGGAAGGACATCGGGTTGCTTTACTCGCAGCTTAAGTTGTTCTTCACGGAGGTGACGTGCGCCAAGCCGAAGAGCAGCCGGAACTCATCAATAGAAGCGTTCGTGGTGTGCCAGGGGTATAGGCCTCCTGAGGGCTTCGAACCTTCCCGATTGCGAAAAGTCTTGGAGCAACGCGCCTCAGGCATGCTACGTGAGGACTTTTCAGGTAATGAAATTCACGGCGCATCCAGTTGGCCGAATGAATGCGTCGTTCCGTTCGTGGCGTGCGGCGATTTATCCGGCTACGACGCTGATATGAGTTATGACTTGACGCAATCTACTAGTAATTCAAATGAGACTAACAACTCGTACAAACACCTAGAGCCGGTCAGGCCGCCCATCGCGCCGCCGTACAAGACCGCGATTGCGAGAGAGCGGGAGCGGAACGAGATGAGGAGCGTCAGGGGGTAGAGAGGTTGTATTAATAAGTTTGTCTCAAAACGTCAAAAGTTCCCGAAAACATCTAACGTCATCAGATCTCTTCGCGTCATGTCTGAGGACGGGACGTCGGGTCCGTCGGGCGGGAGGTCTTACGGCGGTCTGCTCGCGAACGCCACGTTCACGTCCGCGGATGGGGGGGATGTCCGGCGCTTGAACAAAGACAGCGCGCCAAGTTCCGCTGGCACGCAGTCAAACGATGGCGCGAAGAAGGTCCAGCTCGGTGCGGGCTACTCACAGATGGACTGGATGCGTTTGACGAAGAAGGATAACGACCTGGCGGGTCTGAACGGCGCATCACGGAAACGAAAAATCACCCTGGAAGAGATTGCGCAACACAGTACCATGGACGACTGCTGGACCGTTCTAAGAGGCAAGGTGTACAACCTCACTCCGTACATAAACTTCCATCCGGGGGGGGATAAAATCCTGAAAGGAATTCTCGGAAAAGATTGCACCAAGTTGTTCGACAAGTACCACAAGTGGGTCAACGGCGAGTACATGCTAGAGAAGTGCAAAGTCGGGGTGCTGGATACGTACGTGCCAGGGAGTGATTCAGAGGAAGAGGAGGAGGAGGATGAAGAGTTTTCGTTCCGATGAGTAGTTTAGGGGATGAAGTA
>TARA_B110000977_G_scaffold4637_1_pt1 | contig 34575 bp, 21 predicted proteins | sample TARA_B110000977 | Tara Oceans TARA_B110000977 (sample SAMEA4397798) | marine metagenome | biome: Polar Biome; feature: [SRF] surface water layer (ENVO:00010504); material: water (ENVO:00002006), including particulate matter (ENVO:01000060) such as... | depth 5 m | reverse complement strand
AGGACCCCGATGTCTCCCAAAGTCACTTCTGTGTTTGAGGAAGACGGACATGCTTCTGTTTCACAAAATTCTGTTTTGGAAGATGAAGCGTCACAATCTGACGCCTCTAGCGATGTCACGAGCGACTCACCTGCCTCCGCGATTGACGTCAAGTCCCTATCCACAAAAGAAGCGTTGGCCCGGGTGAAAAACGCGCGGCGAAGGGAGTTGCTTTTGAGGCGAACGCTTCTTGAGCGCGACGCCGTAGCTACTGAACTAGCCCGACGAAACGCGCTTGAACGCGAGCGAAACGAGACACGAAAAGAAACGAGCATTGTGTTCGCTTCGACTCGCGCGCTATCGACGCCGTCGCCGAAAGCGGTTGGGACTTCGTACGACTCGCGTACTCCTACATCTTCCTTGCGTCTCGGCTCGGCGCGGAGGGTAAGCACAAGGGACGCGTTGACTCGAACGCGACAAGACGCGTTGGAACAAGCTAACGCGAAACGATTACAGCGACTGGCGACTGAAGAAGCGGCGAATAAGCCGTCGCCTCGCCGACCGAGCGCTCGATTCGGCAGGTCCAGTCTGACTCCGCCTTCAGGTGACTCGTTATCATTATCAAAAACCGACTCTAAGTTACCGGGGTATTTGCGAGCTATCGCGTCCCCGGCGACGAGTGGCATGAAGCAATGCAAATCAACGCAATTCGGGTCACCGGTGCAGACGCCTTATTCGCCGTCGCCGTTATCCCGTCGCCCGTGGGGATTTCACGCACCCGACGAAGCGAAAGAGGCGGCGGCGAGGCGAATCGTAACGCCTCTGAAAACCCCAACGGACGCTGTAACACCCATCAAGAAATATGTAACACCCTCCACGCGTCGTCCGTTATCCTCCCGGGCTAATCATGGAGCGGTATCGAGTACTGTATCCGCAAAGAAATCCAATGCTGCAAAAACTACTCCCGGCCCATCGCCTTGGTTCTCGCAACGCGTGTTTGAATCGAAACAAAGTTTGTCGAAACTCAAAGTCGCGACTGGGAACGCGGATGCGATTTTGGATGACGGCCGGTCCGTTTTACACGAGTTACAATCAAGGGGGTTCGATCTGGACGAGCTCTCCACGGTGTGGACGACAAGTCCGTCACAGCTAGGAGGGAAGGATACAGAAGCAGACGATTCTCCGGACGTTTCCTCGAAGACGCCTGTGAACGTGAATGCGCAATCCCCTTCCGGTTCCGAGTCCTCCCCTTTGTCCGAGTTCGAACGGAGGTTCATGACGAGTTATACCGTTGTGCAGTCTCCTGATAGTGTCAATCACAAAGGCCTTTCGGCGACGACTGAAAAAGCAAAGAGGGCGGTGGAGAAAGCCCTGGATGCGATTGAGGGAGACGATGACGACTTCGAGCACTTTCTTTCGAAGTATAAAATGGATTCCGAAATGGAAAAGAGGAACGGACGTGTTACCAAATTAGTGAATAGCCAAGCGCCTCCGGCTACCCCGGAAACGCCTGATTTATACGAACGAGTGTCTCACAGGGCTTCACACGCGGCTCCGGATACGGATGAGAAGGTACAAAAGGCGGTGCGGAGAGCCGCGGCGGATGCGGCGCTTAAGGCGCGTCCTGGGGAGACGGTTGCTGCTGCGAGAGCCGCCGCTGCTGCTGTGAAAGGTAAGAGCAGGCTCGGCAGTTACGTGAGTGCGTCGGCGAGATAGTTGTACACTATTTGTAATACACACACTACGCGTACTACGCTACACACATATATAACCAGGTCATACACTACAAGCGTCAACGTTCCTTTCCAGCAGTTCCACGAGCTCTGGGCACGGCGGAGAGAAGAAATGGTTGTTTTCTAACTCGCGCCACTCTTTTTTCAGCACACCCGGCGCTAGCCCCAAACACTCTGTCGCAACCCTTCGCTGTATTGTAATGTCCACCAGGTCATCCTGCGTACCCCCAACAGCGCATACGAACTCGCAATTTTCAATAATCGATTGCCAATCGAACGGTCTTGAGAAGTATCCACTCGCGCGCTCGTTCGCATCGCCTAAGTCGCTGTCATAAGTTGCTACTAAAATTATTCCCTTCAGTTTCGTTCGTTCTGCTAACCGCATCGCAGCCACGGCGCCAGAACTATGGCCCACAACCACTGTATCTCTAGACTTACCAGCTGGGAGTAACTCGCTGTTAATGAACGGTATCCACTTCGTTTCACGGCACACGTGCGGGTCGGGCATGTTCCTCATGATTGACTTGTACTTTTTTATAGATGTTGTCCCCGGGGACGTCCCGGGGATTTCAATTCCATCGATCGTCTTCCCGAACCAATCGTAAAAGTTGCACTCCCGCGTGGGGGTGCACCCGCTGCCGGGGAGGACGATGACGGGGATGGGGAGCGGGGATGCCATGGGGGATTTGTTGGGTATCCCAGCAATGGAACCCGACCGCGTGCCTGCGTGTGGGAGTGCTTGTGATTTCACAATGAGCTTTTCCCGAAAATTTCGGAAGCCACGTCATTGTCCCGAAATGTGTCGTGGCCCGATCTGCTGTGTCCTCTGCACACCACCACGCGCCCCCTGATATGGCGACCGCGTGTTACCACGCGCCATGCGCAACGAGTGGCGTTGGAATTTTTACGGCTGGTAATGTCGGCGCGCGCGGCAGACCCGCCACATCTCGGTTCCCCACCCGGTCGTCCTCCCGAATGGATGCCCACCGACAGTTGTGTAGTAAATCCCGACACCGTCTGCTCATTGCGAACGCGAGTAGAGACGAAGGGGCATCTGTTGAGACGTCTGGAACACCATCTAGCACCCCCCCAAACCTGAAGATCGCCGTGGTGGGCGCAGGTCCGTGCGGTTTGACCACCGCGCTGGCATTGAGACATCACGGGTTCAGCGATGTGCAAGTTTTCGACAAGTTTCCCGAAATCAAACCCGCGTTGGGCGCGGCATTCAATTTAAACGGCGGAGTGGCTGTTCTTGACAAGCTCGGGCTGCTTGAGATATTCCGGGAGACCAGCAACCCCATGAAGGTCATCCGGACACGGAGAGTGGGTGGTGATGCTGCTGGCCAGCTTGAGCTGATGAACATACCAATTCCAGAGCTGATTAGAAGTGATGCAATTGCGAATGAAACTCTGATTTCCGAAAACGATAAAAACGAAATGTGCGGCACAGTGATGCGAGCAGATTTATTGTTGAAGTTAGGGGAAGCGCTACCTAGCGAGTCATTAAAACTAGGCAAAAAATTCGAAGTAGTAGGAGCACACAAGGCTGGTACGAGGGTTAACGATTTAACAGGTACTACATCCCCAGCAGCTACCTTACAATTCGCGGACGGCACGTACAGTGAGCCTTTTGATTTAGTCATTGGGTGCGACGGAGTAAAATCAAAAGTTAGAGCCGCGATGTTTGGTCCGTACCGACCGAAAAATTCCGGCATCCGGATCATCTTCGGGTGCACGGGCGATGACTCTGAGGGGCATCCTTCCGCCGAAGACGCCCGGAATGTTATGCAACACGGCGAATTACACCAGTGGTTCGGGGACGGGTGTTACACCCTGGTGTATACCGCGGGGGGTGTTACACATGCTAAACAGCACAACGTTGCGGTTTGCATCGCGGATAATTCTGAACTCGAGGAAAACGCTGAGTGGCTTGAAAGTACTGGTATTGCGAGGAGTGAGTCCAATGAAACGGCTAAAACGGCTTCCGATGCTTCCAATGCGGAAACCTCTAAATCAAACAAAGCCCGCTCCGCCGCTTTATCCGCTATTACTAAATACTCCATGCCCGACGAGGTGAAGGCCGTCGCGAAAGAATGCACGCGTTTTTTCGACGTCGGTGTCAAATACCACGACCCTCTTTCTAATTGGTCAGACGAGCTAGGGGTATTTACCCTGGCCGGTGACAGCTGTCACGCCATGCCTCCGTTCCTGGGACAGGGCGCGAATCAAGCACTTCAAGATTCGTGGGTTCTGGCGGAACAGCTGAGTTTGATTGGTGATGTTCACTCGACTAAAAAGGAAGCCCTCGAAAAATACGAATCTATTCGAAAGCCGCCGACCACGCAAATCATGTTATCGTCTCGAGTAATAGGGTTCGTTGAAACTGGGAACGGAATCGTGGGGAACGTCCGGGACGTCGCGTTTGGAGTGCTGGGGAAACTGGGGATCGCGGGGAAGATATTCTTGAAAAACGCGGTGCCGGTTTTGAAGTAGAGGTCGAAGTATTGAGTATTCCAAACACGCTTCACGCCAATTCTTTTTTTACAATTCTTTTTTACTCGCCTATGCCGAAATAGCCGCGGATGGTGAACGGATCGGACTCTTCTTTTATTTCGGGCTTGATCTTGGATTCGGGTTTGATCTCCGGCTCGCGCTTGATTCGCTTCGAGCTCGGCGGATCCGCGCGTGCCGTTTTGTATTCCGCGCAACTGGTCCCTCGCTTGCCGTGGGGGCAACCGGTGCACCTCAAGCAGCTGTTTTCCATATTTCCGTGAGGGCAGGGGTTGCAAGCCGCGCAACCACGTTTCAGCTTGCCGTGGGGGCAGGGGTGCAGTCCGCGCAGTAGTGTTTTCCCTTGCCGTGAGGGCAAGGGTTACACTCCTTGCACTGCTCTTTCCGCCTACCGTGCGTACATTGCTTCTTTCCCATCGTTCGCCCGCCAGGATTCTCCAGCGCGCGCGCTTCTGCGCACACCGGAAACATAAGGTCGGTGTTGTGTAGTTTTTGAGGTGGCGTTTTCGATTCTTCCCGTGAAACACGATTTGGTTTTCCCGAGGACGACAGTCAGATACTTCCCGACTACTCCGTACAGTCACCATTCTTGCCTCGCACGCGATGTCGACGACGGCGCGTGCGTTGGCGAGGGCGGCGTCCCGGGTTACGCGGGATGCATGTGTGTCCCCGACGGTTGGAAGACACGGTGTGGCACACCACTCGGGCCAAACCAGAGGGCTCGCGCGTGTGTCTGATCATTTCAAAGCCACGAACGGTCGGCACTGTGTGATTGGTAGAGATCGATCTGCTTCGTTGAGACGTGACTGTTTAATCATACATCCACAAGCTCGAACGTTCATCAGCCTCCCCGCGGGCGTGGGACCGCTAAAAGAGTTCATCGGCAGTGCGCGGCATGCACTTCAAACCGCAAAGCAAACCCCGATCGCGATGAGGGACGCGATCGCGACCAAGGTTCTTGCACAAGTGGAATCCGCGATGGGCCCACGAGCGTTTGCCATCTTACAAAGTTCAGCCTCAAAACTAGGATCGATCAACCCTGCTATTTTATTAAATCCCATGCCGCACATCGCCTCCGCTTCAAACAAAACACGCGCGTTCGTGTTTAGACACAAGAACGCGATTTACACCGTGGGGCAGGGGTTCGCGGTGGTCGGCGTTTGGCACGGAACTTTATACGTCACGTCAGTGTTCACCGACATCACCGACTCGTCGTCTGAATTTGCGGCGTTGGGTTTCGCCACGGTGGTCGTCCTAGTGTCCACAGCAATTCTAAAACAGCGCACACGGATCGATGTGGACCACGCGCACGCGTTGCTGTTGCGGCGAATAGACTCGCACGCGGGTTTGAAGGAAGTGTTGGGCGTGCCTATTGTTAACAGAATGGGAAACGCGCGCGTCGCGTTGGTGACGGGCGGGGAGTGGAGACGAGATTGTTTTGATGTTGAAGCGGGACGTAAAAAGAACGAAACGAAAAGATCATGGCTACCCGCGCTTTTCGCGAACAGTGGCAGTGCCTCAACCAAGTGGCGGTGGAGAGACGAGCGCGCGCACTTGTGTTTTCCGGTGAGCGGATCGCGAGCGGGGGGGTTTGTCACGGCGGAGTGCGTGAAGCGAGCTGGAAAAAAGTTACAATTCGACCTTGTCGCGGTTGATGTCTTCTCTCAAAATGGAGATTCGCACAGAGTGTTTCTATCTGGCGGGAGTTTGGAACGGGAGAACGCGGATGACATGATCACGGCGTTGCGCGTGCCTCTTGACGTGGCGCTTGACGATTCGTATGACGAGCAACGAGCGCGCGACGCGGCGGAGCTGGAAGAGACTTTGAGGTTACAGAAGCAATTAGAGTTTGAATCTCGTGTCCCGAAACCTTTGGACCACGGGGGTGGTATGTGGCCTAGCGAGCGAGTCTTGGACACCGCAGGGGCAGCGGCACACAACGCGAAAAGTGTGTGGAGCGCAATTAGAAAGACCGTGAGTAGAGGATGACTTGTTGAACCCTTATCATGATAAATTAAACAATAAAAATACTACGTCTCTCCAAACAAAAGGTACGTATCCTTCCTCTTATCCCGAAACTGGCTTAAATCAAGCGCTGCTTTCGCGACTGAGGCATCCTTGTGAATCCGTTCAATCAACGACTCGAGACTTACAAAATTCGCCTCTGGCCGTATGTACCCCAACACGGACAACCGCAACTCGCGGCCGTAGAAATCACCATTGTCGCCAAAGTCGTGCAACAACCACGGCTCGCAAGTTTTTTGCGAATTCTCAAAGAAAGGATTCCAACCGATGGACATGACCATAGGGTAGGTGGAGGATATGGGGGTGTTACTATTTTTACCATCTGTAACACCCTCACCATCTCGTAACCCCGCCCAGCCAAAATATATCCCAGGCGCCAACTTGTCGCTTTCTAATTTGATCGGACCTATTTCCAAATTCGCCGTAGGCACGCCTAGTGTTTTCGACCCGCGCCCAAAGCCCTTCACCACGGGGCCGCCGAGGTTGATGGCAGGGTGTAATGGGAGGATTTGGTGGGTTTCAGGTTCTTGTGTCTCACCAGCTGTGTCCTTCACTTGCACATCTAAGTAGTCCTCAAACCCTGGCAGCCCCCATCTCTCCGGCTGAAAGTCGTACAGTGATTTTATAATAGAATCGGCGCCAGAGGTCTCATATGTTTTCTGATCATTCTGTATGCTAGGGATGGCGATGGCAAACGCTCCTGATGCCTTGGCAGCTTGCACGCCTAATGACGTGTCCTCTAAAACTATGCACTTTTTGGCATCGCTCACCCCTAACCTTTCCATGGCTAACGTAAAAATATCGGGCGCCGGTTTTCCGTTTTCCACTTCGTCGCCCGTCGCAACGACGTTTATTTTTTTGATCCACCCATCGTGCGACTCCATTTTCTTCTCGAGGAAATCGGAAGGCGTGCTCGTGGCTAACGCGGTTTTTATACCGTGCTCGTGCAAGTAATCAAGCAATCGTTTCGCCCCAGGCATCATGTTCACTTCACCCCAGCGCTGGTTGAGCAATTCGCCGGTCTCCGCTAAGACGTCATCTACGGAATGTATTTCAGTGTCGAGTTGCAAAATTTGCAAAATAGCCTTGGTACCATCCTTCGGTCGCATACCTCGCACTTGTTCGATGGCTTTGTGCAGCTGTCCGGCCGTGAACTCGCCTCTTTTGTCAAGCACACTAGTCACGACTTCGTCAACAAGCTGCTCGGTGTTGATCAACGTGCCGTCCAAATCCAAAATCACGTGCGTCACCGTGGGGAAACATTTGGAGGGAGCAGATTCTTCGGGAGCGGCAGCAGTCGCCATCGTCGTCGGAACCTACTCGGAACCCAATCAACGATCGGTACCGAAACGTCTGTGGTGTTTCGGTGTCGCCAAAACGGACGGAGACACGCACACGTACCAATTGTGTGCGTACGAGTGCGTAGTGGTGTGATGAGACGTCACCAGCGTGCCGACAGTGAAAAACCCGAAACTCGGAAAATCGATCTCGAGTTTTCTGCAGCTTTTCCGGAAGATCAGACGGCGGCGCGATCGTCATTCCATCCGCGCGAGTGGAGGAGCTGGGTTAGTGCGCTTAGGGGTTTAGGGTTCTTGACCTCCCCGTCCTCAGCTCAATATGGCGGACGGCGCGATGGCCCTGCCCAAGAAGGAAAAGGTAATCTTCGGTGAAGTCGTGCGGTGCTACGAGACGAAAACCTACGCCAAGGGTGTCAAGCTCGCAGATTCCGTGTTAAAAAAGTTTCCCAACCACGGCGAGACGTTATCGATGAAGGGTTTGATTTTGGGGCACATGGAAGGTGAACCTGGGAAGAACGCGGAAGGGCATGCGCTGATTAAGCTAGCGATCAAGAACGACCCGACGAGTCATGTGGTTTGGCACGTGTACGGCTTGTTACACCGCCATGAATCGAACTACAAGGAATCTATCAAATGCTATAAACAAGCGTTGAAGTGCGACCCAGACAACACGCAGATCTGGAGGGACTTGAGCCACATGCACATCCAGTTACGTGATGTTGGGGAGTACATAGTCACTCGGAACGAGCTTTTAAAGTGCAAACCAAATTTAAGGGTCAATTGGCTTTCGATTATCGTCGCGCAGCACTACGCGGGTGAGCACGAAAAGGCGCTTGAAACGTTTGAGCGGTACGAAGCTGCGATTCCCGACGCGTCGTTGCAAGCAGAAGATGCTCAACTGGTCAAGTTCGAAAGCTCTGAGCAAGTCATGTTCAAAGCGCAAGTGCTACATGCCGCGGGTAAGCTTGAAGACGCTTTGGAGTTATTGACCCAGAAAGCAAGTGAAGTTGTGGACCAAGTGGGGTGGATGACGCAAGTCGCTAAGTTGCATTTGCAACTGGGCAACAAAGCGAAAGCGGCATCATTGTTCCGCCGGCTGGTGGACAAGATGCCCGACAACCACGAGTGGCACTTGAGTCTGAGAGTTTGTTTGAACCTGGACACCAAGGGCCTTAAATCCTTATATCTTGAGTTACAATCTGCGCACCCGAGCTGTGAGTATTGCAAGCGGGCACCTTTAGATTTCCTAACGGGCGACGATTTTTCCAAAGCCTTGATGGCGTACGTCACGGTGCCGCTGCGCAAGGGCGTTCCTAGTTTGTTCACCGAGCTGTGTGGGTTATACAGTGATCAAGATAAAGGAATACGAATGGAAACTGTGTTCTCCGAAGTCGCTGACTGTTTGCGCAGCAAGAAAACCTTCCCAGGTGGGAACGAACCCGAGAAACAACCGGAGCAAGTGCTAGCCAACGCGTTGAATCTTTTATCCTTCCACTTTGACAAAGTCGGGAATTTGGACGGTGCGTTGACCACAATCGATGAGGCGTTGGGTTTGAAAGTTGAACCAGCAATTCTTGAGTTACACCTGGCGAAAGCCGCGTTTCTGAAGAGAAGCGGGGACTACGCTGGAGCGGTGGCTGAATCTCAAATCGCTAGACTCGCTGATACTGCTGACAGATATTTGAATGGAACGTGCGTGAAAAGATTGCTGCAAAACGGAGAATTCCTAGAAGCGGAAAAGACCGCCGCGCTCTTCGCGCGAGACGGCGACCAAGCCAGCAACCTGTTCGACATGCAGTGCTGCTGGTTCGAAACCGAGGCAGGGTGGTGTCATTTGAGGGGGGGACGGCGAGGAAGGGCGCTGAAATACTTCCAGGCAGTGGTGAAGCACTACTGCGACATGGACGAGGACCAGTTTGACTTTCACCAGGTACGTTTTTGTTTTTTTATCCTGTAAAATCCTGCTCGCCTTGTACCGCGTGCGTCGTGTACAAGTTTGGAGGTTTTTAGTGCGATCCTGTGAGGAATTCCTCATCATCCCAATACGTAGAACGCACCCGATACGTCCAGAGACTGTTTTGCCCATACAAAAGACTGACTTCTATTTCCAAAATCCTTCAGTACTGTTTGCGGAAAATGACGCTAAGGGCGTACGTCGAGATGCTGAAAGCGGAAGATGCTGTGTACGACAAGCCTAGGTTTAGGGAGGCTGTTGACGGGTTAGTTCAAGCCTATCTCTCAGTGCACGACAACCCTCCTGGCTCCGAAGCAGCGAAGGAAGAGGCTGAACTGGCGAAATTGTCGAAAGAGGAACGTCAAAAAATTCGAAAAAAGCAAAAAGCACAGAAAGAGCGCCTAGAAAAGGAGGAGAAGGAGGCTGCGGAATTGGAAGCCCTCGAAAAAAAGAAACTCCAGGAGCAGGCTGCGAAGGATGGCAAGAAACCCACAGTGAAGGTTGAAAAGCCGCCGGATTTGGATCCCTTAGGCGATAAATTATTGAATTCTCCTACTCCATTAGACGATGCTTTAAAAGTATTAACGCTGATGGAAAAGCACGCCGCGCACCGACCGAAGCTGCACAACGATTTGTTTTCCGTTTTTATTCGACAGGGGAAAGTTCCGTTGGCGTTACGTTCGGTAAAGAGAGCCTTGGCGTTGGATTCTGACAACTTCGAGACTAAGAGAAACATAGTTCATCTCATCACGGCTATCCACAACGGCTCTCCGGATGACAAACTTCTTCAGATGCTGAAACCCGGGGCCATGGAGTTGATGGGGGATTCAAGCGACGTCGAGACGTTCGTCACGAAGATGGTCGGTGACGTAAAAACTCCGATTGATGCAAAGTTCGCGGCGCAAGCGTGTGCGTTTGGCGGCGACGCTAAAAAATCCAAAGAGATGGTTACTGGACTAGCCAAGAGCCTGGAAATCACCCTCACCAAAGCGAAAACGTGCCGGGACGTGTTGGAAGCGTTCGTCATGATTGATTTCGATGGAGGCAAAATCTTCCGACAGAAGTGCGCTGAAAAGTTTCCCAAAGCGGAAGCGTTTAAGAAGTGAGTCTCTATGGGCAATTAGTCTGGAAGGGAAGGTTTATTAATACAAAGTCTTTCAGATTCCTCTACGGATTCCTCTCAGGATGACGAATCCAGTACACACCCTCTGACCCTATCTACCCTCTTTGCTTCAGCGCGGCGAGCCTGTTGGAAAGGTCGTCCGATTCTTTTGCCGCCGGCATCTCGGGCAGCGCATCTTTGTTCGCCTCTGGAAGTTCGCTCGCAAACTCCAACCCGTGCTCATCCGCGACTTGCTGCATTAGGTTGCTGACCTCATCAGCAGGCGTCGTCGCGGAAACCGTGTTCGACATAGCGCTCTCCACAAACTCCGTCTGCACGTCCAGGTTCTCAAACTGTTTTTCAAACTGGTCCATGTTGTGCGATACTTGCTCTAGATTCATGTCTTTTAGCGATTGATCCAACGCGCGAACCACCCCAGCCATGTTCTTGTTCACCATGTTCATCTTCGCTTGCGTTTCGAGACGAGAGACGACACCGTCTAATCTTGAACTAAGTCTCAACATATTGAGCTGCTCATTTTTCTTCCGTATAGCATCCGTGGCGTGAATCTTGGCTCCGTCGACGTTTCCCTTTTCAATCGCGGCTTTTATTTTTTGCTTCAATTGCCGTTCCTCCTTTTCGCACTTCAACGCCGTGCGATTGAGCTGCTTGGCGGTGAACTTCAGTTCGAATATCCGGTCCAGGAGTTGGTCGTCTTTGGATTTGAAGAAGGAAGCGAAGGCCTTCATCTTTGTGCGTAGTGGCTTGCTATACCGCGGCTTTGTGGCGCTTCACAATGAGAGACAAGCACAGCTCGTAATCAAACGTCAACTCAGAAGACGCCTCGTGGCTGATTGGAATGGACGACGACTGAACTCCGAAGACACGCCTCAAAGGTTCCCCGAAGGTGAGGTACGACGTGCTTTCGCGCGCGTGAGGAGGAAGACACGCGGGGAGGGGCCGCAGGTCCGAAGGTCCACGGCGTGTGCGTCCCAAGGTGTGAGCGGAAGGGGCAACAATCAAAAATGGCAAGTGCCGCTCCGAAGAGAGAAAACTGGCCTCGTCGATTTAGTCCCTCTGATTGACGAGTTAGAACTCAGGGGTTCTCTAGTCGATCTCTCCGGACAATTAGTCACATTTTTCCGCTCCTGAAACATCCCAAGACTGAAAACTCGGGGTGTTTCGTCTCCGCGGCTCATCTCGGCACGTCAGAACCGGTCGCGGCGCCGGCGTCTTGCGACGCGGAGAGCGACGCAACGCCGACACGCGCGCGAGGTGGTAGGCGCGGCTCTTCGAGAAGGAAGAGAACGCGGGTAGTAACTAGAGAGGTGGAGTAAGGAGAGAGGACCGGCTCGGTGAGAAGGCACTCGAAGGGAAATTGCATTTGCAGACCACGACTGGTTGTTTTTCTGATTGACGAGGGGTCGCGGGTGGAGCGGTGGAGCTGCGCGGGTACGCGTGGTGTAGGGTTGACGTACAGGGTTGCAGCACAGCACTCGACGTACATCATTTAACAAATATACATCAGTAACAACCCACACTGCCCACAACATGGAGTGGTTATTCGGCAAGGAGGACGATGGCATCGCCGCGCTCGGTTTGTCCGAGGATCCCCCGATGGTCGCCCCCGCGGGTTCGTACCAGGTTCGAGTCCGAGTAGTAGAGGCCAAAGACCTAAGCGCCATCCTGAACTTCTCCCTGTACAAGTCTATCATGAGTTTGAGCTGGAAAACGCAGGTAGAAGCGGAGGACAAGTTACCGAACTGCCAGGCTGTGGTGAAGCTGAATCGAGACGGATTCAAAGCGCAGAAGCGAAAGACGATTGTCGAAAAAGAAACGAGTAGTCCGCTTTGGAACCAATTATTCTACTACGAGGACGTGGAGGTTGCGGAAGGGGAGCTTGAAGCGTGTACGATTCAGATCAATGTTAAAGATAGGACGTCAATAGGGCGGGCGTTGACGATTGGTACGTGTGACTTGAACTTGGCCAGCGTCTATTTAAATGACGGCCACGAAGTTTGGAACGAATGGCTCACGTTGACTGACTCTAGAGGCAAGCGCGAAGGCTCACAAGGCCAGATCTGCGTCTGCGTCACCGTGCTCCGCTCCTGCGACGAGCCCGTGCCTCACGGGGATAACGAAACGGATGACGAAGGGGGGTTCGTTGGGCCGCCGCCCGCCGCTGATAACGTGGATCCGGAAACCTGGATCCTGAAAGCGCAGGTGTTTTCAGGCCGCGATTTGCCGCGCATGGATTATTTCGGCAAAGCCGGGATCGAGGCGTATTTGCGGCTGAGTTGTGGTTCCGCGAAGGCGCACCGTACAAGGTATAAGCGAAGCCGATCCCCGGAGTGGAACCAGGAGTTGGTTTTAAGGTTAGTCGTGCCCCCCGGCAAGGGCGGCATCGGGAACATGCCTCCATTGAAGATGTCCCTTATGGACGCTGATTTCGGAACGGACGACCACGTCGCGTCCAGGACTGTCGCGCTTCGTGACCTACTGTTACACCCGGAGGAGTACCAGCACCCGAAGTGGTACTCGTTTTACGGCGGGCCGCGGGGGATGGAGTTGGCGTGGTTCACCAAGATGAGCAAGCTCGCGAAGCGCATGAACGCGGGATACGTGGAGGGGAGCGCGTACCGAGGCCGAGCTTTGTTAGCCATGACGTTACAAAAGGAAAACAGACGCAACCGCGGGGTTCGGCCGAAAAAGAAAATCCCGTCCGTGATTGACAAGCTCGGCCAGGAGTGGCCCGTGTATCTCCACGCGGAGATTTACACCGTGGAGCTGAATCAATCGCGACACGTCGGAAGGTCGGCTTCGGTCGAGTTTACTATGGGATTAGTAAAGTTAGCATCTCCATCGCGATCGCTAAAATCGGAAGGCGGGTCCCTAGCCAAGGAGTGCTTCGCGACGTACAACTTGAAGTTGAACCCCATGCGGGTGAAGCTACCGACGCCGTTCGAGGGCCCGTTAGCGGGTGAGGGCGCGCCCGATCTTTTCATCGACGTCACGATCGGAGGAAAACGAATCGGGTACTGCCGAGTTCCCGCGAAACACTTGATGCCGGTAAAAGAGGTGCACGCCCCGATGAAGGACCCTGAACCGACGGAGGTGTGGAAAGTACAAGGGTGGTTCAACCTTCACGCGGATGCTATTGGGGGGCACAAGCGGGGAGAGTCACGACGAGCGGAACACGTACGACCGGTGGGCAGAGTTCTTTTACGAATCATGCTACAGGGTTCTCCAAACGCAAAGCGAGACGCGAAAACGATGTCCCCCGCGGAGGTCGCGGCGTTGGAAAACGAAGCCGACGCGGCTGCAGATGAGGACGAGGGGGGTGGCGACGGCGAGGACCCTGAGAAGGCCGCGGGCGCTAACAGTGAAAAACGCGCGGAGGCTATGCGGCGGAAAGCGGAGGCGCGCGCCATGCGACAAGCCGCGGATGAACCTCCCCAAGAAATTGAGCCCCTACCAACCGCGCAGTACATGTTGCAGGTCCAGGTGTACCAAGCCAAGGATTTGCCCGCGGCGGATGCGCAAGGTAGTTCGGATCCGTTCGCGGTGGTGCGGTGCGGACGAACTCAAGCGAAAACCCAAGTGTGCCATGCCACCACCTCCCCGGGGTGGTTCAAGGAGATGCTCATGCAAGTCGAGCTGCCGTTAATGCCGAATCCGCGGCGACGACGGAAACGAGGTGGGGTGGGTGATGATGAGGATGGCTCGGGGTCTGGCTCTGAATCCGAATCCGAAGGCTCAGCGTTGGGGTCAGAGGAAGGCATGTCTATGAATCAAGCTGCGGCGCGCGGCGTGCGCCTGGGTGGCGTCGGCGGCGGCATTGCGGGTTTCGACGGCGTCGCGTGGTGGGCGGCTCCAGCGGTGAGTATCATCGTGTTGGACGAAGACATAGGAATGCTCGGAAACGATGTGGATCCTCTATCTGTGATTGCGTTGCCGCTGCTGCACCCAGCCCGGAAACGCAAGCCAGGGGGGCTAGGCGGTAACCCCGGCGAGGACGACGGAGATGAAGGATTTTCCACCCTAGCCTCATCCGCTTCGTTCTGGACGGACATGGGCGTGGACGACGTGCCTGACCAGTACGAGGATTTGAAAAATTTCAGAGTGGGGGCGCCGCACCCGGAATGGTACGCGATGAGTCAGCTGAATCCGATCACGCAAGGGGGCGTGGAGCTACGACCCGGGGGCAAAATATTACTCCATTATAAACTCCAAGAGCTCCCGAAGGAGGGCATCTTCAACTACGCGGGTGAGAAACCGCCTAAAAAGTTTTTGAGTAGTTATGCGCCTAAGGTAGTAAGATCTTTAGGGGACTTTTTTGGGAGCTACCCGGTTGAGGTGCAGGTTATGCTTCTTGGGGTACGCGGGCTTGAGCCGTTCCGGGGCATTCCCATTGCGCACCCGCGCGTTGAGATTGAACTCAGTGGCGCGCTGCCGTTGTTCCCCGGCTCGCCGTTCACGATTCAACAAAGCCAACACTCCTCAAACCCGAACGGCGCGAATGCGAACTTCAACGGCCATGTGTTGAGGCTGAGAGGACGGGTGCACCGTTTGGAATCCATCGAGCTTGCGTTGTCGATCCGCATTATCGACGCGTTGCCGTTCAAACGCATGGTGGGTACCGCTGAACACAAGTTGAAGTTGCGCGATGAGGAAAGTGAAGATGAAGAGGACGACCCTAACGCACCTAAGAAACGCAACCGCCGCAAGCTGAAACCCATCCAAGCCAAGCCTTTAACTGAAGAGGAATTGAGGGAGCTGGCGACGCAGGGGATGGACTCCACGGAATCGGAAGCTTCAATGAGCTCGGGTAGCGCGACTGGAAGCGAGGACGACGAACGCGACGGAAGCGAGACGATGAGCATGGAGAGTAGGGATTACGCGCGCCGCGACCTACACGATTTCGGACAAAAGGAGAGTTTCATAAGTAAAACAGCTTCGAGTTTCGGGGCGAGCGTACACTCAACAGGCAAGTTCATCACGAAAACGTTGAGTAAAGTGAGTAGTAAGTCATATCGAGAAAAGCGAAAGAAAATGAAAGCCGCTGAGGGAACTTTGCAATTCGACGCGTCGGCGGACGGCGGTAGTTTCCGGAAAGCGGGTAGTTTTCGCGGGAGCTTTAAAAAGTCCGTTTCCATTCAAAAGACTGGAACGATTTCCAAGCGGAACTCAGTGTCAGGCCGGGTCGAAAACGTGGCGATTTACAAACAGAAAGTCGAGGACGGGGTTATCGAGGAGGATGGGGAGTTTGACGACGTTTCCGACGAGGATGAGTATTCCAGGAGCGTTCGGCGGTCTCAAAAATCGGGGAAATCGGGAAAAGTGTTGAGCGTTATTTCGGGTGGGTTATCTGTGATTGATGAAAGTGAGCACGGTGATAGTTCTCTTCACGGTGACCATCACAACAACCTTGCCCGGTTCACGCCTTCCCAAGCCAGCGATTACGACCCTGATGGTACGCAATATACCGGGGACCCCACAGAGGAGTTCTCCACGGAGGACGAGCGGCATAGCGGTGAATCCGAAGGCGAGGGCGACGGTTCTGATGCGTCCGGGTCCCAAAAAGATGCAGAGAAAGCCAACGAGGCGCACGGATCGGTCGCCAGCTCCGATGCGGACGAGCTTGATATCTTCAGTGAAGTGGACGACGCCCCGAAGTTTGACGACGGGAGCGGAAGCACCCCCGAGTGGATGGTCGGTCGCTCGATGATCGTGGACGGCACGTTGGAAGACGACTACATGAAGCCCTTGCCGTTCGTTTCCGTTGACATCCTCCGAGCCAAGGGGGGCAAGGACAACACTTCGGAACGGGTAGTAGGTGGGAAGCTGAAGTTTTGCATCCGAGTGTTACCCCTAATGGAAGCCACTCTAGACGACCCTGAGCTACTAAACCAAGAAGACGAGCTCGACCAAAAAGGTAAATCCAAAGGTAAGCCTCTTCTTGAAACCAAACGCGGCCGAGAAAAACGGGCTTTGAAGGAAGCGTTGCGGAAAGACTCCGCGTTCATCGCGGATGAAGAAGGGGCTACTATGCCGCGGGATCAATTTTTGGCTTTGCAGAGACTCATAGGAGGTGGGCCGAGCGCGTTGGCGCCGCAGGAAGTTGCCGTTCGCGCGTATGTCATTAGAGGTAAGAATTTACGTCCGTTAGACCCGTCCGGGTTGTGCGACCCTTACCTGAAAGTCGATTTAGCCGGCACACGCAAACGGTTCGGCAACAGGAAGGAACACGTCAAGGAGACGTTAGCCCCATGGTTCTACAAAAGCTTCGCGTTCACCACGGAGTTACCCGGGTGTTCGCAGTTAAACTTCAAGTTACTGGACTGGGACAAAAACGATAGCGACGACTTGATCGGGTCGACGTGCGTTGATTTGGAAGATCGGTGGTTCTCAGCAGTGTGGAACGCGGACTTTGCGAAAAAGCCGCCGCTTGAGTTGAGGGCGTTGACCAACCCTATCGCGACTGGGAACCAGGGCAACTTGGAAGTGTGGGTGGAGATGTTCGAAGCCGGGGACGAGGCGCCCAAGCCGATTCCGATTTCAGCGCCCGCGGTGATCGAGTGTGAGCTACGCGTCGTGGTGTTCAAAGCGCGGAACGTGGTGAACAAAGACATGGGCGGGCAGAACGATTTGTTCTTCAAGGTTGGGTTGGTCGGGGTGGATCACAAGCAGACGCGGTTTGGGAGCACACAGACCACGGATACGCATTACTTTGCTACTGACGGTAAAGGCTCGTTCAACTATCGTTTGCTGTACAAGTTTACGATTCCGGTGACGAAGGCGAAGTTGCGGTTAGCTGCTTATGACAGAGACGTGATCGGTTCCAACGACAACATCGGCGAGGCGGTTGTACCGCTCACTGGGCTGTGCAAGGATTTGATGCGGGCGATCGATTTAAGTCCCGAAGGCGAGCTCGGGGAAAACGCGTACGCCGAGATTTCAAAAAAGGACCAGCCCGACGACGGCAAAGGGTTCGGGTCGAAATTTGGAAGTTTTATGGACGGCGAAACGCAAGGGCTGTGGGTCCCCTTGTACCACCCGTCGAAGAACGAACAGATGCAAGGTGAGGTTGAGATTTTAGTGCAGATCATGCCGTTGCGGAAAGCGGAGCAGAAACCCGCGGGCAAGGGACGGGAGCAACCGAACCGGGACCCTGTTCTTGGCCCCCCCGTGCGAGTGCACCTCAACCCGTTCGACCCGATTGGATCGCTAGCGATCATCATGGGGCCCGATATGTTGCGAAAAGTGTTGATTGTTGGTTTCTGTTTGCTGTGTCTGTTTTTAGGCGCCTCCCTCGCGGTGTTCATCGTCAACGATGTGCTCGCCGCGTACATCAACATCCTGATCAACCAAGCCACGGCCGGGATGTCCATGGGCGGCGGCGGCGGAGTTACCTCGGCGCCGCACTTTCCGTAAGAAGTATTAATTGTGACTAAATAGTCATGCGATTGTAATTATTTATGCTAGATAGGTAGTAGTGATGGTAGTTATTGCCACGTGTCACATTCTCTCTTCTACGAGCTACAGTTCTACTCTACTCACGCCTTCCCTCCTATCGCCTTGTCACAGGTTTCTTTAAGCCTTGACTCCATCTCTAAAACTTGCTTATCCGAGTACGTCGTGCCCGTCAATGCATTAAAACTGACGTGCTTTGCTACTTCTTTCCGGTCAAAGTAAAACCCTCCTTGGTTTAGTAACTCAGCTTTACAAGTAGCCAGCCAAACCACAGTATCCGCCCCTTCCCATGGCGATCGTAATTTAGCCTTCAGGGAATCGTAAAAGCCGGGTAGCGCTACTTTCAACGCGGCAGTGTCGCTCCAGCCCGGGTGCTGACTGAGGAAAATAATTTTTCCATTTTCGCGGTTTTCACTCTCCTCTCGCTTCCCAAACAGTTCGATCAGCGCCACTTGCGTTCGTTTGTTCTTGGCGTATTGGCGCGTGCCGTCGAACGTTCCGTTGTGCATCTCGGGATCATCTAATTCAATTTTCTCAGTCAGCATACCCGCGCTCGCGACGCAAATCACTCGCGACGGTGAGTTGGATTCGAGTGAAGTTTTTCGCAAAACAGGCGTCAATCCGCTCGTCAGCGCGTACACACCGACGGCGTTCGTGGCGTAGTTTGTTTCTATTCCTTCACTCGTTTCCATACGCGTATGCACCATGCACCCCGCGTTGTTCACCAACACATGCAGAGGGGTGTTTGACTTTGTGAAGTCGGTTACTAGCTTTTGGATGTCTCGCTGATTGGAGACATCGCACACGGTGAGATTAACTTTTTTTTCTGATTCGCCTTCAATCTCAGCTCGTATCAAGTCCCGGGCCGCCAACCCCCGTACCTCGTTGCGACACACCATGTGTACTAACGCACCTTGCTTCGCCAGCTGTTTAGCGGTTTCGTACCCGATTCCCGAATTCGCGCCGGTGATCATCACGTGCTTTCCGCGTAGATCGTACTTTAAATGTTCAGAGGGTCCCCAGGATTTCGAAGCAGACTCGAAGCCGCTCTTCATGTAGTGGCGCCACCCCTCGATGCCGAACAGAAGAGAACGCCAGGTGTGGCCGACCATTGTGGGTGGTGGTGTGTGGAACGGAAAGCAGCTTCACAAACCAAGCCTCACGTTGTCCACCACCGAAGCGACACGAAGAGTGAACACGTGTCGGCATTTCCGATGACGTCGTTCCCAAACGTAAAATATGCATTGCATTTATCACCAACACTCCGCGGCGCACTAGGGTGCGTCGTGTCGTCCCCTTGTCTGATGTTACCCACCACCACGCACGCCACTTTGACCGGCCACGATGCCCCCGTGTTGTGCGTGCGTTTCAACAAAGACGGCAAGTATTTGTTAACCACGTCAAAAGATCGAACATGGAAGCTGTGGAACCCGCGGTCGGGGGTTTGCATCAAAACGTACTCGGGCCACGCGCACCCCGTTAACACGATCGACGGCGCGAACGACAACTCGCGAGTCGCAACCGCGGGAGGGGACAAAGACGTGTTCCTGTGGGACGTCACGTCTGGGCAAAAGTTACGGAAGTTCAAAGGACACGAGGGGGGGGTTAACGGTGTGCGATTCACGGGGGAGGGAGATTCAGTCATTGTCACCGCCGGGTTCGATAGATCTATAAAGTTTTGGGACGGACGAAGTAACTCGAACGTAGCGATTCAGAGCGTCACTGCGTTCAACGATAGTGTCATGTCAATTGACGTGAAGGACACGCGAATTCTCGCCGGGTCAATTGACGGAAAAGTGAAGGTGTTCGACGTAAGAACGGGAAAATGTTTCACGGATGATTTCGGTTCTGAAAGGAGCGTCACGTCGACGTCGTTTTCGGGCGACGGAAAATGTGCGTTAATAGGAACCTTGGGTAGCAGGTTATGCTTAATTGACCTTGATGAAGGTGACGTCTTGGCGGAGTACCGAGGCCGCACCTCCGAAACCTCAAAAAATGACTCCAAACTGACTCACGATGATGCGTTCGTGGTTTCCGGGTCTGAAGACGGGAAAGTTTTTGTATGGGAGTTGGTCGACGCGAAAGTTGAAGCCGAAATCGATGCGCACCCAAATCACGAGTGTAACGCGGTTGACACGCACCCTTCCCTGTCCGTGATGGTCACCGGGGGGACGGATGGAGTCGTCAGGGTGTGGGTGCCGAAAGGGGGGGGGGAGAGGTATAAAAAAGGATAGAATGATAGATGTAGAAAACAATAGAAAGGTTACTGAAAAACACGCTATTCCTCCTCTTTTTTCATAGCCCCAGCGGATCGCAAGGCCATCATCGCCTTCCTCGCCGCGCCTTGCATTCTTTTCATCACCTCCTTCCTCCTTTGCTTCGCCCCAAGCACCTCCACGTGCCTCGCCGCGGAGTAGCAGAATTTGAGCAACCGACCGGCGGCCGGGCTTTCCGCCTCCGCGTCTTTGACGTACACTCGCTTGAGAAACGCCGCCTTCGCCCTTTCCATCTCATCAACATCAAAGTCCCACAGCGTTTCGGTGACGAACTTTTCCATCTTAGACGCTAACGAGTGCTCGCCGGTTCCTTTCAGGGTAGTACGTAACACACCCTCTTCATCGTTCCAGATTTTGGCATCACACTTTAGTTTGTGTTTTTGTAACGCGATTTGCGAAGGCGGAGCGCCGATTGACGCGAACGTCTCAGCAACGCGGTCGGCGCCATCCTTGACACCCTCTTCATCTCCACCAACAGTCGTGTACTCTGGGGTTGTGAAACATTCAACCGCACTTTCAACGCCGGTCAACAGGGCAACCAGAAACTTCAACCCACAGAACGTCGCGACAGGCGGTCCATCCCGCGGGTCGGCGTTTGTTGTGGCCCATTTTTCGACCGCTTCGTTCCACGTATCAAGACTCCACGGGCCAACCAGGTCGGGTTCTTTGTTTGTCATTTTTAAAGACGCAAAGCTCTGCTCGGCTTTTAATAAAGTATCCCGCTCCTTCCTGAACACTGAAGCCACAATCTGGCTCGCCAAGCTCTTGGCCGCGTACTCCGCCCTGGCCAGCTCTACTCTGCGCTTCGCCACCTTGCGTTCTCCCTCAATAACCTCGAAATTCGCCGTCATAGCGAATCGTTCCTCTTTTGACGTTGCCTTCGTAACGCCTGCGTGTCGCGCCGCTATACTATCTTCTGACTCTAAAACCTGCGCTGCGCGCTCCGCGGCTTCTAAATTTTGGAATGCAGCAACTTTCTCGGCGCACGCGGTTTTTGCGTCCCGTGCAGCATCCTCAACCGCGGCCGCGGCGCTCGCGGCGGAGGACTCGGCGACGCTCATTTCTTCCTCAATCTTCTCAGCTTCGTCGGTCGGCGCGCCGCGAACACACCGCAGCATCCGTTCCTTTAACGCGATCAACCCAAGAGGCGCACCTGTATCACCCCTAAACTGCCATACCTCAGGGAACGGCACGTGGCGAGGTAGAATCTTGACACCCGGGACGATTGGGTGGAGGAGGTACGGAGGGATAACAGTGGATTGAGACAAGTCCGAAGTGTCGTTTTTAGCGTCGTCAACGTTATCATCAGCCAGTACCACCGTTCGCGTCTCCGCATCATCCACGTTGCGAGTAGCTTGAAGCCTCCACGTAGGTGCGGGTTGCTTCGGCGGAGGGGGTGTCGTCTTGTAAAAAGTCGTGAGCACGGGCGGCTTCACTGTCGGAACAAACTCTTTTTCTGGAAACACCAACAATGCAGCTTCGTGCGCCATCTTTGAAACTCTCGAAAGTTGAAAAGTTTTTGGGCTCGAATTTTTACTCTGTTCGATGGTCTTCGAAACCCCTCGTAACGCGTCCACGATACCTTGCTCCCGCAGCTTTGACTTAACCGGGGTTTTAGGATCCATGTTTTGATTGGGCTCAGTAGTAGTACCGCCCAGAGTAGAGGTTTTAATATCCCCAAAGGAAGTATCCATCGTATCCCCAATGTTATCCCCAATACCATCCCCAACGGTATCGTCCCCAAACGCTGCGTCGGTATCTCCAACCGCGACCTGTGCGTTGTCCCCTAGCTTGACTAAAAACCGCGCGCCCTCTTCAATAGAGTCGAAATTGGAAGGTATAGCGGTGATTATTCGGCCTATCGCATCAGGGTATAGCTCAACGCAGGAAACCGCTTTGCAAAAACCCGGCTCGTCAATGAGCGCGCGGAAAATTGCCAACGCTCCGGCGCGCGTGTTTTCGTTGTGCTTCTTGGAGTCTTCTTGATACCTCAAACGTTCGCCAATCCTGGTTCGAAACTCCAGGTCCAGTCGTGCAGTTCGCTCCTCTTCGTTTTCGAATGATTCCGTGAACACCGGGTCGTACGTATCGTTGTCGGACTCGGAAGTGTCGTACCCATCGAGGTGCCTTTGCGTTCGTCTTTGCTCTTTCTCTTCCGCTTCCCATTGTTTCTTCTCCTCAACCACCGCCAGCTCCTCTTCGGTTAAAGGCTCTGATTCCAATGCAGGTGTCGGTTCAGGTTCTACGAACGGCGCACACGGCCGTAACAGCGTTCGCAAATACGTCAAAGGGGTGTTTAAATCCCTTTCCGTTAACTCGTTCGGGGGCTTGACCAACACGTTGCCAACCTTTCGTAGGTAACTCACGGGCCAACAACACTTACCCGCTTCCGCCAAGCGCGACGGAGCGTGGTTGTCGATGATCGAGGCGTACAGTTTTAGAGCAACAGGGAACACGGGGTGGTGGTCGCCTTCCGCGACACGAATCGCGGGCCGCACGGAAGGTTCCTCGGGGTCATCCATGGGTCCATCTGTGTAGTAAAACAAATTGCCGGCGCTTTCGCACTCATCATCCATACCTCGCACCGGGCGTACTCGCGGCGGCGGCGACGTGTACCCCACCGGCCTTATCCCGAAGTGCGAGGTGAACAAGTTGTGGCCGGAGATCGTGACAGCGGTGGAGGTGGAGCTGGGCGCTATGGACGGTACAGGAGATGATTCCAGATATGCATCCGCATCACCAGCTTCGTCTTCGTTCACGTCTTCTGACTCAACAGCCTCTCCTTCCTTCTCCTCGCCGTCTTCGCCTTCTCCTTTCTCGTCAGCGGGAGGCACTACCACTTCCGGCCACTCCTCCGAAACCGATGGAAACGTGCTGAACAAAGCACACGCGAAATCCTTCTCCCCCAGAGCTTTCGCAGTCGGGGCGTGTCGCTGGGTCAACCCAAGTAATGCGTTACCCGCGACTAATCGAACGTCGCAGTCAGGGTCGTACAAAACAGAACGAGCGAGCGCGTCGGCGACGGCGTATGAGCAATTAGCCTGGAACTTACCTTCCGGTTCTTCCAGTTTCAAATAGTTGAACCGGACGCTATCGTCACCGATGTCAGCGCACGCGGATGCCAACACCACAGCGCAGTTCTTCCGCGCCAAAGGGTTTGGAGATGACTTAAACACTTCGTATACGGCGCTCAAAAGCTTGGCGTTGTTGTCATCCTCGACATTTTTGACACTTTCTTCCGGCTTTCCCTGACTAACGAGTACATCGTCAGTGGCATTACTTTTTGGGATCCCAGAAACCCTGTTAGAAGCTCGGAACAACCTGTCTCGGTTGGATTTCGTTCGAGTCACGGTAGCCATGAGCCGCGCGGCTTTGGCGACGACTCGGTCATCTTTGTTTTCTAACAATTGACGGAACCAAACCGATCCGCTCGACAGCGTGGTTTCGTCGACGCCCGCGATGAGTTTGCAAATGCTTTGCGACGCTAACGTGGAACTCGAACCGACACTTGATAACAATCGAAGTGACGCTTCGAATAAACAATCCTGTTTTAATTGCGGAGGGCGTTTTATTCTTTTCGGATTTGAGTCATCATTGGAGTCATCCTCTGGTGTCTCTGTAGTTTCGCTTGTCTCCATTTTCTCAATCGAAAGCAACCCCGGCTGTAAAAGCGTCGCCGCCGTTCGTAACTTCAGCACCTCCTTTCCGATTTCCTTTCGGAAGGATGGGTTGGACGAGGTTAGGCGTGCCAAAACCCGCACGACGGGTAACGCCCACGTGTCGTAAATAACTCTGCGATGATTGTTCAATCGTTCGCTTTGTTTCTCCTCGAAAGAAAGCTCTTTAACTTCTTCGGGTGATTCAGTTGCGCCGTCGGCGTTGCCATCCTCGTTCTCCTTGTCGTCATTCGGTGTTTTGTTTTTATCAGCGACAACAACCGCATTCGGTCTATTTTTATCCAATATCGCAAACAACATATCGATAATCTTGGTCTTTTCAATCTCCGTAGAGAACTGCGGGTGCGTCACGAGATTGACGGATTTCAATTCTTCGAGCGCTTCGAGAATCGGGACGAAGGCATCAGGCTCCACGACCCCATCCTCTTCAGGTACCGGTATTACGGTGCGTAACCGCTCCGCGACGGACTTGAAATCAACCTTGCCTTCGGATACCACTTCCTCTTCTTCTTCGCCTGTGTTTTCAGCCTCTGCGGCATCATCATCAGGCGTAGGCGCAGCAGCACCTTCGTCGTCAGAGTCAGGCGCGATGAGACGTACGCGCGGTGGTTTTTCCTTCACCATCTCGTACCTCGCGTCTCGCCACCCTGAAACCCTAACACCCTAACGCGTAAAAATCGAGCAGTTCGCGGTGCGACCCGTGTCGCCCTCCGCAACCCAGCTGATGCGCGACGTGCGTGCGTGCGGCAGGGGTGACGGGAGCACCGCAAGCGAAGCTCCTTTACGATTTCTTGGACGGGTAACGGTCAACCCGCGGGTCGATTCTTGAAATTTTGCGAAATGGCCAAGATCTGTGATTTGCCGCGGCCTTCCTCCCCACATCACGACGCGCAAGGCACTGTTTTGCACGCGTGAATATCCCACGTGGCTTTACCATACGCTTCCGTGTCTACACTCACAAAGATGACGGCTGTGAAGCATCTAATCGTGACCTCCGCGTTGGCGCTCCCCGCGTCCACCATCAACTCATGCGTCAGCACGTACGGCCTTGATCCCGCCGCCGCCATAGTGCTGACGAACTGCGCTCTCGCTGCCGACGGCACGTTCGCGGGCGCGCTCGCGGGTAAAGAAACCGTGGACATGTTGGTGAGCCTGGCGGACGACCCGAATTACTGGCACACCGCGCCGGTGATGAAAGCCATGTCTGCATGCTTGAAACCCGGATCTCAATTTGTCGCCGCCACGTTGGCGAGCTCGGGCGCGGTGGGCAAGGCGGACGCGACGTCGACTGAAACGATCGCCACGATGCTAGTGGCAGGCTTCACAGGTGCTGCTACTTCGGCAGCCAGCTCAAAAGGGGTCGTCGCGTCCGTGACGGCCACAAAGCCGCAGTGGCAAAAAGGCGCGGCGTTTTCGCTGAAAAGCAGAAACCAAAAAGAAAAAGTGGATTCAAGCGCATCGAGGAACTCCAACTGGCACCCCGCGGACCTCGCGGAGGACGACCTGCTGGACGAGGAAGACTTGCTGGACGAGGACGACCTGCTGGACGAGAGCGACTTTCGAAAAGGGGCGGACGAAGCGGCGGCGGCGAAGAAAGCGGGGGGAGAGTGCAGCACAAAAAAAAGCGCATGCAAAAACTGTTCATGCGGCCGCGCGCAGATGGAAGCGGCCGGCGGAGAGATGACGGACGAAAAAAGCGCGGCGTTTAAATCCTCTTGCGGGAACTGTTACCTCGGTGACGCGTTCCGGTGCGATGGGTGCCCGATGCTGGGGACAGCCGCTGGAAATCCCGCTGAGGCGCTGCATGGAGGGACCAAGGTGACTGTTGATTTAGGAGGTGACGACTTTTAATTGCCTGTACTGTCTTTGTATCTTGTTGAATTCTCGCTGCGTGTCTTTTTCGTGGTCTACGACTCAGGAGCTCCCCGTATGTGTATCACGGGACCTGATTGCTGTTCTTGTACCTTCGGTACGCTCTCCTCTCCGCTGATCGGACTCGGGTGTTGTCTCGAGTCACGGCGCTGAGTCGCATGCCGCGGCTACAGCCCTTTTTCACGCCCGCCGCGTCGTCGACCGTAAATTCAACAGCAGGTTCTTCCAGCTGCAACCCGACAGGCACTAAGGATATTTCGGATTTCCGGTCGTTTTCATCGACATCGGTCCAGTTCCATATGCTCCCATCCAGCGTCACGAATAACCCAAGAAACCCTGAGTCCCGGGAGACGTCGCCGTACGCGATAAACTGCCGCAAAATTTCTTGAAGCACCGGTTTATTGGTTTTCACCTCCTCTAAAGTTAAGTTGAACACATCACCGAAGTACTCCATCTCTAGTAGTAAAGCGATGTCTTCTGGTGCGAACACAGAGATGTCACCAACCACGTCGTGGAACACGCCGCCGGGGACGACTAAGCGCTCCAGGCCGCTGAACTTGGTGACTATTGATAATTTAAAAAAAGTATAAATTGTGTGTCAGTATTTTTCGTTTCTTGGACTTTGTGACTAGGGAGTGCGTCGAGGGAAGTACGGTAGGTGACGCTACGACTGGTGTGCCGCGGAAGGGTACTCCTATCACACGTACGTTCGTAAAACAAGTCCACACCAGGCATGTTCCCTGTGATGCCCTCTATGGTTGAGCAGTTGAGGGGAGGGTTCGGTGCGGGCCCTAGGGCTGGCGCCGAGGAGTCGTAGTCGCCTTCGTCAACGGGCTCTTGCTCAACACTCGCGGTGACTCGTCGAGGTTCGTCGGTGACCGTCGTGACCACTGGTGCGCCTGGGTCTGGCGCGGACGCGGCAATATCACCCTCGGGCGCAGCGGCGACCACCGCGACGAGAAGCAGCAAGACAGTGACGCGAGTGAACATGGTAAGACAATCACGAGGAGCACGTCAAGTGTGACGGCGGAAGACGAGTGACTTGCAAACAGACTCCGAGAGGGACAGACGAGCACAGCTACGTCGACGTAATACCTTGGAAACGACGAAAGCAACGAGTAGTGAGATGTGAGACGACGTAGAGTAGGTAAAATTACTCTACACCACAAGTCACACCAAAGGAAAGAAAGAAACTGTTACTGAAATAAAAAATTACTTACTTCTTCACCCCCGCGCCGTGCAACTGTAGGATCTTTTCAAACACCACCTTGACTCCCATCAGCACCAGAGGTACGCCGTTCCCAGGCCTGGTGCTCGCACCTACGAAGTGCAGCCCGTCAACTTCCGGTGAATCTAGTTGGGGAATCCCCGTCCTGACCGGCGGTCGGAACGCCGCGAGTTGCGTGAGACCGTGCGACAAACCAAACACCGCGCCGTGCTTGATGTTGAACCGCTGTTGCCACTGGGAGGGCGTGGTGATGTTCTCCGCCACGATTGACGATTCAATGTCAGTCCCCGCTTCTTTGAACCGCCTTAACACCGCAACACGCGCCGCCTCCACCATGTCCTCTTCTGACGGAACCGGCACGCCCTTCTTTTTGCAAATCTGTTTCTGTTCGTTGAGGTTGGCGACCGGTAATAGGACCATGATTGAGCTTCCCCCCTCAGGCGCACACGTCTTGTCCGTGTACACCGGGTTGTGGCAGTAGAAGTTGTGCTGCTTAGGTGCTGCGAAGTCGTCCACGGTCGCGGGGCGATCCCAACTGCCCTTATAATCGCCTGATAGGAACACGTTGTGGTGAAGCAAGTTCGGCACCTCATCGTCTAAACACCAGTTAAATTCAATAACCGAACACGAATAATCAGCATCTTCCCACCGTTCGGCTTCCTTTTTGGCTTCAGGGAAGTTAGTGCTGTCGATCATCTGGTCCCAGACGCACGGCAGGTCGGGGTTGGCGACGACCACGTCGGCAGTCATCACTTCTCCTGATTCCAATTTAACGCCCTTCACGATCTGCTTCGCCTTGGAGCCTTTGATTTTTGACACGTCGCCGTCGGGAATGGGTTCGCAAATAATCTGACTTACTTCCGCCCCTAATTTGGTGACCACACCTTGTTCGTCCGCTAACTTCTGAAGGCTCTGTCGAACCTTATCGAAACCCCCGATTGGGTACCAAACACCGTCCGTGAGCTCAGTAGCGGCTAACAGTGAGAAAACACCAGGCGCGTTGTAAGGCGACAACCCGACGTACAGCTCCTGGTATGAAAAAAGCGCGCGCAGCTTTTCGTTTTTAAAATACTTTGACATTTGCATGAACTGAGGGAGTAATAGGTCGATTGGGTTGACGGCTAGGGCGAGTGGACCCACTCTGCGTAAATCAACGAAATCAAGAATCGAATTAGCGTCCTTCTCGATGAACGCGGCGACGCCGTAGTCCAGGGATGCTCTTGCGCGTCCCAGCCAATCAATGTACCGCCCCCCGGCACCTTCTTCTATTTCGTCCAGCTGAGATCTCATTCGCTCTGTATCATACAGCAAGTCCAAACTGGTGTGGTCTCCGAAGTGCGCCCGGTACGCCGGGTCCACGCGTTCGATTTGCATGTAGTCGTTCAGGTTCTTGCCGACTGCGGTGAACTGTTCTCTGTACCGGTCGGGAAGAAGCATGAGGCTCGGCCCGGTATCGAACCGGTATCCATCCGCTTTTCCCTCGAATCGCTCCGAACGACACCGGCCGCCGGTATCCAGGTTCTTTTCTAGAATCGTGACGTCGTACCCCGCGTGTGCTAGTCGTGATGCGATGCCAAGGCCACCGACACCGCCACCCACCACGATCGCGGTCTGCTTGTCCCCGGACTTCGTGGTGAGGGCGCCCGTCGTGGGCTCCGCAATGGAGGAGCGGGTGATTGAAACGTGTCGTCCTCGGCGTCGCGACCGGGGCCAGTTCGGGGCACCCGCGGGCGCCGCCACGGAGGCGCGCGCGTGGGCGAACATCGTACGCGCGCGGAAGACGAAGGGAGTCTCGGTGAACTCGAGAGACTTCGGGCGAGCGCGGGGCGGTCTGGAGGCGAAGAGGGAGGACACGTTAGATAGATAGATGTCGGCCTCTTGTGGATAAAATGTGGACGAGCACACGAGATCGAGTGATCGACCAGCAGGAATGTAAGGCGAAATCGACGAGTTAAAACTCAATGACGTGTTTTTTCACAAATAAAAAACGTGTTCACCTTGAAACAGTTCAACTCGCAACGATATGTGTTCGGGCCACGTTTGCGGGTAGATGCAAACACCCCGGGCGTCTATGGGTTTCTTGAAGACCACGTTGACCTAGGTGTCCCGGTCGAAGTTTCCCTTAAAAACCTTACCACCGTCGACTTCCATCCATTTCCCTCGGTATCCGTAGTATCGAACATTAAACGTCTTCACCAACTGGTCCTGGTTGAAGCGGCCATTCACTGCGAGTCCCTTGATTCGGACATCGGTGTCACCGAAATTGAACCCGTACCACTCCCCGACGGTTTTGCCCGGTATGCCTTTGTCGTTAGTATCGGCGGACCACGCTTGGGGCGAGTCCAAACGCTCTCGGCCGTGGCCAACGTCGAGTTCCTGCCCGGACCAAACTGAAGAAGCTTTTCGTTGAGTTTCGGGGGTGTCTTTCAACACTACCGGTGACACCGCGTACTTCGCCTGTGCGTTGCCTGTTACCGGATCGGATGCGTTTAAATTTGCATTATCCCTCGCTTCTCTGAAGAGCTTCTTCGAAACGTAAAACAACCAGGACGCGCTGAGAAACGCCCCAACCGCCGCGGCCAGGGCGTAGTAGCTGTATAACTGATACGTCGCGGCGGTGACTCCGAAGTCCATGGAACAAGAAGTTATGTCTTGCGCTTTCACGAACGGGTCGTTCGGCGACCTTAACGTTATCACCACGTCTGTGTCAGGGTCTTCGCATTACTGCACGCCGAATCTGCGATACCCCGCTGCAACGTCTTGACGCAACAGTTCCCTTGCCACCCTTCGCACTGCTCACCGGTCTCGATTAGGCATTTTTTTTCGGCGACGTGTATTGCGACAAGCAGTTCGTGCCCGTCTCCGGCGCGTAATACTTCTCGTCGATTTGGTCCACTAAATGCACGTGCGTTAAAGACGAATCGTACGCGGTGTACGCGTCGAAGCGTCGCGAACGTCGGTTCGACCTGGTGCCGGTGACCTTTTCCTCGCTCGTCGTTCCGATGGTACATCTGTACGGCGCAGCGGTGTTGCCATTTCCAAAATCAGCGCCCGCGCGTTCTGATGTCGCGCTCGTCGAGTGAAACGGCACCGTCAATTAAAACACGGTACCCACGTCGTACCGCTTGTAGTCGCTCTCGCCGTCGGGCAACCCACCGAGCGCCGCCCCATTTTTTTCAACCTTCGCGAACGTGAACTCCTTGGAAACCTGGTCGTTGCCGGTGTTCGGGACTGTCTGCCAATCCGACCAACTCGTCCTTGTTCGCGTGATTCCAATCGTGGGTAAGTCAAACCCCACGCCGTAACCCGCCCTGGTTTGCAACGTGTAACGTACTTAGAGGCCCCACTTGCTTGCCAAGCGTCTACCGACGCGTCGTACTGCGCAACAAGCTTGGCCCGCGCATCATCCTTCGCAAGACCATCATAGTGCAAATAACCATACGCACATCCGCCAACCACGAGGAGACACAAAACACACAGGTTTCGGTATCCTTAGCCATTGTTTGTGGCTGTTGATTGGCCAGCACAACACTGTTGCGTTTGTTTGCGTCTGGCCATTGGGGATGTGAACGTGTGGCGATGGGAGGTGCGAGAGTATATCGTGTGCAGACAGATAGATCTGTGTCGAACAGATTGTGCAGCTGCCCGAACGTAAAATCGATAAATCGTCATATTAACCCAGAAACGAGGGTCTATCGAAACGCATCAGTCAAATAACTCAAGAAAATGAAATAACTCGTCATCTCATCCATTTCAGCACGAAAAAGCGACTCGCAAAGTCGTGGATGACGTCTAAGCTCGCCTTCCGCGCGCCACTCACGACGGCGCGAGAGTGTAACACTCCCTCCTCACGACGATGTTCTCCATGGCCGCTTCGTCCACGGCGATGCCCACGGTGGGCATCCGCCACACTTCAACCGTGCAGCGCGTCGCCGCCGCGCCCGCCACCGCGTTTCCGGCCCTGACGGGAATGAGCTCAGCCTCGCTTGGCCTGCGCTCCGAGGGTGCGTGTTTTTTCCGATTCTTAGCGTGCGACGGCGTCGGAACCCGTGTGTGTGTGATGTGTTTGTGTGTGAATTTGGTGTGCGGTGTGGCGTCCGATGTGCTTGCATACGTGCGAAACCAACCGTCGCATCCTCACCGAGTTCCGAGGCTCGACAAACGCACACGCGCGCGTGGAACCTACCGTACCGGCGCTCCGATGTTTTCAGGGTTTTGGGGTTTGGGCGGGCGGGTGGATAATGTGGTTGGGGGGATGGAGGCTAGTCCACCGCGCATGGACTGCCTCCGTCGCTTGCCCCCACCACTCCGCGGAACCCTTACCCATCGGAACCCTTACACATGACTCGACATACGACATGCTCGCGACCTTTTTGCGTCCTTTCACGGCGACCCACCCCTCGTCCCAATCGCTGACCGCCCCATTCCCAATTCCACTTTATCTGTCAATCCAAATCACAGTCGACCACTCGCTTTCGTTCGGCGTGGAGAACGGCTCACAGTGGCAAATGATTAGCCACGGCAAGAAGGTTGCGCGTCTTCACCGCCCCGCGGACCAAAGGAAAGCTTTGTTGAGGAACCTCACGACCGATTTGTTGAGGTACGGGAGGATCACCACCACGATGGCGCGCGCGAAAGCGATGCGCAAGCCCGTGGAGCACATGATCACGCTGGGCAAGGAGGGTTCGGAGCACAAAAAGCGCCAGGCGGAGGCTTACATTTTCGACAAAGAGCTGGTGGAAGCGTTGTTCCAAGCCGCGCCGGAGAGGTACAAGGAAAGGACCGGGGGCTACACCAGGATTGTCAGGACGTTGCGCAGGCGCGGGGACAACGCCGAGATGGCCATCATCGAGTTGGTGTAAATAGCTTTGAGCAAATTCTTTAACCTTAGATGACGCGTAGGTTGTTATTAACAAAGGAAGCGTCTTATATACTGGTAACAGTCACGCGGAATGCATCACAAACTGCGTTCTCACTTTTTCTTCCTCGACGCGGGTTTCTTCGCCTCGACTTTCTCATCCTTCTCCCCGTCATCTCCGTGCCCGTATTTCCCTTCAGCCTTAAGTTTCTCTTTGCGCCCCTTGAGCTCGTCCGCCCTGGATTCCTTCTTCGCCAGCCCCAACTGCATCGCCCTATAAAGCTCCCGTTTCTTCCGCGGCAACAGCACGTGCCGCATTGCGTCCATTTCCTCCTCCTCGCCCATATCTTTAATGCGCTTGTTGATCGTGATGTCCTTTGAGCGCATGGCCATCTCCGCGGTCAATTTAGACGCTTTGCGTTTCTTGGGAGGGGCGTCGTCGTCGGAGTTTTCGTCGTCATCGTCTTCGTCGTCGTCACTGTCATCCTGCGCGTCACCCTGCAATTCTTCATCCTCCTCCCCGTCGCTCTCTTCGTCGGACTCGTCGTCGGAACCGCTTTCGTCGCCTTTTTGAAGGCTCCTTGAGTAGGGAATCCCGCTCGTTTCTTTCGACAGCTCTTTAGCGTACTGCTTCTCTTCGTTCGCTTGCTCTTCTTCCTCCGTGAGAAGCCTGGCTTGAGCGTCGCCTCCCTCCTCATCATCAGCAAGCGACCTACCCTCCCTAGCTGCTTTCGCCTGTGCTTTCAACCTCAGCAACGTCTGCTGGTAGTCAGGCGTGTACCCTTCGTCGTCCGCGTTGACGAACGGCGAGAGGTGCGGGGGCGGAGGTTTACCAGGCTCGTAGGCGGCAACAGGAATCAGCACGCGCCAATTAGCGCAATCCACCACCCACTGCGGCTGGACGTACTCCCTGTGTTTCTTTCGGTCAGAGTCAACCATGGGGCGGTCACACACGTGGTGCGTCACGCCTCCATCCTTTTCGTCGTAAGGGGACCCCTCGCCGTCCCAACACACCTCCCCTCCGAAGCTTCGGATGATGAAGACCATCATATCGCGAGGAACTTCCCTGTTCAGGAAAAACACGAGGCCTTTGAAGAGAGTGGAGCACGTCTTGGCGTCTTCCCTTTGCACCGGGTCCAACCCAGCGGCCTCAGCAATAGCATCTTCCATAGCGGCGTCGTCATCGTTGTCGTCGTCACCCTCACCCTCACAATCCGAACCGGCACCTTTCGCCGCCGCCGCTTCCTCATCCTCATCATCTTTGGAAAGTTTCGAAAAGTCAAGCGTCGCCATCCGCGCCGCCGTTTCAACGGCTTGAGCGCCCGACTTTTTAGCAGCAGTGACAGCCCGTTTTTTACCCCCAACCACGTGCTCAGCGATGTTGTGAATCACGGCGACGATGCCGGCGGCGTTGTCTTCGAGTCGCGTGTCAAGAACCGGCGGGTACCTCAACGCGTTGTCGTGGTAAAGTTTGTAGTTCACAAAGCCCATCATTGCTAGGTAAAATTCGAGGAACGTTAACATGACGCGGTAGTCGACATCCTCCGGGAGGGTCTGCGCCAGTGCGTGAGGTGTCAACCACGTAACCTCCTGCCCATTAACCAGAGCCTGGTAGTAAATACCTTTCACTGAGATGAACACTTTTCGCAACGAATGCGTCTTTGTGACGTACGCCTGGAACTCCAGGGCGAGGTCTCTGGCTCTGTTCACTAATTCACTCGGAATGCCGTGGCGCTTGTCTGCCGGCAGCAGCGCGAACAAGTGCGTCAAAGTCAAAGGGTCGTCAAAGTCCCGTAACGCGTCTCCAAAGCTCGGGTACCGCTCCTTCACCAAGTGGTCCAACCCGTATTGAGGTTTCCGTTCCTCGAGTCTATCGACAGCATGATACGCCTTCTTCGCCTTTGCTTTTTTTATTTTTCGCTCGTACGCTCGGAGCGCTCGAAATTTATCAAGCAGCGGTTCGTGCGCCAAAAAGTTAATATCCTTCACGTGGTAGTACGTCTTGCCCTGGCCTTTTACTTTCTTCTTGGGCTCTCTGTTGGGGTTGGGGAGGTGGAGTAGGGGGGTAGGGTTAGTGACTGCTGGCATAGGCTATTGATACGCTCGATCTCGAATGCAAAAAAACTTCATCAGATTCGTATACACTTGGCGGCGGCGGCGGCGAGCACCTCGGCGCTCGATGCGGTCGCCTCGTCCATGATGTGCACGCTTTCGTATAAAAACCTCACACGTACCTCGGGTGGATGCCCTTTAAAATGCACAGCCGCCTGAAGTCCGCCAGTTTCAACTGCAGGCGGTTCAAAGCTGCGTTGCGCGTGGTGTACCGCGATGCGGTGCCCCCCTTGACTTTCAGCGCCTTCTTCACCGCTTTCTGGCCGCCATGCTTGGTGACTTTCGTTTGCTTGCCTCGAGCAGCCGCGGGCATCGTAGAAGACTGTTAAAAGTGTCTACGTGTGTCTACGCAAGCCTCTTAGGTGTCTTGACTCGTCTCCTATGTCGTGCAAGGCGCGCCGCCTGTGTGGGGAGGGGGAGGGAAGCACGATGAACACCGCCGCCCCTCGGATTGCGTTTGGAGACGAGAAGGAAAAT
>TARA_B110000977_G_scaffold123117_1_pt1 | contig 34586 bp, 25 predicted proteins | sample TARA_B110000977 | Tara Oceans TARA_B110000977 (sample SAMEA4397798) | marine metagenome | biome: Polar Biome; feature: [SRF] surface water layer (ENVO:00010504); material: water (ENVO:00002006), including particulate matter (ENVO:01000060) such as... | depth 5 m | reverse complement strand
TGCCAATGTACACAAGCCCCATGTATCTGCCAACTTGTTAATGGACCAACAGGTGTATTTAATAATTTATCCGACTGCCAATTGTTATTAAATAACAACCCTTGTTGTGGTACTTGGACATGCCCAGGAGGGACCAACTGCGAGTGTGTATTCCAACCAAACATTCTAACTGGGTTTGCAAGTCAGGCGGATTGTTATAACGCATCCAACTGTTGTGAAGTTACTTATCCAGAATATATATGTGACCAAGTTGCTATTGTAGGTCCTGTAGGTAGTCAATTAACCAGATGTGATTGTGTGGTAGTAGGAACAGGACTTGGAACTTATATCGGACCTAACGCCTTATATGATTGTGAAAATGACCCAAACACTTGTTGTTCCGCTACAACATTACCAGATAGATGGAAATGTACAGCTAAATGTAGTTGTGTTGTGGACCCTTACGGACCATATGCAACTCTAAGTGACTGTCAAACAGCTATAAATAGTAATTGTTGTTACACCGGTTCAACCAAACTTTGGGAATGTGTTGATTTTGGTGGTACCGTAGGGTGTGATTGTGTACAAACAGGGTCAGGTACTTATACAACTAAACCAGATTGTGAAGCTGATATGAGTGATTGTTGTTATACTGGAGGTACAAATTTTTCTTGTGTAGTGGGTACTAACGCATTGTGTAATTGCATACCCGACTCTTTTGGTTCGTACACCTCACTATTTAATTGTGAAAACGGAATACCCCTTTCAAACTGCTGTGAAAAACAATCAACTGATTGTGTAAACTATTGTTCAAACGGCAACATAACTCCAACATATATAAAACATGATGGTTATTACCTTATAGCTCTTACACAAACCTTCTCATTAGCATCTACAAATATTTTAGGTCTTTGGTTATCAGGAACTTTCTATGGTGTAATGGACACAGTTAAAGACCCTTATGACGATTGTTGTTATGTGTTAGTTGGGAATTCTTGCCATTTTGTAGGTAGTGATATAATGAATTACTCACCTAGTCAAATATACCAGAACCACTTATTAGGCTTATTTTATAATGGTACGACAACACCTACGTTAACCGCAGAACAAAACGCACAAAATAGGGGACCAATATGGTGGCCATGTGACCCAAATTGTTCAACTACACCACCTGATACGGGATATGATTGTTTTAACTGTCCAGGAACCTGTAGTTGTGTGATAAATAATACAGGAACAGCTCAATATCAAGGCCCAAACGCTTTGTCACTTTGTGTGGCAGACTGTGTAGAAGGTTGTGAAGATTGTGCAATTAATTTATCAAATTATTTAACAGGACCTGTAGATTATGAAGGTATGTGGTATTCTACATTTTTACCATCATATGAAGAAAATGATTGTGTTACAGACCCAGCAGATGGGTGTTGTTACTGTTGTGTTTCACTAGTAGTTGGTCCAGGCCCATCAGGTTCAGGCCCACAATTGCTTACTCGTTTAAGTGGTTCAGACCCAAGTCCGTGTATACAAAACGTAAGTTGTGCTCAGGGTTTTGTGTGGCAAGGAGCTCCAGTATGTGCTTGTGTTCCGGATGGCCCAGGAGGTTCAGGGTCAGTCGGTATTAAATGTAACTCTTACTATCAACCATCATTAAATGTTGGTGTAAACATAGGTAATAACGCAACTTGGATGGATTGTAAAATACAAACAAATGGTGACCCATGTACAGTTGTGGGTACAGTAGATTGTAATAATTGTGATAATTATATGGCTAATACGTGGGGACTTACATTACCACTAGTATGGAAATCTAACCCAATAGCATACCAACACTTTATCCCAGGTATGTGTGTCTATGACCCAACAGCTGAATGTTGCTATTGTTGTGTGGAATCAGTTACTGGAGACGTGAATGACTTTGGTCCTGGTTGGATTGACCACGATGGTCTTGAAGGTCCGGGATTTCCCTCTACAGCTCCTTGTTCTATATATGACATGAATCCAACTGATGGTGTTTGGGAATTGTATGGTACTCTAGCTGGTGCCTTTAACAACGTTGCCAATGGGTGGGTTAGTTGTAGTCCTACATTGGGTGTCCCATGTGCTGGAGGAGTAACCAGTATTAACTACGCTTGTACAAACCAACCCGTAATTGGTAATCCGGGTAATATGGCATGTACACCAGACCCAACCGGGCCATACACAAGTCTTTTACAATGTCAAAACTCACCTTGTCCTCCAGCAGTAGTACCATGTAAGGAATGTTGCGGAAAACTTAACAAAGATGGTAGTTGGAGTTATCAAAAGCTACCCACAACCTCTAACCCTTGTGATTGTTTACATTGGTTAGGTATTGGGTGGTCACCACAACCAGCAAGTAAGTGTTGTATACAAACACCATGTCCACCTGGTATGTATTGGAGTCAAATTGATTGTATGTGTAAAACAATGCCAAACATTGCTGGACCTAGTCACGGGATTAATGAAATAGGTCCTTGTGTACAAACTGAGAGTTGTTCAATTAACCATTATTGGGATTGGGTTAAGTGTGGATGTGTTTTAAGAAAAGAACCCTGCACACCTAAAAAATGTAAAACTGGTGAAGTTTGGAACTCAGTAAATTGTAGGTGTGATAAATTAACAACAGAACCCGATACACCAATAAACCTTATACGATGATAAAAAAAGAAATAGAATATGGTAAAGTTTTTAAATTTGAAGTAGGCCCTATTACTGTTACAAAAAAATTATATAGACCTACCATAGAAAGGTTTGAAAAGTGGTTAAACATAATTGAAAAAAAACCCTACTACAATAAGTTTGATTTATTATTAACAGGTTCTTTCCCGAACTATATTAATAATACTCTACCTTGGAAAACTTGGGATATCGACATTATTTTAATAGATGATGGTAATAATGGTTTAGAGTTAATTAGAGATACACTGATAGATTTATCTAGGGTAGCTTTAGAACAATGTGATTTTTATATAGACATTTATTACCAGAATAAAAAAAATGTGGAATTAAATAAAGTTTGTTATAGAGGTGGTATAAAAAATTGTAAACCTTATAGTTTTGAAAAAGTAGGGTTATCATATTCACCAGACGTTAAAAGAGACGATATCGTAGTCTCCCATTGGAATATTGATAACGAGGTTATAAAGGGGTTGTGGGTCACCAGACTACAATTTCCATCTAAAAAACAAATACAAAGAATCAATACCGGATTTAAATATGATGACGAGATTTACCTATGTGAGTATAAAAAACATTTTACACCAACAGAAACAGTAGAGAAATAAGTGTTATGATATTTATTATAAAATAAGCAATGGCATTAACTGAAGTAAAAGTAACAGGATGTATCTTACCACTAACAAAATTAGAGGTTTTAATGAATGTCTGCCAACGACCAGAAGTTAGGTCAAATATATTTATTGAGAGGGGTAAAATAACAGTATTTGAAAAACCACAAAGATTAGGTCAAATAAATAGTATTGGTGATTTAGAATTACATGGGTACGGATATTATAAAGTAGAAAAACAACCATAAAATATGGCATTAGGAGCATACGGAATTAAGAGACCAGCAGACGTAAAAGTCGAAGACGTACAAATAATAGTACACCAACAAGCTAATAGAGATGCTAGCTCAGCTACCGCTGTTTTTGAAATAAATGCCTCTACCGTATTGACACCGGTAATACATAACGGTTTACCTAGTGGTGGACCAGCAGGTGAAATTTTGGGGGGACTATATGATTTAAAACTACCATCAGCAGTATTTTCTAATAAAGGTATATATACAGTCTACATAAGACCACTGGAGATTAGAACCACTATTTTAGATTGTGGTATCCTATCATCACTACCGAACGTAAAAGGACTAGTTTTTGACTTAAACAGCATACCAGCACAATTTAGAAATAGATTCTCACCTATGGACCTAGTAGGTTATAGGATAGAGTATTTAGATGCTGACAGTGGAGCAAAAATAAATAATTTTTATAGAATAGTTACCTCCAACTTCTATTGTACAACAGTTGAACAAAACAATACTAACCCTAATCAAACATCACCTAGATATGTGTACACTAACGCAAAAACTAATTTAGTTTATTGTACTTTAACACCTACTAGTGCACCATCAAATAACCCAAACGCGATACCTTTTATAGGACAACCAGGACAATCTGTCATAATAACCAACACTTACTTTAACCCCACAGTACTTGATATAGAAATGGTGGACCACGATTTCGAAACTCTTGCTATAGCATTGTACGGAAATCAAGCTAAATCTATTGATAATGGAATTTATACTTTATATGATTTATCCGGAACCAACAACATATACATGCAATATGACCTATATGAAGTAAGAGACCAATTTAACGGACAATTATACGAAGTAAAACAAAACAGAGGAAACAATATTGATTTTAGTCAAATGTTTGGTACAATAACTAACTTTTAGTAATTATGGCTAGTAATAGATTTAGATATCCACCGGCTCCCAATAACGGAGGTGACACCTTTAGTGACTCCCTAGTAGGTAACCAATTTATGGGCTCACAACAGATGACCCTAGGTAATTTCTATACCCAACCATCCTACAACCAACCATCAACCCCAGAATATAATTTAGGTAGTTTTTCTAACCCAATCACTTTAAATTCCCTTAATATGGGAGACCTAGTTCTTGCTCAAAAATTAACAAGCAATAATTTAGAAGTTTTTGTTAATAACGACATGAGTGAAATATCCAGTTTTGTTTTATACGGTTCTTTGAAAAAAAGATTAGCGATAGCAACACAAAACGTAGTTAACTTTTTTCCAGCGGCTATATTTGTAGATGGGGTTAATGTAAATTATGTTTCTGGAAATACAACCGCTTATGATATACTATATGATTTAAGTACAGAAGAAACAACATTTAAAACAAGTGTAAATACGTTAGCCAATCCATTTAGTATTGAATTTACAACAAATGGTAATCTTTTAACTGGTCCTATAAGTGAAGAACAGATAATAAATAATTTTACAATGTTTGGTTTATCCGCGGACACATTACTTAATATTGCGGATGGGACAGTATCACCTATAAGAAACCTAACAAAAGAATTTAAAAAATATACTTTAAGTTTTAGTGGGCAGGTTGGTGAAAAAGAATATAAAATTAATGGTTTTAAACCACAGACCACTACTAATTCATATATAGTGTTTACGGTAAATGGGAATCCGTTTAATGCCCCAGAAACAGGGGGTACTATGGTTACTACATCGATAAAAACATTTTACATAAAACCATCACAAAGTCAGACAGAAGAAGAATTAAAAAACCTAGGTAATGTAGAAAGATTTTTATTAAATAGAGACGTGGTCCCAATATACACATCAACATTCCAGGTAGTTAAAGAAACGACAAATGGGGTAAAATATTATGATAAAGTAAAACAAACTTGGCCTTTAGAAGATAACGTTAATATAGATATAGATAGTGATAGGTACACCAACTACCTATTAAAATTGGCTAACTTAGGGGATGAAATAGATAGAGAAAAAACTAATCTAATCTCAAGATTCCTAACATCACCACAACTAAAAGAATTTGATGGGACCAATCAAAAAATAGAAAAAACATTACAGATATACGGTAGGAGTTTTGACGATATAAAAACCTTTGTAGATGGTATAGCTTACATGACCAATGTAAGTTATGATAGTAAAAACAACATACCAAACGAACTAATAAAAAATTTCGCTAAAACTTTAGGGTGGTCAACACCTAGTACATTAAATAATACAACATTTTTAGATAGTGTTTTAGGTGTTGAAACACCAGAATACTCAGGTACCAGTGTTTCACAAACACCAGCTGAACTAGATATAGAGTTATATAGAAGAATATTACTTAACACAGCTTACTTATTTAAATCTAAAGGTACAAGAAAATCTATAGAATTTCTTTTAACTTTATTAGGAGCACCAGAAGCTTTAGTCGAGTTTAATGAATATGTGGTAATAGCAGGAGCCCCTATTAATATGAATCCTGGGTTAAAGTTTGAGTGGACACAAACCCAAACAGGGGAAATAGCGGAATATAAAAAAATACAAAACAAGTTTGACTACCAATGGCAAAAAATATCAGGTGGTTCATACACAACAGAAACATTAAACTACAGCTTACCGTTTAATCAATACTATATTTCTACTGGTACCACATTTAATCCATTTGTTTTACCAGACTACCCTATAGATAGCCAAGGGTACCCAACCACACCAAGAACAACGGAGAATTACTTCTTCCAAAGAGGAGCTGGGTGGTATGAAATGACCGAAGAACATAAATCTGATTTAGTGTTAAATGTGAGTGCGTCTACATTAACTGGGTGCACACCTAACGCAGTAAGTAAATTTAGAGAATTTACTTGGGGTGGGTTTTGGACTATGGGACAATATTCTAACTCGGTAAATTGTCCTTATTTGGATAGATTTAGGAGGTTCCCACACATGTCATTTGGTTTTGGGTTAACAAGAGTTATAGATGATAAAAAATCGTGGGTGTTAAAAGAAGGTACACAATACAGAGACTACTCATTTAACAATAGAGACGCATTCTACCAAACACAAAGTGAAAAACTAGTTTTAAATGTAAAAAATGTAGACTTAACATTAAATATAGGTCAAGGTTTAACCTACGATGTGTGGCAACAATCAGCAAAATACAATTGTTTCTTTAGTGGTGGTACGTTACCATCACCATACCCTAGACCAGGTGGAAAATGGGATTCTACAAACCCAAAAATAAACGCAAAAAACTTAGATTTTAAAACATTTAAAAACCATTTTTGGAAAGTGTTTATAGACGCTAAAAATAGAATGACTATAAATGACGGTAAAACAGGGGGATACCCAACACTACAACAAATTTATCTAGATTACTTAAATACTAACTGTGGGGAAAATAATCAGTATACATATCAAAAAATGATTGATTATACCCTAGCTTTAGGTGACTACTGGATAAAAATAGTTGAACAAATGTTTCCAGCTACAACTTTATGGACTAGTGGTGTTAAAGTAGAAAATTCTGTATTTCACAGAGATAAATTTGTATATAGGTGTTTTAGTGTTAGTGGTGACCCACTACAATCTGTTTTAACAACAACTTTTACAGTCTCAAGTAGTGGGTTTACCGGGTATCCATGGCCTTTATTTAGTAATTCAGCTAGAATGATGTCAATGCCTACACCACCACAACCAGGTACCACATATTATAATAATTTACTTTCAGGAACTAGTACTGTACCACTATCTAGTTATGCTACTTCATATAATATAAATAACCAAGGGAAAACTATAGGTAGTGCACTTCTAAGCAAAGAAACAAATAAACTAGCAAATAGTTTTCATACTAACAAAAAACAATTTACAGCTAAATCACTATTTACAAAAAAAGGTAGTACTGATAATTTACTATATGTAAAAGGGCTTAAAGAATTAGGGTTTGACGACTTAAGTTGGTTGGAAAACTACACAATAACGACACCAAAAAATGTACAAAATAGTGGTGGTGTTAGTAGTAGTATAAATACAAGTAGACCATCTAATCCATCTGTCGGTACGACAAGAGGGGGTAGTAGATATTAAAAGTTATGGCAATTAAAACATATAAAACATACATAGATTGTAGAATTTTAGGTGAAGATATAAAATTTATATTTTTAGTTTCCAATGTAGTTGGAAATACTACTAGTAAGGCTTATAATAAGAAAAAATGTATGACCTTAACCTACAATACTAATAATCTAGTTGAAGCTATTTGTATGTACCAAGGTGATGAAGAAAGATTATTTTTAAGGTTTCCTGGTGACCATTTACACGTACAGAACCATATGAATTTATTTGGTTTAAGAAAAACAGATTTATTCCTAGAAGTTTTTAAAACTAAAAAAGGTGTACATGGGTTTGAAAGTGTTATGGGTAATGGGTTTGGAGCATTCCTATCCCACCCAAACTACTTCTACACCAAACAAACAAAAAATACTAGTAGGGGGTTGGGAGCTATGTTACCATTTGAACAATTTGTCATGGGTAAAAACCATTCATTACAAATGTTATTACCCGGAGCCAACATAACCAAAAATATGGCCAACCAATATTCTTTTGATATGGACATACACATACAATCAGATGGTCAGTATGTAAAATCTCTAGGTTTTAAAACAAGTAAAGAAGACATAACTATAGTTGAGGGTACTGAATTACCTATGAGTTCACCACAACAGATAATAAACGTAACCCAAAACATAAAATTATCTACCACTTACATACCACTAACTAGTAATGATTTAGCATCACGTGAGGTGATATTTGACTATAATAAAGAACTAATTTTACAAAATGTAGACGCTGCATCACTAACCCTAGTTAATAGTAATGTGTATACAATACAAAACCCAAAAAATTTAAATACAAACTTAGAAAATGTTGGCCTTACTAAAAGTAATATTATCGAAATACCTTATAACATTTCTAGAGAAGTTGAAAATGGCATAATAAAAACCAGTAGAAAAATATTAAAAAATGGTAAAGAAATATACCCTTTAGGTTGGATTAATGAGTTAAGGAATAATAAAGTTGTTTCTGGAGCTGATAAATGTATTTCACTATCTTTTAATAATAGGGAACAACTAATATCATTTTCTGAAAAATTAAAACAACAGCAAATTGGTAATGTAGAAACATATCCAGTTGTTAATGCACAAACCGACAGTAGAGATACGATATACCGTCAGAAAAAAACTTATAGTAAAATATCACAGTGGATTGAAAGGTCTATGTTAGATGAGTATAACGATGTTAGATTTAGTTACGATAGTGATTCTTACATAAAAACTATATTAATTTGCCCACGAAAAAAGACAAAAGTTAATAATGATGGTGGTGTTATGTGTGATATGCACAGCGACGGTTCCATACTTAGACAATTAAACGGTGAACCATACGTGGGTGATTACCACTATAACCCGAACTTAGGTCCAGTTACCGGTAAAGACAATAAAAGCAGTAACCAACAACTTTTAACGGAATTATATTCCTACGCACCTATTAGTGCAAATAGTAACACAGATTTTTATTTAACCACATACGGCATAAAAAAGGTGGACGTATACTCCTCATTTACCTCAACCACATCATCAAATTACGAACCTAATTATACATATGACTTACATATAAGTGGAGATTCTTTTTCAGCACACACGACAACTACAGGTACAACATCTATCCCTATAAGTAATATGGACAGAGAATATGTTTGCCCAATGATTAATGATGTTAATAAACAATATAAACCATATAGTTTTAGTGGTGTGTATAGTGGTAATTCTGGTGGTTCATTGGCTTTAGATGAAAACAACCCTAAACACTACATGACTTACACCGTTAAAAGTAGTGGTGTGTATAGATTTACGTATAAAGCATTTTTAAATGTTAAATATATAGATACAGAATGGTGTAATTATGTCAGTCGGATATGTCCTAGTACTGTTACAGCGACAACAGGGGTATTCCCACAAAATGACTACCAAACAAAAAGATTAATCAACACATCAATTATACAGGGTGGGGAAGATGAAACAAGAACTACACTACAAGATACCGGTGGAAAGGGCCACCCAGGTTATAGATATAAAAGACCAGGAGATGGTTGGTGGGACGAAACCCCAATCAATAGTGGGATAATGAAATTTAATTTTACAGCTTCTATATTAAAATACCCAAGTGGGTCTACAACTAGTGGTGTTGTGACAGGTGGTACCTCAGGTACCCCAAATACAATTGTAAGTACAACAGTTAAAAGAGCAAATATAGACGGTAGTGCTGATAACTACTTAACTTTAGATGTTAGTGAAAACGACAAATATTCTAACACATATAATGTTTGTATAACTACTGGAGCATCCGCAACAACTATATTTTCTAAACAAATACCAATAATACTAGATACCGGCTTAATAAGTTTAGCCGCTGGAGAGGTGATAGAATTAGCTTACGACCTAAATTGGGAAAGTATATCTAAAGGTAATTATTTTGGTGGTGGAGGTACAACAAATTTAGATATTAATTTAGGTCATCAGTTAGATAATTTAGGTAATAAAACAGCGTCACCTTGGTATCGTGGAGTTAAGTTATCTAGCTCTATAATTAATAAAAATCTATTTTTTGATTCTAGTCGACCATCTAAACCTTTTACAATGAAGACTGATGGTATGGATACACAAGTAAGGTTAGATGGTACCCTATATTTATCTGACCGTAAATGTGGCAATATAAAAAGACCTACTATAACACCAGAATCGTTTTTACAACAAACTTTTTTAGATAGTTCAGCACCTAACCATAAATTAGTGTGGGACATAACTTCACAAAAACCAACAAATAATTGGCAAAATTTACTAGAAAATAACACCATTAAAGATTACCACTTAACAAATAGTAGTAATAAATTAACTAGTATGAAAAAAGAAGGTGTATTTTGTTTTTACCTACCGGAATACGATAGTGACTACGGAACAAAATGTGATTTTAACTTTCCACAAGTAACACAATCATATGTTATAGTTAATACGTTTAAAAACTTTTTTGGTGGTGATTTAACACATTACATAGTTGTAACACCAACATGTACGTTTTATAAACCATGTACCAACACAAAACTTTTAACCGATTACGATATTTTACATAAAACTAGACCAGATAGGTGGAAAATACAAAATGTTGATAAAAAAATAACCATAGACGGTAAAGAAATAACAATATTAACAAACAATTCTAACGCGAATACGAGACCTAAAAGACTTCCCAACCAAACGATATGCAAGTACTTTTGTGATTGTGGGCAAGACGTAGCGGAGTACCTAGAGATAGACCCAATATATGGTATAACTGATGTGTTTACAGATTTAAATGGTAACAACTGTACCGATTGTGTTGAAGATTCAAGAAAACACTGTACTCAAATACACGCAAAATGTAAACCAGTAATAGTAGAAGATTGTTCCGAACTTAAAGATTACGCACAATCTAACACAGAAACTGGGATACCTATTAAATTAAAAGGTACGGTAGTAGTTTATCCAAACACAACAACCAAACCTACTAAAGGTCCAGGAGTAAGTGGTGACGATGAGGTTGAAGTTAAGGGACGTACTGAAAGTGGTGGTGGCCAAATATTTTATTCCTGTGACGCTGGTGTTTGTTTTGAAGATAGTAGAGGTATTTACGGTAGTTTAGATGAGTGTATATCTATATGTGTGGAAACTAGAGGTGGTGGACCACAACCCCCTAAAGACCCAGATAGTCCAACAGAAGAGTCAGCGACTGAAGCTGTTATAGAAAGTAAATCTGTAATAGAGGATGGGGTAAAAGGTAAACCAACCCCTGAAGAAGAAGAAGAAGCTGGTATTTGTACAAAAGGTAACTATTGGTGTGAAAAAAGAGGTTGCATACCATTAAAAGAAGAATGTTAAAAATATAAATAATGTCAATATCGTATGTAGGTAATATGAAATTAAATGGGTATAAGATAACCAATACTTTAAGTGGGTCTTGTAACGGTAGTATTGTTGGTGTAAATATATCAGCATCTACTAATAGTGCACCATACCTTGTAAGTTGGTCTGGCACAAATACTTCATATACAGCCAACACATTTGATATTAGTAATTTATGTGCTGATAACTATGTTGCTACAATAACAGATTATACAGGAGCAACCGCAACAACTACAATAACATTAAGTGCTTTTACAGTACCCGATATAACAGCAAGTTTAACCAATGATGACTGTGTACTGGACCCAAATAAAAGAGGTACTATAACTGTAGAAAATTCTACAACCACAACACCAACATACACTTACGAACTAAGAAAAAATAATAAATTATTAGACACCTATTATGGTAATACTGGAAATACAAATCACTCTTTTAGTGGTATAGAAAATGGTTTATATACAGTTACTGTGATGGAAGAAAAAATCATAGACTTTAACACTAGACCATCACAAAGTGGTTGTACGGAATATAATTTTAATGATGGTGGTACACCATACGGTTGGTTATTACCTAATGTTATTGGTAATACATGGGAAAACTTCCTCCCAAACGCACCATTTCACCTTAGTTTCCTCCCTGGCTCTCCTGGTTGGGGGCCAGCAACAGGAGGAACTCAAATATATTATGAGACAGGTTTATTGCCAGATGGTACAATAGATACAGTTAATCCTTATGTTTGGTTTTACACTGGTAATACTTTAACAAGAAAAACCGATTTAGGTCAAGACTGGTACTTAGGTGTCAGTGCTTTAACAACAGAAGAAGGTAATAACAATGTGGGTCCAGATATAGCCCGAAGTGTGACTAACATAGGTAAATTTTACTACAACAGTGTAATCAGTAAATTTGTTTATTTATGGCCAAGTTATGGAGCTGTAATTAGTTGGATAACTTATGACCCACGTGAAAATTATGGGATACCAGGTAATCCAAGAAGCTCTAACCTAACAGGGGCAACTTCAGGATTTTCTATAACTAACGTATCAGCAGTGGATGTTACTGTAGACCCATCTTCAGGAAATGTAGCTGCATTTAGTGGTATATATCCGGATGGTGGTACTGATGGTAAATTTTATGCAAGTTCTACAGCAAATAATGCTAGTATTGGCGGTATGTTAAGTTTATGCTCTTACAATAATTATTCCTGGCAAACTACATTTAATGCTACAGCAGACAATGATAATGTGTATATATTTTTATCAGCGTTTAGAGATGATACCGCTAAATACGGACCTTCTGGTGTGACATACAGTTTATACTTACAATTTAATGGGACCTCAGGAAAGATTGCTATAGGTCAACAAGCCGGTTCAAGTGGATACGGAATTAAAAGAGACGGGTATCAGTTTAGAAATTGTTTTCAGGGAGCCTGCACCACAAATAACCCAAATGCGGGTAAAGTTACATTAGCTGCATATGGTACTTATTTAACCCCCTTTAGTGCAGGAACAGGTTCCTGGAATAATATAGGAGCTGTGAGAGTAAAGGTAGACCGTACAGGAACTGTTGGAGAACAGTTTAAGATACAATTTACGGAAACAATGGGTAGTGGAAGTAGTGCAACAAGAGCGGTAGGGCAATCAAACGGATATAATTCAAGATACGATATTAACTTTAACCTTTTAGATACCAGTACTTGGTCTGGTAATACTTTTTCTGCTTATGATAGTTATGACTTTTTAGATAGATACGACCTATGTAAATTTTTAGGTTCTAAGAAAATAGGGTATGGACAAGGTTCACAACCATCTCTAAGTTTTTATCATATAACATTTACAGGTAATCCAAGTCAACAAGACATTCTACCACCAGACTGTGGTAATAGTCAAGGACCATCCAACACTATTACAATAACGGCAACTACCGGAACAACAACAAACATAATAAAAACAAATAATACAAGTAGTTATAGTTCCACAGAACCAAACGTACCAAGAGTTAACCCAAGAGTTAATGTATCCCTACAAACAATGCCATCACCAAATGTTAGTATTGTTGGTTTAAGTAAACCTAATGTTAAATTAAATACACAGATAGGTAATAAACCAGCATTATCGGTTTATAACGCAAGTCAAGGGGGTGGTGGTGAAATAAAAGTATATTATGGTGGTAATAATGCAGATATGTTATTGGGTAATATGTATGCTAAATTTAGGATATATCCTTATATAACAGAAGAAGAAATGGTAGCAACAGCACCAGTATATGAAGCTATTTTTGATACCCTACCTAGTTATTATGACAGTACAAGTCAAAGTAACATACTAAGTGCTAGCACATTTATTCCTTGGTCTGGGTTTTGTACTGGAAGTAGTTGGGAATACATTATCCGACCTAGTTACTTATTTAAAGACAAGACATCATCTAACGATATATGGATTGATACTGCTTCATACCCATCTAGTAAAATGGTTTCTAACAGCCAAGATTTTTATATGGCTTTAGTTAAAGACCCACCAATACCAGTTTTAGCGTTGGATAACTTTAGGATACCATTTTCTATCCCACAAATGATGATAGAAACAACAGTAGTTACTAATATGCCGTCACCAAAATCCCCAGAGTTTAGTAGTGCTACATACACACATCAAATTAGAAGTGCACAACCTAGTATACCATTTGTTACCGTAAATGGGGTTGTAGTTTCGGAAGGTAGCTCTGGTGTTACTAGTTTTGATTCTATAACTTCTGCCGGTGGTACTGATATATCTAATTACCACACCATATTACCTACTGGTGATTATAAATTATCACTGGGAAATAGAGCGGTAACATTTTTTAGTGAAACGGTACAAAATGGAGACCAATTACAATTTATTTATGATGCTGTAGGTGGTTCTTGGGCACAATTCTTTACAATGCCAGAGACAGTTACCACCATAGATACAGAAATGATATTTGAAGAAAATGGTTACTATTATATTAACTTAGAAAAACAATCATTTGGTGCTGTTGCATTAGCTATAAATGGTATTACCCAGGGTGATGGAATGTCAGGATATACCAAGGTAAGTGATACTAGGATACAACTATTATCTTCTTTAGACAGTTATAAATCAGGTGATACTTTTGCTGTGTTCTATAAAACAATTTACATGTTAGCTGGCCTAAGTATGAATAAAGAACCACAAATCCCAATAAACTACCTAAAAGATAAAAGTTTAATAGACACTATAAGAGTAAGGTTATTTAATGAAGATGGTAATATAGTACAAGAATTAAGTAAAATAATAGAAGCTGATATTGTGGGTCCGGTATATAAAACATTTACTCTATTACCACCAGCTCCAGGTAATTACAAATACATGGTCTCTATCACTAGACAATACCCTTTGTTAAATGGAGAAAGCGTATACGCTACAAGTCAAACGGATGTGGTCCCATTTGAAATAACAAGAAATGTATTCTATTCACCATCTGGTATAAATCCACGTAATCAAGCTGGTCCAGGTGGTGCTGAAGGATTTAGGGGTGCCTATTAAACATTTTGAAATAAAATGTATTTATGATAAAGTAAAAAACTATGAGTTATATAATTAAAAACAGTACACAAGGAGCGATAGTAGCTCGTCTAACCGACGCAGGTAGAAAAAAACTATCAGAAGGAAAATTAAATATAGGACTTTTCCAATTAGGGGATAGTGAAATTTGTTACGATTGCTACAACCAAACCCCATTAGCAAGTTCAGGATTACATATATTACAGGCAGAGCACAACGCACAAAACTTAAACCCGATGCCTGAAAAAAATAAAGGACACATTAAATATCCATTTGCTGGTGGACTAAGTAGTGGTGATACATTCGGACCCACAATACCACAACACCAACAAAACGATGTGTACAATACCGCAACTCAGAGAGGATTTTTTACTGGAACAACAGACAATACTGCCGGTGGACAAGGCTCATACACTTATTTTTCAGCCAATACGGGAGCATCTTACACACTATCATCAAACTGGAACTTATGTGTTTCAGCTATGACAGGTGGAAGTCAAGTACATTTAACTACAGCAACAACACTATGCTCTCTACAACAATATTCACCAATAATAGGTGATTTAATTTCAGTTACTTATGAGTTTTCTGGGGCAAATTGTTCACAACTTAATTATACCGCAGCTTCAACAACATTATTTTATCAAATAACAGCTGGTAATAGTAATTCAGCACAAACTAACGCTTCATTATGGTTAACACTAGATAGACTTATACCTAATTTTAGTGGTGTAACTACTCAGATGGATGATGTCTGTATGAGAGTTAGGGTTTACCCAGCATCATCAGCCAATCCTATGACCACAACTAGTATTTACAATACAGCAAACACAATTAGTTGTTGGTGTGACGATACACTATCATTTAATAATTGTTGTGATACATCTAACACTGATGTTAAAATATGGAATATGAATATAAATTGGACACACCAAGTAGCGGGAGTAGCTTCCCCATCTGCTGGTGTTTATGTTGGTGTAGATAATTATGGGTCCAGTGGGTACTGTGGTTCCAAAGAATATTTTGGGCTAGAAAGTAATGACGGACAATCATTTACAGACCAAGTTACAGATTATTACCACCAAACAGTAATTGGGGGCACATTCTACTTTGATTCTTTTTATAATGCAAGAGTAGTTTTACCAGAAGACCAAAAATGTGCGGGGTTCATACACTATACCAACAATTCAACAACAGATTTCTACGGTGAAAAATTCGCAATGAAAGACACCACAATGACAGGGATTGGTGAAGCTAAAAACTTTAAATTACATTTACCTTGGTTAATGTGGCATAAAAAAAGTTTACAAGGTACCGGCACTGGTACCGGAGCTGGTAACGAAACAATACTAGGGCAAACATTCTACGTAGACCCACAAGCCTACCCAAGTGTGTTCCCAATCAACCCACATTTAATGTTATCTAGTAAAAATATTAATATGAATGATGATGGTTTAAGATACTATCATTTATGGGATGATAATATTGGTAGTGGAGCCACACCTAATAGGGTTGGAAAAGTATTTCCAGATTATAAAATGGTTGTTATAGATGATGAGGAATTATTAACAGCTATGTCGTATAAATCGAATAGAAGTTGGACTTTACCAGCACCTAGAACACAAAAAGTTCCGGCGGGTACTGGATGTCCTACTGGAGCATGTGCAACTTTTGGAGCGGTACAGACACCAGGTAATAAACTTTACATGACTTATTTATTTGAAAATAATATAGTAGGTACTGCTGGTATGACTACTGGTTTACATTGTAATTATTTTGTTAGTGAAATGTATGAACCACTTGAAACCGCATTTGATGTAGGGTTTACTTTAGGTGCTGAGTTTCCTTATTTAAGGGATAATTTTTCTTTAACCGGTACTGGTTGGGAAGCTGACACATTACATATATTATGGCAAATCGTACCTAACGGACAAAAGGTTTCCTCTAATGGTTGGAATATGAAAAACATAACAGCTGAAATTCCAGGACACACAGTAGGAACTAAAATATCAGCAACAAATATAATTAACCAAACATTCTTTATAACAGGAAATGATACAGACCCAACCTGTAACCCAACACCAAGAAAATATAATCTAGATGACTATATTAACATACCACAAAATGGTGATTTAGGTGGACTAAATTTTGGTGACGAATACTTCTTTTACGGTAGTATAGAAACTGATATCATGGCTACGATATATGAAATGAAACATGTAGTACAGTTAGGGGCACAACAATACTTAACCTCAACAAACCCAACATGGTTGGATTATACAGCTGTTAATGGATACACCAATCCTAGGCTAACCGAAATTGGTTTATATGATAATGAGAACGGATTCCCAGACTTAATGGCTATAGCAAAATTGCAGTCACCTGTTGAAAGAACCAGTACTCAACAATTTACAATAGCTATCGATTTTTAATGGGGTATTTAGGGATTTATAATAATACATTATCGGGTAACACTTTTAGACTATATCTTTCAGATTATGGTAGAAGTGTTATTGGTACTGGAAATGGTTTACTTGACTCTATAAGACAATTTGGGTTGGGTGATTCAGATATTGATTATCGTAGATTCGTAGGTAGTGGTAGTTGTAGTGAAGAAACCGGGTTAAGTGCTTTTACAGGTTCATGTTTTTATGACTTGCCGGATATAAGAGGTGGAGAACCAACACAAACTAAACAAAGTTTTGGTACACTACCCTCGATTTTTAGAGGAGCAAGAACTAATATTAAGTCTGGGGTAATGTCTTTAATGGAAACTTCATTAGGTGTAGCACCGACTAATAATAGTACTCTCTGGGCAAAATATAAAAAACCAAATAACCCAAACGAAATAGAAGAACCAAACAGTGGTAATTTTGATACTTGTTGGGAAGTAGGTAAAAACATAACAGAATTTTACCCAACCTACTGTATAAGTTGTGCTGACTTTAATGGTGATGGTAATGTAGATATAAAAGACTTAATAACATTTTTAAATTTAATTGGGTCAGAAGCTAAGGTTGGTAATGAGTTAGTTGGTGATTTTAATGGGGATGGTAAAGTAGATAAGGAAGATTTGATGATTTTTATGGAGTGTTTAAGGTATAATAATAGAAGTATAGAGAGTTATTGTAAAAATAAAGAAGTTTATTGTTTATTATGTAAACATTTAGGTGTGGAGTCACCTTGTAATGGTGATTGTTTAAAATGTGTGTAATAATGATAAGAAATCGTTTAACGAGATAATTATATAATAAGAGAATAATAATATGGGTTATATAGGTGCACAAACAGCAACAACATTGACGGTTCAGTTAACTGAGCAAGGTCGTCAGTTAATGCTATCAACAGGAAGTTTCATAAGTTTGTTTGATAAATTTGTCCTTTCTGATGGTAATATAGACTACAGAAATACACAAGCACATGGTGATAGTAGTAGTACAGCTAACAATTCTGCACAGTTAGGTTATATACCTGATGCTACGGGACAAGATAGTAACTATAAAAATTCTATAAGTAACGGTTATACCATAAATAACGCTGTATGGCAAACCCCAGCAGCTAACAAAGTATTCAACCAAAGTAAAAAATATGTTTCTATTGGTGTTAGAGGTGCTGATAACTTAGTTAAGTATTATAGAAATGAAGTAGATATTGATGTTTATTTATCAGATTATTATGTTCTATGTAAATTATTTGCGTCAAAATACATTAATGACCATAAAGATGTGTTATCTTCTGCAGCGACAACAATATCTACAGCGATGACCAATTATTTTGAAAATACATTAAATATTCGTAATAATGGTGAATATCTAAACTTCTTAAATCAGTTATCAGAGCACGGAGTAGGACAATATATTGATTATGTAGACTCTGTTAAAATATACGATGGAACAAATTTCTCAACAAGTAGTGTAAAATTAGTACCTATAAAAGATAGTAGTTATTACAACGCACTTGCAATGGCTGGAGGAGCATTTATGAATAGAGGTGAACATACAGGTATAGAGTTTACTGGTACAAACTTAAAAGGTTTACAATTACCATCACCATTTTCTTTGGTATTTTCACCAGGATTAGACGAAAACGGTGGTAGATATTTAAGAGGTACTGGAAGGTATGGTATTGGATTTGCAGCTTTTGATGTTGGGTACTTAAATTGTGGTGGAGCAACAACATGGAATCAAAACGGAGAATCATACCCAACGTTCAGTATGGACAATAATCAAAATGGGTGGGTAAATGATGTCGCGGGTGAAACAGAACCCCTAATAGGTTTTGTTAGTTCCATAGATATGGAAAGAGAAATTAAAATAAATGACGGTGGATTTACTAATCCAGCTTATAAAAATATAAACACAACAATCCCAACAACAAGACTAGTCATTAATGTAACAAATTCAAATTTTGCACCAACATACTACCCAATTAAATTAAAAAGATTAACTCAAAACCAAGGTGAATACATAAACATCAATAAGAATGACAATAAAGGAATTAATGTAACCTACACCACACACCCTTCCGATACATTTGGTTTATTGATGGGTAGTATGGAATATACAGCTAATTGGAATAATAACGAACAAGGTCTAAAATCTGGTGGAGCTAGATTTTCACTTTACCCATCTAAAGATAATGGTTTAACTACTGTAGCGGGTAATGTATTAGGTGAGACCGACCCATATTATACTTTGTTTACAAGACAAGCAAAAATGGCAGATGATATATTCACTACCATCGCTATACAAAATAATAGTTATTGGAAAACAGACACCTATAGTGGTGGTTACATACCAGGATTAAGTGGTAGTGGGTTAACGTCCTACAATGTATCTATACCGGTAAGTTGGGAAGTACAAGCGTCGGACCAAAATGGTGTAACACCATGTAAATTAACCGTTAGGTTTAAATTTAATAAAGCAGCACTTGCCCCATCATTAGCCTATAAAAACACATCATCACAAAACTACTACAGAATGTATGATAATGCTACATTCCGTTTTTACGGGGAAGCAGGTGGTGATAGAAGTTCTTATTCGGAAGACCCTAGAGGGCATAACAGTTCAAATCCGTGGCAAACAAGTGGTGGAAAAGCTTTATTTTTTAAAGTCACACACGGACAAGTAATAAATTAAAAAAATGGATACAAAAGCTTTAGAATTTTATAGAAATGAAAGTAAATGTACTGAAAATAGTACTTTAGCTGGAAAGGAAACTATCTTATATGTAGACACTCAAAGAATTAGAGGAGCAAGAAATAGATTCGTAGACCAAGTTAGAAGTAGTGAGTCTAGTAAGTACTACGGTACACCAGGAGAATATAATGCAGTATACCTACCATCTAAATATATATCGGTAGTTAGTCCACCAGACAAAGGAAAATATATGTTTATAAGTTACACAAGTAATCCATCACTAACAACCGGTAGAGTATTTCCAGGAATTCAAAATAACTCAAATGGTAGAACGGAAGGAAGTCCGTTTCATGTCACACCTCTTTACTTTGTGGGTAGAGCATCGTTAGTTTTAGATAAAGCTATAAAATCAGGTAATTATAAAAGTTGGGTTTAAAATGGGAAAATTTAAAAAAATACAAACAAGTGATAAAAGAATAGAAGCTGTACTAGTACCTTATAATGCTTCTGCGGGTACTGGATGGAATTCTATAAGTGGTGCAAGTTTACCATTTACGATAATACAAAGAGACCCATCCAATGGTAGAGCTTTTTCTAATCTATACTCATCATTTAATATGCCAGCAAATAGTGGTGCAACCAATGCATTCCTATCAACATGGGCTAACACAGGATTTAGTGGGCTATCAAGACCACAAGCAATTGTCGTTGAAATACCAAAAACTGAATACGGTGTTTTAATAGATGGTAGAACATTAAAACTATTAGTCCCAAAAAATATAGCGGGGTCAGAAGGTAATTACGAATTATATAGTTCTTACTATAACCCATTAGCGACATCATCAGATAATTCAGACGAAGGTGAATATTTTGGTAATCCAAGAATAACTGGGAATATTGTTGGTAATCCAGGGTTACCTTCTACTAATGTTGCTTTTTTATTTTGTGACGAAATACTAGGGCCATCTTTATCGGCTTCCAATACAAGTATAACGAGTTGGTCTAGTGGTTGGGTCTCAGGAACAACACCAACAGGATACCCTAACAGTGGTGTAGATAATTTTAGATTCACAGAAACAGTATCCTCATCAAACACACCTAAAGCTTACGCACAAGTACAAGACCGACCAGTTGGTATCGCATACTTAGATAAAGGATTTGCTGTAATAACAGACCCAGGTATTATATCTAATTTTAATTATAGTGGAGCGTCAACAGGTGGTACATTAGCTTATCCATTCCACAAAGGTAACCCAAACGCAAACGCAATGGAATTTGCGTCGGGTGCTACACAGATATACTTCACCGGAGCAAGTTCAGCTAATTGTACTTTTTATTCTTTTGAAAAAGAATATAGAATAGTAGTAGATATTGTAGCCGCAGCAGGAGAATTTTATGTAACAGAAAACCAAACAGCTTCTGCAGCAGAAACACCTTACTATGGTGCTGGTGGAGAAAATACCGGAATACAATTCCAAACACCTTTTGGTGATGTGCATAATATTTGGGATTTATCAGACGTTACCTCTTCTTATATTACTGAAATAGGGCTATACGATTCATCTAATAGACTAATAGCTGTCGCTATACCGGACAGACCGATAGAAAAAGCAAAAAATACACCAGTAAATTTACAACTAGTACTTACTTTTTAGTATCCCCCCATTACTATTAAGTAAAATATAATATTATATATGGATAATATAGGTACAGCTCCAAAAGTTCTAGGTCTAGACATATCAACTAAAACGATAGGTTGGGCACTATTCGACATACAAAAAAAAGAATTATTAGAACTAACTCATTTTTCTCCTAAAATTAAACCACAACCAGAAGATAAAATAGAGGAGATGCTACTTAAGGCAGACCAATTCAGAAATAAATTAATTGATTATAAAGATATTGGGGTAACTAAAATTATAATTGAAGAACCCCTAATTAATTCTAATAACATAAGAACAGTAGCTGTCCTATTGAGGTATAATTCATTCATCACCAGAATTATATATGATGTTTTAGGTCTAGTACCGGAATACATATCCACATACAACTCAAGGAAATTTGCTTTTCCAGTCTTATTTACCGAAAACCCTAAAGGTAAAAAAGTTTTATTTGGTAAATATAAGGTTGGGTGTGATAAAAAACATATTATTTGGGAAAAAGTTTCAGATAAAGAACCACACCTTACATGGACTTACACTAGAAACAATACCCTAAAGAAAGAAAATTTTGATATGTGTGACGCATACGCATGTGTACTAGGTCACATGAAACAAAAAGAAATTTGGTAATTGATTACCTATAAAAAATTCCATACATTTATATTATGGACGATTCACCACTACTATTAGAATTATTACAGGACGTTTTAGGAGAAATAAACTCACACTACCCAAACAAAGGACAAATATCATTTGATTGTCCAGTATGTTCCTATGACATAAAAGGACTAGACACAGGAGACGGTAAAGGTAACTTTGAAGTCAACTACAGTCAAGGAGTCTATAAATGTTGGGCATGTTCAGAAGTTTACGCTACCCACGGTTCTATAAATAAATTATTTCTAAAATGGGGAAATAAAAGACATAAATCTACTTGGGAGTTAATAGGTGGTGACTTTATAAAAACAAAAAAACAAAAATACGAAGACGTTAAATTACCCCATCACTACATCTCGTTCACCAAAGGAAATAAATTAACAATACCATACAAAGAGGCTTACAATTACCTAAGAAAAAGAAATATAAGTGATGTTATGATAAGTAAGTATTCTATAGGTTATACCACAGAAGGCCCGTATAGAGGTAGGATAATAGTACCATCATTTGATAAAAATGAAGAAATTAATTATTTTGTTTCACGTTCTTATGTTGGGCATAAAAACAAATATAAAAATCCAGAAGCTGAAAAAGACAAAATAATTTTTAATGAACATTTAATTAATTGGGAAGAAGATGTATATTTAGTTGAAGGGGTGTTTGATATGTTTTTTGTACCCAACTCCATACCACTACTAGGAAAAAATGTAAGTGATAAGTTATGGGGTATACTATATGACAATTCCAAAAAACACATAGTTATATGTTTAGATGGTGACGCTTGGAAAGATTCAGAAAAATTATATAGAAAATTAGATGGGGGAAAATTAAACGGAAAAATAAGACTTTTAAAAGTACCACAAGATAAAGATGTGGGTGAACTAGGTGGTATAAAAGGGTTAGAAGAAATTAGATTATTATAATATGAAAATAACAAAAGAATTAGCTAAATTTAACAACATTAAGTTTCACGACAAGGAACACATATACTACTTAGACAAAGTAAGGACCAAATCAGTAACCTCTATTATAGGTGAGTATAAACATCCATTTGATAAAGACTATTGGTCACAAAAGAAAGCAGACGAAAGAGGTATTAGTAAAGAAGAAATTTTAAAAGAGTGGAAATATAAATCAGACTTTTCATGTGAAAAAGGTTCTGCTTTTCACGAATACGTAGAAAATTTCTTAACTAACAAACTATTTCCGTTTCCCGACCACAAAATTAAGGAAGCTTTGGGGGGTTCTGAAAATATGTTAGAATGTAAAAAAGCGGTAAGTAAATTAATGGTTATGTTTGATGATTTTTACGAAAAATCATTTGGTAAATTAATACCAGTACGAGCTGAGGTTGTGGTTGGAGATAAAGACTGGGGAGTAACAGGAATGATTGACCAACTATTCTATAATGAAAAATCTAAAAAATTAGAAATCTGGGATTGGAAAACTAATAAAGCTATAAAAGAAAAAAATAAATGGCAACAATTTAAAGAGCCGCTAAGTCACTTGGACGTTTGTGAGTTAAACACTTACTCATTACAATTATCATTCTATAAATTAATAGTTGAAAGAAATACGGATTTAGTTTTGGGTGATTCTTATATAGTCTGGTTTAATGAGAATAACGAAACATATAAAATTATTAAATGTTATGATTTTAGTGAAGAAATATTAAAAATAATGAACTAATGGAAGAAATAGGTAAACTAATACAATATGATAAACTTAAAAAAGTAAAACTAGGCCAAATTAAAGACTCTTGGAGTAAAGACTTAAGACCCACCTATATTAAATGGGTGATGAAGTTTTTTAGTGTAATATTACTTATAAGTTTTTTTGAGAAAAAAAGGTTAAAAAAGATAAAAAAAAGTTTAATACAATACGGTTATAACCCAGAAAAATATGGGCATATATTAATTATTGAAGAAACCACTTCTACAAAATCTACATATATAGTAAAAGATGGTAACCGACGAATAAAAGTACTTAAAGAATTACATGGTGATGATTACAAAATTTTAGTAATGGAATCTGTAAATTCATTAGATGATGAAACACGGGTAGACGGTACATTGGAAGGGCTATGGGATGGTATAAGTAACTTACCTATCATACTAATACCATCTATACTTTTTTTTCTTTGGTATATGTTTTTAGAGGTGATGGTAGTTTCTATAGTATGTTATTTTTTTATGATGAAAACCACTGACATTAGTTCTAGAGCTAAAACTGAGGCACACCCAAAAAAATACCTATCATGGGTATATGATAACGCAAAACCAGTATATGAGATTTTAATGACGATATATTATAATTATAGAAAAATTGTATTAGCCCTTATTATCACCATCTACACATATCATATTATAAACACTTATTTTATTGGATTATTAATCATGGTTGGCATAACACTAATATTAAAATTTATAGTTAAAAAGTTATCTGAAGATGTAAATTTAACTTTTCCTGAGATAATGAAAAACAAGAAATAAATAATGGTAGAAAAAATTATACATTATGCGGACTTACACTTAAAACTTTATAAACAACACAAAAGAGATAAGAATGTTTTAGAAAAAGCATTAAAAAAGTGGAAAGAATTGGCACCAGACAGAATAGTATTTACTGGAGATTTCGTACACTCCAAAAATCAAATGACACCAGAACTAATAAATTTAATGTCGTGGATGATGACTGAAACAGCAAAAATTTGTAAATGTGTTTATATTATTGGGAATCACGATTTCTTAGAAAATAATATGGATAGGTTAGACGCAATAACCCCAGTCGTGGAAAGTCTAAATAACCCAAACATTGTTTACTACAAAGATAAAGGGTGTTATGTAGATGAAAATATTTTATGGTGTGTATATTCATTAACTAGTCATAATGTAAGTCCTGACATACCAGAAAATACCGATAAATATAAAATAGGTTTATTCCACGGACCAATAGAAGGAGCTTCAAATGATTTTGGTTTTGTTTTTGATGATGGTTTTAGTGTTGATAGATTTGAGGGTTGTGACGTTGTGTTCGCTGGAGATATCCATAAAAAACAAACATTCAAAATACCAGGTGGAAAAAAAGCTTACATGGTTGGTTCTACAATAATACAAAATTTTGGTGAAAGTATAAAAAATCACGGATACGGTGTCTATAACACCAAAACAGAAAAATATAGATTTTTTACACTTGATAATCCACAACCATATCTTAATTTTAAAATAAGAGATATTGGAGACATAGAAAAAGAAAAAGAAATTTTAACAAATGATTGAAATAAATAAAATATTGCAAAAAGATTTTGATGCTTATTGTGGGTTAAACGAGATTGAGGACGTTTCAGATTTTATTATTAAATGTGCGAAGGATGGTTTAACACTAGATAAATACGGTGTAGCACCATTCCTACCAAAGTCACAGATACAAGAAGTACCCGTAGAAAGAGAAATAATAAAAGAAGTAATAAAAGAAGTAATAAAAGAAATACCAGTAGAAAAAGAAGTTATAATAGAGAAAATAATAACTAAAGAAGTAAAAGATACCCACCTACTAGAAGAATTAGAAAAAATAAAATTAGAATTAATTAAAGCAAATGCTTTGATAACTGAACAAAATAATAAATTAAAAGAACAAGATGATGTACTAGAACATTTTAAAAATGTGACAGTAAATAGAAGAACAAAGTACATGAGAACATCAAACCTAAACGACACTTACTTAGATTAAAAAATGGAAACACTTATATGGATTTTAGCAGCTTACGGAATGTCCCAAATACTAGTATTTGGAAGTATATTTGAAAGCACAAGAGAATGGATAACAAAAAAATCAACTTTCTTCGGAGACCTACTAGGGTGTATGATGTGTACGTCTACCTGGGTTGGGTTTTTCTTCGCAATAACATTCTATTCACCAACAGAAACAATGGTAATGATACCTTATACAAATATATTTTTCGATGGTATGTTTGCTAGTGGTTCAGTGTGGGCGATTAACACAATTATTGAGTGGTTTGAAGAAAATAGACCAAAAGACGATGGACCTGGTGTAATTTAATTTGATTTTTCATCCATAATATTTTATATTTAAACTATGGATAAACCTAACATACCCCTTTTTAAAGTTTTTATGTCAGAAGAAGCACCTACTGAAGTGGGTAAAGTTCTAATGTCTGGATTTGTGGGTGAAGGGCCACAAGTTAAAAAATTTGAAAAAACATTAAAAAACTATTTTGGTAATAACAACTTAGTTAGTTTAAATTCAGCAACTTCAGCTTTACATCTAGCCTTACACCTACTAAAAAAACCAACAAATACTATTGAAACTTCTTATAATTATTCACCACAATTAACTGAGTGGCCTGGTTTAAAAGATGGTGATGAAGTATTAAGTTGTCCGTTAACATGTACCGCCACTAATTGGCCTATATTAGCTAATAATCTAAATATAAAATGGGTTGATGTTGACCCAGAAACCTGTAATATGTGTTTAGATGATTTAGAAAAACAACTATCGGAAAAAACAAAAGTAATAATGTTAGTTCATTGGGGTGGTAACGCTATAGATTTAGATAGGGTAGAAAAAATACAACAAAAATGTAAAGATAAATATGGGTTTAGACCAGCTATAATACAAGACGGTGCCCATGGATTCGGTTCCGAGTATAAGGGTAAAAAACTAGGTAGTAAAAACCAAGACATGTTTACGATATACAGCTTCCAAGCAATAAAACACCTAACAACAGTTGACGGTGGTTGTTTAATTTTACCAGATAATAGGTTTTATAAAAGAGCAAAACTTTTAAGGTGGTACGGTATCGATAGAGATGACAATAAAAAAGATTTTAGATGTGAAAATGATATTGCTGAGTGGGGTTTTAAATTTCACATGAATGATATTTCAGCAACTATAGGGTTATGTAATTTTAAACATATAGAAATCATATTGGAAAAACATAAACAAAACGCTTTATACTACAACAAAGAATTAAATGGGGTAAAAGGAATTGAGTTAATAAAGAGTAAAAATGAATGTTCTTATTGGATTTACACCATTAAAGTTAAAAATCAAAAAAAATTCATGGATATGATGGAATCAAAAGGTATTACGGTTAGTAGAATACATGAACGTAACGATAAACATTCGTGTGTAAAACAATACAAAAGAAACCTACCTAACTTAGATAAGTTAGTTAATGAAATGATTTGTATACCTGTTGGTTGGTGGTTAAGTAAAGAAAATAGGGAATATATCGTTGACAGTATAAAAGAAGGGTGGTAAAGAATAGCATTTCCTGTGTGATACTCACCAACGGTTTAAATAATAAATTTTTAACCGAAAGAACCTTAGCCAGTATTATAAAAACCACTGATAATACGGGGTGGAACGTGGAATTAATATTAGTCGACAATAGCCCAGAACAAAATGTCGAAAAAATCCTAAAAGAACAAAATTATTTACCAGTAGTAACTAAAAGAATAAAGGTAATAGAATCACTACCAAACCACCTACCCAAAGCGTTTAACCTAGGGGTAAAAAAATCAAATAGTAAGTACACAGCACTTTTTCATGATGATTGTGAAATATTAGATAGTCAATGGATAAACAAACTCACTAGTAATTTAACTGAAGAGGTTTATATGGTGGGGGTAGAAATCCATACAGATATAACACCATTTAAAATAATAAAAACAAAAGAATATCTAAAAGAAGTTCCAGTAGTATTTGAAAAAGTAAAATTTTTAGAATTAGGTGGGTATGACGAAACGTATTATTGGGGGTTTGAGGATGTTTTATTGTGTGCAAAAATTTTAAATAAAGGAAAACATATAAAACATGTACCCATAAGCCATCTACATTTTAATGGGATGTCTACCATCCTATTACAAAAAAAAGTTCTTAAAGATAAAAATAAATTTATTGAAGCACAGAATAAATTTGCACAAATGACCAATAAAAAAGAATTTAATCAGTTTAAGAAAAAAGAAATGGGTTATGTTAAAGTTAATATTAATAATATAACAAAAAACCCGTTAATACGTACTTTATTGTTACTATTTTCTCTATGGAAAACCTTAGAAACAACAAGAAATATTGGGGTAAATCTTGGGTATACACAACTTTGTAAATATTGGAAAACAACATTAACAGAAATACCGACAGAGGTAATAATTGGATTAATGCCTAAGACACAAGAAGAAATTGATATTTTAATGAATGATATTAAACAACAAAAGGATGGAGAACTTTATGGTAGATTAGAAAAATATAAAGGAAAAATTTTTAGAGATTATTTTGAAACTATCTCACGTTAGGGTCACAGTATTTACCCTTTCTATTTTCACTACCACTTGCAGGAATAGTAGGTCCACCAGTCATTACAGTTATAGGATTAACTTTTTTACCACCCACCCAAATCATATAATGTAAATGTGGGCCCAAAGAATTACCAGTACCGTGGTCATGCATCCCACCACCAGACACACCAATAGGAAATCCTTTAGGTACTTTTAAACCATATAGGTTTTCGTTAACAACTTTAAGGTGACAATAACCAACAGTATCCCCATTATTACAATTAATTTTTATAAAACCACCACAAGCACCCCCAGTATCATCAGTAGATTTACTTATTATACCAGCACATGAAGATATAAGGGGTTGACTAGGATTTAAACCATCTGTATCCAAGTCAACACCACCGTGCATTTTATTACTACCAGTAGCAGTCCTATATCCATAACAACTATTAATTTTTTTTTCTAAAGTGGGTATTGGGTATAAAGTTGGAGCATCACCATTATTTTTGTATTTAGAAGGAATGTAACTTAAAACTTTTTCTAATTTACTTCTAGATAACTCACGTAATGTTTTATAATCAGTAGGGCTAGGTTTAGTTAATCTACCGATAATAGCTTCCGCTATTTTTTTAAGTGGGTCAGGTAATTTATCCTTAAGGTCTTTTATCTTAAAACGTTGCTCACGGACCAGCTGAGAGTACTGATTTTCTGTTATTCTAATTTTCACTTCATATTGATTTATAGTAATAAATATACGATATTTACCTTATGGAAATAGATAAATTAGAAAACCCATTTATTAAAGTTACATGGGATGACATACCAGAAAATTTCACACAAGAAAGAATTAAAAGAGTTAGGAGTTACTTCCAGAACAAATACAATTCTAAGAACGTTACAGTACTTACCAGAGCTATTGATAGAAATTCAGGTGACGAACTAGACATAGACCTGGACCAAAATGTGATGGACACCACATACCAAAGAAATCTTATGTCACAATTTGTAATGGCAAATGATATGGGTGTTGACATTGATTTAATTAAAAGATTGGATGATAAAGTTAATGCAAAAATAGCGGATGAGGTTGAAATAGATACAAAATACAAAAGAGTCTATGTTAAAAAAATAAAATTCTCTAATTTTTTATCATTTGGTGATAATAATGTTTTAGATGTTGAAAAATTAGGTGGGATAACGGTTATCGATTCTAACCCACCTAACTTTGGAGGCAAATCAGTTTTAGCTGTAGACCTAATACTATTCCTATTCTTTAACACAACCACAAAAACTACTAAAGCTATTGATATTTTTAATAGGTTTAGAAAAGTTAACGAGGTCTTTGTGCAAGGTGAGGTTGAAATCGACGGTGGTGAATATATTATAGTTAGAAAAATTAAAAGAAAAAAAACTAAAAAGGGTGATTGGTCTGTTAGTACAAGTTTAGAGTTTTTAGAAAGAAAAAAAGATGGGTCACTACAAAATTTTACTGGTGAACAAAGAAGAGAAACAGAAAAGTTTATAAAAGAGTCCATAGGAACCATGAACGATTTTTTATTAACTGTGTTGTCCACAGCAGGAAACCTAGAATCACTAATAGACTCCAAACCAACAGAAAGGGGTAATGTACTAAGTAGATTTATTGGGTTAGAAATTTTAAAAGATAAAGAAGCAACTTGTAAACAAATGTACTCCGAATGGTCAAAAAAATTAATATCTAATGTATATAATGTAGAAGAATTAAAACAAGGTATTAAAAAAGAAAATAAAGAAAAAGAAAATCTATTTAACGAAAATATAGATAATGGAAAAAACCTAAAGCAACTAGAAGTCGAGTTAGTAAAAAATAATAAGTTTAGGGATGGGTTAATTAGTAAAAAATTTGTTGACATAGATATTGAAATACAAAAAGTTAACCCTAGACTAGTAAATGAAAGTTTAGAGGAAAATAATTTAAATTTAGAAAACCTAAACTCAAAGTTAAAAGCTTATGGTGATAAAGAAATTCCAGAAGAAGTAGATTTGGAGTTTTTAGACCTTAAAACTAAGGATAGGGACGGAACACTACATAAAAAAATACAAAACACAACTAATTTAAAAAGTTTAAATAAGACTTTAAAAAATCTGATAGAGTCTGAAATATGCCCAACCTGTAAACAACTATTAAAAGATGTGGACCATACAGTTGAGATTGAATCTTTGAAGACGGAAGTGGGTTTATTAACTACCACCATAGATGTTGGGGAAATTAAACTAAGTGCACTAAATGAAGAAGTAGAAAACCTAACCGCCAAAAAAACAGTTTTCTATGAGTACGAGAAAGAAATGTTAAAAAAAGAAAGGGTTTTGTTGGAGATAGGTAAAAAAGAGTTAGAAATTAATAAAATTAAACAAAACTTAGAAAAGTGGGAAAGCAATAAAACCAAACTAGAAGAAAATGCCGACATAGATAAAAAAATACTTACCACAGACTCAAAATTAGATATACTTAAGTCAGACAAAGACAACCTAATAAGAGAAATAGAAGGAAATGCCAACAGTATAAAAAACTCAGAAGATTTAATAACAGAATACAACATTAAAATATCTAAAATTAAAAAAGAAAATGAAGTTGAGGAGATTTTTAGGGCTTACTTAACTGTTTTTGGTAAAAATGGTATAATAAAAACAATAGTTAAAAGTGTTGTACCCAAACTCAATAGTGAGTTAATGAGGTTATTATCTGATGTAACTAATTTTATGGTTGAAATACGAGTTAACGATAAAAACGAAGTAGAATTTTGGATGGTTGATAATGACACAGGGATTGAAAAACTACTAGTAACTGGAAGTGGATTTGAAAAAACATTATCATCATTAGCTATTAGAACAGTACTAACAAAAGTATCTTGCCTACCCAGACCAAACATAACTGTATTCGACGAAGTTTTAGGTAAGGTAAGTAATGAAAATTTAGAACAGGTTGGTATATTTTTTAGTCGAGTTAAAGATTATTTTGAAAATGTGTTCTTAATTACACACAACCCATTAGTTAGAGAGTGGTCTGACAATATAGTAACAATTAATAAAGAAAATAATATTTCTAACTTAAGATAAATATTTATAGTATATGGGGCCAAGAGTTAAACAATATCTTTTATTCATGTTCGGTAATTGGAGTGTGATTGAAAAAAACGCGGAAGTGGTTAATAATATTAGAGATGTGATGGAGACTATTGTAACGGAAGAAGAATTTACTTTTATTACTGGTGACCACATTATAATAATGTGCATCAAATCTAGAATGTCTTTTGAAGAGATAGAGGAGATTCTAAAAGAATTCTTAACACCATTTATAAACACCCTATTTTTGATGCCCAAACCAAAAAAACTATCATACAGACTAGATGAAAACTTAAAGAACCATTTATTTGGTGATAACAAAAAAAAATACAAACATATAGACCCTAAAATAGCTGAGATTTTAACACAACAATTAAAATCCATAGTAAGTGATAGAGTTAAAAAAATAAAAAAAGATATTGACAAAACCCAAAAAATTACTAATTTTAGACAAACAAGGTTGGTGCCTATGACAATAGATGGGTTACTGGATAAAATAATCGATGAAGGAATAAGTAGCCTAACCAATGAGGAAAAAGAGTTTTTAAATAAATTTAACAAATAAAAGAAATGAAATTAGATACTAGTAAATATAAAATAACTCTAATGACAGAAGATGTTTGTCCTTCATGTCAAGAAATAAAACAATTATTCGACAACAATCTTATAAAATACCAAAATAAATGTATTACAGCACAAATACCACCTGACTATACGGTTAATCAAGAAAATGCTAATAATAGATGGGAATTTCATGATTTAGCTGGCAAATATCCAGATAAAGTTAGCAATACTCCAGTTATGATAATAGAAGATGTTGAAGGGAATCAAGAAATATTTAGTGCTGGTGCGGGTTATGAAACAGCAGAAGAGGCTTTAGAATTAATACAAAAAAATTACTGCATATAAAATAAACCAACAAATCCTTGTTGGACACAAATTAATTTTTTATATTTGTACTCAAGTAATTGAACTGACAAAAAGTCAGGTCAATATTACACGGTACGCTTATTGTACTATAATATAGTAACTAATAAAAAATTAATAAAATGGCAAAAAACACATTTATAAACCAAGCAGAAATATCACATTATTTAAAAGATGTTAGGAAAAGAAAAATACTAACACCAGCTAGAGAAAAAGACTTAGCTAAAATAATGTTAGATGACACCACACCCACAAAAATAAGGGAAGAAGTACATTTAGAACTACTAGAGGGTAATTTAAGGTTTGTAATTAGTGTCGCAAAAGACTACCAAGGACAGGGGGTTGAGTTATCTGATTTAATAGCTGAAGGTAATTACGGATTACTTAAAGCCATTAAAAACTTTGATTGGAATAAAGGTTTTAGGTTTATTTCATATGCAGTTTGGTGGGTAAAACAATCTATATTACAATGTCTTAATGAAAACGCAAGAACTATTAGACTACCAGTAAACATTATACAAGAGGTACAAAGAGAAAAGAAAAAAGTAGGCCAAGAGATAGAAAGGTGGAATAGTAAATTAGCTATGCTACCAGTAACTATTAATTACGACAAACCTATAAATGACGAAGGTGACACTTTAATCGACTTACTAGTAAACCCAGACGCTGACAACCCAGAAGATATTTTTGCTGGTGAGGTAAACTTAAAAGACGAACTTTATAAATTAATGTCTACTCTAGATGAGAGAGAAAGAAATATTATTATAGACTATTATGGTTTATGTGGTACACCTATGACACTACAAGAAATAGGTGACGGACTAAGTCTGACAAAAGAAAGAGTAAGACAGATTAAAGAAAAAGTACTACGAAAACTAAGAAATGACAGCTACCAACTGTTAGAATACCTAGGTGATTAATATTTATCTATAAATATACACATGAAAAAGAGACTATTCCCACTATTAATAGCATTATCAGCCTTGACAGTTTCAGGTAGTGCGGCATTCTACTCGGTATTCGGGTTAAGTAAATTATTTGCGGGGGCATCCACACAAGTAATAATAATGGCAGGTTCACTAGAATTCGCTAAACTAGTAGTAGCGTCACTACTATATCAATACTGGGACACTATAAATAAATGGTTAAGAACCTACTTGGCAATAGCATGTTTTATTTTGATGATTATAACTTCAGGTGGGATATATGGGTTTTTATCTGGAGCCTACCAATCAACCGCTAACCAATCCGAGTTACTAGATAAATCATTAATGATACTTAATCAGAAACAAGTTAGGTTCGAAGAATCAAAAGAAGACTTAACGATTGAGAAGACCCAAATAAATAAGTCAATATCAGACTTAAGAATATCATTATCAAGCCCAACATCAGTATCATATTGGGATAAAAATTCCCAAACAGTTATTACAACATCGTCTAGTTCAGCAAGAAGAGCTTTACAAGCAGAATTAAAAACTACAATCTTAGACAGAGACAATATCAACACTAAGATAGAATCTGTAATGGACTCCATTAATAAAACTGATATAGCGTTACTAGACAAAGAAGTGTCAAATGAGGCAGAAAGTGAATTAGGCCCATTAAAATACCTAGCTGAAACCACAGGTCAACCAATGAACCAAGTTGTTAACTGGTTTTTATTACTTATTATATTCGTATTTGACCCATTAGCAAT
>TARA_B110000977_G_scaffold166839_1_pt1 | contig 34638 bp, 23 predicted proteins | sample TARA_B110000977 | Tara Oceans TARA_B110000977 (sample SAMEA4397798) | marine metagenome | biome: Polar Biome; feature: [SRF] surface water layer (ENVO:00010504); material: water (ENVO:00002006), including particulate matter (ENVO:01000060) such as... | depth 5 m | reverse complement strand
GGGGGGGGGGTCAGACACCGCGCGGGGCAACAAGATGGAGAGGTTCAACACAATTCTAGAAAGTCCGGGTAAGGAAAACGTGAGGCGAGCCGACTTACCCCTGTGCCTTCCGCCGCGCCCGCCCCTGCACCAGCCTCTCCCCGTCCTTTCACGCTCAGCCCGCGTTTGATGTTCATCAGGTCCTCCTTGCACCCCCGACGAAAGTGCGCGTTCGCGAACGACCACTCCGTGCTCTTCACCTTGCGAAATCCGTACGAGTTTAGTTGCCGGCCGAACGAGGCGAAGTTGTCGTGCTTGAAGTACCTGGGCAACAGCGTTTTGGCGAACTCGTTTATCTGGTGAATCGTGATGGTCCGGCCCTCGTCGCTCCACGACACGATGGCGTCGCACGACGCATCGTCCACCATGTGGTACCTGCGGGGGTGAGGGAGGGTAGAGGTCAGACTACACTCGATTCTGAGAAAAGTCGCGAATCGAACGCCGACCGAGTCGGGCACCTACACTTTACGCAGGAACGGCTGGGTCACGTCGCCGGATCGCATCCCCGCCGCGTTTCCCCCCATCACAGGGATGGGGGTCCTTCCGCGTACCCACCGCGGTCTTCCCGCGCGGAGAAGTGCGTGATACCCGGCGTGGCCAAACGACTAGAAGGACGGCAAAAACTGTCTGCCAGTTTCCAGACAGTTTCCAAGAGACTTTGAGATAGAAGTGAAAGCGTTTCCACTACCTACAAGTGTTTGTGTACCTATTAACGAGTTTCACTCCGTATTCACAGTAACTAAATTAAACCCACACATCTCCTCTCATTGAATGGCCAGGATCCCGGACAAAATAATAAACCCTCCGATCAGCCCGGCGGTGATGTAGTCGACCGCCGATTTGGCTTCGCTGGCGGATCCAAAAACACGGTTCTCGTTCAGCGAATTCACAACCCCGTCGCCTTTCGGGCCCTGGAACAAGATTAAAGCGACGGTGGCGATGGCGATGAACAAACGGGCGGACTCTAGGGGGGAGTTGGACGCGACCTACGGTGGTTTTAGAGGGAGTGTGAGATGAGAAGGTTAGTATCGAAATGAACGAGAAGAAAAGTCAGCCTGGCATCGATTATCTCTAACCCGGATAAGAGTTCGATCGATGCGTGTCGTGTTGAAACCGATGGGGTAGTGACTCCGTACCTGTGCTAGTTCCGTGGTGGCGTGCGCGGGTAAAGCGCTGGACGTCGCCGCTAGGGTTCCCACGAACGCCGCGGTTCCCACTGTCCGTGGAGCAGAGGGACTGGCGATGGACACGACGTCGTCGTTTTTTTCAGTGGAAGCCCTGAGTGGGATCGCGGAACTACGGGACACGACGGCGCGACGAGTGCGCAGCGCCTTTGGGGCGACGTGAACCGTCGTGGGGATCACTAGAACGTGCACCATGACGCGTATAGTCCGGGCGGGAGGCGCAGCCGGATCTGGGTGGAGTCCAGGGGTCTGCGTCTGATTCACCAAAATCGCTCAATTGACGAAATATTTTTGCCACTTTCTTGTCGAGAATAAGTCGGCATGGCATCTCAGACCTGCCCTCCTCACTCCTCGCGGGCGCCGCTGAGTCTATTTCTCACGCGTCATGGGTGCTGCCGCCGTGGACCTGGCGCGGTTCGACTCAGACTCCGAGGACGCGCCTGTGGCTGCGGCTGGGGAAAGACAAAGCACGGGCGCGGGCCCATCTTCTCCCGGAGTTGGAAATCTTGGCGGCGGTGGCGGTGTGAGTAAGGCGGCGAGACTTCGCGCGAAGAAAGCGGCCGCGCGTGCCGCGCAGAAACAGCGACGGAAAGAAGAACTCAAACGGTTCCCTGCGAAGCAAGAGGTAAATGCGAGTACAGGTCGAGAGGACGATGACAGTGCTTACGATAGCGAGGACGGTTCCGATGACGATGGCACGTGCAATGCGAAAACGCAATCTAAACCACACCACAAAAACGCCGTCGCCGATAAAACTCACCACGGCGTTTTGAACGTGGAGGGTGTGTTCGTTGGCGAGAAGTTGATTCTTCTTGACCGGAAGCATGGCGCGGTGTATAGCTCAACACGACGTGCGTTTGACGGGACGCATTTGAAGATCGGGTGTGATTGGGACGACGAGACGAAGAGTTACGACAAGTTGGATCGGGATGAGATTGAGACTCAGTTGAAACCTCCGCCGATTAAAAAGAAAAAGAATGATGCATCCAATCCAAATGAAGAAGAAGACCAAACAGAAAACCAGACTGAGCTACAAATGGAGAAGCCGCCGACTGAAGTGTCACATACTTTCGAAGTGGACGTCGATGACCACTGCGAAACGTCCCCGGAGGCGCACAAGAACATAGTTAACTTCCTGGCGAAGACGGCGGAGTTTCTTGGAAAAAAACCATCTGAGCTAATAATCTACGATCCTTATTACTGCGCGGGCGGGACGCAACGTTCGTTCAAAGCGTTAGGGTTCCCGAACACGATCAACGAGAACAAAGACTTTTACAAGGTTGTCGCCGATGGTGAAGTTCCGGCTCACGACGTCTTGGTCACGAACCCTCCGTACTCCGAGGACCACGTGGAGCGGTGCTTGCAATTCGCGGCGCGGAACCTATCAGAATTTGGGAGGCCTTATTTCCTATTGTTGCCGAGTTATGTTATTAATAAACCTTACTACGTGGACGCGTTGTTGACTGGAGGGGCACAGGGCAGAGCTGCGCGGGAGAACCGGGAGGATGCCAAGGGTGGCGATGCACAGGGAAGTGATTTGGATTCGTCCGCATCCGACGAGGAATCGGCATCTGAGGAATCAGAGGATGAATCGCAATCCGAGTCCGAAAAAGAAATGAAGGTTCACGACGGGAGCAAGCGGCATTTGGACGGGAAGATTAAAGACATCGCGGTGAAGCGAAACAAAGACGGCACGGTGGATAAGAGTGCATCTAATAGCCACAAGCAAACTCTCCCGTTCTACGTCGCTCCGTTCAAGCGGTACTACTACTGGACCCCGAAGGCCTTGGCGGCGGAGCGGAAAAACAGGGTAACCGCTGACGGGAAGAAGAAGAAAAAGGGGCACGTCGGGCGGCTCGGGGAGAGGACGAGCCCGTTTCCAAGCTTCTGGTACTGCGGGCTCGGTGACGAGCTACAAACCGACGCGCTTCGGTGGCACCGTAAGTTACCCAAGGCCATGGTGGAGGGGTACACGGTGGCTTCTCACCCTAATGACCTACCCGTCCACGTTTTAGATGAGTGGGACCCGCGGCGCGCGAAACTATTGGAACAAGCCCAACGCGACGCCGAAAATAATAGTAACCAAAAGAACTGGAAAAACGGCGGTAAGAACGGGACAAACAAAAAACCGCCCCCTCGGAGATTCGCGGGCTTTTCCGGTGCGAACTGCGGGCAGAACATGGACAAGAAGGACAAAGTGAAGTACGCCGAGTTTCAGAATTCAAAAAATGATAAGCCCAACTGGGGGAACGGCAAGGGAAGCCGGGAACGGGAAGGCTCGATGTTTGTCAGGCCACGGAAAAAGAACAAGTTTTAAACCGTTGAACGTGCTGATATATTAATCATAGGATAGATAAATACTCTCACTGTCACGACACAATACTCTCGTAATCGTAATACCATTCCGTAACACCCCTCCTTACTTCAAGCTCAACCCCTCGGTGTTTTCGCGCTCGCCGCTCATGAGCTTGTTGTAGAACTCGGCGGTTTCCTCGATGACGCCGACGGTGTACTTTCTGTCCATGCACTCGTCGTCCAAACCGAACTTGTTCTCCGGCTTGCCATCAGGAGTCTTGTAGTCCCTGAACCAGACTCGGATCTTCTCGAGTTCACCGGGGAAGTGCTTTTCGACATCCGCCACGTCGTTGATTTCGGACGCTTTGGGGTCACTGGCTGAAATCGCAATTACCTTCCAGTCGAGCTCGCCGTCGTCAATCATGGCGTAGACTCCGACGGGCTTGACGGGAGTGACGCTTCCCATCCCGAGCGCGACGCTTCCGATCTCCACCACATCAACAGGGTCGTTGTCCCCCATGACCTTCATCGTGGGGTGCTCGTGCCCCGGGTCTTCCCATGTTTGAGGAAGCATCCCGTAGTTCCAGTTGATGTTGTACGGGTAGTCGCGAAGCTTTCCCTTTTTGGTGTCTTGCTTGATTGGGGTCAACTCCTCATCCGTCGCAACCTCCATCTTGGCCTTGGTTTCCTTGGGGATCTCGCAGATGAAGTTGTACGTGTCGTCCGCATTCTTTAACGGGACGCCGTGCCACGGGCTCACGGGCTTGCCGTCTTCGTTGAAGAAGATCCTGAACTCGAGCGAGGGGTACTCGCCTTTCTTCTCGGAACCGTACTTGGCGAACGCGGGGGTGGCGATGGAGATGCCGCGCGCTTTGAACGCGGACTTGTGGAGAGAAGGGACCGTGCGCGTGAACTGCCTAACCGCGAGCGCGGGCTTGGCGGCGTACGCCATGGTCTTGAACGCGGAGGCGATGGCGGACATGTTTTAAGTGGGGTACACGACGTGCGTCGATGTCTGATCGGCCCCAATCTCGATCCCGGAACCGAGACGCCGTCGGAGCGCGGTTTCGGATGGGTTCGCGTCCAGCTGGCAGGTGGAGAGACTCTCGTCGCGAAGAAGAATGGAGCGCCTGTCACCGGCGCATTAGTCCGAGCTTGTTGTAAATAGAAAAAAAGCGAAGTACTCGCGACCACGTCACGACAAGTGTCGCCCTCAATAGAGTCTCGTCTCATTCTCGATCGCGCGTGCGTTCGGACATGTCCTCCATCTCCTGCGTCCGTTTCCCCACGGTGGCCGTCAAGGTCACTGCGGGGGCATCCTCCACGCGCCGCGTTTCTGCGCTCCGCTCGACCCGGTCCCTCGCCCCCGCCGCGAAGTTCCACTTCGCGTCCAAGCAATCGGCGGGTGTCATGTTCACCAACAACCGCGGTTCCCTCGTCGTGCGTAACGACGCTATCGACGAAGCCGCTGAGCTGGCCACTGCTGGTAAGAAGGACACGAGCAACCCCGATCTCGCCGCCTCAATGGTGGTCCCGAAACTCCCACGAAGCACGAGCACCGCTACCGTTGCCCCCGAAGAGGGATTCAACCTCGCCACGACGAGTTTCGGCACGATCGGTCTTTCCGTCGGGTTACCGTTGTTAGTCTACGGCTTCTTCTCGTTCTTCAACTTCCTCCCTGGTGGGTCAGTGAGCTCCCTACTCCTCATCTATGGCTTTATCATCAGTTTAATCGGCTTCGCCCTGAAGTACGCACAGCTGGACCCGCTGGAGTGCGTCACGTACAAAGACGCGTTGGCGCTGAGAGAATCGCAAACCACGTCAATCCTAACGCAAGTCAGGAACGACGTCACGCGGTACCGGTACGGAGACGAGCAGCACTTAGAGGAAGCCTCCGCGATCATCTTTCGGTACAACAGACCGGGCGGGTTACGGAAAAGCCAAGCCCCCACGTTGGTCGGCTTATCAGAGATGATTATTGTGGATCGCTATGCATTAGTTCTTAAATTTGACTCGCCCAAAATGACTTTAGAGGAGTGGACGGATCGACGCGAGAAGATCCAGGGGTTCTTCGGACCGGGTGTTACGTGTGGCATCACGGAAGTGAAGGAAGGCGTGGTGGAGGTCGAACTGGTGTCCGACGGCAGTGATGCATCAGGGCCGTCTGGGAACGACGACATGGAGGTGTTGCCGCCCCTGATGCCGGGACTGCCGCCCAGGTACGTCAAGAAGGGGAAGTAATGACGCGAGGATGAGATGAAATACAGAACAGCGCTTGCCCTGAACTCATGAACTCTTACCCACACTCTCTTGATTCGAATCGCACAAAAAGACCGGTCACAGACCTGTGCTACTCACGTTCGCGCGCCGAGTTTTCACATCCATTCACTGTTTACGTCATTTTTCATTGTTCGTTTCTCTATCTTGAACTCAAAAATCCTACTACTACAGCACATCGGTCGTGCGCACGCGTCGTGTCCCACGATGCGCGGCGGCGCGGATGTGACCCTCCTGGCGATGTGCCCGACCCCGGCCCAGGCACTTCTCCGCGGGTCTGGTCCGGAAGAGGCGGCGGCGTTGAGACGCGAGGCGCGGGTTGTGGAGATAAACGAATCGAGGAGAGAAGGGGGCCTCTGCACTGTCGCGGTGGCGCGCGCGTTCGAGGCATGCCTCCCTTCCGCCGACACGGAGTCTACCTCGGGTTCAACCTCAAAGTCTCCCTCAAAGTACGTAGTTCCTGACTCCACCCGCGGAACCTGGAGCGACGCGTTGAGAGTGATGCACTCCGCTCTCATTGATCTCGGCAGTCTACGACGCCCTCATTTGTCATCCACGAAACCGCTCGACGCACAAAACGAAGCGATGCACATCGTCCACCTCCTGAACACCGTGGGCACCAGGAAAGCAGTGTGCGTCGGCATTAACTACAATAGGAGTGACGCGACGTCTTTCGAATCCACCGAATCGAGAGTTGCTCACAAACACAAATATAGATTAACCAAACGCGAAGACGACGTGTTATATTTTTTAAAAACGATTGAACAATTTGGTTTTGACGACGAGGAAGGTTTACGCGTGTTGGTGGACGACGGGCACGACACCGGGCAGCCCACTAAACGGAACATTGTACGGTCCATAAAGTGGCTCACGAAAAACGCGCAGAGCGGTGATTCGCTTCTGTTTTACTTCTCGGGGAGGAGCGAGATTGTCCGGGATGAATCGATTGAGGAAACGACACCAATAAAAAGAACTGAAAAAGAAAACCATCGATCGTTCGATTGCGACGCCCCTGCTTTGTTACCCATGGACTTTTACGAAAACGGGGTTGTTACCCGAGACGAACTGTATGAACAGTTAGTCAAACCACTGCCAAGGGGTGTTACACTCACAGTGGTGTTTGACACTCCCGATTCGTCTGGATGCGCCGCGCTGGACTTGCCTTTCACCTTTTCAACCGACGACGAGTCTGGGAGCAAACGGACGGTCGGAAAAACGCGAGCACCCGAGCCGTTGGGGGATGTTACAGAAGCAGCGTCCGCGGTGGCGGACTTTTTCAACGCAGGTGAAGGACGTGAAGGAAATAAAAAAACAACTGAGCGAGACGAGTACGGCGACGAGAAACGATTAGAGCTGAGAAAACAAGACTCGCCGGAAAATGGGTGTTGTGTGGTGTCGTGACGGCGAGGTCTTGAGTTATCATTAGTAATGCGTATGTAGTACAGACAATCTTGTCTCGCTCTCTCTCTCTCGTTCTTCTCTTTATTTCAATTGTAGGTCTCATCGTATCGTTTTATTGGCAATTAGCAATTAACCTCAGACTAAAGCCCCCTTAGTACATCCCGTCGATGACCTTGGCGTACTTTTCCGTTACGACGTTGCGCTTCAGTTTCTGCGTCGACGTGAGCTCGTTGCCGGGCACGGAGAAGTCGCAGTCCAGGATGGTGAACTTCTGGATCTTCTGCGCGTTGGAAACCGCTTCTTTGTTGTACGTGTCGATGGCTTTCTGGATGTACGCCTGCCACACCGGGTCGCTTTTGGCAGCAGTCACGGTCGCGGACGCCTTTGACACTTCCGTGGAGTTGCCAAACAGAACGTCGGTAAAACCCCCGTCCGTGTTCTCGTCTTGATCCTGGCGGAGCGTGATCAAACACGAGTTGTACTTGCGCTTGTCACCGATCATCATCACATTGGAGATGCCGGGTAGTAGGCTCTTCAGCCTGTCTTCAATCGGCACCGGCGCGATGTTCTCCCCCCCGGCGGTGATAATCAGTTCCTTGATCCGCCCGGTGATCCCGAGCAGCTTGGTTTTGGGGTCCACGCGCCCGACGTCCCCAGAGTGGAGCCACCCGTCCGCGTCGATGGTCTCCTCGGTCTTCTCCGAGTTGTGCATGTATCCCATCATCACGTGCCTGCCCCGGAAGCACACTTCGCCCTCCCCGGGCTTGTCCCGCGAAGGGTCGTGGTCGATCTTGATCTCCACACCCGGGAGCGTGGTGCCGCACGTGCCGGAGATGAAATACGAAGGCTTGCCGCAGGTTTGCGGGCCGGTATTCTCGGACATGCCGTACACCTCGACGATGTTGATGGTGAGGGAGCCGAAGTAGTTTAGCGTGTCCAGGGTGATCGGAGCGGCACCGGACAGGAACACGCGGCACTCCTCGAGGCCCAAGGCGGCCTTGGCCTTTTTCAGTAGCGCCCTAGCGATGAAGCCAAAAATCGGGTTGCTGCGCTTGGACCCGACTTGCGCGGCGGCGTGCATCTGGCTCCCGAGCTGCTTCGCCCACGTGGACATGGTCTTCTTCAACCCGGTTGTTTTCTTGCCCACGGCTTGCATGGCTTCCGCGAATTTCTCCCAGACCCGAGGCACGGCGAAGAACACAGTGGGCTTGGCGTCGATCAGGGTTTGTTTGAGGGTGCCCTTCAGCGCGTCGGGCCTGGCGAAGTGCACCTCCGCGGAGAGCCCCATGAGCAACCCGCCCATGGGCGAGTGTATGTCCACGATCTGCGCGGCGATGTGCGACAGGGGGAGGTAGGATACGACTCTTAACGGGCCAGAAGTGATCGCGGGCTGGTGGTCCAGGTTTGCCTTGGTGGTCCACGTCACGTTGTCGTGCGAGATCATCACCGCCTTGGGGTTGCCGGTGGTGCCCGAGGTGTAGATCAGGGTACAGCAGTGCCCGGGTTTCTGGTCTTCGATTCGCGCTTGCAGATCCGCATCCGAGATCGAGTCCCCGAGGGTCATGAACTCGGCCCAGCCGTACACCTTCGCCGTGCCGGGCCCTACGCCGTCGTTCGCGGACTTGTCGAAGTCGCCGCCGTACACCACGATCGCGGCGAGTTTCGGGAGCTCAGCTCTGATTGCGAGGATCTTGTCCAGCTGCTTCTGCCCCTCCACCACGATCACGCGCGCGTTGCAGTGGTCGACGATGTACTTGCACGCGGGTGGTTCGTTGGTGGTGTAGATCCCGGCGGCGAAACCGCCAGCCGCGATCGCGCCGTTGTTCGAAAGCAGCCACTCGGGGGAGTTGAACCCGAGAATTGACACGGACTCGAAGCGACCGACGCCCAGCGCCATGAACGACTTCGCGGTTTTCAACGTGTCGTCGTAGTACTCCTTCCACGTCCAAGTGGTCCCGTCGCAGCCTGGGTTTTTAAAAGGGTCAGGGGAATTGCGCATAGAGCGGGGATGCGAACATGTCAGTCAAGCAGTCACGAGAGATTTACAGTCACTGTATACCCATAGGAACAGGCGTTCCAGGCGCCTTCGTCGAGCCGAAAATCACAATCACAAAATGTATGCACAGCTGTGCGTCTCCCTCTCGTGCCGCGAAAATCTTGGATTGGTAGATTAGGATTGAGGGTATCCGCCTCTGTTCGGATGTAGATTAACCCTAACGTACCTTTAAGGGCCATGGTGTTGGCGAGCTTGTGCTCGGAGCACTTCTTGAAGACCTTTTTGGAGATGGGAGTTGGGGTTGGTGAGTTTTGGGTGAGATCGTGGTCGCCGATCGGTCTCGGTGAATTGCTTGATCCGCGAGATCGCGCGCTGCAAGCATTCCGATGCGTCGCGCATATCGCGGGGCATCTACCGCGCGAACGAGGGTGAAACACGTCGAGATGTATCGCACGTGTAAGATACGATACATCACGTGTTCGCCCGCGATGTCGTCACCGGTTGCAGTCCCGCACAGGGACAGAGGACTGCCCATTGTTGGTTCTCGGATCTTTGGTTGCCGACGCGGATCGGGCGAATGGGGACTCAAGGGTTTAGGAACTCAAGGGACAACACGTACCTGCATGACGGTTTCAGGCGTGCGGCCCGCGGGGCCTTCGCCCATGCGGATGTCCGCCAAGGCGGTGGGGGAGACGTCGAGCGGCATCGTGGGGGTCGGCGCGAGGTCGTTTGTGATGAACTATTTGGGATGTGCTGGCGGGATAACAAAAATCTTGTTTTGACATCCTACGTATCGAACATCAAGTGCGACTGCATGTCTCCCTCGTCAAACCTTCCGCGTCGCGCGTTCCAGACACGCGCCGCCTTTTTGCCTGTTTGGGACAAAACGGGTCATCGTCCATTTACTTCTTCTCATTCCATCACGCACTCCAGCCATGGCCGCCGTGATCAACTTCCTTTCCGTGGACGCGCAGCTCCCCTTGGTGGAGGGCGGCGAGGTGAACTTCAAGGCAAGCGAGGGGTTCAAGAAAGCCCCCGCTGTGCTTGAACCCAAATTCGACGGAGCCGTCACCGCGTACGAAGTCGTGTGCCCGAAAGGCACCACGCACGTTTCAATCGGCGCCACGTCCTTCACCGCGTCCGTCACGATCAACGGCGTACCGGGGAACATGAGTTCCGTTGATGTCAGGAACGACGTTAGTTCGATTTCAATCGTCCTGGAGAAACCTGCAGGCACGGTGGTGAACCAATACACCCTGACGCCCAAGATCTCGGACTTAGACGCGGAAACCTCTGAGGTTAAGTTCGAAAAGGCGCCTGTGCCGGCGGCGGACGCGGCGCCGCATACGCACTCGCACGGAGGCGTGCCGTGCACCGCGGACCACAGCGGGGACGAGACACATGGGCACTCGCACGACGGGGGAAAGACGCAGTGTACCGAGGACCACGGGCACGGGCACGGGCACGGCGAGAAAAAAAGTGAAGAGCACGGGCATTCGCACGACGGAGGTAAAACGCAGTGCACGGAGGACCACGGGCACGGCCACGGTGAGAAAAAGGAAGAACACGGCCACGGCCACGGCCACGGCGATGAGAAGGAAGAGAAACACGGCCATTCGCACGACGGCGGCAAAACCGAGTGCACGGAGGACCACGGCCACGGCCACGGCCACGGCGAACAGAAGGAAGAGAAGCACGGCCACGGACACGGACATTCGCACTAGTCGTATCTAGTTTCTAATTGTAACAAATTCATCTACCCCCGTATTATCACCTCAATTACCTCAATCTACCCCATGTTCTGCACGCATTTATCAACGTGTTGGTTGATATCCGTGTTCAGCGACGTGGCGGGAAACACGTGCTGGCAAATGGGACAGGTTTGTGGCGTGCGCGCGTTTGTCGTCGAGGTTTGCTTTTTTTGCTTTTTTGAAGTTTTGATCTCCGAAGCGCCGAAAAAGTTTACCGGAGGAGCGCTCGAGATGTTTCCCTTCGTCTTCGTGTCCTTCGAAGGCTTTTCCTGTGTCAAATCAACCGACCCATGCGTGCGCTTCGAGTCGACATGTATGCTTCCATCTCCAGCGTCCCCATTAACGGAATATACAGACTGTTTCACAGTGAAGAACGATCTCATTGTTTTCGGTTTCGCCGCTGCTCGCGCCGCGCACTTCGCGTCAACCGGCGTCACCAACTCGAACCGAGCACGTCGAGGAGAAGCCGCGGGGGGACCTTTCACATCCCCGTCAATCGTGATTGTGTCGTTTGAATTATTAACGCCTTGAACGTTTGAATTATTAGCACCAATGCCGACCCCGGTGAGCATGTCGTCTCGGATCGCCCACTCCTCCACGAGTTTGTCCCGCACTTCGTCCAACAGCTCTTCGGGGTATCGAATGCCGACCACCTTCTCTCCATCCTCGGCAACGGCCCTTGCGGCTCGCATCCCGCGGTCGCTTTTGTGGAACCGCTCTTGGTGCCTGTCCAACACCTTCTCAAGCACACCCCAGGAAGGCACCACAGCGCCCGAGACGATGCAGCACCGAACAAGGCGCGTGCCGATTTTGCAGGATTTTATCTGGCAGGATGAGCCGTGCATGCACGCGTTTGCAGTCATGTTGAATGTCGCCTCCCACGCGTCTTTCGCCCCCGTACCCACCTCGTCATTCCCAATCTTCTTATACTTCAGCACCAAGTCGTCCCGTTCCATTTCGTGAATGCTTTGCCCCGTGTTCGGCCGCGTGACCATGAACGTGTTCTTCGTGCCGATTTTCGTCAATACCAGAATCACTTGAGTTCGACCGTACATGTCGCGTTTCATCTTGTAGAAGCCGTCCATTGCGTTTTTGTTTTGGTCGGAGCTCATCTCAACGTGTCGCTGAAAATTTGCACAAGCATCTTCAAAGCTCACCCCTCTATCAATCGCCACGATCGTTTTCCGCAACTCCGCCCCAGACCCAAACGGGTCCTTCAATATCGTAGACGTGTTTTCGATCGTAATGTTCGTGCCGGATAAATCAGAGACGCCCTCGGAGTATTTTCCATCCGCTTTCGCCGCCCGCACTTCTTGGTCCAAAACCTCGGTGAAATACCCGAACAATAGGTTCTGCGACCGGACAGATAGTCCAAGGATTCGGTTCAGGAATCGACGCACATCAGAGGAATCCTTCGTGCCAGGCCCGATTTCATCTAATAAGGCCATGGACGCTTCACTCAAACCCGCTTTGCTCAACCCCACCGCAACGCCCAAGGACACGACGCACTCCCTTAGTTCGTCGTGTAACGCCGCGACGCCTGAACCCGGGATGTCTCGCTCCAGCTTCAAATAATCAGATGCGGTTGACGGTATGGGAGGGATATATGAACAGTCACTTGCACGCGAACCGTCACTCACCTCGTCAACACTCGGTAAGTGAGACAGCACTGACGCTAACGCGACGTTGTTCGCCATCCCCGCCCTTCCTATTCCCCGCGACACAAGCGCGTCGTACATCTTTTTTAAAGCGGCTCGCCCTAGGTTCGAATCCAGGTTTCCCTCGGAGAGGTCGATGCCAGTTGCGGCACGTCTGTCGCCTCTGGTCAGCGCCCCTAAGCTCTGCAGCCGTGTCGCCACTGCAGCCGCGAACCGCTTCTCGCCCCCTAAATTAGTGCTCACCATGACGTACGAAGGCCCGCTCGTCTGGTTACTTCTGTGCGTCCGTCCAAGTTGCTGAATCGCCTTGTCCGCACTCCAGGGTAATTCAATAGTGACGTGTACCCTTCGTGATTGGTTGGGCTCGCCTTTTCTGGCGTGTAGGGAGATGCCGGTACTCGCCGCATCGCTTATCACCGCAACCTTCTTCGCCCCCTTTTGAAATGAAATCTTCTCACTGATGTTCACGCCGTCGACGTTCTCGGCAAACGCGTCGTGCGTTTTCTTTTTGCCATCCTCGTCGCCGCGGTTCTCGCGGGTGAGGTTTCCGTGTTTATTCCGCACCACCCTGGTGCGCCGTCCCGTCATCTCCGCCACGGCAGTCGGGCTTCCGAGCAGATCTATTAACTCGTCCAACGGGTTGGGGGGCAAATCCAGCTCGTCCACTAAATCCAACAGAATCCGCTTCGCCTCGATGCACGCGGAGTGCGGGCGGAGAATTGAGGATTTATTTTTCGAATCTGTATCGACGCCGTTCGCTCCGGGGTGAACACCCATAGCATCGGGCACTCGCCACACACCGTTTTCGTCAAAGTACCCGTCATCTTGAGTCAATATTGAGTTATTGGCACTAGGCTTCGCGACATCCACAACGTGCGTGGGGAAGTGCGTCTGCACGAAGAAGCGAAGCATGGCACGCGTGGTGCTCGTGAATGAGTCCTGGGCTTTTTCCGTGTTTTTTTCAGAACCTGTATGGGCAAACAGACTGCCAGTATTCCCCCCATTCCCCATCGTGGCAACCTCCCAGGTCTCAGCGCTCTCCCCAGTGGTCTGCATGCCTATCACCACGCACTTTCCTTCCTCCAGCGCGGCGGTTGACAACCGGACGACTTCCGGGACCTTCGCCGATACGCATAAAAGCTTGAACAAACGTTGGTGCATCGACCAGTACGCTTTCCACACCTGACCTCCGTTACTTCGGGTCTCCACCAACGCTTGGACTAAACACGCTTTTAACTTGACCATAAAGTCAGCAGTGGCATCGTAGGAACGCGTTTGATTTATCGTTAACTCAGCTTCCATGGTACAGAACTCCGCAGCTCTGAAGGATAACCCTCGCGAAACGTACTTCCCGCTGCTTTTCATTTCCATCGCTAACATCTCAAGGAACCCGACGCCCCTATGTTTCATGCTCTCGATGAACTTGTTTGAGTCGGTGAACGGGGTGCCGGCTCCCCAGAACCCCAGACGCGCCATATATGCCATATTGCCTATTTCGGAGACGCCTGTGGCGCTGCAGTACACGACCCTAGCGTTGATCAACCGTCTCTGTAACTCGATTACCGCAGCGGCGACTTTGGAGCCGCCGCTGTTACTCTCCGTCCCGCCACCAACCGCTTCCTTGTGGTTCTTGGCTTTGTGGCACTCGTCAAATATCAAGCATCCGCTGGCGATGTGTTCTTTTTCAGTCTGCGAGGTACTGGTACCTTTCCCTGACTTGCCATCGTCACCCCCGACGAACCACTCGATGGCTTGCTCCAGGCGGGTCTTTTGATTGGAGCTTTTTCCACCAATCTTTGAGATTTTTCCACCACTACCCCCCCCACCTCCTTTGCTCACCAAGGTACTGTACGTCAGGAACAAAACCCCTTCCCCGCAGGTATTGGAGAGCCCTAACGCTTTCGTTTCCTTGTCAAGCTCCTTGCACCCGTCGATGACTTTAATGTAACACCCCAGGTCTCTCAAGTCCCGCTCCGCGTCGCGGCGCAAATCGTGCGAGCTCGAAATCCAGACGTGCCGCTTCCGCCCGCGGGCGAAGTTATCCACGATGATCCCGGAGATTTGCCGTCCTTTGCCAACACCAGCGCCGTCGCCGATCATGAACCCGCTTCGCGTGACTCCATCGGAGAGCTTCTGTAGATGCGCTTGACACGCGTAGGAAACGCCTTCTAACTGTAGCTTCGACAAAGCGCCGGACTCGACCAACTCATCGCCGATAGTCTCGTGAAGCGGGTACGTATTCTTGGGAAGAGCGATGGACGATAAACTCGCGGCTTCGGAAATTTCGCCGGGGTGCTCGATGCCGCGCTAGGGTTTAGGGCGAGAGAAAGGGTAGGGTTAGGGTAGGGTTTATGTGTTAAGGTTAGGATTTAGGGTAGATACGTGTCAGGTAGTCGACGTCTTCTGATTGCGTTTGAGATCAGGTTTGAAGGTGCCTAAAAAACGTTTCACGATTGGCGGGCATCGTGCGTGTACGACGTCGTCTCGAGACGCATATCGCGCTCGATTTTCAGCACATCACGTCACTGCGTAACGTACCGTCATCGTGGAACATGAGTACCCCGCAAACACCTTCCCCACGCGTTCGGACACGGACTCACCCGCCCCGAGATCTTCCTCCGTGGCTCTGTGCGCAGCGACAGCAGCCGCTCTCGCCGCATCAGCCCTAGCCGCAGCCGCAGCCGCTCTAGCCGCATCGGCGGAGTGATCCATCACGCCCGTCCTCCTTGACGCCCCGGGATCGGCCACGTCTCGCACCAGGACACCCCTCACACCGCCTGCGCCTGTCCGTAAAACACAAAATTCCAACAAGGGTGCCGAGTCGATTTTCGCTCGTGGTTCGAAGTCCCGACCTCAAAAAGCAAATCTCGCGAAACCGCCGTCCTTCCAAAACGGGGACGCCGAAGATGGAAGGAAATATCGACGATGACCCCTCCGCCTCCCAAGCCCTCTCGGTGCATGGAGATATGCTAAAAAACCCACGCTACGCGAATTGGACACTACTCCAGTCCCCGCTCGATGGTGGAGAGCAACGTCCTGCGGCGGGAAAGCCCGGGCGGGATGCCCGCGAGTCAACGCAATTTTCGACACCGATCCGATGTTGACGCGTTTGCGATTTTATGAATGAAAGGGACTTTTCTTGAGTCACAGACCGTTGATGCGATTTTTTTCACTAGCAGACACTTGCTTGCTCAGCTCCCACTTCCGATTCAATCTTCGACGCGCAACTCACGGTACGCCTCCCGCCTTTTGCGCGTGTGTGTTCGTGCCCCCCGCGTTTGTGTGATAGTGCACCCCGCGATCGTTCACGTTTTCATCGTTTCCGTAGCCGCGCGCGCGGACCGTGGTTCGAACCCCGTTCGGGAGGCAATCCGTTCCCGCGTGGGGTGGGACAATCGATCAATCCAATCCAATCGAAGTGTTGGCATCCCCAACTCCGTACTCCGCGTTCTAGGAGTCTGACCCTTCCACCCCCCTCATCCTCCTCATTTCACTCCTCAGCCTCTCACCGACTCAACACTCAACATGGCCGAAGGACTCAGCCCCGATAAGCAGGTGATGAACCTCCAGCAAATCAGCGATCGCGAATCTTTGCAGAAGGGCGCGACCCGTTTGTCCGATCCCTCGCACATCAAGATCTGGTACAACGCCGAGGTCGCGCCTCCCTCGAGCTGCTGCGCGTGCATCGAGTGCATCACATGCATCGGCCTCGATAGGGAGCGCTCATACATCTACCTAAGAGAAGGTTCCCTGGAAACCAACAAGGTTGACAACTGCAAAGTGTGCGAGTGCTTGTTTCCCCAGGTGTTTGACCACGCGTCCGTGCAGTACTTTGACCGCTCGCCGTGGATGGCCAAGAGCGCGTGCATGGGCTGCTGCTCGATCAAGCCGAGCATCGAAAAAGTCAAGTCAGGGTGGATGTGCTGCTGCAAGGAGTGCGACCCGTGTCCCGCGTGCTGCGGCGGCGACTACATGACGTTCTCGCCGGTGGACAAGGTGTGCTGCTGCGTGCCCAATAAGATCAACGGGTGCTGCAACTACTGCGGGCTTTTCGGCCCCATCAGCGGCGAACCCTGGCTGCACATCCCGTACTTCATCCAGCCCAAGGACGTGGACGGGTTCGTGGCGCAGTGCAAGCAAGTCATTCCCGCGGCGCAGGCGATGAAGGCGAGGTAAGCGGGTGAAGTTGACGCGAGACAAAGGACGAGGCAAGGTTCTTTAAGAATTCGTGGCGACCGTTCATTTGCCACAACCGTATTTATGACCCTGAAAGACACACACGGACGCGAGAGTATGTAATACGATGTGAGTGTTTGTCGACTGCATACGCAATGTGCAATGTTTCTTTCGCGATTTAAATCTACATCCCCTCGCCGCTAGAAAAGCTTAAAACTCATCACTAAGCATTCGCGCATCCAGACGGAATGGATTCTATGCAATCCAGTTACGCCCACGCCCCCCCCTCGACGCCGTAAAAGTCGTTGATGTACGCCAGCGCGTCGGCTTCAACCACGACCTTGTCCGCGTTCAACACGTCGTACACGTTGAGGTGCTTGATGTCGGATTGGACCACTTTCGCCATGTTACGCGTCGCGAGCGTGACGTTTTCCGAAGCATCCTTGGTGATGAGGTACGCCTTCTCCCCTTCTTTGACACCCATCGCCTTGAGCGCGTCGCCCATGGCTTTGGTTTTCGGGGTCGCCGCGGCGAGCCCGCCATCCACCACGATCATCGCCGACGCCGCACTCTGAATCGCCGTGGCCATCGCCAGCCGCCTTTCCTTTTTGTTCATCTTAATCGACCAGTCCTTGGGCTTGGGGCCGAAAATAACCCCGCCGCCGGGTTTCAAGGGAGTACGCGTCGAACCCGCGCGTGCGTTACCCGTTCCCTTCTGCTTGAACGGCTTGCGCCCGCCACCCCTAACTTCGGACTTGGTCAAAGTGGACGCGGTGCCTCTGCGCGCGTTCTGGCGCACCATCACCACGTACTTGTGTACCAGACCCTTGGCCACATCCGGCGAGGCAACCTTCAAATCTAAGCTAGCGGTGCCGGCGCTGGCGCCTTCGAAGCTCACCTTCGCGACGTCGGCGGCGAGCGCTTCGACCACGGAGCGGCGGGGTTGCACGGCGGAGACTGGGAGGATAAAGGAAAGAAGAGACAAGGTCAGTGGTTTGCGTCGAGCGAACGGATGCATGCGCCATTGAAGAATTTGGGATAACGCCGCTGAGGATGACGTCGCGTCCGCGTCCAATTGAACGCGGTGTGCGGCCGTGTTCCGGGTTCCGCGACGAAGTGACAGCGTCGTGCGACACCCCAAGTGTTTATCCTCACTACGCATAGAGGCTACGGATACCAAAACTCTTTGTTCCAGGTCTACATCCCTCGCCAGGCCCCGTTCCCGGAGGTGTCACCGGACCAAGACCCTAGGGTTATTTGCGGAAAGGCGGTGGCGTGAAAATAAACCGTGATGCGACGGAAACGGAGTGCTAGATGCCGCGCGAGCCTCTTTACTTACCACGCTTGTTCCCGAGCGTGACCTTACGGCCGGCGACGGCCGCCTTCGCGGAGAGCGACAGGGAGGAGGTGATGGAAGCCATGGCTCCACGCACCAAAGAATGAACGTTCACTCGGCGATTGTCGCTTTTTCAGCGACCTCGAGTTCTTGGATAAACCGACGAGGTGAGAACTAGCAATCAGTCTGCTAAACAGTGTATTCCAAAAGAGGAAACTGTTTGTACATACTGCTATTTTCGAGTTCCTTTCGGCTACGCAAAAAAGAACAGAAATCACCAGACTCAAATCCAACCGAGACCCGTCGCCAGTCCTCGCACGCGTCAGGGCTGGCTCGGCCACGGGTTCGAGGCTCAGTCGCCTTTGCTTCTTTACAAGTGTATCGGTTAGGGTTTAGGGCGCGTCTCCACCCTCACGATGCCCAAAGCCATGAACCCCGTGACGCAAGGCGTGGTGTCCGCCGCGCTGGCGGACACCAACAATCTGCAGGCCCCGCTCGTGAGCTACCTGAAGCGGCTGCGGGACCTTGACGACACGGCTATAGGGTTGAGCGCCTCCATCACAAAGGTAGTGGACCGTTCCCTTGATGATACCAGGGGGGGCAAGAGGGGGAAGAGCGGGAGCGGTACAGATCTCAACAATGAATCTTTCCTTTCTGATTTGAAAAAAAGCGTCGCCGTCGCGGATGAAAAGGTGGCGCTGGCGCAGCAGTGTTACGACCTCGTGGAGCAGCACATCGCGCGTTTAGACAAGGACCTAAGGGTGTTCGACAACGCGCTCGCGGAGAAGGAAGCGCAGGTGGCGATTGCGAAAGGGCTGGTGGTGCCGCCGAAAGCTGTGGGTAATGATGGACAGGGCGGATTATCGAACGCGATCAATAACGTCGTGCAACCCACTCAAGCCGGAACTGCCGCGGCGGCGCAGCTCTCCGACCTGAACGAACAGAAGTTCTGCGTGTGCAACAGAGTGTCCTTCGGGGAGATGATCGCGTGTGAAAACGAGGAGTGCACGATCGAGTGGTTTCATTTCGCGTGCGTGGGGTTGTCAACAGACGCGAAGATCAAGGGGAAGTGGTACTGCACTACTTGTTCTGCGGAGCGGCGGCGCTTGAAAAAGCTGGAGGCCAAGCTAGAGGCTGAGAAGAATAAAAAGTAGTTGTAAATGATCTGATGATGTACCTTCACAACTGGCTAGATTTGCGGCATGTACTGCTGCACGTGCCCCCTTGAGTGCCGACCCTCGTCCTCCGCGTCGTTCAATTTTTGCATGCGGTCGTAAATGGGGTCGGGTCCGTTCATGAGTCGCTTCGTGGGGTGCGGCGGAAGTTTGTGCGTGTGCGAAAGCTGCCCGTACAAGTCACCCTGCGCGTCCCCGCTGTACCGCGATCCCCACTTCTTCCCGTCCACAGAGAACACCGGGTCCTTCAGGGCCTGGTCGAGCCAGAAATCGCCCACGTTCTGACCTGCGGGGTTCCTGGAATCGCCGTACGTACCGCCGCCTTGAAGAACGGTATATAGGCCCTTCCGGTTCGATTTCTGCACCGCCAACTCCTCGAAGCACGCCAGGCCTTTCCTTGAATACCAAGCGTCACCCCTTGGGTTGGTATCGCTTTTATCGCCCTTCTGGCGTGAGTCCCGCAACCCGTCCTGGTGGAACACGCCGAACAAGTCGGGTCTGTTTTTGTCGATGGCCAAATTCTCAACAAATGCGACGTGCTTCTTCTCAAGCCACTGGTCGCCCATGCTTTTGTTATTGGGGAACCCGGGCTGCTGTTTTCCAGTTTGAAAGACAACCTCGTTCGGATCACGGCCTCCATCCACGTCAGATGGCATAGCATTGTATCTCGTCTGCGCTTTCCTCGCCCCCCCCCGGTCCGCGCGGAAGTACTCCTCGCGGTTGACGCGGTACCCCTCTTTGCCTTTGGGATGATTATATTCGTCTCTAACGTTCGCGGCTGAGTGCTTGTTCCACAGGTCCTCGCCCTGTCGGAAGAACCCCTTGATCTGCGCCTCCGGAGGTAGAAGTTCTCCGTCCTTGTCCGTGTACCGCCCGTAAGGCGTGTACTCCAGGTTGTGCCAGAACTTCACCGCTAGGGTTTCCTTTGGGACAACCTTTTGAAGCGCTTCGCTCGCGTCCGCCACCCGGCCAGCCGCCATCTCCTCCTTGACGGGCTTGTAAATATCGCGCTTAGTAGGGTCGGATAGACTGTTCACGGTCGCGGCGAACCGTTTTTCGCGTCGAGTTCCGTACGGGTCGTAGTCATATCCAACGACTGACTCTAAAAACACACCCGCGTTTTTGTTCACCTTTTGTTTTCTGTAACCCGCTTCGCAATACTCGCTCCCCTCTCTGCGCAACCGCTCGCTCAACACCTCGCAATCCACGCCGTCGACGTGTTTTTTTATCTGTAGCTGCAGCTTGTTGAATATCTCCTCCTCCCACTCAGTGTGGATCTCCTTCAGTTTCTTGGATAGGGCGAGTTCCCTGGCGTACACGAGGTCATCGCTCTTCGCCACCACGCCGCCATCGCCCATCCCAATCTCCACGCTTTGCATCAGGGCTTCGAAATTCTGATTCGCCCGCGCCGCTTTCGCCGCTTTCCGTCGGTACACCTGTTCTCTTACTTCCTCGTTCGCAAAGTACAACTTACTGTTTTCTTCCTCAACCTTCTTCTGGAGGAGTTCGCGTTTCGTTAACCCAACTCCGGCGGCCTTCCTAGCGTCGTAGTAGTCGGATTCGGATTTCGACGAAACGGAAGACGCGTCGTCGTCGGTGTGGATGCCCGAGGACGCTTCGCTACCTTCCTCGTCACTCGACCGCTGGTACTCAACCTCGGAGCTTGACGTGTCGCCGGATTGGCCGTATCGGGAGTCGTCACGAACGGCGTCGTCGTCGTCCCTCACCGCCAAATCGTCATTCCCGTCCCGCACCGCGAACGCGTCGATCTCAGAGTCATCCCCGTCTCCTTGACTCAGATCCTCACCATCGTCACTCAACTCCTCATCCCCCACCGCGAACGCGGCGTCCTCGTCGTACGACCTGCGAAGCGCAGACGATTGGCGGCTTAAATTCTGTGAAGTGATACACAAGGGGAAAGCAGACGGGTTAGATAGGGTGAGTTGCAGTCCGAGGTGGACGATTAGATTAGTTTTGGAATCCGGCGTGTTCCCCCCGTCCCGGAATCGTGGCAATCGCGAATGGGAGGTGAGCTTCACGCCAGTCCAAATGGTCTTGACTCTCGTCGACTCTCACGTAAATCACGTACCTTCGGTGAGCAAAGCACTTCGTCAAGCAGGTCCCGGTCGTACACGCGCAGGGAGCCTCCGCCGGGAGACGACATCTCGACCGGTCAAAGGCACGAGGTCGGGAGGACGATGCAACACTAATTTGCACACCGACCCCTTGACGCGCGTGACGTAGGGAGAGAAGCTCAGTCCCTAAACCCTACGTGTAACCTTAACTCTCGGAACCACACGCCCGTGCGTACTGCTAAGCCCTAGCCTTGTCGGTGGGCGTGCACCGCGGAGTGTCACTACGGAAGGAAGTGCCGCGTTTGGAACAATCATTTTCGTTGACCGGTCAACCCCTGTAGTCACCCTAACAACAAACTTAAGTCTCGCATCTGCTCCGTCTCGCGTGCACTGTGGACGGCGCGCGAGGCAAGGGCGTGGACAAGGGTTTAGGGTCTAGGTACTCGACACGTGCGTCATTTGTGGTCCGCGTCATGGAGGCCTATGCGGCGAGACCCCACCCAGGGGCTGTGCGTGACGGTGGCGACGGCCATGTGGAAAGATTCAATTGGGGCACCAATGCCGATGGGCACTCCAGCCGTGTCACCACCACCTCCGCATCGCTGTACCTCCCCCCCACGCAAAAAGCAAACGTGAACGTTATGGTAGAAAACGCGTTGTGCGCGGCGACGCTTGCAGCGACGGCGAACGCCCCCGAGCCGTATTCCGTGTTCCCGGTGGATGAAAACGGAGACGAACTTTTAGATGAACCTCCAGTGCGATTAGTTCCATTGAGAAGGCGCTTGACGGTCCCGCGAGGGATTTTGGGCGCCTACGACGTGGTGAGCCGCATGGACGAAGTGGAGGAGGTTGTTTCTGAGGCGGAAAGTGAGCAAGATAACGACATTCCCGAAACGAAAACCTCATACAAAAAGGAAAGTTACACGCACCGATGGGCGGATCGCGCCGGCGGCGGAGTGACGAGCGATGTGAAAGCGTCCGCCGTTTACGATTTGAGATTAGCAACAGCAACGCGGTCAAACGTCAAGAGACACGCGGGAATGACGTGTAGCAGTTCCGGGAATGGAAATAACGGAAACGCCATCTCCACCACACCACTCGTCACTGATTTATACCCCGGTGACGCGGAGCGCGACGCGAGCGTTATGCTGGAGCGGACGTCCAACGACGCGCGTGTGCAGCTCCACCGGCTGAAGGACCGGGAGAAGAAACTCGGCCTGGTGGTTCCACAGAAAAGGAAGGGGCGAGGCGGGCGGAGACGCGGGCTGGGACGGGGAGGAGGTGCTGGCGGAAGAGGCAGCAGAGGAGGCGTAGGTGGAGCAGTATATAACGCGTATAGCAAAGAATATTACGGGGGGCGGGAACGCGGCAGGACCGGCGTCGGGCGGGATCACGATCGAAACGACACTCGAAACGAACACGGAGACGAGCCTCCCAATTCCGAGTCCTACGAAGATGCAGAGGAGTCCTACGGGAGCGATGATCACGACTCGAGATAGGTACGTACCATATTAGTCTACGGTAGCGACGAGTTGTGACAAATAGATGTGTTAACGAATCGTTTTAAAGTATTATCGTGCTAAATCGTTTCTGTTGATAAGTACTCACCCATTCGTGGCAGCGCCCGCCCTTGTGCGTTTCACGGCATGCCCCCCGGGTGGCGCGATACGACCGTCAACGTGGATACGGTGATGTTGAGTAAAGTAGCGCCAACGGGGTTGGTGGAGTGGGGTGTCGTTTTAAGTGCGCTGGTGTTCGGGGTCTCGGTCCCGTTGTTACTCTTCGACCCGACGACGTTGTTCTCGTACCACCCCAGTGCGATGGCTTTGAGTTTCGGGGTGTTGATGCCGTTAGGGGGGTTCGTCGCGGTGAAGACACGCTTGTTGAAAGGCACTGACCGGCTCGCCAGTATCTGGCTCCACTCTGGGTTACAAACCTTCGCAGTGGCGTGTTCGTTCGGGGGCTTCGTCGCGATTTGGGTGAACAAAAACATACAAGGGAAAAGCCACTTCGTGACAACGCATGCGCAACTCGGTGTGTTGAGCGTAGTTTTGACCATCGCCGCACTACTGCTAGGGGCTTTGAACTTTCAGCGACTTGGGCTGTTGCGACTCGTGCCGGAGGAGTATCGAAGTACAATAAAGTGGGCGCACCGGCGGAGCGGAGCGGTGGCGGCGGGGACAGCGGCGTTGTGTATTTTAACCGCGATTGATCACCCGGCGGTCGAAACGCAAGCGGGCTTCGGAGTTCGTTCGCTTTGGAAACTTGCAGTTGTCGGAGTTGGGGTGGGGCTTGTGCGAATGGGAATGCACACGAGTCAAGGTGCACCCAACGAAAAAACCAACGGTGTGGAGCTCGGGAAATACTCGAAAGCGTGAATCAATTTTTATACACATCAGTTTTTCTAGAGTACACTCTTTGTCTTTCCAAACTCTACTCTCACTTCTTCGTTCCCGTGATCAGGTTGAATTTAATCGTCCCGTCCCGTAAGCCTTTCTGCATCAGGGGCATGACGAGCCCGCCTCGGACGGTTTGAGGCCCGGCTTTCAACAAACCGAGAATTCCATTCACCGTCAAGGCCACCGAGACGACGGCTTTCCAGAACGGCTTGACTTCATCGCTCCAGTCGTTGGTTTTTACGTTTTGTAACCCGTTTTGTTTGAACAGCGTTTCGTAGTCATCGACGGAGCACCACTTCGGGAGGTAGTATGCGTCGCAGATTCTATCGAGTAAAAACTGTTCGGATTTTGGGAGTGACGATTCACCTTCCTCAAGATTCCTGTGGCACCACGTCACGATGAGCACTCTGCCCCCTGGCGCGCAGACTCTGGTCAACTCGTTGACGAACTTTCCCTTATCAGGCATGTGCTCTCCGCTCTCCATGGACCACACGAGGTCGAAGGAATTATCCTCAAAAGGCTGACGCAACGCATCCGCGACTTGGTAATGGAGCTGTGATTGTAAGTCATCGTTGTCATCTCGTAGCGCTTCTCGTGACAACGCGGTGGCGCGTCCGACTTGCACCGGGGATAGCGTGATGCCTTCGCTTACGCATCCAAACCTCCGCGCGATGTGCCGTGAACTGCCGCCGATGCCGCACCCCACGTCCACCATTTTACGTATCGTAGTTGAGGAGTCAATGCCCGCCCACGCGAGACTTTCGTCAATCATGTCCACCTGCGCCTGCGCGTGGTCGGAGCGATCTGCGCCGTTCGGGTAGTACCCGTGATGCATGTGTTCGCCCCACTGCGCCTCCCAAAGTCCAGAGCTTTCATCGTAAAAGCTCGCGATGCCTTCGTTCAAGGAGGTCTTCTCACCGATGAAAGGCGTTGCGATGTCCTCCAGGTTTGGCAGAGACGGGCTGGACGGGGGATCGCTTGTCACCGCGTGAAGGCGCGAACGAGAACGACTTCCGGCGGTCGTTGTTACCTCACGAGATTCGCCAAACGAATTCGAGGGGCGCTTTTTGGTACTCGCGGAAGGCCCTGGGCGGAACGCAGGCACGAAACTCGGCGCGAGAAGCGAAGCGGTTTGGCCGGCCATCGCACGTGTTCGGGACGGAAGGTAAGGTTTAGGGGCGTTGTCCGGGCACAGGGGAGCACGTGCCGCGTTGCAATGCAATGGGCGCATCCAGATTGCACTTTTTGACGACGCGACTTGGCGCTCTGCGAGGCGGGTGGTGAAATTTTGCCCCGCGCGTCAATTTCTTGTCCTCGCCCCTCCGCCAAGACCACTTCGCCGCGCGCGTGTCATCTCACGAACAGTCACGATGTCCGACGCGAAGACCCCCGCTGACTTCTTGAAGTCCATCAAAGGCCAGCAGGTCCTGGTGAAGTTAAACTCCGGGGTGGATTACCGCGGGATCATGAGCTCGTTGGATGGGTACATGAACATAGCGATGGAAAACACAGAGGTACGAGTGGATCCTATATGGCCCCGACACTATATACGCATACGAACACACAGATGTGCGTTGCCGTGGTTAACCAGTCTCCGTTTGGGACTTGAGAATCGCCTTCCGGGTATCGTACGGGTATTTAGTGGCATCACGAACGCGATCGAGGCAAGATCGGGTTCATTTTATCAATGATGATGAACCCTAGGCTTCCTTTTTTTTTCGCCGCGAATGGCTGGATGCCTTGGGGGTACTCCACCTAGTTACTATCCTCACTTATGCTCGACATGAATCACGTCACGTACAGCTGTGTCTCGATGCCATGTATGTCGTGGCATGTCTCCTTACTCCAACGCCTTCCCACTGAACTATTAATAGTAGACTAACCGTCCATACCCCATCTCATCTAATTAAAAATAAATCTCTCCAGGAATACGTAAACGGGCAGCTTAAAAACAAATACGGCGACGCGTTTATCCGCGGGAACAACGTTTTGTACATCTCAACGGTGAAGGATAAGTGATTATGTAATCTGTTGTCATGTTCAGCGAACACTATTTGTAGTACACCTCGTACGCTTGCCTCGCTGCTCGCTCTCGAAAATAATGTCGTCTCTAACTTTTTATTGTTTGCTTTTGATTTCACAAATCTCATCTCGTCCTCTCCTCACTCCCCGTGTCACGCCCCACTTCCCGGGTTCGCCCGATGGTGGATGCGGAGGCTGGCGTTGCGGCTGTGGTGCACGCATCAGAGGCGGGAGGAAAGGGTAGTGATGCTGTTGAAGGTCCGTCGAGTCGCGAGTTTGGGCACGCGAAATCTGAAGAGCCAGTCACGCGACGTCAATCGATTGATGCCACCGACGTTGTGAGTTACCTGCTCTCCCGCCACCACCTCGCCGCCGCGTTCGAGCTTTTCCAGGATGTGGTTGATACACCTTCGGAGGCGAAGATCTCAGGTGACTCCAACGTCGACACCAAAACGCACGCAGACGTCCTAACCGCTCGTGACACCCTGGAGAGTTTCTTTAACGATGCCGAACGGTTCCCGTTACGCGCTGTGCAACAATACGCGACGCATGATGACGTACCTTTGTTACAGGCCTCTGTCCGCACGCAAGAAAGCCGCGCCCGGGTTGCGGAGTACGACGCCGAGCTGCTGAGGGAGGATTTGGAGCGTTTGACGATGCAACTGCAAGCGAGTGAGCTTGAGAAACAAGCGGCGGTGATGAGAAGGAAAAGCGAGAAACACTCGAGTGGTCCACAAGAATCCACGAATGTAGAGGATGACGCCGAATACGCACTCTCTGCCACTGCGTTTACGCAAATCACGCATGGTACTCCCAGTGATACTACTTCTACTTCTCTCCCACCGCCAACCAGCTCAGAAATAAAAACCCTCAACGCATTAGTGTCTGACTATTTAACCATACGCGGGTACAAAGCCGCCGCGCTGACCCTGAACGACGAGGCGCGAGATTTACGTCGAAACGGAAATGACGACGATGGAAATAACCCAGACTGGAGCTCCATACCCGACGCGCTCCGGAGAATAGTTACGCGAGCCAACCAGCTGGACGATCGCGATGTTGAGTACAAAACTCTAAAAGAAACGTATGCGGCTCGGTCTGATACGTTGAAGCGTTTGGAAACTGAATGTGACAATTTAAAAACTCGACTGGGCGAACAAAGCGATGCACGAATCGAATCGGAACGTAGATGTACCATCCTCACGGACGAACTCGCTTCCAGCGCAACAAAAAACAAAACATTGACGCAGCAAGGCACAGCCTTAAACAAAGATTTAGTGTCGCAAAAAAGCCGCGCGGACCGCTTCGAAGCCGCAGCGAAGCACTTGGAGGACGACCTCGGTAAAAAAATGAAAGAGTGGTCGGCGGCGTTGAGCGAGGAAAGAAGGAAGAACCAAAGGGTTAGCAGTAGTGCTACCGATCAAACAACACACGGCGTGCCTTCCACTCCGTCGAGTACCCAACCGGTTGGCACTACTCCAGCAAACACTATGTTCTCGCCGAATGGTCTTCCCGGCAAGTTACAAAGCTCGCACGAAGAGGAGCGCACCGTGCGTGTTTTACTCGAAGCGCTTCCGAGAATCACGGTATCAACGTTGGTCGCGAAACGGAGCGAGCTGTTGCCTTTGTTCGGACGTGTTATATTGAGAACACCCGTACAAGCGCAGCGAAAAGATCTCATCACACGCATGTTCGACCTCGTGAAAAGGCCTGAACAAGAGTTTAGAGACGCGCTTGCTGCGACGGTTGGTGAGATCGTCTGTGAAAGTGAGAGTAACAGCATATTCGAGCACGAGATTTTCCCAGTCCTGCAACAAGAGCTGAGGCACACGAGGGAAGAGCGTTGCGTGTGCGCGGTTGGCGTGCTCTCTGCGTTGTGCACGGCGGTGAGTCCCGCTACGCAAACACAAATACTCGCGGCGCTTGTTGAAACCCTTGGAGTTGATACATGCTCTGAGTTGACTCGAGGGTCAATCGTTGAGGCGTTCGCCACGGTTTGCGATGCGTTGGCTGTGTCACACAGTGCAGGCGAAGGCGAAGAGCGCATTACTATCGCGACTACGTTGTTAGCACGCGCGTTGAGTGACAACAGCGAGCACGTCGTCGAGATCGCCGTGGAACGCGCTGTGCCAGCGTTTGCGAGACGGTGCACACGCGGCGGGTGCGTCGCAGACGTGGTGTTACGTAGAATGGTCACGAGCGCGTTGACTGAAGCGATTGACGCGTTGGGGGGTTCTGATTCAAAAAGTCACTTAAGTGACGAAGGCAAATACGCGGCGCGGCGTTCCTTGCGGCTTGCGTCGCGAACGTTGGAAAGCGTATCCAGCGAAACAAATGTCAACGAGCTCGATGTTCAAGACGCGACAACTTGGTTCACCGAGACGGGTTCCGTGTTAGTAGCACAACTGACATCCGCGTTACCTCCCGATGACGACACACTTCTCGAACACGCGTGCGACGCGATTCGTTTTGTGTGCACAACGGCTGGCGAAGCTGTGACGAAAGACACGATAGTCCCGGCGCTTGAAGGCGAATCGTCAAGAAAAAGCTCCACAGAGTCTCTGTTACTCGCCGCCGCGTTACCGCACGCGGGGGATGGGTGTTTGCGGAATTGGTTGACTAAATACGTTGAACGCGAAGCGGCTAGAATCGGGGAATCCGTCAGCCTTGACGCGATCGTCGCGGTGCGCCGAGCTGTGAGGCTTCTATTGCGCACGGATGTTTCTAACGATGACACAAACGATGACCCGCCCGCGGATGTGTTCCCTGACCCTAGATTGACGATTCGAGATGCCATACTGGATATGTTAGGTACATCTGCGTCGGGTAGTAACGTGAACCCTTCCGTTACTATGGTATCGGCGACGCTCCTCGGCTCAGCGGCGGAGGCGTGTCCTTCTTCCGTCGCCGCTGACAAAGCCCTTCCCACTCTCGGCGCGCTGGCTGTTGACGGCAAGGCGTTCGCCACCGCGGCGCTGGTGCGTTTGGGAGACGCGCATTGCGCTGATGCTTATCTCACCGGGAACGTCTTACAAAATTTGGACCAGGCTTTGGCGAGTCACGACGTCGGGACGTCCGTAGCGTTCGTAAAAGCGGTGAGGGAAGGTACCACGCGAAAAACGAGAGACCACTCTCACCAAGTGACGAGCGCGTGGCGAGCGCAGGTCGCTGCGCGCGTCGCGACGATCACGACGCACGCTTTCTGTACTGGCAAACAGACTGCTAAAATGGAATCGAACCACCGCACCTCATCCTCTTCTCGACGTGTACTGGCCTCGGCAACCTTCGGTGCCGTTCGAGGTTTGCTGGAGGCGGATGACGAGGTAAAAGAAGGCACAAGTTTAGGTTCGTCGACCTCGGCTACGCGCAACGCCCTGGTACCCGCGTTGAGAGCGTTACTTTCGGACGACACCGCGCTGGACGCGAGCGAACGGACATTAGCAGACGCAATGCTCCGCGATGAGGACTGGCGTCTCGTCGCCGCGGCGGAGGCGGCGGCGCAGGTTGCGAAAGAAGCTGCGGCGGAGTCCGCGAAAGAAGCGCTGAAGAAGAAGGAAAAAACACACTTATCGAGTTTTTCTGGGATGTCGTCGATGTCGATGAGCCGCATGACGCGTGCGATGAGCATTGGGGGTGGGTCGGGAACGACGAAAGTTGAGGTTGCGGACAAAGTAGCCCAACCTCTTCACAAAACAACCGAGGAGCTGCCGATAAGCCCGGTAGGTGCGCCTGAGATTGACTTCGCGACGCTGATGGGGGAAGCGGCGCCGACAGTGGTTGGCGTTATCGAGGAGAATGCGCCGGAGAATGCGTCGATTCCAGATGTTCAAGCGGACGATGTTAAAGCGACGGACACGGAACCACCAATCGCGCGCGTAGAAATCGAAGAGACTCCGGTTGTTCCGGAGACGAATCCCGAGGAGAAATCCGCGTTGAGACGCGGGACCTCCATGTCCAGCAAGATGCTCAAAAGCCTACCCAGCGCGCCCAAGTTGTCGATGCCAAAGAATCTTTTTGGATGATGGATTGGATGGAGAGTAAGTAACTACTGGATTAGTATTAATAGCACAGACTGCGCTGTCTACACTGTCTACACGTGCATGTATCACTCCAAAACAACCTTCCCCCCCACTTTCTCGATCTTCTCCTTGATCGCCTCGGCGTCTTCCTTCTTGAGTCCTTTCTTCAAAACAGCGGGCGCCCCTTCGACTAAATCTTTCGCCTCCTTCAGTCCTAACTCAGTCGCCGCCCGAACCTCTTTGATGACTTTGATTTTTTGCGCCGCGTCGAAGCCTTCCAGCTTCACCGCCCACTCCGTTTGCTCCTCCTCCGCGGCCGCGGGGGCTGCTGCTCCTGCTGCGGGCGCCGCGCCGCCTGCCGCCATCATAGGCATCGGTGACCCAGTCAATCCTAGCCTCTTGGTCAATATGGTAGTCATGTCGTGCACCTCCAGTAACGTCAGGCTGCAAATATCGTCCGCCAGCCTTATGACCCGCTCACTCACCTCCGGGAACTCCTCCCTGTCCAGGTCAACCACCCGGTCGTCGTCGGGGTCCTTCTCCGCCTCGGCGGCGAATCCGCGAGAGCCCGATTGGCCGATGCCCACGCACCGGCCGTCGTCGATCGCCCAGCGTCGCACCGCATTGGAAGCGCTGATCGTGGATTGGCGCGCGAAGGATGTGTACGTAACGGACCGAGTCGCGATCGCGGTTGAGGCGTGCGTGACCCTCGCCAAGCGCTCAGCCACCCTGCGGGTCACCGTACCAGCCGACATCGCCACGTCGTGTTTTTCTATCTGAGTAAAAAACCCTACCCGATCGAACCGCGAACGAGTCTACTTCCAACACCACGTGTGGACACTGATCACGTGTGGGAACTGATCGACTATACCGAGATGTCACTGAGGTTCCTGCGACGCCCGGAAGGCGCGCCTATGTTGTGACTGGGGAGACAAGTACGAGGGCGATTGCCCCATCTTTCGATCAGCCTCGAATCGTCGGGCTGGAAACTCACCAAAACATAAGGAGGAAACGCCGAGTTATAAACCATTGATGAAGACGTGCTGCGCGCCAAAAAAGAAGGGGGACAAAACTCAAGTCACGACACGACGAGCGTTACCGAGACAATCGGGTGCGCTTCGCCATGGCGGTCTCCGTGTCTCACCCCCCGTCTTCCGAGGCGAGCCTATACTCTACGCCGCACCACTTCTCCTTAGAAGCGAACCCCCACGTCCCGAACACCACGACGGCGCGGCGACGCATCGCCGCTGCGTCCGAAGTGGAGAGGTGTAATGTTTTTATTAAATCTCGGCTCGAGGCTTTGCGAAAGGAACCCCCATCTACGTTCCACGCCCCCGACGGCACTAAAAGCTTAAAACCGAAACACAAACGAGGCCCTTCCGGCCCGCGGAGTAAAGACAGGGTGAAACCCACGTGGGACGACGGAACGTCGAGGCCGAGCTTGAGTACTAGTCAGAACATCTCAGCTGAATTGCGGAAGAAAATTGCAAACTCTCAGCCCGATGCAAAGCTGCCAGATGGGCCGCGAACGTGGCCAATCAAACTGAACGTGGTGACCCACCCCACGCCTTTCGAACAGCACGAGAAGAATATAGTGAACAAAAACCTTCAGCGGAGGATAGCCGATCAGCACAAATTCAACCGAAAGTCGCCGTGGATTGAGGATGGAATAGGACGGCGAGTGGATGGCATTTCGATGTGGGCCAAGCGGCTGGCGATTTACGATCCCGTGAATGACGACGGTAGCGTTGTGAACGGCGGGAAGAACGGCATGAAACGTGGGGGGGGAAAGAAAGGAATCGACCCTTCGACTGGTAAGTGTGTCTCCACTGGTGTTCCCAAAACCCTGGGTGTCGCGCGGTGTTCTGGGTCTGGAGTGTTGAGTTATTTCAACGCAGATGGTCACAAGTTGAAAGAAACAGACGTGAAAGGTTTATTTTATTGCAAAAAATGGTACGACGACTTTAAAAGTTTGGACGCCAAAATGCAAAGGCAAATCGTTCATTGGCATGCTAGTAGGACGAAGGTGAAGCTTTGTGATCCTGGCTTTACAGGAGGCCAAACAAAGGAGGGTGTTGAATGGCGCCCGGTGCGCCCACAGGGCGAATCCTGGACCGCGAATGAACACATGGGCTTGGCGCTGCGGTTGATGCAGCGCGTCGCGAAAGGGGATACAGAGCTGACCATGGAGACAGTGAAAGAGAAAGTTCAGGCGTGCAAAGAAAAAGAGAAGAGTACTGATTCAATGAAAAGACAAAAGCAGAAGGACATCGACGACGGCGCCGCGTTCGAGCGACAAGCCGTGTTTGGTCTTGGAGTGGATGGCGAAAAACCAGATCCACGAAAAAAAACAAGTACTCGAGCAGAGACCTTGCGCCTTAAAGCGCAGAAATTGCTGGGCGCGAGATGGGTAGACGCGGGAGATGATAAATAATGTAACTAATTACTCATATAAAATACTCCCTACGCGTATATGTGCACCTTGCCGTCCCCCGTGCCGACCAGCATGTTGAGCCCGCAGCCGTGTAATAACGTGATTGCACTTTTCTTTTTTAACGGAGCCGGGTGGATCTTCTCGAGGCACCACCCCGGAACGCAAGACGCATCGTGAACTCTGTGTCCCCACACCACCACCCGGCCATCGCTCAACCCAGCGACTATTTTCTCGTCAAACACTTGTAACGACTTAACCGACGTGTTTTCGAACAGGGAGGGTAAATTTAGGGACACGTCTTTCGCGATTCTCGCGCTAGCCGGGGCGTCGCTGATCACCGGCTCTGATAATTCCTCGCCCCACTCAAAGTCGACAGTTTGTTTTGAAGCATCGCTCGAGTCCTCGATCTTGGATTCATTTTCCACCCCATTAATCGGCAGTACATTTTGACCCTGCAAATCCCGTAGCACGATCCGGCGTTCCCACATCTTGACGCTCCCATCGGTGCCCGCGCTTAGGAAGTACAAGGTGGAGTCCTTGCCGGGCCAATCAGACGGAGGGTCGGGTTCTTCCGGTGTCATTTCCACCGGCGGGTCGTTGTCGAACTCCTTTTCGGTAGGAGGTGGCGGACGAAACGGCGGCGGGAACTGTTTGTGCCTCCCTAGCCACCGCAAGCACGACACGGCGCGTCCCTCGTGAGGGTAGTCGAACGTCTTTTCGAGTGTGAACTTTTGGGTTTGTCGTTTTTGGCGAGTGGATAACTTATACTCCGCTTGACGCGCGTCGCAATTCAAGCGATACGTCTCATCCGTTTCTTCTTCCGTCTTTTCGGGATGCGGCTCCATCTCTTCGACTTCGACTTCACTGAATCCCAACGCTTTCCAGATCCGTATCCGGCCGTCCATACAGCCTGTTACGATTCTATCGAAGCCGTCATCGCAGCTCTGGTCCACCAACGCACACACAACCCCTTCCGGGTGCTGAAGAAAATCCACCCTCCGCATGCCATCGCTGACGTCGCAAATGAAAACGCCAGTCGCCAACCCACCGCCTGCGTTGGGCGACGTCGCGACCGCGAGGTACCGAGGCGCGGCTTGTTTCGATTCCTCGGAAGGGGGCGCTAAACGCGCGTTTGAATCATTGGAGTCGGGATTATTCGGTCGTGCGTATACGGGGAGTATTTCGCGAACAGTACAGGTAGCAGGTGTTGCAAAGGTAGCGGTTGAGGTAGCAGTTGTGTCGTCGATTGATGCTTTTATCCCGTCGTCACTCGTGGCGTTGAAAAACCCGCCCACCCTCATGTACGGTCCCCGGAATTCCTCTTCGTTTTGCCACTTCAGTTTCGCCGCGGTTCGAAGTTCACGCTGCTCGTCGTTTATTTCTTCCTCGTCCGTGTCCTCGGTGGGCGCGGGGACGGGGGTGGAAGGGTCGATAGGTTGTTCCGGCGCCATCTCATCGTTCTCATCATCATCTTTTTTTTCGTCTTCTTCCGATTCTTTAGATTCCACCTCCACTACATGCGTAGGGTGTAGCGGGTCTCTGTGTCCGTGCCTTGTCCATATCGCGCACCAGCCGTCGTTGGTGCCGCTCACGAGGTACCCGTCCGCGACCGCTGCGAGTGCGGTAACCGCGGTGGGTGTGTCAGTTTTGTACGCCCGCACTCGCTGCGTGCATTCTGAAAACGCGCTTCGCACAGGCCCGGAATGCATGCCATCGCCCCACACCCGGAGCTCGCCGTCCCACGACGACGTCACCACGAAGTCGCCATCGTGGCACACCGCGATGGTTTCCCCAGAATGGCCGCCAACCACGGTTTTCTTGTGCGAGCAGATCAGCGCCAAAGGCGCGGCCATGACGCCTCCACCGAAGTGAAGATGAGAATGAAAAGTCAACACTTATGTTGGAAGTTGGCGGTGAAAATGAGAAATGATGAGATCTGTCGCGAGTCAAGAGAGGTTCTTTAGTCAAGCAAGTGTACGTAAAATTCAATCATGTCACCCTACCCCTCGTATGCGCGTCTCGCTGGAGGATGGGTGAACGCATCGTATGAGCAATCAACCTGGTCCTCCGTCCCGTGTTTTCGCGACGAGATCGGATCTCGTCGTCGCGTCCGTACTTTTTGACTTCACGTCTACGCCGGCGTCCCGGTTGAATCCACTTCCACGGCGGCTTCCTTGGCCTTGTCCATGGACGCTTGGTCAGTACCCTTCGCTTCCTTGGCGGGCGCTTCTTTCGCGGGGAGCTTCGCGTCGGTGGCCGTGCGCTTGGCGGCGCGGGGGGGGATGGCTTCAGTGACGGCGGGGGCTTCCACGGAGGGAGGCTGCACGTCTTTGGGCGCCTCTTCCGTTTGCGCCGGAGCGGCGACCTTGACGACGACGGCCGCGACGACCGCTTCGGCGGG
>TARA_B110000977_G_scaffold23437_1_pt1 | contig 34869 bp, 32 predicted proteins | sample TARA_B110000977 | Tara Oceans TARA_B110000977 (sample SAMEA4397798) | marine metagenome | biome: Polar Biome; feature: [SRF] surface water layer (ENVO:00010504); material: water (ENVO:00002006), including particulate matter (ENVO:01000060) such as... | depth 5 m | reverse complement strand
CGACTACATTTAGAAATGCAGGATGAATCTTGTGATTATAAAAATGGCAACTCTTTTACTGGCGGTTCATCAGACTAAGCGCTGTAATTAGTTTTTAGTTACACTGTTGAAAAGTATTTTGAAAATGATATATCCTGTAATAAGTTATTTTTAGATAAGAAAATATGCTCATGTATTCAAATAAAACTGAAATTGAAGATGTGCAGGTTATAAAACCAGCTTATTTTAAAGATGGCCGTGGCTGGTTTTCTGAAACATGGAACCAAAGTCGGTTGGATGAAATAACCCCTGGGTTACATTTTGTCCAAGATAACCACTCTTTTTCATCGCCAAAAGGCACGGTCAGAGGATTGCACTATCAATCTCCACCAGCTGCCCAAGACAAGCTAATAAGAGTAATTCAAGGTAGCGTAACAGATGTTGCTGTTGATATACGCAAAGGTTCGCCAACTTATGGTAAATGGGTATCTAGATTATTATCTTCAAAAAACGGTTTGCAACTATTAGTTCCTAAAGGGTTTTTACATGGCTTTATGACATTAGAGGATAACACAGAAGTTTTGTATAAATGTACAAATTTTTATTCTCCTGATTGTGATGGTGGAATTAAATTTGATGACCCTTATTTAGCAATAGATTGGGGTATAGACATCAGTGATGCTGTTTTCTCGGAAAAAGATAAAATTGCCCCTAACTTCAAAAATTTTGATAGCCCTTTTACCTTTGAAGGATAAATAATGAAAATTATTGTTACAGGTGGAGCAGGCTTTATTGGCTCTGCAGTTGTACGCCAAGCAGTTAATAATGGCCATTCAGTTGTTAACTTAGATAAACTAACATATGCTGCCTGCTTAAATAACTTAAGCAGCGTTTGTGACAATCCTAATTATAAATTTGAAAAAATTGATGTTTGTAATAGGCCTGCTTTAAGGGCTTGCTTCCAAAAACATCAACCAGATGCAATAATGCATTTAGCGGCCGAGAGTCATGTAGATCGCTCAATAGATGAACCATCAGCATTTATACATACAAATATTGTTGGTACCTATGAAGTCTTAGAAGCAACTCGCTCATATTGGGAAAATAAGGGCCGACCAAATACTTTTCGCTTTCACCATATATCAACAGATGAGGTTTATGGTTCACTAGGTGAAACAGGTTTGTTCACTGAAAATACTCCATATGATCCTAAATCACCTTATTCTGCATCTAAAGCATCTTCAGACCATTTAGTGCGTGCCTGGCATAAAACATATGATTTACCAATTGTTTTAACCAACTGCTCAAATAACTATGGACCTTATCACTTTCCCGAAAAATTAGTACCCGTGGTAATCCTAAAAGCCCTCTCAAATCAATCTATTCCGATTTATGGTACAGGTAATAATGTGCGGGATTGGTTGTATGTAGAAGATCATGCTAACGCTTTATTAACTGTACTCACAAAAGGTAAAATTGGGCGTACTTACAATATTGGAGGCGAAAATGAGGCTACAAATTTAGAGCTAGTTAAAATGATCTGCGACCTCCTTGACGAGCTTTGTCCAAAAAATGAAAAATATGCAGAATTAATAAAGTTTGTAGCAGATCGTCCTGGCCACGATCAGCGCTATGCAATCGACCCAACGCGCCTTCGCAACGAACTAAATTGGAGACCATCTGTAACTTTAGAACAAGGATTACGCAAAACTGTAGCATGGTATTTGGCAAATGAAGTTTGGTGGACTACTTTAAAAGGCCGCGACGGTGTTGGCACACGGTTAGGTAAAGTTTAATGCAAGTTCTTGTATTTGGTAAAACAGGACAAGTTGCAAGCGAACTTGCTGCTCGCCCAAACGTTACGGCATTAGCCCGAGACATAGCAGACTTTTCAGATCCAGAAGCAATCATAAAAATTATAGAAGATACCAGAACTGATATCATAATCAACGCAGTTGCCTACACTGCTGTAGACAGCTCTGAAAAAGATGAAGATTTAGCAACAGTAATAAATGGAACAACAGTGGCGCAAATTGCAATCGTTGCAGCAGCACGTAATATTCCATTTTTGCATATTTCTAGTGACTACGTATTTAAAGGAAATGGTTTTAAAGCATGGAAGCCAGATGACCAAACCAATCCCTTGAGTGCTTATGGTCGCAGTAAACTACATGGCGAACATGGCGTTACTGCAGCTGGTGGCCCACATGTAATTTTACGAACATCTTGGGTTTTTTCATCTCACGGCACAAATTTTGTTAAGACAATGCTAGGTCTTGGACTTAGTCGTGAAACCTTATCTATTGTTAACGATCAAATTGGTGGACCCACAGAGGCAGCTGATATTGCTGATGCTCTATGGACTATTGCTTTAGCATTTTATGCTGGTAATGGCGTTACTGACATCTACCATTTTTCAGGTACGCCTAATTGTAGTTGGGCAGAGTTTGCCTCCGAAATTTTCCTTCAATCACACATAGTGATAAAAGTTGACCCTATACCTAGTAGCGATTTTCCAACTTTAGCAATTAGACCTTTAAACTCTCGTTTAGATTGTTCATCTTTGGAGAAGGATTATGGCATTATTCAACCTAATTGGCGCAAAAGTTTATCACGCGTTCTTTTAAATTTAAAATAGGATTTTTAGATGAAAAAACGTAAAGGAATTCTACTAGCAGGTGGTTCTGGTACACGCCTTCATCCAATAACATTAGGAATTTCCAAACAGCTTTTACCAATATATGATAAGCCAATGGTGTATTATCCACTTAGTGTTTTAATGCTTGCTGGTATTAAGGAAATAGCAATTATCACCACGCAAGATGACCAAGCCCAATTTATGAATTTAATGGGTAATGGCTCTCAGTGGGGCATTCAATTAACATATATTGTGCAGCCATCACCAGACGGCTTAGCGCAAGCATTTATTCTTGCAGAAGACTTTCTGGACGGCGCTCCATCTACATTGATTTTAGGTGATAATATTTTTCATGGTGACGGCTTACGCAAACTTTTAAACACTGCAAATAATGCTACTCAAGGCGCAAGTGTATTTGGTTATCATGTTTCAGATCCTGAGCGTTACGGAGTTATTGGTTTTGATGATACTGGTAATGTAAAATCAATCATTGAAAAACCAAAAAAACCTGCCTCAAACTATGCATTAGTGGGGTTATATTTCTTTGATGAAACAGCATCTAATCGAGCAAAAAATATTAAACCATCAGAACGCAATGAACTAGAAATAACTTCTTTATTAATTAGTTATCTTAGTGATGACGCTTTATCCCTAAAAAAAATGAACCGCGGTTATGCATGGTTAGACACTGGAACACACGATAGCTTATTAGATGCTGGAAACTTTGTGCGTACATTAGAAAAACGTCAGGGTCTTCAAATTGGAAGCCCTGATATAACAGCATTTGAAAATCGTTGGATTTCAAGTAAAGATCTAAAGCTTCGTGCCGATAAGTTTTCAAAAAATTCTTATGGAAAGAATCTAAGTAGATTCAATTAAATAAATATAGCGACATAAATATGTCGTGAATATACACGCTAAAAGTTTTTATTTTTGCTCTTATTCTATTACTATACCAATTAGATACGTAAAAGGATAGTTCATGAAAACTCATGCCAAAGCGATAGTAATTGGAGGCGGCGTAGTTGGCTGCTCAGTGTTGTACCACCTGGTTAAAGCGGGTTGGAAAGACGTGATGCTAATAGAACGCTCAGAATTAACTAGCGGATCATCTTGGCATGCAGCAGGTGGTTTTCATACGTTAAATGGTGACCCAAATGTAGCAAAACTTCAGGCTTACACTGTAGGGCTTTATAAAGAGCTAGAAGAAATTTCAGGCCAATCTTGTTCACTTCATTTAACTGGTGGCATTATGATGGCGGATAGCCCCGAGCGTATGGATTTTTTGCGAATGACCCATGCTCGCGGGCGGTGTTTAGGTATGGAAACAGAATTAATTACACCTTCTGAAGCTAAAGAAATGTTTCCACTAATGGATGAAACAAATTTTGTTGGTGCTCTATGGGATCCAGTTGAGGGACACCTTGATCCATCTGGTACTACACATGCTTATGCTAAGGCAGCAAAAGTCTTGGGTGCGGAAATTGAACTTCGTAATCCAGTTATTGAAATCACTCAAGACACTGATGGAATGTGGAATGTGATTACAAAAAATGGAACAATTAAAGCAGAACATGTTGTTAATGCTGGAGGCCTTTGGGCTCGAGAAGTTGGGCGTATGGTTGGCCTAGAATTGCCTTTATTGGCGATGGAACACATGTATTTACTGACTGAAGAAATGCCTGAAGTAGTAGAGTTTAACTCTGAAACTGGCCGTGAATTAGTAGGTGTTATTGATTTTAAAGGTGAAATTTATACACGCCAAGAACGCAATGGTCTTTTATTGGGTACATACGAGAAGGCCTGTAAGCCATGGTCGCCAATAAATACACCTTGGGATTTTGGCCATGAATTATTACAGCCTGATTTAGATCGAATATCGCCATCATTAGAAATTGGATTTAAACATTTTCCAGCTTTTGAAAATGCAGGAATTAAACAAGTTATTAACGGACCATTTACATTTGCCCCTGACGGGAATCCTTTAGTAGGACCAGTTCCAGGTTTAACTAATTATTGGTCAGCATGCGCTGTAATGGCAGGGTTTAGCCAAGGTGGCGGTGTTGGCCTAGCATTGGCAAATTGGATGGTTGATGGAGATCCAGGCTTTGACATATTCGCAATGGATGTTGCACGCTATGGTGAGTGGGCAACACCACGCTACACCAATGCAAAAGTACGTGAAAACTATTCGCGCCGTTTTTCAATCAGTTATCCAAATGAAGAATTACCTGCAGCTAGACCACAACAAACTACACCTTTATATGATATAATGAAAAATGAAAATCATGCGGTAATGGGTGATACTTGGGGACTTGAAACACCACTTTGGTTTGCACCATCTGCCCAAGAAGCACATGATATTTTATCGTTTCATCATTCAAATGATTTTGAACATGTGGCCTCTGAAGTCAAAGCAGTTCGTACAAGCGTTGGCGTAACTGAAATATCAAACTTTGCTAAATATGAAATAACAGGGACAGGTGCAGAAGTTTTTTTAGATTATCTCATGACTAATTCTATGCCTAAACTAGGGCGCATTTCTCTTACACCAATGTTAAATAGAAATGGTAAATTGATAGGGGATTTTACCATTGCAAAAGCAAGCATAGATCGATTTATTATGTTTGGTTCTTTAGGAGCAACAAAATATCATATGCGTTGGTTCCAAGAGCATTTACCCACAGATGGAACGGTTAATATTAGACGCTATGATATGGCACTACAGGGATTGTCTATTGCTGGACCTAATGCACGCAATGTTTTGGCTAAGTTAGTTGATGAAGATATATCAAACACTGCTTTTCCCTTTATGAGTTTCTGCGAAATAAATGTAAACGGGGCTCCCTGCATGATTAACCGTATTAGCTATACTGGTGACCTTGGCTACGAAATTTGGGTTGCACCAGAATATCAAAGGCGCGTTTATAGTGGATTAAAAAAAGCAGGTGCTGAATTCGATATCAAAGATTTTGGAATGCGCGCATTGTTGTCAATGCGCTTAGAGAAGAACTTTCCAACATGGCTTGCAGAACTCCGTCCCATTTATGGTCCATATGAAGCGGATATGGATCGCTTTATAAAAATGAGCAAAACTAATTTTATTGGGCGTAGTTCTGCAGCAAAAGAGTTTGATAACGGTCCAAAGCTAAAACGCACGTCGTTTATAATTGAAAGTGGGAGTTGTGATGTTATAGGTAACGAACCTATCTGGGCCAAGACATTAGATAGCTTTGACACCATCGACCCCCCACACGGCCATGGTGCTCCCCGCTTTGATGCCAAAGGTAAAGAAATCGCTGGCGTTAACCCTCAAAAAAATGGTGCCTGGCAAGTAATAGGGTGGGTTACATCTGGAGGATATGCGCATACAGTTGGTGCATCCATGGCTCAAGGGTACATACCAAATAATTTATCAACACTAGTTCAAGACGGAATATTTGAAATTGAAATTTTAGGTGAGCGACGGCCTTGTAAAATTACTATAGAAGCACCGTTTGATCCAACAGGTGAGCGAATGCGAAGTTAATTTTTATCCTGCAGTATTTGAAAATCCATTTCACAGATATATTAATTAACTATTCTCTTGTAGCACTTTACCCGCCAAATATAATGAACCACAAATTAGAATTCTAGCAGTAGGATCAACCGCTTCTATATTTTTTACCGCCGCCACAAAGTCACTAGATATGTTAGCTGTAAAACCTAATTTTTTTGCAGTATTAACGGTTTCTTCTGCTGTCATTGTGGCTGCCTCTCCTGGAATAGAAACACCATAAAGACTTGATGCTCGTTCAGTTAACGGCTCCATATAACCCTGCACATCTTTTGTATTCAACATGCCGACAATTAAATGCAAATTACGTTTAGGAAGTCGGCTAAGGGCTTCAGATAAGGCATGGCCGGCAGCTTTATTGTGACCTCCATCTAGCCAAATCTCTGCATTAGGCGCTAAAGTTACTAAAGGACCCTGACGTAATTTTTGCATTCTAGCAGGCCAAGTAGGGTTTAGCATTGCTCCTTCAAAAGAAGTATTTGGTTTATCTAGGCATCGTAATGTAGCTAATGCAATTCCTGCATTCTGAACTTGATGTGCACCAATTAATTTTGGCATTGGTAAATCTAGAAGTCCGTTTTCATCTTGAAAAATTAGACGACCATTTTCTTCCCAAACATGCCAATCTTGTCCATATATTTTACAAGTAGCACCAACTTCGATTGCACGTGCTTCTATAACATCTAATGCCACATCCTCTTGAGGGCCTATTACTGCAAAACAATTACGTTTTAAGATACCAGCTTTTTCAGCAGCTATTTCTGCTAAAGTGTCACCAAGATACTGTTGGTGATCAATTGAGATAGGTGTAATCACAGTTATGGCTGGCTGGTCTATAACATTAGTAGCGTCCAAACGGCCACCCAATCCTACTTCTAATAATGTATAGTCAGCCTCAATTTGGGAAAAAGCTAATAATGCAGCACAAGTTGTAATTTCAAAATAAGTAATTGAAGTATTCCCATTTACTTCTTCACATTTACTTAAGTATTCAGCCAAAATATTTTCGTCAATAATTTTGCCAGATAAAACAATTCTTTCATGAAATTTGGCTAAATGTGGAGATGTATACGCATGACATATCTCACCAGAAGCTTCCAACCCAGCCCTTATCATAGCTTGAGTTGAGCCTTTGCCATTTGTGCCTGCAATATGAATTACTGGCGGTATGGATTTTTCAGGGTTTCCAAGTTCATCCAATAACCGTGTCATTCTGTCCAAAGTTAAATCAATAATTTTGGGATGTAACGACATTAGCCGTTCCAGGATAATGTCACTTTTTATATTCACATTGATGCGCCTTGATCCTTAGTTTTTGAAGGCGGTGGTAAGTCACCCTTAATTGCAGGGTGAAAATTCATAAGCATGCGAACAATTGTTATTAATTCTTCCCTTATATTTTTGCGATGCGTCACGCGATCCAGCATGCCATGATCTAATAGATATTCAGCACGTTGAAATCCTTCTGGTAATTTTTCACGGATAGTTTGCTCAATAACTCGTGGTCCCGCAAAGCAAATTAAGGCATTAGGTTCAGCAATATGAATATCACCTAGCATTGCATAAGATGCAGTTACACCGCCTGTTGTTGGATGAGTAAGTACTACGATAAATGGTAAATTAGCTTCTTTCAACATTTGCAGTGCAACAGTTGTACGCGGCATTTGCATCAAGGACATAATCCCTTCCTGCATACGCGCTCCACCAGCAGCAGAAAATAATATAAGTGGGCATTTCAACTTTAAGGCCTGCTCACAAGCGGCAATAATTGCATTACCAACACCCATGCCCATTGAGCCCCCCATAAAAGCAAAGTCTTGTGCAGCTACAACAACCTGCGTGCGTCCCATCTTCCCTTTGGCTAACAACATAGCCTCATGAACGCCCGTCTTTTTTCGTGCATCCTTTAAGCGATCAGTATATTTTTTTTGATCCTTAAATTTTAAAGGATCAGTAGTTGCTTCTTTAGCTTTGAACTCTTCAAAAACACCCCCATCAAACATTGAAATACAGCGTTCATGTGGTGTAATATGCATGTGATGATCACAATTAATACAAACATTGAGGTTTTCTGCTAACTCACGATGAAACAGCATAGCTCCACACTCTTTACACTTAGTCCACAAATTGTCAGGAGTTTCGCGCCGAGAAAAGATCGAATTGATCTTTGGCTTCATATAGTTGGAGATCCAGTTCATGTTCGTCTGCTTTCATTTAGCCTGTCGTTAACATTTAAAGGGCTAAGCACCTAAATGCAATCATCTGCGTGCTCGCCACTCCATAATAGAGAAGTAAATTAAAAATAATATTGAGGTGGTAATTAACATACTCTTAGCTGCCTCCACAAACATAGCTGGCTCGTTGAAAAAAGCAGGTGCTGTATAGCGCGCTAAGCCACTTATTTGTTCTTGGTAAGATATCCAAAACATTGCAGAAAAGTTATTTGCAAAATGTACACCAATTGCTGCACCTAGGTTTCCAGTTCTATATGTGAGATCTGCCAAAAATAGGCCCAGCAAGCTAGTAGTTGCTACAACAATCAAACCAACATCTACTCCCATACCACCATCATAATGCATAAAGCCAAAGATCCCAGATGGGACAACCATGTAAAACCAACGGTTTTTAATCCAAACTGCCAGTTGTTGTTGCAAATACCCACGAAATAATAATTCTTCAGCACTAACTTGGAAAAACATTAAACACACACCAAGTGGCAAAACAGATAGCCATTTGTGGAAATTAAGGTTTTCTATTATTTGATCATCTGCAGGTGCTAAATTATATGACAGAATTAAAAAAACAGCTGAGATACCAATAGCTACAAAAAAATTATATAAAAATTTTCGTTTTGAATTACCTAAAAGGCTATTAATTCCACGCTTATGAAAAAGCTTAACTACTGTTAAAAACACTAAAATCCAAATAACAAAAGTTAATAATAAAACATAAACAGCTGCTGGAGTAATAAACACACCTTGTCGCAACTCTCCCAAATCAAAAAACAAGTCCATTGCAAAGACAAAGCTTGAAGATAGAACCATATAAAAAATAATCCACAGGACTAGGGTTAAAATAACCATCCACCAACGTGTTTCACTGCGTGCGGGCTGTATATATTCTGCAAATTTTTGGTTCATAACTTATTCCATGAGACTATATTTATATAATTATTCAAAAGTATTCATGCAACATACAAACAAGTTTAATTTTGAAATGTGGTTTTATCATTGTTAAAACATTTTTTATACTATCAACTTTACTATTAAAATGAAATCACATTTGATTTATGAACTTTCCCATTTACATCAATTAATTAAACCAAGCCGTCCATAACAGAAATTAAAGCAGAGCTAATTCCTTTTTCAGCTAGTGAATGACCTGCGTCACTAATTATATGAAGTTTAGAAATAGGCCATGCCTTATGAAGAGAGAATGCTGCCTTAGGTGGGCAGATCATATCAAAGCGCCCATGAACAATAGTTCCAGGAATATTTTTAATTTTATAAACATTGTCTAGAATTTGTTCATCTTTATTTAAAAATCCTTTATTAATGAAATAATGGTTTTCTATTCGCGCAAAAGCCCGAGCATAAGCAGCTGGAGTTGTTCCTGTTGTCGTAGTGGGATGCATTGCTGCTAAGGCAGATTCCCATTCAGTCCAAGCTCGTGCAAACTTAGTTTGTTCGCTCTCATCATATCCAAATAATTTATCATGATAAGATTTTATTATATTATCTCGTTTTTCAATAGGTAATAGCCGAGTAATATTTTTCCATTTCTCTGGAAAAAACATACCCGCACCACCATTATAAAACCAATCTAGCTCTAAATCTGTCATCAAGAAAATACCCCTCAAGACTAGATGTTGAACAGCTTCAGAGTGTGATTGTGCATAAACTAATGCTAATGTAGAGCCCCAAGACCCACCAAAAACTATCCATTTTTTTATGTATAAAAGATTTCGAATTTTTTCAATGTCAGATATCAAATGCCATGTAGTATTATGTTCCACACTTGCATGAGGCTTAGAACGGCCACAGCCACGTTGATCAAATAAAATTATACGAAAACGATCTGGGTTAAAGAATCTTCGCATGCCTGGACTGCAACCAGCTCCTGGACCACCATGTAAAACTACAACAGGGATGCCATTTGGATTACCACATTCCTCAACATATATGGTATGACCATCACCCACATCTAAGGTATGGTAAGCATATGGCTGTATAATTGGATATAAAAATAAGCCTGCGCCAATTTGACCTTCGGTATTTATCATCGTTGCTCTATATGTTGTATATAATCAAAACTTGTCCTTTTGAAAGCTCATGTCAATGTCTAGAATAAATACAATTGATCCCAAAGAAGTTGCAAAATTTGAAGCTATGGCGACAGAGTGGTGGGATACAAATGGTAATTTCAAACCACTACACATGCTAAACCCTACTCGATTAGATTACATCGTTGAGCAAATAGCCGCGGAGTTTGCACGAGATTTATCTGTTAAAAATCCATTCAAGGGTTTACATATTTTAGATATTGGTTGTGGCGGTGGGCTACTATCTGAACCTATGGCAAGATTGGGTGCGACAGTAGTTGGTGCAGACGCGGCAGAACGGAACATACCTGTTGCACAAATTCATGCTGAACAGTCTGGGTTAAAAATTGATTACCGACACACTAGTGCAGAGTCTATTGTACAAACTGGCGAAACTTTTGATGTCATTTTAAATATGGAGGTTGTAGAGCATGTTGCTGATCCACTTGGCTTTCTAACTGCGTGCAAAGATCTACTTAAATCAAATGGTCTAATGTTATGCTCAACAATTAATCGTAATCCTAAAAGTTATTTGATGGCAATTATTGGTGCTGAACATATCATGCGATGGCTTCCCAAAGGCACTCATGAATGGGATAAGTTTATAACACCTGGTGAATTATTTGAATTAATTGAAAGTGCAGGTTTAAATCCCGTTGATCGCAAGGGTTTTGTATTTAATCCGTTTAAGTGGAGTTGGTCTATTTCTGACAAAGATTTATCTGTAAATTATGTCACTGCAAGCGTAAAATCCAACTTGTAAGTATAGCTAATTATGTAACCAATTCAAATCAATCTAAAGCTTCGCGTAATTCACGTAAAAACCTTAAACCGTCTCGTAACCTATTTTTATCCAATTTCGACATTACACTCTCCAATACTGGTGTGATGGCTAAAACAGATTCATCACGAGCCCTATCACCTGCATTAGAAATGAGTACTAGCTTTTTACGAGCGTCATCCCAATCTGGTCGAATGTGAATATATCCGTATTTTTCTAATTTGCTTAATGTATTAGTCAAAGCACCTTTAGTCAGATTAAATGTTCGCGCCAATTCTGCAGGACTGCGTTCTCGATTTTGACGGCTAAGATAGTTTAACATTACAAAGTGCGATAGTTCCATACCCTTTGGTAAAGCCCGAGATAAGCGCCCTCGCATTAGTTGTTCTGATGCTAAAACTTCTGAAAATAAGGCAACAGTAATTAGATCATCATTGGAGCTATCAGGCATTATGCTTCCAACATTTTATCAAGCTTTCCCAGACGTTCTAAATCAAACAATTCATCACATCCACCTACATGAATATCGTTTATAAATATCTGAGGCACACTTCTACTCCCATGAGAGCGTTGCATCATTTCAGACTTTTTTTCTATGTCATTGTGTACATTTTTTTCACTAAATTTTACACTTTTTTGTTTTAATAAACGTTTAGCTGCTGTGCAGTAACCACATAGATTTCCAGTATAAATTTCAATCTTAACCATCACCATTACTCCATTATTAATTTATCATTATAGAGTATAAAAATTATGTGCTACAAGCACAATAATATTAACTTGTAAGCACATATATTCAAAATTTAAACCTTCTAAGGTATATCATGCCTCTTTCACTAGGTAAAAGTATTAGCAAATAGATTAGCAATATAATTTGCCTAAAGCATGATATAATAATATTATGTATTTTATTTCTACCATTATTTATAACAAATGCTTTCCCTTTTACTTTGTTAGGCTTAACACCGTTTAATGACGTTACCTCCTCAATTATTTGATCACAAAGCTCTGGTCACACGCCGCGAGCGAGCTAATGAAAATGCATGGTTCATTCATGATCAAGCTATTGATGTGATTTATGAACGGTTGTCAGAAATTAATAGAGTATTTTCAAAAATAGCAGTTGTTGGGTTTCGAGCCCAAGCATGGGCAAATGCATTAAACTTAAAAGCTACATGTGTCGAAGATGGAGATACATTAGACCTCAATGAAAATAGCTTTGATTTAATCATACATGCCATGTGTATGCATTGGGCTAATGACCCGGTTGGGCAACTAATACAAATGCAAAAAGCCCTAAAGCCTGATGGACTAATGATAGCTACCTTTTTTGGTGGCCAGACATTATCAGAATTACGCATTTCATTTGCTCAGGCTGAAACAAAAGTAATAAATGGCATTTCTCCTCGAATTGCTCCAATGGGAGAAATTCGTGATTTAGGTAGCCTTTTGCAACGTGCAGGTTTTGCTCTGCCTGTTGCTGATAGTATCTCGTTAAACGTTAGTTATAAATCCCCAATCAAGCTAATGCATGACCTGCGCTCCATGGGCGAAACTAATATTATAAAAACAAGGATGAAGCTTCCAATATCTCGAGGTCTATTAAAAGAAGTTACAAAGCAGTATCATGATAATTTTACAAATAATGATGGGCGGGTAAAAGCAACTTTTGAGTTAATTTTTTTAACAGGATGGTCGCCATCTGTCAGTCAGCAAAAGCCACTGAAACCTGGTTCTGCACAAAAGCGCCTAGCCGATGCTTTAGGAACTATTGAAAATAACCCGGAAAAAGATTGATATAACAATAATCCAACCTATTTATATTATACAAGCTAGCAGGAAAAAGTATGTCTAAGCCAACTGACCATCCAAAAGTTAAACCCGCCAAAATAGGTGTTATATTAGCCAATCTAGGAACCCCAGATGCAACCGACTATTGGTCTATGCGGCGGTATTTATCTCAATTCCTATCAGACAAACGTGTAGTTGATTATTCTGATTGGCTTTGGCAGCCCTTATTACAAATCATTATACTTACAAGACGTCCATTTTCATCGGGAGCCGCTTATCGATCAATTTGGAACACCGATTTAGATGAAAGCCCACTTTTAACAACAACACGCCTGCAAGCAGAAGCCGTAGCAAAAGAAATTAAATCTATTTATAATGAAAAGGTCATTGTTGATTTTGCTATGAGGTATGGCAATCCATCTACAAAAAGTGTCATTCATAAAATGAAAGAGCAGGGTGTAAATAAAATCGTCTTTTTCCCTCTTTATCCGCAGTATGCAGGCCCAACTACAGCAACCGCCAATGACGAAGCATTTAGAACGCTGATGAAAATGAATTGGCAGCCATCTATCCGTACAGTTGCTGCATACTTTGATAATCCGTTATATATTGAAGCACTCGCGAACTCAGTTAAAGTTAAGTATGCGTCTTTAAAAACTAAACCTGATATTTTAGTTTGCTCATATCATGGAGTTCCAGTTCGTTACCTTATGGAAGGTGATCCATATCATTGTCAGTGTCAAAAAACGACACGTCTTTTAAAAGAAGCTTTAGGTTGGGACGATACTGAAATCACAACTACCTTCCAATCAAAATTTGGACCGGAAAAATGGTTATTGCCTGCAACCGTAGACGAAGTTGCTCGCTTAGCTGAAAACGGTCAGAAAAATATTGCTATTATGTCTCCAGCATTTTCATCTGATTGTGTAGAAACGTTAGAAGAAATTAATGAAGAGATTTTTGAAAGTTTTGAAGAAGCTGGGGGAACGAAATTTACGTATATTGAATGCCTAAACGATAACCCAGATCACATTAAAATGATGATAGATATTTTAAAAAATGAACTGTCAGGTTGGGCATAGTTTTTCTAATAATAAAACTATTGAGTTATAAAATAGCTTTATTATTAAGTTTACCGCTTCATAGTAAATCACGCAAAACCGATATCAAGGGGATATCGGCTGCAGGCATAGAATAGTTTCGTAACTTTTTTGGCTCTACCCATGCCAATGTTTGACCCTCTTGAGGTGAGACAATTCCGTCCCATTTTCTACAAACGAACACAGGCATTAACAAATGAAAATTATCATAAGTATGACTTGCAAAAGTTAATGGCGCCAGACAGCTTTCCCATGTATCAATTCCGAGCTCTTCTTTCAGTTCACGCACTAAAGCAACCTCTGGAGTTTCCATTGCCTCAACCTTACCACCTGGAAATTCCCATAACCCAGCCATAGATTTTCCTTCTGGGCGTTGGGCTAAGAGGACGCGGCCATCCATATCAATCAAAGCAACAGCAGATACTAATAAAGTATTCATGATCTATAATCAGCGTTAATTACAATATATTGGTGCGTTAAATCACAGGTCCAAACTGTAGCGCTTCCATCACCTATTCCTAGATCTACTGTAAATTGCAAATCTGTATTCTTCATATAAGCCAAGCCTTCTTGTTCGGCATAGCTAGGTGAAACCCAACCATCTTTTGCAACAAGAATATCACCAAACCAAATCGTTAATTTATCACGATCTGCTGGCTCTCCAGACTTCCCAACACCCATAACTACTCGCCCCCAGTTTGGATCTTCTCCTGCAGCCGCTGTTTTTATTAATGGTGAGTTTGCAATTGCTAATCCAACAGTTTTTGCAGAAGCATTGGAAGCTGCTCCTTTAATTATAATCTCAATAAATTTAGTTGCACCTTCGCCATCACGAACAACTTGTTGTGAAAGGCTTACCATTACTTCATTCAGTTTTTCAATAAATTCTAAAGCATCATTACTAAATGCATTAGTAATTCGTGACGCTCTTGATTTTCCAGTAGCAACTACCATCAAACTATCTGAAGTGGATGTATCACTATCTACTGTAATTGAATTAAAAGTTTTTTCATTTAGGTTTGATAAAATTAATTGAAGTACAGATTGATCAATTGCCACGTCTGTAACTATATACACTAACATTGTTGCCATATCAGGAGAAATCATTCCTGAACCCTTTGCAAAGCCAGCTATTTTAACAGGCAGCCCATTCAAAGAAAAACTACTACCCGCTCCCTTTGCAAAGGTGTCTGTCGTCATAATTGCTCGAGCAGCATCTTCTGCTGAATTTTCATCTAAATTAGTATTTAGTTCTTCAATTTTTTCTATAATCCGATCATGAGGCAATAGCTCACCTATTACACCTGTTGAAGCGGTAAAAACTCTGGAAGAAGTAATACCCATAATATTTGAAACACTATTACAAATTTCATTCACTGAATTTTCACCATGAAAACCAGTAAATGCATTTGAGTTACCTGAATTTACCAAAATCGCAACAGGCTCATTACTAGTACCTAACAACAGTTTTTTTTGACAATCTAATACACTAGCAGAACGCGTACTAGATTGTGTAAAAACTCCTGCAACAGAACTCCCCGCCGCACACTCTATTAGCATTACATCATCTCTGTCTGTGTATTTTACACCAGCACCAGTTGCAGCAAACCGAATTCCCTTAACAACAGGGAGCTTTTGGAATCCCCCTCTGGGCGCTAAAGGTGAAACAGCTGGTGCAGAGTATTGCGCCCTTAATGTAGCAAGCTCAGCTTCTAATTTAGCTATTTTTTGATCTGCGTTCACGAGCATAATCCTTAGTTAAGTAAATCAATATTGCGAATTTCTTCAAAGTCAAATGTTGGTTTAAAAATTTCAATGGCTGAGTTTACTTGCAAGCGCTCAATTTCTTTAGAAATTGCTGTATTTCTTAACTGACCCTCTAACTCTTCACGTTTGGTCTCCAAAGATGGATAGTTGCGCTGGTCATTGAGCCTTATGATATGCCATCCAAACTGGGTCTTAACCGGGCCAGCTATATCACCAACTTTCATTTGAGAAACAGCTTCATCAAATTCAGAGACCATCGCACCCCGGCCAAACCACCCTAGATCACCACCATTTGAAGCTGAGGGACCCGTTGAGTTTTCTTTTGCTAAATCTGAAAAATTAATACCTTCTTTTGCCGCTACTAAAATATTTTGAGCTTCTTCTTCTGTTTCAACTAAAATATGTGATGCGTAAAATTCTAATATTGGCTCACCAGATAAAACTTGATCCTCATAAAAATCCTGAAGTGCACTTTCTGTAACTGCTTTTTGTGTTATGTCACTTAAAGCATTTGAAGAAATCAAAGCTCGGCGTTCGTTTTCCATAACTAAAGAAATTCTTTTTTCATTAATTTTTTTTGTAGGAACGTTTTCCACAAGCAAAGTTTGTTGAATTAATTGATCTAAAATGCCTTCATATAAATCACTTGCTGCCACATCAGCATATTGAGCCGGTAAAGTCTCAACTATAGAAATAATATGACCTAATTTTATTTTTTTCCCCTCAACAATTGCAACCACAGTATCACTTGTTGGCACATTTTGCGCAAAAATAGGCAATCCTGTTGTAGCGGCTAACATGGTTACAAAAAATATTTTTTTTGAAAGATTCATTTAAACTCTCCAGTTATGTACAAGTTTTTTCGCTTTAAAATTATACGCCTTTGTTTTGGCGCCGTTGACAGTATCGAAACACCTGCTTACATGCTTTTGCTCACGCTTTGTAAGTAGACTGTGTATTCTTGGCTTTAGTAAATGGCTTTACCCGAGCCGACAAGGATAATGAATAAAAATCCGCTTTACAGGCGCGTTAGTTTTGCTGCAAAATTTGCGGTATATTTAAGGAATATTATTAATGCTCGGTTTAACTAAAGCAGCTCGTAAAATTTTTGGAACAGCTAATGATCGCAAGATCAAAGCTACTCTACCCATGATTGCTTCCATCAACTTGTTAGAAGTTGATTTTCAAGCGCTCAGTGACCAACAGATCATGGAAAAGACTGAAGAATTCAAAGGTCGTCTTAAAAATGGTGAAACTTTGGACCAACTGTTACCCGAAGTGTTTGCAAACGCACGCGAAGCGGCGTTCCGCGCTTTAGGTCTACGAGCATATGATACTCAGTTAATGGGCGGCATGTTTTTACACCAAGGAAATATTTCGGAAATGAAAACTGGTGAGGGTAAAACCTTAGTTGGTGTATTTCCTGTTTATCTAAATGCATTAGCTGGCCGCGGAGTTCATGTTGTAACTGTAAACGATTACTTGGCATCACGTGATGCAGAGTGGATGGGTAAAGTTTATCAATTTCTTGGGATGACTACTGGTGTAGTTGTTCCAGACATGGAAGAAGAAGCGAAGTTAGCGGCTTATGCAAGTGATATTACATATGCTACAAATAATGAATTAGGTTTTGATTATTTACGTGATAATATGAAGTCAGATTTATCACAAATGGCTCAACGTGATCATTACTTTGCAATTGTCGACGAAGTTGACAGCATTTTAATTGACGAAGCTCGAACTCCATTAATTATTTCAGGTCCTGCAGAGGATCGTACAGAAATTTATAAAGCTATTGATGCTTTAATACCGGACTTAGAATTAAAGCATTATGATTTAGATGAAAAATCTCGTGCTACATCTCTAACAGATGAAGGTAATGAATTTGTAGAAAAGCGCCTGCTAGAAATGGGATTATTGCCAGAAGGTCAGTCTTTATATGATCCTGAGAGCACATCGTTGGTTCATCATGTCAATCAAGGTTTGCGAGCACATACACTTTTCAAGCGAGATAAGGACTATATTGTTCGAGATGGTGAAGTAATATTAATAGACGAATTTACTGGTCGTATGATGTCTGGCCGGCGTCTGTCAGACGGCTTACATCAGGCTATTGAAGCAAAAGAAAATGCTGACATTAAACCAGAAAATGTAACCTTAGCATCTGTCACATTTCAAAACTATTTTCGCTTGTATGAAAAATTAGCAGGCATGACGGGTACCGCATTAACAGAGGCTGAAGAATTCTCAGAAATTTATGGTTTAGGCGTTGTAGAAGTTCCAACCAATAGGCCAATAGTTCGCCAAGACGAACATGATGCGATTTATCGAACTGCAAGAGAAAAATTTACAGCCATAGTAGAAGAAATTGGCAAGGCACACGCTAAAGGGCAACCAATTTTAGTTGGTACGACTTCAATTGAAAAATCCGAATATTTATCAGAACTTTTAAATGATAAGAAGTTATTAAAGAAAATTTCGCAAACCTTGCGTGTACGCGCAGAAAGCATGAAAAAGCAAGAAAGTAAGGACGAATTTAATGGTTATGCAAATGACCTAGAAAAACTATCAAAAACTGGCATTCCCCACAAAGTTCTTAATGCAAGGTTCCATGAACAAGAAGCATCTATCGTTGCAAATGCAGGCGCTCCAAATGCTGTAACAATCGCCACTAATATGGCTGGTCGAGGTACAGACATTCAATTAGGTGGTAACGTTGACGTGCGAGTTACAGCAGAAATAAAAAGTGCTGGCAAAAAAGCCAATATATTAAAAATTCGTGAAAAAGTTGTTGCAGAAATAGCCAAATCAAAACAAGAGGCTTTAGATGCTGGCGGCTTATTTGTATTGGCTACAGAGCGTCACGAAAGTCGGCGTATAGACAACCAACTTCGGGGACGATCAGGGCGACAGGGTGATCCAGGCCGTTCAGCATTTTTCTTATCTCTTGAAGATGACTTAATGCGTATCTTTGGTTCTCAAAAGTTAGATTCCGTTTTAGGAAAATTAGGTATGGATGAGGGTGAAGCAATCATTCATCCTTGGGTCAACAAATCTCTTGAACGCGCACAAGCCAAAGTTGAAGGTCAAAACTTTGATGTTCGTAAACAATTGCTGAAGTTTGATGACGTCATGAATGATCAACGAAAAGCTATCTTCGAACAACGATTAGAAATTATGAAATCTGAAGACCTATCAGAAACAGTCAAAGATATGCGAGACGAAGTCATCGAAGATTTAGTAGATGAAGCTATTCCATCTAAATCTTACGCTGATCAATGGAATATCCAAGGCCTCCAAGAATCGATAAAAGAATCTTTAGGTCTAGATTTACCCATTTCTGATTGGGCTGCCGAAGAGGGTATAGATGATGAAGTCATTATTGAACGCCTTCGCAATGCAGCAGACGAAGACATGAAAACTAAGATTAAAGGTCTTGGTCCAGACAATATCAGAACAGCAGAGAAACAATTATTATTAGGAACTATTGATCAAAAGTGGCGTGAACACTTAGTAACTTTAGAACACCTCCGTTCAGTTGTTGGTATGCGCGGTTATGCTCAAAGAGACCCATTAAATGAATATAAAAATGAGTCGTTTGAGCTTTTTGAATCTATGCTTGATGGCTTGCGGACAGCAATTACAGGACAAATGGCACGCCTCAAGCCACAGTCTGCAGAACAACAGATGGCTGCATTACAACAACAGATTCAAACTGCAATAAGCCAAGGTATGAGTATTAAAGACATTAAAGCACGTGTGAAAGAAGCATATGGTTTAGACATCGAACTTGAAGCTCCTAAGCCTCCAGAGATAGACAAAAATAATCCTAGCACTTGGCCTCCATTAACTCGTAACGATAAGTGTTTATGTGGGTCAGGCAAAAAATTTAAACATTGCCACGGAGCATTAGGTTAATTAAAATTTACCCCCAAGTTGGATAAAAATTACCCATTGAAGAGTTTGTAAAAATTTCAACTCCAGTGGCAGTTACTCCAATGGAGTGTTCAAATTGAGCTGAAAGGGATTTATCTTTCGTAACAGCTGTCCAATCATCTGACAGAATTTTAGTATGTGGCTTCCCAAGATTTACCATTGGTTCAATCGTAAAAAACATACCCTCTTCAAGAATAGGGCCCGTGCCCCACCGTCCAAAATGTACAACATTAGGTGCAGAGTGAAATACACGCCCCAAGCCATGCCCACAAAAATCACGAACAACTGAACAACGCTGCGCCTCTACATAAGCTTGTATTGCGGCACCAATATCACCAAAGGTATTTCCAGGTTTAACCTGATCAATTCCTAACATTAATGCCGTGTGCGTAATATCAATTAAACGTTCTGCTTTGCGTGAAAGTTTACCACAAACATACATGCGAGATGTATCACCAAACCACCCATCTAAAATGCATGTTACATCAATATTTAAAATATCCCCGTCTTTTAATTTTTTATCTGCTGGAATTCCATGACACACAACGTGATTTAAAGAAATGCATGATGATTTAGTATATCCACGATAGCCAAGCGTTGCTGGTGTAGCTCCAGAAGCAATCATATAATCATGAATTAATTGATCCAAAACTTCCGTAGTAACCCCAGGAATAACATGCTCAGTAATCATATCTAAAATCTCTGCAGCTAATGCACCAGATTTTCGCATGCCTTCAAACTCTTCTGGAGTATGAATTGTAATACCATCTTCATTTAATCTAGGTTTATTAATCACGATAACTACCTTATTGCTACTTGCACTCGATTAAACAGAATTACTTGTATTTGCCAAGTCTAGTCTTTTGCCTAAAGTAATACCTTCATTTGAAATTATGCAATCATAACATAGGACTTGAACTCCAGCTACAACCGCTAAGCTAAAAGCACGTTGGTAATTTAAATCTATATCGCCTGCTACACTGACTTGTAGAGCATCAGTACGTTGAACCAAAAATAAGACTGTTGCTTGATAACCCTGGGAAACCATATTCGCGAGTTCTTCCATATGCTTTGCTCCACGTATAGTTTTACTATCTGGGAACTCTGCTAATCCAGGCTTTCGGGATAAAGTTACACTTTTTACTTCGAGATAAGTATCTGGCATATTTTTCTTAGAAAGCAAAAAGTCTACTCGTGAATTTTCGCCATATTTAACTTCAGATTTAAAGCTATCATAATTAAGATCAATTTTATGGCTTTGGAGCGCTTCTTTAACTATTCGATTAGCAGCACTAGTATCAACACCAATTAAAGTAGTACTTGTCTCAATAAATTTCCATGAATATTTTAATTTTCGCTTTGGATCGTCATTGGTTTCGAGCCAAATTTTATCACCAGGAAATGCCATTCCAAGCATTGAGCCTGGATTTGCAATATGCGCAGTTATTTCAGAACCATCTTCTAGCGTGACGTCTGCTAAAAAACGCTTATATCTACGAGTAAGGGTTCCCCGTATTAGGGCGCTTTCGAATTTCATAAGGAATACATAAATGACCAACCCAACCGCTGCAATGATCGTTATTGGTGATGAAATCTTATCTGGGCGTACTCGTGATGCTAATATGTATCACTTAGCAGGCAAATTAACCGAACATGGTATAAACCTTTCTGAAGTGCGCATCGTTTCAGACGAAGCAGCAGATATAGTTACTGCGATCAATCAAACCCGTACTAAGTATGATCATGTTTTTACTAGTGGCGGGATTGGTCCGACGCATGATGATATTACAGCTGATTGTGTAGCCAGTGCTTTTGGTATCAGTATCGACGTTCGTGAAGATGCACGCTTAATTTTAGCTACAAATTATGAGAACGGTGTAGATGATCTTACTACAACTCGATTACGGATGGCCAGAATCCCAGATGGCGCATCCTTAATTAATAATATTATATCTAAAGCACCTGGGTTTAGTATTGAAAATGTTCATGTTATGGCAGGGGTTCCAAGCGTTTTTAATTGTATGATAGAGTGGCTACTACCCCAACTAGACAAAGGACTCAAAATGATTAGTACAACTGTTCGTGTTGATCTACCAGAGAGCAAAATAGCTGTACCGTTAGGTTTAATAGCAAAACAGTTTATAAATACTTCAATAGGTTCATACCCATTTTACGAAAATAATAAACATGGTGCTAATATTGTTATACGCTCTACTGACAAGAAATTAGTTTTAGACGCTGAAATAGAAGTGCGTAAAGCATTTAATTTATGACACTTCCAAGCATTAAAGATTTATATGACGTAATTGATTTCACATGGCCCGCTGCATCAACTCAAACACATAAAGGTTGGTTAATTAGAGAAGGTAAAGGTGGTGGGAAAAGAGTGAGTGCAGCAGTACAGATTGAAGCTAACGCACAAATTAAAGACGCTGAACTTGCCATGGACGCGCTTAACCAGAATTACATATTTATGATCCGTAAAGGCGAAGAGCTTTTAGATGAAAACTTAGCTAAACAAGGTTATGATTTAGTAGATCCTGTTGTCATACTAGCTTCACCCATTGGGTTAATAAACAAACAGTATGATGGTGATTTTCACTTAACTCCAAGTGCTGTAATGCAAAGTACTTGGCTGAAGGGTGGCATTGGCCCAGCGCGCTTAGATGTAATGAAGCGTACAAAAGTTCCAAAAATTTATGTAGACATCGATGCTACAGCTGTTGCTTATGCAGCCATCAGTAACGATATATTAATGGTGCATGCTGTTGAGGTATCGAAAAGTCATCGCAGGAAGGGTTTAGGTAAAAAAATTATGAGCCAGATAGCTGGTTGGGGTAGCAAAAAAGGGGCAAAATATTTAGCAGTAATTACTGTTATAGAAAATATGCCTGCTCGCTCACTTTATATAAACATGGGTATGGAGAAAGTTGGGCACTATCACTATCGCATTAAGCAATAATTACCAAATTTCATTATTTTTATCCTTAAAGTGACTTACTAAAAAATCTATAAAAACGCGTAATTTTGGTTGGATATAATCTGCTGGTGGATACACAATATAAATACCTACTTTTGGCAGCTTCAAGTCAGGTAGCACTTTTTGCAAACGACCATTTCTAATAGAATTCCCATAAATAAAGCATGGAAGATATGCGAGCCCTAAGCCATCTTCTGCTGCAAACATTAAAGATTTTCCATCATTAACACTTAAGCTATATCTTCCACGAAATTGTCGCTCATCACCACCAAAAGTAGGAATTCTCCAAAAATTATCATTTTTACCTAATGAATATTTTAGTAATTGGTGGTCTGCTAGGTCATCAATTTTTTCTGGCTTCCCATGAATTTTAAAGTAATCCTCTGACCCAACAATTGCAAATTGCGTAGTGGCAATTTTTCTTGCCTGCAGAGAACTATCTGGGAGATCTCCAATTCGAATAGCCACATCAAAACCCTCAGAAACTAGATCCACAAACTGATTATCTAAAGTCATATGGACTTTAATTTTTGGGTGTAATTTTAAAAAGGGGGTTAGGGCACCAACTAAATGATTTGAGCCAAAGTCTCCTGCAGCTGATAGTTTTAGTATTCCTTGGGGTGTTGATTGCATTGAAGTAACTGTTAAATCAGCCTCACGTACACCAGTTAAAATTTGTATGCACTTTTCATAATAATTTAAACCAATATCTGTAGGTCTAACATTTCTTGTAGTACGGTTTAACAACGTAACACCTAATCGTGATTCCAGAGCCATAATATGTTTTGATACTGAGGATTTAGAAAGCTTCAACTTATTTGCGGCGCCTGTAAAACCATCATTGTCAATTATAGCAACAAATACTTCAATTTCAGTCATACGGCCCAACTAAAGGTCCCCATCTGCAGAGAGCATAACAGCCAATGGTTTAGTTCCTCCATTTGCTGCCAGTATAATTACTAATACTGAGGTCAATGGAACTGATAAAATTGCACCAGGTAAGCCCCATAATGCAGTCCAAAAAACTAAAGCCACTAAAACTACAAAGCTTGATAAATTTACAGATTTACCAATCATTTTGGGCTCTAAAACATTTCCAACATAAGTCTGAACCGCCATAAGTAATCCAAAAGCAAGGATTGCCCAGGATACTGAGCCAAACTGGGCTAGAGTTAAAACAACAGGAAATCCCACACCTATTGCAGAGCCTACGAAAGGAATATAATTCAACAACCCAATCATAACTGCCCAAAATAAAGCACTATCGATATTCATTAGCCACATAATTACAAATGATACGCACGCTAAAATAATATTAATTGCTGTTTTTACTGTTAAATAAACACCAATACGTTTGTTTACTTCTGCCATTAGACCTAGGGCTTGGTCTGCACCTCCACCTAGTGCTTTTAGCATTTTTTCTCGAAAATTCCCTACTTCTGAAAAAAGAAACCCCGCATAAAGTATCGACATAAATAAAACAGACCCTACTGACGAGATAGAGCCCACCGCACGTAAAGCAAACGATTGTATATCTAATTTAGACCACCAGTTTGTTATTATTTTATCCAAACTAGGTACACTTTCTAATTCAAATTTTTCAGCAAGGCTGTCAGCAAGAGTTTGAAGGTTCATTTGATATAATGGCAGTTGTGATAAAATATATTCAATATTATTTGAAATCATCAGCACAATTAATAACACAATAATAACAAAAATTAATAAAACCATTAATCGATGCACAATAGATGGTAATGAGCCCATTAAAGGCCATCGAGCCACTGCCGTTGATGCAGTAACCAAAATATAAACTGTTAAAACACCTAATACGATTGGTAGTAAAATTGTTTGGCCAATAAAAAGCAACCAAACAACCATAATTGAAAAACCAGTGGCGTAAAATAGTGTTGAAATGCGTGTGTCCATGATGCTCTTTCAGTTTGTGTGCCATCAATTTAGGCCTATAAAGTAAAACTTTCTAGGTTTGTTCTAAATCAATGCGAGTGTAAATCACAATTCGAATCCACTTGCACTTAATAAAAAAACTGCCTATGTGGATATTAATTGCGGAAAGACTGGCTTCCACCCTAGTCTTCCATCGAAATTTACGACGGGCCGTGTGCCCGTTTTTTTATGTGAGAGACATGTCAGATTTAATTGCAAAATCAGCGATAGACAAACGAATGGCTAGTATTGTTCAACCCATTATAGAAGATTTGGGTTATGAACTGGTTCGCATTCGCTTACTGTCAGGGAAATCAACAACATTACAAATCATGGCAGAACGCCCTGATGGTGGAATTGACGTAAATGATTGTTCTAAGATTTCAACAGAGGTTAGTGCAGTCCTTGATGTTGAAGATCCAATTGAAGTTGAATATGCATTAGAGGTTTCAAGCCCTGGTATGGATCGTCCCCTTACACGTTTAAAGGATTTTATTGCTTGGGAAGATTTTGAAATCAAGGTTGAGACATCTGAATTAATTGATGGCCAGCGCCGCTTTAAGGGCGTGCTGCGTGGCGTTGAAGGTAATGATGTGTTAATTGAAATTCAACAAGGTATAATTGGTTTGAATTTTGAGTGGTTGTCAGAAGCTAAATTAGTCCTGACAGATGAGTTGGTCGCAGCTGCGCAAAAAAGCCGCGTGAATATAGTCGAAAGTGATTTTGACGACATAGAAACAGAAGAGGAATAACCCATGGCTATAACTAGTGCTAATCGCCTAGAGCTTTTACAAATTGCAGACTCAGTTGCTCGTGAAAAAATGATTGACCCTGATCTTGTTCTAAAAGCAATGGAGGAATCTTATGCTAAAGCGGCCAAATCAAAATATGGTGCTGAACTTGATATCCGTGCATTTATTGATCGCAAATCTGGCGAATTAGAAATGACGCGTGTTCGCGTAGTTGTTGAAGGTGACGAAGCTGAGAATATGTACACAGAAATGACTGTGGAAGAGGCTAAAGCGCACAAGGAAAGTCCATCTGTTGGAGATTTAATAATAGACCGATTACCACCAATGGATTTTGGTCGTATTGGTGCGCAATCCGCAAAGCAAGTTATTTTACAAAAAGTCCGCGAAGCAGAGCGTGATCGTCAATATGAAGAATTTAAGGATCGCGAAGGTGAAATTATTAATGGCCTAGTTAAACGTGTTGAATATGGAAACGTTATTGTTGATGTCGGTCGTGGTGAAGCAGTATGTCGTCGTGACCAGCTCGTTAACCGCGAAATGTTTCGTAATGGAGACCGTATTAGGGCAATTATTAAAGAAGTTCGCTCTGAAATGCGTGGCCCACAGGTATTTCTTTCACGGACAGCCCCAGAATTTATGGCTGAATTATTTAAAATGGAAGTTCCTGAAATCTATGATGGTATAATTGACATTAAAGCTGTTGCCCGTGATCCAGGCTCACGTGCTAAAATTGGTGTAATATCATATGATAACTCTATTGATCCAGTTGGTGCATGTGTAGGTATGCGGGGGTCTCGCGTTCAGGCGGTTGTAAATGAATTGGGTGGCGAGAAAATTGATATTATTCCTTGGAATGAGGATGCTCCAACATTCTTAGTCAACGCATTACAGCCTGCTGAAGTAACAAAGGTTGTTTTAGATGAAGAAGCTGAACGTATTGAGGTAGTGGTGCCTGACGAACAATTGTCATTAGCAATTGGTCGTCGTGGTCAAAATGTGCGATTAGCCTCTCAGTTAACAGGCTTAGATATTGACATAATGACAGAATCAGATGAATCAGAACGTCGTCAAAAAGAGTTTGAAGAACGTTCAAAATTATTCATGGATACAATGAATGTTGATGAAGTTGTGGCACAACTTTTAGTTTCAGAAGGTTTCTCAAGCTTAGAAGAGGTTGCTTATGTTGAAGCTGATGAATTATTAACGATCGAAGGCTTTGATGAAGACACAGTAGGTGAACTTCAAGCACGCGCACGAGAAAGCTTGGATGAAATTAATGCTAAATCAATTGCCGAAGCTCGTGAGATCGGCGTAGCCCAAGACTTGATTGACTTCGAAGGGTTATCGCCACAAATGTTAGTTGCCCTTGGTAAGGATGATGTAAAATCTTTAGAAGATTTTGCAACTTGCGCTGATTGGGAATTAGCCGGTGGTTTCACAACTGTAAATGGTGAGCGTCATAAAGATATCGGTGTATTGGAAAGCTTTGATGTAAACATTCAAGAAGCCCAAGACTTGATTATGCGGGCACGCCTACAAATTGGTTGGGTTACAGAGGAGCAAATGGCAGAAGATGCCGCAGCCGCCGAGGCCGCAGAAGCGGGCACTGGCGTAGAGGGGGCTGAGGCCTGATGTTTCAGGTCTCAGGTATTGCTCGTGACACGAGGTTCTCAACCCAAACGTAACACAGACCCTGAGCGCAAATGTATTGCGCTTGGTAGTTCTCACTTAAAAGAAGAGCTTATTCGCTTTGCTCTAAGCCCTGAAGGCGTGGTTACTCCTGATCTTTCAGAGAAATTACCAGGCCGGGGTATTTGGGTTTCTGCTAAACGTGATGTATTATTGAGTGCCATTACTAAGAATCTATTCTCACGCGCGGCAAAGGCACCAGCTAAAATACCTGAAGCTTTTTTGGACTTAATTGAACGTCTGTTAGTAAAGCGTGTAATAGAAACTATATCTTTAGCACGTCGTGGTGGAGAAGTTGTTAGTGGTTTTGAGGTTGTTAAAGGCGCTTTAATTTCTCAACGAGCAAGAATTTTAATTCAAGCAAGTGATGGGTCTGAGCGTCAACTAGGCAAACTCCGCTCTCCTGAAGGTAAGAATGTATATTTTAACTGTCTGACCCAAGCAGAATTGGGTTTGGCATTTGGACGAGACTATGCGATACACGCGGCGCTGACAGGTGGTGGACTTACAAAAAAAGTCCGCGCCGAGGCTACCCGCCTTGCTGGTATTCGCAAAATGGGCAAAAGCTGATTAAATCAGCACAGAAAGGTGATTACGAATGAGCGACGATAAAAAACCATTAGGACTGCGCAGTAGTTCTGGCCCAGGCCACGTAAAGCAAAGCTTTTCACATGGGCGCAGCAAGTCTGTAGTCGTAGAAAAGAAACGCAAACGTGTGATAGTGCCAGGCAAAGGCGGCGCAGGAGCTTCAGGTGGACCGCGTCCAGCTGGTGTATCTGATGGAGAACTGGATCGCCGTAGAAAAGCATTAATGGCAGCGGCCGCTCAAGAAAATGATCGTAAAGCGCGAGAAGAAGCTGATACAAAAGAGCGCGAAGTAGAGCGTGCTGAACGCCGCCGTTTACGTGATGAAAAAGAGCGTGTCGAAGAAGAGCGTGTTGAAAAAATACGTGTGCGCGACGAAGAAAAAAATAAACCCGCTGAAGCTCCTAAAAAAGTTAAAGTTGAAAAATCTGCTCCTGCAGATGATCCTGCCGCTTCTCAAGCAGCAGCTCTTAAAGCAGAGGCCGGTGATCGCATAGCGCCAAAGCGCGATGATGCTCCTCGAAAAGACACTAAGCAGGAGCCAAAGAAGCAAAAAGGTGGGGACGATCGTCGACGATCTGGTAAATTAACAATTAATCAAGCCTTAGGTGGCGGTGGTAATCGCCAACGTTCACTAGCATCCATTAAACGTAAGCAAGACCGTGAACGCCGCAAAATGGCTGGCGCAAACATGGGCGAGCGCGAAAAAGTTGTACGTGATGTTCAGGTTCCAGAAGCTATTACTGTACAAGAATTAGCTAATCGTATGGCTGAAAAAACTGCAGCAGTGGTAAAAGCCTTGATGACAAACGGCATTATGGCCACACAAAATCAAACAATTGACGCAGATACTGCAGAGTTGATTGTTGAGGAATTTGGTCACAAAGTTGTACGTGTTTCTGATGCTGATGTAGAAGACGCAATTAAGCTAGTGGCCGATGATGTGGCAGATTTAAAACCGCGAGCTCCAGTAATAACAATTATGGGACACGTCGATCATGGTAAAACATCTGTTTTAGACGCATTACGCAAAACAAACGTTGTATCGGGCGAGGCTGGTGGCATTACACAACATATTGGAGCTTATCAAGTTACAACAGACGGTGGTACACTATTATCTTTTCTTGATACACCTGGACACGCTGCCTTCACATCAATGCGTGCTCGTGGCGCACAAGTAACAGATATCGTTGTCTTGGTTGTCGCTGCAAACGATGGCGTTATGCCTCAGACTATTGAAGCTATTGCACACGCAAAGGCAGCAAACGTTCCGTTAATCATTGCTATTAATAAAATGGACCACGAAGCTGCTGACCCAATTCGTGTTCGAACAGATCTATTACAACACTCAGTTGTAGTAGAAGCTATGTCAGGTGACGTACAGGACGTTGAAATATCAGCGCTTAAAGGTACAGGTCTTGATGATTTGTTAGAAGCGATAGCATTGCAGTCAGAATTATTGGAACTGAATGCAAATCCAGATCGTGCAGCACATGGTGCAGTAATCGAAGCTAAACTAGATACTGGTCGTGGACCAGTTGCAACTGTTCTTGTCAAAAATGGTACTCTTCGTAAGAGTGATATTTTTGTTGTAGGTGAACAATGGGGTAAAGTTCGCGCCTTAATAAATGATAAAGGTGAGACAGTACTCGAAGCAGGACCATCAGTTCCAGTAGAAGTTCTAGGCCTAAACGGAACGCCCGCAGCAGGTGATGTACTGAATGTAGTAACCTCAGAAGCAGAGGCGCGTGAAATTTCTAATTATCGCCAACAGGCCGCTAAAGATAAGAAAGCCACTGCTGGATCTGCAACAACATTAGATCAATTGATGGCTAAAGCTAAAGCAGATCAAAATGTATCTGAATTACCAATTGTAGTTAAAGCGGATGTTCAAGGTTCAACCGAAGCAATTGTTCAGGCTATGGAAAAAATTGGTAACGATGAAGTTCGCGTTAGAGTTCTACACTCAGGCGTTGGAGCAATTACAGAATCTGACGTTACATTAGCAGAGGCTTCTGGAGCACCAATCATAGGCTTTAATGTCCGTGCCAACGCACCCGCACGTGCATCAGCCAATCAAAAGAGCGTAGAACTTCGTTACTACTCTATTATCTATGATTTAGTTGACGATATAAAAGCTGCAGCATCTGGGTTACTATCAGCAGAGGTTAGAGAAACCTTTATTGGTTATGCAAAGATTAAAGAAGTTTTCAAAATTACTGGTGTTGGTAAAATTGGTGGTTGTGAAATTACTGAAGGTATTGCAAGGCGTGCAGCTGGTGTACGTCTACTGCGTGACGACGTGGTTATCCACGAAGGCCGCCTAAAAACTTTGAAGCGCTTCAAAGATGAAGTCAAAGACGTTCACATGGGTCAAGAATGTGGTATGGCATTTGAAAAGTACGAAGATATTCGTGTAGGTGACGTAATTGAAATCTTTGAAACAGAAGAGATTGAACGTAAATTAGAGTAAAAATTATTACTATTATTAAATACAAATGCCACATTTAAAAATAAGTGTGGCATTTTTCATTGAAAATGAGTTTAGACATACATTTTAGATTAATACATAAATCCGCCTGCACTTTATTAATTCATCAGAAATGTTGTCATTCAGTTAGTAGATTCGTATATCTACACTTAACGAAAGGCAGTTTATTATGGAAAATACTAAATTTCCGGGTTGGCACGGAACTACAATCATAGGTGTACGTAAAGGAAACGAAGTTGTCGTCGCAGGTGATGGTCAGGTTAGTCTTGGTAATACTGTTATCAAAGGCTCAGCTCGTAAGGTTAGGCGTATTTCACCTGGTGGTCACGATGTAGTGTGTGGCTTTGCGGGCTCTACTGCAGATGCTTTTACATTGCTTGAGAGATTAGAGGCCAAACTGGAGGCATCCCCTGGTCAATTGGCAAAAGCATCAATCTCATTAGCTAAAGATTGGCGAATGGACAAGTATCTCAAAAACCTTGAAGCAATGTTAATTGTTACAGATGGCACTGACCTATTTGTGATTACAGGGGCTGGTGACGTATTAGAGCCTGAGCATGGAATTGCAGCAATTGGATCTGGCGGAAATTTTGCCTTAGCTGCAGCCCGCGCAATAATTGATAGCGATCAAGACGCAGAAACAATCGCTCGTAAATCTTTAACCATAGCTGCAGAGATATGCGTGTTTACTAATGGCAATATGACAGTGGAAAAAATATCTAAATGACAGACCTTACTCCCCGCGAAATTGTATCAGAATTAGATCGATATATAATTGGACAGAACGATGCCAAAAGATCTGTAGCAGTTGCCTTACGCAATAGGTGGCGCCACAAACAATTAAGTGATGACATTCGTGATGAAGTTTACCCTAAAAACATTTTAATGATTGGCCCAACAGGTGTTGGTAAAACTGAAATAAGCAGACGCTTAGCAAAGTTAGCCAAAGCACCGTTTTTAAAAGTAGAAGCAACTAAATTTACAGAGGTTGGATATGTTGGTCGCGATGTTGAGCAAATAGTTCGTGATCTTGTAGATAGCGCAATTGTAATGGTGCGCGATGATAAGCGCGAAAAGGTTAAAACTGGTGCATATGAAAGCGCAGAAAATCGCGTATTGGATGCACTCTGTGGTACAGATGCACGTGAGCAAACTCGTGAGATGTTTCGTAAAAAGCTACGCGAAGGCTTGCTCGATGACAAAGAAATTGAATTAGAACTTGCCGATACATCTAATCCAATGGGCGGTATGATGGATATACCTGGCCAACCTGGAATGGGTATGATGAACATTGGAGAAATGTTTGGCAAGGCTATGGGTGAGAGAACAACAAAACGCAAAATGCGAATAGCTGATAGTTACAAGATTTTGATAAGTGAAGAAGCTGATAAGCTAGTTGATCAAGAAGCCGTAACTAAAGAAGCGGTAATGGCTGTTGAAGAAAGTGGTATCGTATTTTTAGATGAAATAGACAAAGTCTGTGCAAAATCAGATGCGCGTGGAGGGGATGTATCACGTGAAGGTGTTCAACGTGATTTACTTCCCTTGATTGAAGGAACAACCGTATCTACAAAACATGGGCCAGTTAAAACTGACCACATTTTATTCATTGCATCAGGTGCATTTCATACCGCAAAGCCTTCTGATCTTCTTCCAGAACTACAGGGAAGACTACCTATTCGAGTAGAGCTTCGCGCATTAACAGAAAAAGATTTTGTACGGATATTGACTGAAACAGATAATGCTCTGACACGCCAATATTCTGCTCTTATGGCAACTGAAGGTGTTAACGTTACCTTTACAGTCGATGGTATAGCCGCACTGGCAAAAATTGCAGCTGAAGTAAACGAGAGCATCGAAAATATTGGCGCACGCCGCTTACACACGATCATTGAACGCGTATTCGAAGAACTTAGCTTCACTGCGCCAGATCGATCCGGCGAAGCGGTTGTGGTTAGCGCTGATTTTGTTGAACAGCACCTCGGAGAATTAGCAAGGAGTAGCGATATATCACGTTATGTACTTTAGAATTTAACAACAAAAGGTTTTTAAAGATATTTAAATCATCATAGCTTTATTTATGAGTTTTTCTTTACTAGTATAATTGGATACATTTACACCCTGCTCTATGAGAGCCTGTTTAAGCTCATGTTCTGTGAGAGATTCTATTGCTTCTTTTGACATTTTAAGAAAATTAATTTTCTGTTTGTATGGTGGATTGGTATTTTTAAAAAACCCTATATTTTTAAATTTAAAATCTTCTGAGTATTTTGCCATAAAGTGATTTAAAAACGTGTTAATGCTTATTCTGATACGTGGATCACTTGAGATATGCTTATTTGAATAATCTAGGGTCTCAAGCATTAGCTCTGACCAACGTAGTGCGCCCTTTTCATTCATTAATTGGATTGCATTGTGTTTATGGTGAAAGTTTAGTCTAAAGTCTGCCCCATGATAATATGGGCCACCACCCATTATATCTAACCACATTGAGGCTTGCGTGTTAATATGGTGTCCAACATCCCCGACTTTAGCAAAAACGGAAGTAAACCAAGTTTCGTTTTCATAGACACGACCATAAAAATTTTCGATAATATTAACAATAGTATCTTGACCAAGCACAGAATATAATTGCCAAAATTGAATAGGTTTAGATTTATTATTAGACGCGTTTAATGAAATTATGTCTGGTATGCGATGTGCGTCAACTGGAAGGATTTCTTTAGAAACCGCTGATAAAATATATTCGCCCTGTATTTTTTCAGACATATATCCATGCCTTGTTGGGTGATTTGGATACGTAAATTTTATCATCAGTTTTACCGTTTAGTACTCAATTCTGGATGTTTGTATGCTAATGGATAGGGCATGGGCTTTATAGGTCCCGCTGGTATTGTTTTATTCCATGTTCGACCAAAATACCCTTGCTTACAATGTGTTAATGCATTGCTTTCTGCAACACCTGGGAGAGCGTAGACTCTGCAAAGCCACCGCCATAAGTGAGGATAATCTAAAATTTTTGCCCCGTTTAGTTTCATTCGCAAATAGTAGACTGGATCATGTCTATACAGCGTTGGAAATAGACGTAGATCAGCCTCTGTGAAATTGTCACCCGTAAGGAATGGGCGGTCGTCTCCTGCTAATTTTTTTTCTAGTTCTCTCAAGGTTTGAAAATAATCATGAAATGCTGTGGCATAAATTTGTTGGTCAGATGAAAAACCTGCTTTGTAAGCACCATTGTTGATAGTCGTATATATTGTTTTATTTAATATATCGATTTCATTTTGCACTGTTTCGTCTTCTGGATAAAGGTGCATATTTTCTGTCATATTAGCACCCAATTTTCTTGCATTTGCATCTAACATACGGATGATTTCAGCACTTTCATTATTAACAATCCGCTTTTCTTTTTTATCATAAAGGATGGGCACCGATTGTTCAGCAGACCCTTCAGCGGCATAAATTTCTTTTATTAACCTATAGGATTTGTCTGTTGCAGTTTCTGATGTGCATTCAGGTAATGGCGAACCAGTTGCTATTGAAATACGTTCAGGCGCAAATTGCCATAAGTTAGGTCCAGCACTATCATCTGTTTCTGTACGGCTAGGGAATGCCACATCCATAGTAATACTGCTTTGCAGACCAAGAACATTACGAGCGAGGGTTGCACGGTGGCACCACGGACAATTAAATGCAACAAATAAATGGTATCGATTTTCTTCAGGTGGAAAATTAGGATCACCAATTGCATGGCGAAAACCACTAACACCACGCACAAACTCTCCACTAGCGCGCCTTTTTGCGGCGTCGGTTTGTACTTCTTCAATTGAACTACTTTGGTGTGATTTTATCATTTTATTTCCTTTGGCCGTACTACTAGGTTATTTGTTAAACCCCGCGAATTTCACGCCACTTAGGTCTGCCATTTCCCGCTTCCACGTTGTGATGTCCAAATGTCGGAAATCAGATAAATTCGAATGGCCACATGCACGCGCGAGCACCTGCATCAATTCTACACTCGAATGAAAATAACGCGCCAATTTTTCTGCACCTATTTGTACATCCAACCGCTTTCGTAATTCAGGTTTTTGAGTTGCCACGCCAACGGGGCAATTATTGGAATTGCACATTCGGGCAGCGATACATCCTACCGCCTGCATGGCAGAATTTGATACTGCTATAGCATCTGCACCAAGTGCCATTGCTTTAGAAAAATCTTCAGCCATTCGCAACCCGCCAGTGATCACAAGCGTAACATCACGGCCAGTTTTTGCGTCCAAATGCCGGCGCGCGCGCGCCAGTGCTGGGATTGTTGGCACTGATATATGATCACGGAAGATTAAAGGTGCTGCACCCGTTCCACCACCACGGCCATCAAGAATGATATAATCTGCACTGGCGGCCAGTGCAAAATCAATATCATCTTCGATGTGATTTGCTGACAATTTAAATCCGATCGGAATCCCGCCAGAACGTTCGCGTACTTCATCGGCTACTTTCTTGAAATCAGCAGGCGTATGGAGGTCAATAAAGGTTGCAGGTGAAATAGCACTTTGGCC
>TARA_B110000977_G_scaffold186460_1_pt1 | contig 35086 bp, 22 predicted proteins | sample TARA_B110000977 | Tara Oceans TARA_B110000977 (sample SAMEA4397798) | marine metagenome | biome: Polar Biome; feature: [SRF] surface water layer (ENVO:00010504); material: water (ENVO:00002006), including particulate matter (ENVO:01000060) such as... | depth 5 m | reverse complement strand
AGAGCACATCGTACCCAGGGCTGGAGTCGCGACGCATGGGCCTGGCGGTGAGTTTCCCTCGACCGAGCGAATCGCTGAGCACCAGCGATATGCACAGCGACCCGAGCGGAAGCCTCGTGTCGGGCGACCTGGAGACGGACCCGGTTCCTGGGTCGCCTAGAGGGCAACGCCCGACGCGGTTCTCCATGCCCTCGGTGGAGGCTCCGCTTTCCTCGGAAGGCACGGCCGGCCGGCTATCGCAACAAATTGAAATTGATTTCAAGGGTGAGGAGCTTGAAACTGAGGTCAAAATCTCGGACGACTTCGACTGGCCCGAAGCGCTGCTGCGCATGGTCACCGCGCCGGTGGAAACCAGGGAGGCGCAAGGGTTGACTGATGACCAAAATGAGATATTTTGCGTGAGGCTTGAAACCGTGACTTCCACTGTGGATTCCCTTGACAATAAACGCGATTTGCCCATTAACCGACAGGGCAGCACGACGTTGCGACAGTTTCCGGGTGTGCCGTCGGGAAATGAAAATGTTAGTGCAAATGAAAATCCATTTCAAACCACCGCAAGAGGGTTCCCGGGAACGCCCATCACCGAGTTTCTCTCCGACCTGGAGAACGACACGGTGATGGGAGGGACGTGGAGTGACGATGTGAGGTGAGTAACCAAAGGTTGTAGGTTTAGGTTTGGTCGGTATAGAATAGAATAAGACGAGTAGAGGTAACCAAACACATTTTTATTTTTGGGCATGTTTTCTTTCCAAGAATTTTCGTCGTCGTCCTTGCAGTGATAAGATTCGTGACACACTGTCATCGTGCCGACAGTTGCCGGCGCGCATTTGGGCATAGGCGCTTGGTGTTGGTTTCGTTTTTCGGACCATGGTCGCCTCGGCTCGTTCGTTCTTCGACCAGCACGACGACGACGGCGACGGGCGCATCGACGTTGACGAGCTCACGAAGGTGCTGTCCGATTTAGGGCTGAGAGGCCCGAACGAATCCGACACCGAGTTTCGCGGATTGGTCACTCGCGCGATGCGGGAGCATGACGCTAACGCGGACGGCACGTTATCGTTCGCAGAGTTCAAAGAGATGTACAGTATTATTACGGGCGTGGATGTTGAGGACAGACGAGAAGCGGCGAGTGGCCAAGGAATAGACGCCCGTGCATTGCCCACAGACACATTCACAGCGATTGTCCCTCAACGCGACCCCAACACGGGCGGCATTACAACCCCAATAGAAAACGACTTTACTTTCACACAGACCATCGGCACCGGGGGGTTCGCGGTTGTTAAAAAGGCGCGCCACAAAGCCACAGGCAACACATTTGCAGTGAAGATCATCAACGTCACTGAAACGATCAACGAAACAGGGCACGACGATAGAATGACAATGCGTGAAATTGCCGAGGAGATTAGGCTGACGATGAGCTTCGGCGGCAACGCAAACGCGAACGTCGTCAAAGTTCACGATTTCTACGTCAAACCAGGCCAGGTGTACGTGGTGATGGAGCTGTTGGAAGGGGGCGATCTTTTAGACGCTATATCCAATGAAGGCGCGTTTTCAGAAAGTAACGCCGCGATTGTTTTGCACAAGCTGTTGACAGGATTAACCGTGATTCACGGCAAAGCCATGGCGCACCGCGATTTGAAACTGGAAAACCTGATTTTCAAAGGGAAGGGTAGAGTCGCGTTGAACGGGGTTGCCGATGGAAGTAAGGCTGATTTAGGGACGCTTCGTATTGCTGATTTTGGGCTCGCAAAGAAGATGAAATCAGCCAGGGCGCGACTCACCGCGCAGTGCGGCACTCCGCAGTACATCGCCCCTGAGGTCGTGCTCGGCGAGGAGTACACCCCCTCGGTTGACATGTGGGCCGCCGGTGTGATATTATACGCCACGGTGACCGGCGAGCTTCCCTTCGACCACAGGGAGCAGTCGTCCTCGTTCAAGCTAATACGAGCCGGGAAGTTCCACGCGCCGAACAAACGCGTCACCCCCGAGTTTACGGATTTGCTCGAGAAGCTTCTTTGCGTCGATAAAGTCAAGCGACTCACCGCGCACGAAGCGCTGCTTCACCCGTTTTTCGGCAAGCACTTGGGTACTACTCTGAAAGATAATAATGCCAATCAAAGGAACTCCGAACCTTTGCAAACTTCGTCGCTCAGAAGTTTCAACCAGCTGCTCGCGCAGAACGAGTCGTCGCCGGGCGCGCGGGTGACGCGAGCGGCCACCAAGCTCGGCGATGACCTGCCGCAGCGATTGGTTCGAAAAGGCGAGCTATTGATTAAAAAAGGCGACGTCTCGGCGGATGAGATCTTTCTGATCAAGAAGGGGAGGGTACAGGTTGAGGTTGTGGTGAATGGGGAGTTAGTGGTGGTGGCGACCCGGGGGGCAAACGAGTTTGTGGGCGAGATGGGCGCGGATATCGACAGTGAGAGGGCGAAGGAAATCGAGGATCTAGAAACAGATGAGGATTCTGCTACATGTAACAACACCAAAGAGAACCGAAGCGCGTTTGACGCGCGCGCGCAGTTTACCGACCGGAATCAATCATCGCCCACCGCGTGGATCAGCGGGAGGTCGAAGCAGAACGAAATCCACTCCGGCTCCACACCGCACGAAAATGTAAAGCGCCGCGCTGCGGACGTAAGAGCGGTGGAGGACGTCACCGTCGCGGTGATGACCTCGACGCAAATGCGCTGGCTGCTGGAGCACGACTACGGCGCTGACAGCGAACTGACGAGCACGGTGAAGGATCGTCGGGCGGAGCTGGAGCGCGCCACGCATCTCGAGAAGGACAAAAGGAGCGTACCGTTCTCAGAACAAACCCTGGCCCGGTACGAAGACACGCCCAGCGTGAGAGGACAGCGGTATTAGTGTTTCGAGTAGTGGGTGGTATTATTAACAGCAGGTACGCGTAATAGGCACTCGTGCATCTCGTATTGATCGGCACTATATCTATTGCAATCACGAGTCGTCGGATGGCTTTTCTTTTCCTTGTCCTTTCGTGGTTTCTGTCCTCGGCGCGTTCGCGATTCCTTTCGTGAGGAACCGAATGGAATCCCAAATCCACTCCTTCACCGTGCCCACGCCGGCGAACACAAAGGCTAGCAACGACATCCTAACCGCGGTTAGAGCCAACGCTATGACCAAAAGTACCCCCCTAGGTCCGTCGTTCAAAAGCTTCCGTAAATGCCCGCCCAGAATAACCCGCATCGCTTTTCGTTTCGTTTTATCCTCGCGTTTGCGAATCACTCGGGCGCCGTCAGACTCAGGCCAGTCACCTGAAGAATCGGATGAGGATGCGCTTGAGTCACTACGCATCGTCGCATTCGTGTGTTCAATCGCGGCTCGTCTCAAAGTCCACACGTCCCTTAACACGTTCGCCATCGTCGCGACCCCCGCCGAGCGCAGCGGCCGCGCGGCGTCGCTTGCGAGGAAACGCGCGACGTCCACCGAGTCGGCGTCTGACGCTACCCGTCGCAACGCCGCGCCTTCCTTCGCGCCCATCAGCCTCCCCACGACCTCCTGCGAGCGTTTCGCAATCAATTCCTTACCAGCCTCGGTGGACATAGAGGGTTCGCCTGCGGAGGTTTCGGGATTGGATTTGTTTGAACTCGCCGACGCGAAACTCGCGGTGTCCATAACCTCTGTGAGTAACTCCTCGCCCGCCTTGGCCATAGGCCTTAAAACTTCCAACTCGGATTCATCAATGGAAGAAGCTTCATCAACACTGGGCTCGGTGAATAAAACACCCTCCACGAAATCCACGCCGTCGGTTTCAGTTTCTCTCAATTCCGAGCTCATCTCTACGCTACCGTCCTCCGGTACCTCCTCGCTGTTCCCCAGTAGCTCCGCGATCCTGTCCCATCTCACCGTGTTATCCTCTACGTTGAGAAACGCGTCACGCATCTGGGTTTTGCCTTTAGCAGTCGCCGGGGCCATCGCACGTCGAATCGCGTACGGCAACGACGCCGCGTAGATGTTAAACTCGGGATCGGCTTTCTGCGCGATGCCTTCCAACGTTAGAAAAGTTCGAACCAAAAGAACGATGTACGGCGGTGTTAGAAACTTGTACCGGCCGGACATGGCGCCGAGGCCGGTGGCGAGGGCGCCGAACCTGCTTTGGCCCCCTTCCTCAGCAGTCAAACACTGTTCAATCGCAAAAGCCATCTCTTCAGGGCTACATGGAACGTCGACTTTTTTTATTCCTTTCTTCTTTCTCTCTTTTTTTCCAATCGCTTCGGCTTCGTCGTTCGAAACAAACGTCACCCCGTCTTCCTCGACCCAATCCTTCCTGTAGAACGACTCTTGCGGGCACATACCGACGTCGCGGAAGACGTACGTCAATCCGATCCAGTCCCCGGCGATCATACACTGGATACCTCGCGCGAAGCCTTCCATTATGTTCTCATCGACGGTGGCGATTAAACCGAAATCCAAAAATACAAGTTCGCCAGTTTTCTCGTCTAACAGAATATTTCCCTCGTGCGGATCCGCGTGAACGAACCCGGTGTACGTGAGCTGCGCGACGCACGCCTCTACGGCCATCTGCGCCATCCGCAACCTGGTTTTTTGATCTGTGATGTCGCTAATGTGTTTGCCGTCGATCCACTCCGTGGTGAGGACTTTCGCAGCGCCTTCCGTTCCGGTGTACTCGGGGTACCAAAACGGCGCACGCACAAAACCCAGCCAGTCGTGTTTTTTGTTGAAGGTATCCATGTTTTTCGCTTCGTTGACGTAGTCCAGCTCTTTAAAGACACCTTGGCCCACCTCGTCCGCTATTTCGTTTAAATTTGCTTTGCTGGACCAGGCTTTTGTTAGCGCGGAGAGGCATAGGCTCCACACGGTCCAATCCAACGCTACTTGGCGGACGACGTTCGGTCTTTGGACTTTCACGGCGACGAAATTCCCATCCCAAGTTTTCGCCTTGTACACTTGGCCGAGAGATGCCGCTGCTATCGGTGCATCCGAAAACTCCTGAAACAGAGGCTTTTTACTTGGGTCAGCGCAATACTCTTGACTCATGTGCCCCACCCCAAGCGGCCCGTTAAACTCCAAGTCCTCCGCAATAGTGCTCCACGCAATCCCATCACTAAAAGGCTTGTTACCGCTCTGCAGTTCTTTCAACGAATCCGCGGCTTCGTCGCCTATGAGATCCGGCCTTTGCGAAAGGGTCTGGCCGATTTTAACGAAAACGGGCCCCAGGTTACTTAAGGCGTCTCTTAATTGTTTGCCTCGTGTACGTTCGGAAAAGGGTAGCTTTTCTTCCCTTCTCCACAAACGCAACAGCTCAACGCCTACCCGTAGAACTGTGGCTAGGCGTCGCGCTACCTCCCCGGGTCTTCGGTTGAAAAACCTGCGTAACTTTTCTTTTGAGAATTGGCCGCGCAAGGAATCGTACGGGTCCTTCTTTCTCCGTTTCGGTTTCAAGCCGTGCAACGGTACCTTCTTCTTCACGGAAGTATCGGTGGTACGGCCCTTTTGCTTTGCTTTCAACCGGGCCTTTTCCGCTTTCTTTGCAGCCTTCAACGCTAGTTTCTTCGCCGTCGCAATCCCATTTGCTCTTTTCGTGCTTTCCTTCTGCAGCTGTTTCACGATGTGCAGCTCGAGCAGCTCGGCATCCGTCAGCGCCTGCAGTCCCCTCGCGCGTCGTAAAAAGTTACGCACACGCTCGCGCTTGCGTTTGCGCACAGGTAAAGGCTTAGTGCCCGTGTCCACGCTGCGTGATTGCTGTTGTTGTATCCCGATCGAGGACTCGACCGCGCATTCGTTGCCGGTGCGTTCTTTTTCGCCAAACTCGTCATCCTCGTCACCCGGAATCGCACCCGCTTCGTTCGCCAGTTCTTCACCCAACGCACGCGCAGGTTCCAACGCGCGTGAAGCGTCCTCCAACGATTGGCTCGTGTCGGGTGAATCGCTGTTGCCGGAATCGGGTGTGGCGAACACCACACCCGAACGCCCAGGTGTTCCCTCGCCCCAGCGTCGCAAAAGCGCGCGTCGACGATTGTCGATTGTCGTTGGGCGTCGTCGCGATGACGACGAATTGACGACGACGACGCGTCGGGGAGCGCCAACGAAGTGGGGCGCGCGCCTCGCCGTGGTCACGGGCGCCTCCCACGCCGTCGCCCACATCCCGTCCGCTCCACCACTGCGCTGTGCGGAGTGGAAGCGGTCACCAGGCAGCAGATAATATCAGCACTGGAGAGAGTCGCGTCAGCCCGTCCGAAAAAATCGATCGAGCTGAAATAAAGAACGAGCAAAAGTCGTGGCTTTCACAACGAGGGGCGCGTGCTCGCGGAGAGGCACGACGTGGTGATCGCACGCTAATCATGGGAAGGAAGCAGTGCTCGCACGGGAGGGAGAAACGCAAGTGTAAGGAGAGCAACCTTTGTCCTCACGGCAAGGTGAAACATAGCTGCACCCCCTGCCCCCACGGCAAGCTGAAACAGCACTGCGTGGTTTGCACCCCCTGCCCTCACGGCAAGCGAAAAAACATGTGCGCAGACTGCAAGCCTTGGCCGCACGCCAAGCTGAAAGGCTTCTGCACGGCGTGTAAGTCAGCGCGACTGGATCTAACGAGTTCGAAGCGGATCAAGCGCGAGCCTGAGAGTTCGCCCGAGATCAAACAAGAGCCCGAGATCAAGCAAGAGCCCGAGCCGTTCACGATTCAAGGCTATTTCGGTTTTGACAAGTAAAACGAGCGAGAGGTACTTTTCTCAATCACAAATCAAAGTTACGCCTCGCACGCGCACTTCCCCTCCGCGCATCCCGACCACACCTCTGTACTCGCACTCGGCGAAGGCCCCGGCGCAGAAGACTCATCGTCAAATTCGTCCGACAGTTCATATTCTGAGACAGGTACATCTTCGTCATTGGTATCATCACCTCCAAAACAAAGTTCCGTGATGTCGTCAAACCCCCTTGACCTGTATTCCTGACACAGCTGTGTGTAAAACGCACTTCGCATGACGTGCCGTAAACACGGGTTAATCGTTTCCACTAAAGGGCTCCCCTTTTTCGTCATCGCAAGCGTGGTGCCGTTCAGCTGGTACCCGGTCAACCCGGTGTGAATCCAGGCGTATTCCGTGCCTATACCTGAGTACAAGGAAGCATCACATCCAACGTGCGTACACCCTCGTCTGTCGTCCACAATAGTTTCATACGTAAACAGAACATCCGCGTCGCCGTCGAGCAATTTTCTCATCGCCGCGTCGGGGCCGCCGAAAGGGTCGTTCGCGGTCAAAACGATGTACCCGTCGATTGGAGATGCGTTGAAAGTAATGTTCGTACAGGTGTTCACGGCATCCCCAAGCGACCTTCCGTTGGTGGCCCACCCGCCCACCACTGCGACGATCTTATCGCTTAGGTCTGAATCAGGTGAGACAAGAGGTACGCCTGTTTCAGGGTCGAGACGCGAAAGAATCCCAGCCGGTCTCGGCTTTGCGATGGCGTCTGAGAAAGAAACTCCCAACCTTCGTCTCGCGGTGTCCATGAACGCTAAGCACCCGTCGAAGTGCCCTGCGCTGAGACCGTTTCCGGGGAACCCGCCACTGGTCCAGCAGTCCTGGGTGTCCGCTAACACGAAGTCGCACTTCAACGAGCACACGGCGCACGCCGCCGCGGCGAGGTCTACCGCGAAACCGCTTGGTTTTCCGGCGGGTAACGAAACGTTTTTGCCGTCGATATCACTTCGGGTTGTGGTGTATTCGTACGGCTCGTAGTTGCCTGTGATGCTCCACAGGATGGTTTGGTCTGACTTCCACGTTTCAGCGGCGGCGGTGGCGAGGTCCAGGACGGGAGAGGGTAACTCGGTGTTGCCAGCGGGGGTGGTGAGTTTGTCGCTCGCGGTCTGTAGCAGAGAGCGTCCTTTCGCCTGCACGGGCTGTATCGCGGCTAACACCACGGTGACGCGAAGAACGGTGCCGAGAAACGCAGAGGCGAGTGGGGTTTTGCATCGGCGAACGCTGTGTGGGTCCATTATTGCGGTAGGGGAGAGGCAGTGACGGCGAGAGTGCGTGGTTGGTTGTACGTAGAGCTACGAGGGTAAAAACATCGCAAGGAGTTAACTTGTTATCTTCTAGGACCAGCCGAAAAGAAACGAAACGAGGCTACGACCGTCGTGGCTAAGTATGCGCAGCACGCAACAGAACGACGAGCGTCCCGGGGACATCAACCCAGCATCCAGCGCAACCTACGCGGAACATTCACGATGTTCGCCGCGATGCGACGCGTGTTCGTCATCGCCCTCGTTCTCTTCACGTGCGCGCCTGATATGCTCGGAGGTTCCACCACGCTCGTTGTCGCGCAAAGAGCTTCTTCGAGACGCGGGGGTGGAGGAGGCGCCGCCGCATCGTCTCGTGGAAGCACTTCGTCCGCTTCGAGCAGCAGTGCGTCTTCCCGCGGCGCGAGCGCCACACGCGGAGCCTCGCAAAGACAAGGTGGATCCTCCGGCCGAAGACTGGGCCATGGATCCGGCCCACCGGACCGCCCAACACAATCAACGAAAACCGCTCGAGGTCGTCCTCGTTCTGTACCTTCCGCGACGACGCAACGCAGTGCCTCTGCACAACGATCCGGTCCAAGAACGGTACAAACCGCAACGCAACGCCCTGCTACCGCACAACGTTCCGTGACACCAACTTCACGAGGCGGACCACGCACGGCGCAATCACTACCCGCCTCCCGCCCCAACACAGGCTCCGCTGTTGGGAGGCAAAGGCAGACGCAAACGGTACCTGCTTCACGGGGCGCTCCCCGAACCGTCCCTCAAGACGGCGCCACGAGTGCCAGATCCGGACAGGACCCCACGTCCGCTCCCAGAGACAATTCCCAACGAGCCACTGATACCCCCACTACCCTACCCAACGAGCGCGAGTCCACCACAAGAGACCCGACAACAATCGTCAACCGAGCGCTGAGCGACACCAACGCTCGCCTTGACGGACTTCAGCAATCAGTGGACGACGCGATTCGCGACCGCAATGTGATCAATGACTACGGCGTAGACAATGTGTTCGGCGTCGGCCTAGGGTTAGGGTACGGCGCCAGGTACTACGACGGAGGGTACGGAGGATTTGGAGGGTACAACGACGGACTAGGTCTGGGTCTCGGGATGAACGCTTGGTCCACGTTTCCCGATCCGTGCTGTATGTCTGGCATCGCCTCTGCCAGCGCCTACTGCGGTCTCGGCGGGATAGGCGGCTTCGGCATAGGCATGCAAACGCCTTGTTGCGTTGGTGGCGGTTCATACATGTGCACAGCTGCAGTCATCGAGCAGCAAGCCGTAGTGGACCGGCAGTACCCTGAGCCGTGCTGCTCATCGGGCGTCGCGATTCGAGGACAGTTCTGTGGATCTAGGTTTGATGAAACAGGTTCTAATTCGTTCCCGTGCTGCGCCAACGGCGAGTACGTCTGCGCGCCTGATTCAACATCGGAGGTGAAGAATGCACGAGTTACGGAAATGATGCCTCAAGATGGTTCTCAATTTTCAGCCACAAGCACTTCAAAAGATGCGCCGCTGAATGAAGCGATACGACCGCAAGGGCTGGAAGAAGAAGTTTCGGGTCAAGGTTCGGAGAATTCCGAAGAATCTCTGCCTCCTTCCGCCTCCCCTCGTTTGCGCGTCAATCTCACCTCAATGTTGATGGACGGCACGTGGATCGCGCGTGATGCGGATTGGGACGGGGAGGGTGATGAATCCGAAGCCTGCGTTCTGGATGTTAAAATGGACGAAACGACGGGACAAATCAACGCGGTGCCCACGACTTTAGAATTTGCGAACGGAACGAAAGAAACGGAAGAAGAAGGTCTCGATCCAGATGACGTCGACACTGGTGACAACCTCGAAGACTCACTCCTGAAAAACGACACTGCTGACGTACGGTGTCTCGTCAGCTTCGTCACCGGTAAGCGCGTAGGCCCCAAATCCACCGCAATAGCGCTAGCGTTCGAGAATCTGGAGACTGGCGAAGTGACCGTCAGGACCGGGTACGTTCGACTGGTGACGAATATTGTTTCGGCCAAAAACGAAAACGAAAAAGATGTAAACGAAAACGGCGTCTCGCTCGCCGTCACGTGGGAAGATTCCTCTGAGGATTCCTCTGAGGATTTTGAAAACGAGCATGGGGCGTACGCGGGCGTGTGGGTGAAGGTGTAGCTGGGAATTGAACGTTTGATTTGTAGTACCGACAGACTTGAACAGAAGAGAGCCGAGGGTCTCTGAGAAAGCAAACGTATCTCGCACTTACCTGGTATGCATTTTCCATTTCACTTTTCGTCGTCGTCATTTCAAATGAACTGCACTTTCCCAGATCTCATCAGAGAAGACCGAGCGCAGGTCGTGCACGAGGTCCTCGCCTTCGTCGGCGAGGATGAAACGCGGCAAGCCCGCTGCGGGCGGCAGCGCAAAGAAAGCGGAGAAACCCATCACTTCGTTTTTCTTCAAGAAGCCGGAGTCTTCCCCCACAAAGGGAACCGCCGAGGGTTCCAAACGCGCTGTTGATGCGAACGAAGCTACGACTTCTTCGACCCCTCCCGCGAAACGTCAGCGAGCCTGTGATGCGGGAACGACAGAGGCTGTCACGACCGAGAAGCCGCACACGCCTAGTGTTGGCGAACAAGACGTCGCGATGGACGAAGGAGGTCAGACTGCTACTCGAGTTACACCCGCGGCTGCTCTGAAAGCCACCCCTCCATCCAACACCGAGCTGCACGATCGGTTCGTGAAGAAGCTTGCGTTGGATTTCCAAAGACGCGACGGCACGGACAACGGAAACGGGAGGGGATCTAGAGAGGCAGGCACTTCAAAGCAGGGTGGAGAGGGTCAAGGCAATCAACCAATGGATACGACTAATGGTGCTACCGAGCGAGAGTACCGTCCATCCAACCGACCGGGCGCATCTGGGAAACAAAAACCGGCTACGAAACTCACGCCATTAGAAGAACAGGTCAAGAAGCACAAAGCGGAGCACCCCGGGGTGCTTTTACTGATAGAAGTGGGGTACAAGTTTCACTTCTACGGCGAGGATGCGAGGGTCGCATCTAAGGTTTTGAATATCTTCGCGTATCAATCCAGAAACTACTTAACCGCGTCCGTGCCGGTGCCTAGATTGCACGTCTACGTCCGCCGCCTCGTCGACGCGGGCCATAAGGTCGGCGTCATTCGGCAAACCGAAACCGCGGCGTTGAAAGCGAACGGTGAAACGGACGGTGGAAAATCTAGCCTATTTGAAAGGAAGCTCGTGGGTCTATACACTAGGTCTACTCTTGAAGCCGGTGTAGCTATCGATGCGTCTGGGAGCACGAACGATAAGGGCGAAAACATCGCAGAGGCGGATGGACGGTTAACCAGTTACCTGTTGTGTATCTGCGAGAGAACATGTGAGCTAAACGACCCTTTAGGAAGTGACCATGGTGCGTCGCAGCTCATGACTCAACACGATACGCAATTTAACACAAAAACTCAACCTGCGCAAGGTACTCAAAGTACTCAAAAAGAGTGTACAATAGGCTTAGCCGCGGTTGACACGAGCACGGGCGACGTTTTGCACGCTTCGTTTTCCGACACGAACGCGCGTCACCAATTGGAATCGAGACTGCTGAACATATCGCCCGCGGAGGTGCTACTAGTGGAGCCGGTGAGTGCTGCGACGAAGCGGTTGATATATGGGATGTTCGGCGATAGCAGTGGGAGTAGTGGCGTGCGCGTTGAGGTGATTGACGAGCGGAGCGGGTATGTCAACGGGGGGGCTGAGGAAGCGGTTGCGAAGACGTTTCAGGAAAGTCAAAGTACAGATGAAACCTTATCTGAAACGCCTAATACTTCCAGTATCATCGGCAGTTTACCCCTCCAAACCCAAAGAGCCACAGCGGTGGCGTTCGATTGGCTGCAACAGTTCGGCTTGCACGGCGTATCAAAGTTGCTCGGTACGTTTTCATTCCGCCCGCTGAATAAAACGAGCGGCGAAATGAAACTCTCGCCGAACGTTATTCGGCAACTGGAGCTGTTACGGAGTTCCGAGAACACGCACAAGGGGAGTTTGCTGTGGCTGCTTGGCGCGAATGCGGTGACTCCTGGTGGAGGACGCGTCGTCCGGCGGTGGGTAACGAATCCGCTCACCGACTTTACGGAAATTACGCAAAGATTATCAGCGTTGAAAGAGTTGAAAGACTCGGCCGACCCCGGGTGCGGCGGTGCCCTGGAGGACCTTTCCGAGGCGCTTCGCGTGACGTACGGCAAACAAGGATGTGGCGACGCGGAGCGGTACCTCGCCAGGGTGTTCCACGGAACCGCGACGCCGGCTGAGCTTGTCAACGCCCTAGGCGCGATCAAAGCCTTCGCCGGCGCGGTACAGGGCATGGCGGAGAGAAGGAGTGGTGGTGGGAAGAATGCTCACGACGCTGATGTCGATTCCCTGGCGAAGTCAGCTATGCTCCGAAAGCTTCTCCAAGAGGCGTGTGACCCGTCAGTCGTTGACCTGTGCCAGTCTCTGCTCAGCGCGGTGGATCTTGAGAACGCGAAGACGGGCAAGGCGACGCCCGCGACGGCGCTGCGACCGGACCCAACGCAGTTCCCAGAGCTGGAAATAACGCGACGCGCGATTGCGGATGCGCAACGTGCGATGGACGACCTGCTTCCCGTGCTGAGGGGACAACTAGTGTCTGGAGGTGAGCCTTTCAGTTCCGCAAAAGGAAAAGGAAACGCAGTTCTGGGCAGTGGAACTAAAAAGCACTTAATCCCAAGCTCTTTACAGTACATAAAAGTAGCGCTTGTGGAATTTCTCATCGAGCTTCCCGATACGTTCACGAACGTCCCAAGCGATTGGATACAGCAGAGCACGAACAAGACAAAAAAAGTCATCCGGTACCACCCGCCCGTGGTACTTGACTCGGTGCGGCAGCTGGAACGCGCCCGGGAGCGACACACCGCCGCCTGCGAACTCGCGTGGAGACAGTTTCTGAAAGTGCGGTGCGCTGGCAAGTTTCTCGAGTTACGCGCGGCGGTGCGAGCCGCCGCCGGGCTGGACGCGCTCTCTTCCTTCGCGTCCTTAGCGCGGCAAGACGGGTACTGCTGTCCGACGTTTATGGATGATTATGCGAGTTCTGAAGATGAGCCTCCATCCAAAGCATCTCTTCTGTCCATCACAAAAGGCAGGCACCCGATTCTGGACGCGACGCTTGCGGGTGGAAAATCCGTGGTGCCAAACTCTGTGGAATTGGGCGGACGCGAGACTGAAAAAAACGCAATCGTAATCACCGGGCCGAACATGGGGGGTAAATCCTGCTTCGTCCGACAGACCGCGCTGTTAGTAATAATGGCCCAAGTAGGAAGTTTCGTGCCCGCGGATGGTATGCGATTGACACCACTGAACGGCGTGCACACCCGGATGGGCGCTGCTGATAACCTGGCGATGGGGTCGTCAACATTTCTGGAGGAGATGTCCGAGTGTAGCTCGATTTTGAATGCGGTGAAGACAGAAAAGAGAAGTTTAGTGGTGCTTGATGAGTTAGGCAGGGGCACCTCGACGCACGATGGCGTCGCGGTGGCGCACGCGGTGTTGGAGCACCTTTTACAGGATGAAAACAAAGGGTGCTTGACTTTGTTTGTTACTCATTATCCGAGCGTCGCCAGAGACGTTACGAATAAGTTCCCGAGCAAGTGCGCCGCCGCGTTTACGGCGTATCAGGAAAAGACGAACAGTGTTTGTATGGGAAATCAGACCGAAATTGCTCAAGACGGATCCGATGACAAATCAAAAAACCCTCCAGAAGTGCATTCGATTGACTTCCTGTACTCCCTCACGCCGGGTGTGGCGCACCGGAGCTTCGGGTTGAACGTGGCGCGCATGGCGGGCTTGCCGCCGTCAGTGCTCGTCTTGGCGGCGGCGAAAGCGCGGGAGCTGGAGAAGGCGATGGCGACGCGCGCGGCGACGAAGCTGGTCCGGGATAAAGGGGGGTCAGGGGAACAAATCACTGAAACAGCCAGCATGACGAAGCGCACCACGCTTGCGCTGTGCGACGTGAGCGACCACGAGGCGCTGGCGAGGGTACAACAGGATGTGCGGGCGAGTCGTTTACGGGAAGGAGAGTAAGGGGCTTTTGTTTTATTCGATACGGTTTTACGCAAACATCTTTTAGGTCTCTACGTGTCTTTTCGTGAGGTACGATCTCGTTCGCTTGGTTTACTCGCCAATGCCGAAGTAGCTGTGGATCGTGAACGGCTCGGGCACTTGCTTGATTTCCGGTTCTTGCTTGATCTCAGGCGAACTTTCAGGCTTGCGCTTGATCCGCTTCTAACACGGCGGATCCGCACGTGACGCTTTGCACGCTGCGCAGTTCCTTTTCTACTTGCCATGGGGGCACCCAGTGCACGCCATGCAGTCGTATTTCCGTTTGCCATGGGGGCAGGGTTTGCATGCCGCGCAGTTGCGTTTTGACCTGCCGTGGGGGCAGGGGTGGCATGCCCGCAGAAGTGTTTCACCTTGCCGTGAGGGCAGGGGTTGCACACCTCGCAGTTGTGTTCCACCTTCCCGTGGGGACAGGGGCTGCATACTCGACACTTGCGTTTCTCCTTCCTGTGCGAGCAATGCTTCCTTCCCATGATTAGTGTGCGATCACCAAGTCGAGCCTCTCCGCGAGCACGCGCCCCTCGTTGTGAAAGCCACGACTGCTCGTTCCCAGATAATTTGATGTGATTTCTCGGAACGGCTGACACAAAGCAGTAGAAGACCAGTAGCAGTTCATCTGTCTTTCATTACAAAAGGTCTCTGACCCTTCCAACCCACGTGCTCACCACGTCAACCTCGCCCTTCCCTCCGGTGTGTCTGGATCCAGGGCAAATACCCCCATGACGTCTGTTGCGGTACATACACCAGTCGGCGGGTCACGAGGCGAGTCACTTATATAAACGCGGTGCGCGCGGAACGTCGACATCAACCGCATGACATCCAACAGCGACGCGTTCGGCGTCACAGTACAAGCTTCCTTTCTAGGCACAGCTGTCTTGTAGTCAGAAGACTGCCTACCCTGCCTGGATGGCCACACTCTGTTTTTCAAAAACTCGCCAACTGACAAGTTCAAATCCCTCAACTCGTCGCTCGCGTTGATCGTTCGCAAATCGCTGACGTCGACGGATCCGAGAAAAGAACGCTTGCTGTCGTCCAAAACGGGGACGCCGCTGACTTGGCAGTTGTGCATTATTCCGAAAACGCACACAGCGGGCAGACTCTCCGTGACCGTGATGACGTTCCAGCTCGCGGCGGAGAACCCTAGCTGCTCCATGGTTTTCAACGAAGGGAACGTTCCTAGGGAATCACAATCACGGACCATTGCATCGATGACGTCCAGTTGCGAGACGATCGCGAGGTAATTAATTTTGGTTCCTGGTTCTTGGTCGATTTTCACAAAATCACTTGTAGTGCCGAAATTCGAGTTCTGACCAACGGGGGGCGTTTTTTTTGTGGATGTTTGGGGCTCAATAGGTGGGTTAGGTGTTTTGGCATCGGAATCGACAATCAGGGACTCCCCCGACTCGCCCCCCGGGTTACCAGTAGCACCCGCGTCCACCGCCGGTCCCGCGCTTTCTTTTTGGAAATCTGGTTGAATCTCCTCTTTCTCCGAAAACACCGCGATTCTGTGCCCCGGCTCGAAGTCCCCTTTCCGTTTGTCCTCCAGGTTCCGGCAATCTAAACCTCGTGACACGAAGTCCAACAGTGTGGTGTCGTCGAATCCGAAGTGACAAATGTCGCCGTCGTCCCCGACTCTTACGATGGCGTGCCACGCGCTTTGGAACTGCGTCTGCGCGTCGCTCGCAAGCGACTTGAACGTAGGGGATGAAACCATATCGGTCTTGCCCTCTCCCTCCGACTCGGACTTCTCCTCATCCTCCTTCAACAGGTCGCACAATGACGACTTTTTCCTTGATTTCCCGAAATCGTCAACCACGGGGTGTGTATCATCCGCAGTGGGTAGCTCCCACAGGAATGCGTCGACGTCTTCCTGGCTTATTAAATCAGGGGAGGTGAGTCGCGGGTACGCGTGACGCAGAAGTTGCGACAGCAGTCCGCTACAAGTAACCCAGCCGCGGTATTCGCCCGTGCTCGGCTCCACGCACGGGGCGGACAAAGTATCAGACGCAGCGAGAGAGCGAAGCGCCTGTTGGGGGGGTATGTTTAGGGTAAAAAAATTAGGGTACATGTCAGCGCGGTGGTTGCGTCCGCAGTCTTCTGGCCGCGCGAAATAAAATAAGCAACGGCTGTTCCGAGAAAAAACAACTTACCTGCCCCACCGTGGCGCTTGTCGGTATGGTTAGTATCCCTTTCGGTCGCTTTTTCGTGGTACTCGGCGGAGTGTGTGGCGGGGGAGGACCTGCGCGTGACCACCCGAACGCGCCGCCGCCTGGGGTGAGCATAGGGGTAACGCCGTCACCGCCTTCGCTGAGAAAGTCTTCCGAGACTTTTTCAGCCTCGGCTTGGAACCGGGCGACGTATCGCGAAAGCGTCCACCCGGAAAGGAACGTCCTGGCTTCCGCGAGCTCCGCGTTCGAGGTCATGAACGCGGGGTACACCTCACCGGAGGTGGCGTCGGTGGGCATGTTAGGAAACGACGAAGTGCGTAGAGAAAACTGAGGAAAGAACAAGGAGGAAACACGTTGTCGTTGCTTTTTTTCTTTTTTTGTTTTGAGAAAGAATTTTTTTCTTCACAAGCCTTCTAATCTGTTGCGTCTAATCCGTACCCATCTCTCAGAACAGCGCGCTCCCCTTGAACGTCTCCACTGCGATGAGCGCGACGATCCCCACCATCGCGGCGCGGCCGTTGAGCTGCTCGACTTCCGGGGAGAAGATCTTCCTTTTGCCCGCGTCCCACGGCCCGCCCTTGAACACCTCTCGCCAGGTTCGCGAAGACTCCATGGTGAACGGGTTCGCGGTGTACCCCTCGTTGCTAGAGAACGCGGGCACGAGGCTCGCGAACGCCCAGAGCTGGATCTGCGCGGCGAAGATTCCGAAGTTTGTGGTGACCTGTTGCGTGAACGATTGGCCAGTCGCAATCTCCTGGACGACACAGGTCAAGAAGCCGAGCATCGCGAGACGTCCGTTGATCACTTCGGGCGCCCACCCCTCGAAGGCTAAAATCTGTTGCGGCGTCTGCACCTTCGCTGGCGCTGACCACGGGGGAAACAGGACTTGGTCGATCTCGTGAATGGTGAGGTTGCCGATCGTAGTGTCCGTTTTCGTGATTTGCGAGCCGTTCACGGTGGTGCCTTCCACGTCCAGGAAGAACCGCTCGTTGAGGGTAGCGGCTTCTCCGTTTTTCAAGTCGGATGCCAACACGGTTCCAACCACGACATGGTAGGTGAGGATATCGGGTAAGCTTTCCATCCCCAAGATCTCCTCCTTACTCATCTGCAGGTCCTCGCACACCTTGGCGAACGCGGCGTCGGTTGGGGCGAACACGGTCAGGGGCTTGTCCCCGGTCAACGCCTCCACAAGCTCAGCCTTCTCCACCGCCGCGCTTAGGATGGAAAGGTTGTCACCGAGGAGCGATGCGTTGGTTACGACACCAGAGGGGGCGGTCACCGCGCTTCGACGCGCCGCGATCCCGCGACGGGCGCCGCACCTTCCGACCGCCACGGGGGCAACGCGCGCGATGGGCGCTGTGACAGACATCATGTTGCTGACGTACGACGTGCGTCGAGTTCTGGTCGTGCGCCGATAAGATTCCGAATGCAACGTGGAAACAAGAGGAAACGAGAGACCGACAGCTCGAGAAACGTCGTCTCATTGGCTGACGAGGTGATACTAATTGCTCATAGAGAGATCTCTCAGTCCAGAGGCGAAACTCATTTTACACCGACGAGCTACTACCCCACTCAATCCTTATACACTTTTCGTTTCTCTCTCCCAAACATTCAAAGCGCGCTGAACATACCAAATACTTCATCACTCCAACCACACCTAGCAGCAACCCCCCTTCTTCGCCCCGTTCGCTCCGTCGACGTCCACGGTGTCCGGGAGGTAAATTTCCTCCTCGGCTTCGTTCTTCAGCGCGTTTCTCGCGATGCACTGAAAGGCCTCCTCCACGTTCAGGTCTTCCTTGGCGGAGGTTTCGAAGTAGGGGATGGCACCCTTGGAGGTGCACCAAGATTTAGCCTTCTTCTCGCTGATAACCCTGTTCGCTCCTCCCTCGACATCCACCTTGTTCCCCAAGACAACAAACGGGAAGGTATCGGGATCCCCCGGACTGGCTTGAATCAGAAACTCGTCTCTCCAGTTCTCCAGGTTCTCAAAGGTTTTTTGAGTGTTGACGTCGTAGCACAAAACGCAGCAGTCCGCGCCCCGGTAGAACGCCACGCCCAACGATTGGAACCGTTCCTGCCCCGCGGTGTCCCAGATCTGCATCGTGACCAAACGGTCGTCGACCTGGACCTCCTTGGTTAGGAAATCGGCCCCGATGGTGGCTTTGTATTGCTTGGAAAACTTGCGGTTCACATACTGGTTCATCAGAGACGTTTTGCCGACACTATGGGTATTTAGGCAGGAGAGGAGGGTGATTAGAGATATAGGTCAGCAAGAAGTTACTACGGTGTATACGTAAACAGAGTCGCAAGCAGTCGCGAACGGCGCGAGTGCATTTTTGGTTTTTGTTGAACACAGCAAAAAAAAGCTCATCTTGCCAACGTTGTGCTTCGACGCGCTTTGGTGTGCGGTTGCGTATCGCGAGGTGTGACAAGAGTTGTGCGTGGCCACGTGTGTAGGGTTGCTTTCATGACGTAGACGCTTCGTTTCGCGAAAACGATTTGAAGTTTGCGTCACCCGCAACACCGCACCCAACGCGATCGACACGTTCGAACGTCTTACAAATCGAGTGGTGGTGTTACTCTCAAGCGTCGTTTGGCGCGTTTGAGATTTCCTTGTCGGAGATCAAGTCACGCGGTACGTACCCGGAGTCGCCCAAGATGATCACCTTCAGCAGGGTGCGCTTGCGGGACGCCATGGTGCCCGTGAGGGAACGAGAAGCTGTGTGCTCGGGAAGTGGTGGGCTTGGCGCGAAAGGAGGCAACGACTACGGGGCAGGATCCAAAAAAAAACCGATACCAGATGACAAGTGGCCGTCCCACGATGGCAAATCCGCGAGCCTGCCGCCGACAAGCGAAAAAGTGTCCAATGACCTTGTCCATTGGCGACGCGCGCGCGCAGCCCTTGGTCGACGCGTCTCCTTAGGGCCGCTGTGGCTTTCCCGTGGGATCGAGCGACACCTGGTTACCTAAACCCTAAACCCTTTACCCTCCCACGATGGCGCCGCTCGAGTTGTTGTGCCGCGGCGGCGATCCGCGCGCGATGAAGGGCTTCATCAGCGCAGCGCTTTCCGGCGTGGACGTGACGTTCTCCCCAATCACCACCGCCACGTCAGGGGGCGCGCAGATCCGCCTGGGTGATTTATCCGACGCGAATGCGATTGCGCGATTTTTGGGCTCCAGTGGTGGCGGCGAACAAACCTTCGTGCCAACACACGGCGCCGCGCGGTGGGCGGTGGAACGGTGGACGGAATGGGAGAGTTGCGTGCTTTCGCAAAGTGTGAGTGTCGCGTGTGCGACGAAGGATGCGAGTGACTTGACTGCTTTGCTTTCAGGAAGCTTCGAAGCACGTCTATCGGAAGTGGGGTTTAACGGTGCGGACTTCGTGTCTTTAGCGGGAAAATCCATCCACGAACCCACGTTGGCGGACGTCGCGATCTACGCCAGTCTCTACCCTGCGCTCGGCGAAAGCAAAGCCGCCGGGTTGGTAAATTGCGTAGCCGATGATTCATTGACAATGAGATGGTTCAACTCGCTGGAGTCCGAATCCTCCTCTCGTGCGTTTTCGTCAAAAATAGCCGCCGGCGCGTTCAACGCAAAAGCCTCCGCGGTGACCGCGGCAGGGGTGGTGTCAGTGGACGGCAACGTGTTGAAACTCCAGCAGATGGTGGACGCGGTGCCCGTCGATCCTTCAAACGAAAAATTCTCCATCACGACTGCTATCAACTACGCAAACGGGGCGCCACACATGGGCCATGCGTACGAGGCGGTATCGAGTGATGTCATCGCCCGGTACCACAGGGCCTACGGCAGGGACGTCTTGTTCCAGACCGGCTCCGACGAGCACGGCCAGAAGATCTCTGAAGCGGCGGAGGTTGCCGGGTGCAAGCCCATTGATCTGTGCGACAAGCACGTTGTATTGTTCAAAGGGCTGAACGAAAAAATTGCGATAAGCAATGACGTGTACAACCGGACCACCTCTGACGTGCACAAAACCGCGTGCAAGGAATTATTCAACCGAAGTAAGAAAAACGGCGACATCTACCTCGACACGTACGAGGGGTGGTACAACGTGCGTGAAGAGACGTTCGTGACAGAGAGCGACGCGCAACTCTCGGAGTACATAGATCCCGTTTCCGGCAAACCTTTGAAAAAGATGTCCGAAGAGAGTTACTTTTTTCGCCAATCGCGGTACCAGGAACAACTAGTTGCGCACATCGAGCAAAATCCCGAATTCATTCAGCCCACTAGGCGAAGAAATGAGATTCTAGTTAGGTTGAGAGAAGATAAGTTACGTGATTTAAGTGTAAGCCGGACTACGTTCGACTGGGGCATTCCAGTTCCGGACGCGCCCGGGCACGTGTTGTACGTCTGGTTCGACGCGTTGACGAATTACCTCACGGGGACGGGGTGGCCTGATGTACCGACTGATTCCTCTTCGGATTCCTCAAACGCTCACCAAAAGTCCTCTTATTGGCCCGCGGACGTGCATATCATCGGCAAGGATATCATTTGGTTCCACTGCGTGATTTGGCCTTGTATGCTGTGGAGCGCAGGGTTGCCCCTTCCGAAGTGCGTGTTCGGGCACGGCTTTGTGATGGCGGGCGACGGACAGAAAATGTCGAAATCGATCGGCAACGTAGTGGACCCGCTGGAGCAGTTAAAAAAGTATTCGAGTGACACGTTCCGGTACTACCTCATGCGAAACGGCGTGTACGGCAGTGACATCCCTTTCAGCGAAAGCAACCTGATTTTGACGCACAACAGCGACCTGGCGGACGTGCTGGGGAACTTGATTCACAGAGCCACGAATCTTTGTGCCAAGAATTGTAGTGGCGTGGTGCCCGACGTCGACTCCTCCGCGATCGAGAAAGTAATCGACGTCCCTCTGTTAAGAGCACACAGCGAACTCGCCATGAAGTCATTCGCAACGCACACCGTCTGCGAGCTCGCCATCAACGCGGTGAAGGACACGAACAAGTACCTCACGGAAAGTGCGCCGTGGGCGGTGAAGGGTGATGGCGCCGAGGTTCGAAAAGCGGTTATCATCCGATCCGTCCTGGAAGCGGCGTACGTTGCCGCGCACTTTCTGTCGCCGTTCATTCCCGATTCTAGCAAATCGATTTTCGAGAAGCTGAACACGCAACCAGTCCTGATCTGGCGACTGAAGTCTAGTAACAACCTGACACCTGGCACGAAAATCGCAGTCGGCGAGATTCTCTTCGCCAAGCACGAGGCGGATGACTTGGTCATCGAGGCGAAGGATAAAAAAGAAAAGAAAGCCCAAGTAACGGTTGCCAAGAAAGCAGCTGTGAATGCGCCGGTGGATGTGAGTCGATTATCACTGAAGGTCGGTACGATCACGAAGGTGTGGCGGCACCCTGATGCGGAGAAGCTGTACGTGGAACTGATTGAAGTGGGCGACGCGTCAGGTCCAAGGCAAGTCGTCTCGGGGTTGGCCGAGCACGTTCCCGAAAACGAAATGCTCGGTAAAAGAGTCGTCGTGGTGGCGAACATGAAGCCGAGCAAGATGCGGGGAGTTGAGAGTACAGCGATGGTGCTCTGTGGGACAGGGAACGACGGGAAGGTCGAGTGCGTTTCTCCTCCTGAGGGGGTTGCGAATGGCACTGTCGTGACGTGCGCTGACTTCCCCAGCGATCCGGATGAGCAATTGAACCCAAAGAAGAAGGTTTTCGAAGCCGTGTCGCCTGACTTTTCAATTAAAGACGGAGTAGCGACGTACAAAGGCTCGCCGTTCAAGGTTGGAGACGCTGTGTGTACGTTACCCACGCTTAAAGAAGGGACAATTAAGTAGTTTGAGCTTTATTAATATGAGATGTAGCGTGATTCTCTTATTCTTTACATTCCTTGTGTACACTACTGCTTTACTCAATCAAAATTGTAGTGTTTCTTCAGTGGTGTCTTGACTTCCCAGGTGCAGCTACTTCCGGCTGGGAACGTAGCTAGCGTTCCTGGTTTCAGCTCCACCACTGTTTTATCATCCATCACCACCGTGGCTTGGCCCTCGATGATCAAACACGTCTCGCCGGAGCCGTAACTCCACGGGAACGTTGAAGGCTCGCAGCCCCAGGTTGGCCAAGTTTTGGCTTTCGCGATGGCATCTTCCGAGGGAGATTCGTTATAGGTAGCGCTCGCTTTGGTCACGGTGGCGACTCTTCGAGATTTCGTGTCGCGTCGCGTGGCGCGGGGTCGTACGAGCGCATTCGGTCGGACGAGGGGCAAGGGTTGCATGCTTGCTTCGCACAGGACGCCGCGGGGCGCGCGGGGAGCGTGGCCAACAGTGAAGAACAACACGAGTCTCGAGACGCTGACACGTGGACACTCGTGCTGACTTCACGATGTGTCACACGCTCACTCGGTCCGGCGCCGTGCACTCACACGCACGCCGATCATGTTGGCTTTGGCGGCGATGCCCACGTACTTGCCCGATTTGGCCGCATGTGCGTGCACATCGCGCTTCACCCGCGGTGCGTCAACGACTGGCCGGAGTAGCACGACCATGGGTTGGTCTCAAAGAGGCGTACATCAACGCCGCGGGAAGGGCACGATGAGGACGCGCGCGACATCCCGCCTCGACCCGTTCGCGGACCCCGTGGCACAACGAGACCTGGACGCACGTCTCCCAGACCTTGACTGGACCGCAGAGGTCCCGGTAACGACAGGAAAGTTCGCCGGGTACACGTTACTCGCTTCCGCGTTTACGGATGAAGAAGTGGAGGCTGTGGCGGATTTGTTACTGGGTTCCGGCATGGCTGGATTCCCGCTGGAGCGCAGGACGCTGCTGGTGTACCTTCGAGGCGCGGTGCCCGCGTTCCCGTACGGGACGTACTTAGTGGGACGGCTAAGGGCGCCTTTACAGGGAAAAGGAAAGAAAGAAGACACCACTAGTATGGTTTCGGATTCAATCCCGATTGCGTCGTCGTGGAGCGAAGAGAAAGCAATTGCGCACGGCCCTATTGTGGCGACCGTTGGTGTCTCCTTCAACGAAAAAACGAGACGGAAATTTAGTAGTTTGAGTCCTCCGTCAGACGCCGCATACCTGTCGGATTTAACAGTATTCGAGCAGGAGCGAGGGGAAGGTTTGGGCGCTGCTATGTTGCAAGCCGCTGAGTTATTTACGGTTCAAATGCAATCGCCGAGCCTGTGGCTTCACGTCGCGACGAAAAAGCCGGGCGTCGTTAAGTTGTATAAAAACGCGGGGTATCAAGTGAAAGCACTGGACCCAGGCATATTCGGATGGAGAGGTAGACTGTTGATGAGGAAACTCATGTAGGTTAGGTTGGTATGTATGACTGACTTGTATGAGTAATTAGTCTAATCGTAATTAGTCTCATCCCACGTGTAGTCTCTCATTGCATTCATCTCGTCTCATTCTTCGCTCAATCCCACAAATCTTCCAATTTCCTATAAGGCCCGTTCGCGCTTAACCAGAACGACCCGTCCACCATCCGCGCCCTGGTTTCGATTTGATCGATGGTCTTTACGTCTTCATCAGATAAATTCCAGTCAAACAACTCAAGGTTGCCTTTCAGCCGGTCAGGGTTCGCGGACTTTGGAAGCACGGAAGACGTCGGCCTCTTTTGTAACGCCCACTTTATTAAAACCTGGCCAACGTTTTTTCCATTCCTGGCCGCAATCTCACCGATGCAATTATCCTTCAGCAATTCGGGAACCTTCTCTCTTCCCCGGAACATTGACGCACTGTCAGGCGACCCCAAGGGCGAATACGCAGTCACGTGAATGCCATTATCGGAACAATACGCAGACAAAACATCGTTCCTGTGGTACGGGTGGCACTCGACCTGGCACACTTGTAGCGGGTACCGAGCGATTTTTTTAATCTTCTCCAATTTCGTCACAGAAAAGTTACTGACGCCGAGACTCCTGACCAAGCCTAAATCCACAAGTCTTTCCATGGCTTTCCAGGTGGATTCGATACTAGGGTCAACGACATCGCCTGTGTTGCCAGTTACGACGGGCCAGTGCATCAGGTATAAATCCAAATAGTCTGTCCTCAAGTCAGACAAAGTCGCCCGGCACGCGGCTTCGACGTCGTTTGGATGGTGCTTGTCGTTCCAAAGCTTCGAAGTGAGAAAAATGTCACCCCGGTTCAGTCGCGTGCTTTGAAACACGTTTTGTAACCCGTCGCCTATTTCCTTTTCGTTTTCATAAACCGACGCGCAGTCGATGTGTGTGTATCCTGCGTTTAACGCGTGGTCCACGGCCCGCTGCGCTTCGCCCTTCTCGGTGGATTTCCACGTGCCAAGGCCTACCAGCGGTATGGTTTCGCCGTTTTGAAGCATACTCATTGGCATGTTTTGTATTTTCGTAACTTCAGGGAGGTTGGCTTGACTTTTCCTCTCCTGTTCGCAAGCGTTGCGTGCGTCTCGCGCCACCTGCGTTTCCCGGGCGATCTGCTCGCACCGCGCGCGTTCCTTCGCCAGGCGCACGGTCGCGCCGCCGGTCACGTCGAAGAACAACACCCGCCCTTTGCCGTCAGGAGAGACGTGATCCGGTCGTGACCGAAACGCGTTCATAAGCTCCTCGCCTTGTAAGTGTCGCGTCGCCGCGAGTTTCTCCTCGTGAGGCGCCCAGACACGACTCCAGTCCCTGCTCCACCCCGCGTCCTTTTGGAACGCGTCGGGGGGAGGCAGAGACGCGAAGACGGTTTCGGGGTCGGCGTCGTCGGAACCGGCAGGGGCGGACATGACGCGAGGTTCAGGAAAGGAACAGAGGGTCGCCTAGGACCGTGGGAGGGGGAAGGACGGACACGCGCGTTTGTGACGCGAAGCGAAGTGTGACAAACGCGGTTTTGAGGAAAAGAAACGGGAAAACGAAAATGTCGCCTCGAAAATCACAAATAGGAAGGGTTATTACCTAGTGCGTGTGATGGTGGCGGTACGACGAAGACGAAGAGGTGCTCTCGAAAAATAAAATAAAAAACGCTTGACGAATAATACTTTGAAGTGAAATAAATAAAACCATCTACGTCACCGGCATGGGTTCTCGGTCGAACACCTCGAGTCCTCGTGGCCCTAATACTCTAACATGCATCTCACAAGGTCCGTCTCGAGTCTCCTTAGTCACCCGGAGCCACCCGTTCATCCCCGATACCGATAAGTCGCGAACCGCGCCGGGTCTTCCGTCTAAGCGCTCGTCAGTTTTTTCGTCCGACACGATCCGAGTTTCCTTGACCAGCCGCTGGATGAACTCTGGATTTTCAGAGGAGCCAAGTTCAGAATCAGAATGCGAATCGTCGCCTTCATCACCCGTAGGTACCTGCAGCATCTCATCCTCCAATTGCAAGGTCAGCGCAGACCCCTGTGCCGCCGCAAACGCAGCGGATGGAGCGACGTTGACGTCAGAATTTTCGCTTTCATCAAAGAGTTCCGACTGTAAAGCACTCGCCAACTCCTCCGCGCCGCTCGATACATTCGCCGCTTTCCTCTCTTCCTTCTCCGCCACCGCTTTCTGTTCCATCGAATCCAATGACGGCAAGCTACTCGTCTCCACCACCGTTACACGCATACCCTTGGGCCCGAAGAACACGAGCCCGGCGTTAGAGGTTGTATTTTCTAAAACATCTATACGCAAAAGCGGTCCCCAGAGTAACGACAACCCCTTGAACCCTTGTTCCCGGTCCTCAGTTTCATCCCCAACTCGCGGCCGCGCTTGGAACTTCTTCAAGCTGTTCCCAAGCCCAAACCGCTTGATTTCATCGCCCGAGAGAATGGAGTTCAACCGGTGGTGTAAAAACACGCCGGGGGTGTCGTACATGGTGCCTTTGTTTTCGAAGGCTCGTAGGGGGATTACGCCTAATGTGGTGCCCGGCATCGCGCTCGCGGTGGGCAGTCTCTTCCCAGGCACGCCGTAGTTACCTTCTTCCCTCATCGCTTTCAATGCGGATCTGATGAACGTGCTCTTGCCCACGTTAGCGGAACCTAAAACATAAACGTCTCTTCCCTTGCGTTCCGCGAACATAGTCCCTACTGCTTTTTTCATATTCGTGTTTTTGCGACTGCTCACGCAAACCACACTGGCCAACGTCAATCGTCGCTTCACAACTACCTCTTCATACACCCAGTCCTCCAAGTCCTCCAGATCCACTGTTTTTGGCAATAAATCCACCTTGGTTAAAACCAATAAAATTGGATTGCTCCCCACCACATCTCTCACTTTATTAAGAAAGCTTCCGTGGAAATCAGTCGCATCTACTACCTTGACGACCAATGCTTTTTTGTCTTTGATGTGCATTAGTGATTCTCTCAACTGAATGGGGGTTATGAGCCCGGAGGTTTCTCGCGCGCCGCCTTGCCCAGCCACGGCGTTGACCATCCGGCCGTGTGAGAGGTCGCTGCATCTCGAACATAGCAGCATGCCGTTCAACTGCCGGTGCGTTTCCTTAGTTTCATAATCAATCAGAGGGACGTACCCGGAAACTTCCGGAGTATCTGTCTGCAACGCGACGCCGCATCCGTAGCAATCGCCCCGTTTGCGGGTCACCTGTTTGACGGCATTACTATCATTGATATCAGTGCTGTCGTCTCTTGACCAGCGCCGGGGGGGTTCGGACGCATCGGAGGGCGCAGCGGAGCACTGCACGCCGCGCGCGGAAGCGGCGGCGGCGGCTGGTAATTTACATGACGTTGATGCCGACCCGGAGTGCTTCCTACGGTCGCTGAGTCTCACCACGCGTCTCCCGTTCACATCGTCCACTCGCACCGACACGGACGCGACGCACGAAGCGCGAAACACACACGCGTGCATCGAGTCTCGAAAGGAGGGTCAGTGCGACGCAGAATGAGATGCGAATCAGATGAATCGGGTAATGTGCTTTTCAGAAAAAGTCGCGAAGATTATTTTTCAAGTCTAGTCTCGTTTCGTCTCGTTCTTATTGTACAACGTCTCACTCTCGTAATCTTGTATCGCATCCCTACCTATGTGCATTTAGTCGCGTCTAGTCTCACAATCCCTAAACCCTAGCGTACGTGGTTCGATTTGAATTTCTTCGCTTGCGCTTCCTGAGCGCGTTTCTTTTTAATGTCGTCCACCGTTTTCTTCAGCTCCGGCAATCTCGCTGCCACATCCTCCGGGTCAAACTCCAGCCCGATGTCGTCCGCCATCTTGTTTTTCGTCGCGCCGGTCGAGTCCAGGATTGTCTCGAACGCATCGGTGAACTTTCGACGTCGGCTTTGCCACTCCGTGACATACGAAACGAAGTTGTCTTCCGTTTTTTTCAACGTCGCGGGCGAGATCTCGTCGCCCTTAGATGCGCGAAGAGGCTCAAGTTTCAACTCCAGCGCTCCATTTTGTTTCGCCAAGCTCTCCGTCTTGAGTTTCATCTGCGCGATGGTTAAGGTTTTTGAGAGTTGCCTTAACGTGACGTGCTTCTGTTGCAACTGACTCTTGGCTTCCACCAAATCCCGGCTCTTCTCCTTGATCTCCGCCTCCATCGCCTTGCTCTCATCACCAGACATGACATCGTCAGTTTGCAACGCGAAGAAAACTTTTTGTTTACCCCCATCCTTGACGTTGATCTTGCCCTGCTCCGCGAGCTGTTCAAGGTACTTCTGCGCCAAGCCTTTCTTGATGCCGTGCTTGCCAAGCGCGTCAGCCACGTTCGTAGCGTTGAACGGGCGGTTCTGGGACGTCACGTGTTGAAGGACGGTGTCCGCCATGACCACGGGCGTGAGATTGTGGGCACAAGATGTCGTGGTGCCAACTTTGAACGTTCGGGCCGCGGATTTTGCGTCCCGTTCCAAACGCGAGGTCGTCAGAATTTCGCGCGCACGGTCGCTCCGGAAACCCGGCTTCACCATGGCGACTGTCAACGCGGTCGTTGAGCGGGGATGCTCGATGTTGGTGCACTTCGACCGCGCGGCGTCGAGCTCGGAAATCAGGGAAGCGCTGGAGTCCGGCGGCCCTGAGGCCAAGGCAGAGGCGATGAAAAAGGCCATCGCGATTTTGCTCTCGGGCGAGCAAATGCCGCAGATTTTCATCACCATCGTGCGGTTCGTTCTACCCAGCGATGACAAGTACGTCCAAAAGTTGTTGTTGCTGTACATGGAGATCATCGAGAAGACGGACGCGAGCGGCAAGCTGTTACCCGAAATGATCCTAATTTGCCAGAACCTACGCAACAACCTGCAACATCCGAACGAGTTTCTGCGAGGCGCGACTTTACGCTTCCTGTGTCGGATCAACGAGGCTGAAATTTTGGAGCCACTGATACCTTCGATTGTGGCGTGTTTAGAGCACAGGCATTCCTTCGTCCGACGCAACGCAGTGCTCTGTATGGATCGCATCTACCAAATGCCCGGCGGGGACATACTGCTTCAAGACGCGCCTGAGACGATCGAGCGGTTCCTCAACGGAGGCGAGTCCGATTTGTCAACCAGACGAAACGCGTTCCTGATGCTGTACAACAACGACCAGGAACGCGCGGTGAACTTCCTACTTCAAAACGTGGAACAAGTCGCGAACTGGGGGGATATTCTTCAGAATGTGGTGCTGGACTTGATCCGGAAGGTACGTTGGTTGGCCTGATGTGGATGCCCTCTCTCCTGGCCATGCATCGATGGACACCAATTTGCCCTATGTCGACTTTATCAAACCTCCTCTGACTGTTTGCCCACTGGAGCGAAGCGACCGGCACTGACTTTTCCCTATATTCTCTTTCTTAAATCATTCTAGGTTTGCCGCACCGACCCGAGCCAGAAAGGCAAGTACATCAAGATCATCCTGATGCTTCTTTCCACGAACAACACGAGTGTTATCTATGAGTGCGCGAATACTCTTGTAGCGTTATCCAGCGCCCCCACCGCGATCAAGGCGGCGGCGAACTGCTACTGCCAGCTACTCGTGAGTCAATCTGATAACAATGTGAAATTAATTGTATTAGATCGCCTCGCCGAGCTCCAAAAGAACCACCGGTACGTGATGCAGGAGATGGTGATGGACATCTTGCGAGCCGTGAACGCGCCGAACAGTGACATCAGAAGGAAAACGTTAGATATCGTATTGGACCTAGTCACAATAAGAAACGTGGACGAAGTGGTGGGTGTTTTGAAAAAAGAAATTTCCAAATCCCAAACCGACGACTCGGGCGAAAAGGCGGGGGAGTACCGCCAGATGCTGGTGCAGTCCGTGCACCAGTGCGCGGTTAAATTTCCCGAAACCGCGGGAGCCGTGGTGCACATGCTGATGGACTTTTTGGGCGACACCAACATCGCGGCGGCGTTTGACGTGGCTATGTTCATCAGAGAAATTGCCCAAACCAATGAGCAACTGCGAGAAGGCATTGTGAAGAGGCTGCTTGATTGCTTCTACTCTGTTCGATCCGCTCGGGTGTGCGGCACATGTTTGTGGATCATCGGGGAGTACTCCCTGTTACCGAGCCAAGTAGAGGATGCGTTCGCGACGTTAAAAGAATCTTTAGGGGCTACTCCGTTTTACAAGATGATCAGGGCTGACGAGCACCCCGACACGGAAGAGGAAGAAACCGCAGACCCGACGAGCCCAAAAAAGTCCGCCCCCACTGTGCGCCCAGCCGTTTTGGCCGACGGCTCGTACGCCACGCAGACCGCCGCGGTGGAGATTGCGGAGAACGGACCGGGGGGAGTTGGTGTGCCCAATTTGAGGGCCCTGGTGTTAGGAGGGGATTTCTTTTTGGGGTCGGTGGTCGCTACTACGCTCACGAAGCTCGCCTTGAGGTACCTCAGCGTCTCTCCCTCACCCGAAGAAGCGCACAAGCTGCAAGCCGAGGTGATGCTGTACATCGTGTGCATGTTGCGGCTCGGAAAGAGTAACACGCTGCCCACGCCTATTGATGCGGATTCCGCGGACCGGCTTCAGCTGTGCCTCAAGACCTTGGCTGCTCCGTCTGCGGATCCAGCCGCCGCGTCCGTCTGGCTCTCCGGGTGCCGCGACGCCTTCGCCGGGTTGATCAGCGACAAAATCAAACAGCAAGACGAGGACAGTAAAGACCTGGACGCCGCACCTGTGGCGCAAGCTGATGACTTGATTGACTTCTATCATCTCAAATCGAGGAAGGGCTTGAGCCAGGTTGAGATTGAGGACGCGGTGGCGACTGACCTGGCGCGCGCCACCGGGTTCGCGGACGCCGCCGCATCTGATAAGGACCGCAAGCTGGAGCGAGTTCTTCAGCTCACCGGATTCAGCGACCCCGTGTACGCCGAGGCGTACGTCACCGTGCACCAGTACGACATCGTGATGGACGTTACTGTGGTGAACCGGTCGAAGGAGGTGCAGCAGAACTTGTGTCTGGAACTGGCGACGATGGGCGATTTGAAGTTAGTTGAAAGGCCGCAGAACTACACCCTGGACGTCGGGGAGACTAAACACGTTCGGGCGAACATCAAGGTATCGAGCACGGAGACGGGGGTGATTTTTGGCAACATCGTGTACGAGAGCTCCGGCTCCGACAGGAACGTCGTCGTTTTAAACGACATCCACATCGACATCATGGACTACATCGCCCCCGCGACGTGCCACGACACGCAGTTCCGAGCCATGTGGGCGGAGTTTGAGTGGGAAAATAAGGTTGCCGTGAACACGCAAATCACGGATGTGCGACAATTTTTAAATCACGTCGTGAAGAGCACGAACATGCGATGCTTGACGTCGCAATCCGCCTTAGACGGTGAGTGCTCCTACCTCGCTGCGAACCTGTACGCCAAGTCCGTGTTCGGCGAGGACGCTTTGGTCAACGTTTCCGTGGAGAAGCAGCCGTCTGACGGGAAGCTGGGGGGGTACATTCGGATCAGGTCAAAGACGCAAGGGATCGCGCTTTCGCTGGGCGACAAAATCACGCTCAAGCAGAGATCAGTGGAGGAATAAACGATGAGAGAGTTAATGCTGTATGAGTATAATGACTTTTTAAGTCATAACAGCTTTTGTAACGCCTTTCAATAATACTATCAATACACCTCACTCAAACACCCGCTACGACCTCCCCGTGATCTTAACGTTGCCGTCCAATTCAGGCACGCCCGCGTTTCTCGCAGTGTATTGCGGAAAAACTGCCAAGCACTCCCCTTGACAGCGCGGCGCGAACCGCACGTACCCGCAAACCTTCTCCGCGCAGAACTGCACGAACCCCCACATGTCTTTGAAGTAGACTTGACGCGGTTTTGAGAGCTTTTCGAAGGCTTTTGGGTTGGCAGTGAGTTGAAGTCGCATGTCATCTGGAAATGGAGTAAATTCTTTCGCTGGCGCGTCGAGGATTTTTAGATTTGTGAATTGTAATCCCGCGCCTGTTTTATCGCGCCCGAAGATGCCACTGGAGATTAGTCGCTCAGCGTTCGTCTCGACCTCCTTCCTTTCAACACCATCTCCAACCCACACCACGCCTTTGAATCGGTCGCCTTTCTCGGTGAAGCTCCCGTTTGGGTTCACGGGGTTGGCGTGTTGCCAGTACGTGCGCATGAGAGATTCGTGTTGGATTTTATCGGCATCGTACGAAACTTGGACGCACTCTACTGGTTCGGATAAGCCGGGTACTGTGGCGGTTCCTGGAACCACGGTTTTCACCCCAGCGTACTTCAGATCCACGAACTCCTTCTCAAGGAAAGCGGCGTTGCCCGCGCCTACGGTCATGGTCTTGAGCGTCTCCGCGTGTGAAGGTGATGAATGGGTGAGGAGAATAACCGATGATGCTATACCGAACAGTGTGGCACCATGGGGCGGTGACTGCGTGTCACTCACCGCTGTGACCACGACGGCGGTGCGTCGAGCGACGCCATTGTGTTTCAAGAAGCGACCGCGGAAAGGCGCGGTGGCGCACACCGCAGAGTGTGTGGCCATCGTGCACCGTGAAGTGGCGATGAATGACACGTGGCACGCTATTATTATTCATCACGTTGGGAAATGGCGAGACGTCTTCATCAAACCCGCGCGCGCGTGAGGAGGAAGCGGACGGGTCGACACACGACATGGACCGCCGCTGGATCTTATACGCCCTGGCGTTCGTCGTGACCTCGTCCGTGTCTGGTGTCGGTAAGTCCTCTCATATCGACTCCCACAACCTCGGACCCATCGGCGGTCACTTTTCAGTGAGTTGCGTTAAGAGTTCGTTATCCCGCCGACAACTCATCACCTCACACACGCTGACCTCCCGTCCCTTCCCCCCACCTTACAGTCTACGGCTGGCCTGCACTCCGAAGGGACCTTCTGGATGAGGGTGGCTTGAGTGAGAACGAGTTGGGCGCGGTGTTCACGTGCGGCGCGTGGTCGGTGCAGGGTGGAAGGTTTCTGGTCGGTATAGCCCGGGATAAATACGGCACCCGCGTCACGGTATGCATGTGTTTATTCCTGGTCGCAATCGGAAGCCTGTTGATCGCTTGCTCAGAATCCAACAACCTGGCTGGGATATGTTTTGGCATGCTGTTTCTTGGCATGGGAAGCGGTGCACAGCTGTGCGTGCAGCCCGTCGCGGGTTTGTTCCCGGAAGCCACGTCGACGGCGATGGCGACGTTATCAGGCGCTTTTCAGTTGAGCGGGTTGGTGTTTCTGACGTGCTCGTTGGTTGCTAAATCGGGGGGGGAACGGTTCGGGGCGTACTTGGGACACGCACTGTTCGTTGCAGTGCTGTTCATGTTCTCATTGAAAGTGCTGCCCAAAGGGGTGTCGTTCGCGATTGTAGACGTGTCCAGTGAAACGAAAGGCAATGAGAAGGACGTTGACAACTCTTTGACTATTGATGAGGTGGACGTGTCGGACGATTCAAAGACTAAAGCACCGGAAGAAGCGAAAGAAACTGATTCGGTACCGGTACCTACCGTACCCTCCAAAACACACACCTCACCCGCGGTGCATTTCGGCAAGTCGCGGAAACAGCTGTTCACGTGCGACGAGTTTCTCGCGCTCATTTTTTGGTTCTCGGTGATGGTCACGCCCAGTCAGTACTACGTGCTAAGTATAGGCTATCAGTTGGAAAGAATGGGCGACACTGACGGTTCGTATTCCACCGCTTTTGGGTTGATTTATGGATTTTCCGCGCCCCTAGCACCTTTAGCGGGGCTGTGCGCGGACACCATGGGCGTAGGGTTCGCGCAAGGAATGGCTTCGATACTATCGGCGATTGGATTTGCGTTGTTGTTTGTTGACGATTTATCCGCCCAGTATTTCGGCATGGCGTGTTACTCAGTCGGGCGCATGATGCTGTTTGCTACGTTCTTCGCGAACATCGGACGGCGGTTCGGGTATGTGCACTACGGGTCGTTGGTTGGGGTTGGGATGTTAACCTCAGCCGTGTTATCCATGTTACAGTACCCCGCGTACCAAGCCGCGTTAGGTGGGGACAACGCATTGACGAACGTTAACGTCGTTTGTTTAGTGAGCACGGTGGCCTGTGTACCTTACTGTGTTTGGCTCGGCGCGCGCGAACGCCGCGAGTGGAAAAGAAATAGGGATAATTAAGACGGTCGAGGAGACTGTTAGGTCATAGTTTGTCAAGCATGGTAGTACTAATACGATTTGTTTTTCGTATATCACAATCAATGAATGCAGGAAATACTTGCCTTTCCACTCTCTTACACCGCCAAGCGCCAACTCTTTACTCTCCAACTTGACACGTTGTTTATCCGAGAAGCGAGGACTGGGGGGTGTTGGAGGACCCTGAGGAACCCGCCAGCACGGCACCGTCGAGGTACGCATCCGCGAGCTGCACGCGCTTGACGTTCTCCTGCTCCTGCTCCAACATCTTGCCGTACTGGAGGAGGATATCCAGGGACATGCGGGGGGGTTCGAACTGCACGGTGCCTTTGTCCTTGGAGGGGTTGATGAGGTACGAGCCCATGGCGTCGATGCCGACTTCCTTGATCCACGCGCGGACCTTGTCGTCGTACACTCTGGCGCGCAGGGCACCGAAGAAATCGATGGACTGTCCCTCGAAGGTGCGAACGAGCACCTCAACGTCGCCGGCGTTGACGCCGTCGGCCTTGAAGATGCCGCACGCCACGCCGACGCGGTCTTCAAACGTGGGGGACCAGTAGAACTTCTCCATGCGCCCATCGCGAATGAGGGGGGCGTACAGGGTTGAGAAATCGTTTCCAGTGGCGATAACAGGTACGCGGGGGATCTCCTCGACTTGGTACTGACCGGGAAGCTGCACGTTCGTGGGGTTGTCCGCGAGGTTCATCAGCGTTGCGTTGACCATCTGGTTGTTGACGGTGTATTGCGTAGCGCCGCCCATGCGGCCCGCACCTGCGTCGAGATCGTTGATGAACAGCGTGGACATCTTGCCCTTCTTGACGATGTCGGAGGCCTCTCTGTAGCGCTGGCGGATGAGCTTGGCGGGTTCACCGGCGTTGCCGGATTCGAGCTCACCCGCGGACATGATGATGGGCTGCACGCCGAGACGCGCGCACACCAGAGTGGTTTGGAAAGTCTTACCCTGGCCCTTGCCACCCCACACGCCGAGAATCAGCGGGACCTTGATCCGGGGGAGGTCCATGAAGTTCTTGGCGACGTGAACAGTCATCTTGTCCATGAACGCCTCGGAGATGTAAAATTCATCCGCATCCTTCATGTGCGAAAGGTCCTTGAACCCGTCGCTGACGTAGTCTGAACCCTGCATGATGGCATTCTGGATTTTATTTCGTGGAGGGTGGGAGGACAAGTGGATTCGGCAGAATTCCGAAAGGGGGGGAGGTCAGCGTGTGATTGATTGGGTGATCACGTGGATGCACATCACGTGTCAACGTAGTCACCCGCGTGTGCTTACGAGAAACAACACAAACCTTGCGCCGTGCACCGATCGCC